>Ga0207996_1000292_pt1 | contig 46364 bp, 33 predicted proteins | sample AntAceMetag02UKG_FD_184773 | JGI IMG/M metagenome (GOLD analysis project Ga0207996, IMG submission 184773) | Saline lake microbial communities from Ace Lake, Antarctica - Antarctic Ace Lake Metagenome 02UKG (SPAdes) (version 2) | ecosystem: Environmental > Aquatic > Non-marine Saline and...
TCTAAACCCTCACGTTTTGCTTCACCAACCAGATTCTCTACGTCTGCCCGTTTATCGTATTCTTCAATTACTTTGTGGGGCTTTGCAAATCTCGTGGCACAAAACATCCGGTGTGTATAGCGATCATCCTCGAACAACTCGCATTGCACGACTTCACCTTTTTTATCGATGCGCTTTGGAATCCTCATCACCACGAACCGCATGTTCCATCCCCATCCGATCGGAGTATAAATGCATTCCTTATACTCAACGTTTTCAGTCTTTTTAGTCCGGTACCCCCCTTGCGGATTAAATGGCGGGCTACAGCTCTTTGCCGATCTCTTTAATAAATCCGGCTGTCTCTTCTCCGATAACCTGTCTTGCCTGTACGCAACTTCCCAAACACATATTCCCGGGTCTGCTCTATAAACGCTACTATGGGTCGGTATCCCTTCTTGCCACGGTTCCGGGGATTTTGCCCCACCCGGGCTCCCTGCTGATCACCAAACACCGTCTGTATTGTCGTGTCAATGTCTATATTTATTTGCTGGTGTTTGATCCCGCACTGTTGCTACACCCGCTCCCGCAAAACGCTCATCACCACTAAAAATGCCCGGCCCTGATTGATTCCCAGGCTGATCACATAGCGCCAGAATGTGCTCACAATCGGTAAACTCACTACCTGTAAAATTTGCACAACATGGCATCGAATCTGATGTAACTGAAATGCCCGATCCGGTTGAACCCGATAAACAGCAGCATTACAATGCCTGCCACCATCCGGTAGTGACCCAATTTCGGACCCCTTGCAGGTTCCTTGTATAGCAGTGCTCAAAGACCTTCTCAAATCTGACCAGATCCAGAAACTTTATCAGTGCCAGTACCCCGCCGAATGCGCTCAATGGTTCACTACAGGTCTCATACGGCGTGGAAACACTGATTTTTCTTGCCTGTAATTGCTGCCCCTTTTTTCCTTTATTTACCTTGCTTCTCGTGATATTTCTTTTATTGCTTTTAACCATCTGGGGTTCCTCCTGTGTTTTTGATTAACGGGTCTCACAACCCTATTAATACAGGATACCCCAATGGTTTTTCTATGGTTTTTTAGTTCATCGTGCAATATTCAGGTAATAAACGGTCGCGGGAGAGTTTATCCAGAGCGAAGCGAAGGGACTCCTGCAGGGCGCGCCAGATAATTCAACCACTTAGCTCTTTTAGGTTAAGTGCTTTTTTTTGCATTCTCAAAAACCTTTTCTTTGACAGAAAAAGAACTATCCCGTATATTTCCCATAGTAAAGAATCGCAGAACGATATTTCCAAAAACTGAAAATCAGGAGGTTTATATGATCGAGGACAAAATACTTATTACACTTAAGGACAAATGGTTTGATCGTTTCTCAAAGTATGACAGTGATGCGGAATTTGAAGTCAAAAAATGGGAGTTTTTAAATAAGGCGGGAAAAGTTGAGATACGGGTCAGAAGAGGGGATGTGTTTGAGAAAGTCTGTATCTCAAATATCAGAGCAACAGTTACGATTCCTGACCGGGACTATCAAAGCACCATCGAATGGCTTGGGGTTCAGGCTTTTCCTAAAAATCCGCTTGTCCCGATGTTTAACGGTGTGTTTGAACATGTGGCTGAACAGGGAAAGGATCGTTATCCGGATTTCTTTGATATTTATCCGGTAGTTCCTTTTGATGAGGATGAAAAATTTTTAAAGGAGATGATGGGAGCAAATGCTGCCAAACACGGCAGGAAATATCCTGATCTTCCTGATGGATATCTTGAGATGTTTCGCCTTGATGATGCGGGAATAGGTGTGGGATACGGGGCAGGAATGGCTCTTGCACCGGATGAGGAGGACGCAAGCTATGCTGAATCGGCAGCAAATACAATACTGGATGGGTATTTTGCTCTTGTTGAGAAACAAAAGGATGAACCGTATAATGATTCCCATATAGCTGCCATGGATAAATTCCGCGCAGATTGGGTCAAATTTACGTTCCTGGAGAACCGGTTCTTTTCTGGAGGGGTTAGCCTTGGAATACCGGTTGAAAGTTTCATGCTCCATATGCTTCCGCCGTCGGTTAAATTCTAATTCGTTGTTTTTTTAACATAAGCTATTTTAAAGACAATTAGCCTTTCTCTGAGACTTGAACATCCGTCCTCCGCAGTAGCCTGCTACGGAGGATGGAAGGAGGTGGTGAAGATTGCCTCATTGCTATTATCCATATTTTTTTGCTTTAATCGTTTGACATGGCGGTGTAATTTATTTATATATCTTTAAAGGTTTTTTGCTGGTTGAAAAACAAGCGTATTCAAGATGTTATGTAAATAACTGGAATTATAAAAGGGGTGATGATGGAAGCGGTCAAGCCTGTTCTTAATCTCAAAAAAATTGATGCCGTACTCTTTGATCTTGACGGTGTTTTAACCGCAACTTCAAAAGTACATTCTGCCTGCTGGAAGAGGATGTTTGACCAATTTCTTGAAAGTTATTATGAAAAAAAAGGTGAACCCTTTAGGGCTTTTGATATCGAAAACGATTATAAACCTTATGTGGACGGCAAACTCCGGGATGAAGGGGTGAACAGTTTCCTTCTTTCCCGCGGTATAAAATTGCCCTACGGTAAGATTGATGATCCTCCGGGAAATGATACGGTTTGCGGTCTGGCAAATATCAAATTTAAGATGGTAAGAGAAGTGCTTGAAACCGAAGGGGTGGATGTGTTTGAAGGATCTGTTGACCTGGTCCGTAGTCTTCGAAAAAAAGGGATAAAGATGGCGGTGGTCTCCTCCAGCAAAAGCTGCAGGGTGGTGCTTGATTCCGTGGGAATTATAGATCTGTTTGATGATATTGTTGACGGCAATGTGGCGAATAGCCTAGGGCTTGCCGGAAAACCGGCACCGGATACCTATCTTAAAGCGGCAGAGCTGCTGGGTGTTGATCCCTCCAGGGCGGTTGTGGTTGAGGATGCGATATCCGGTGTTAAATCCGGACATGACGGCGGTTTCGGGCTGGTGATCGGCGTTGACCGGGATGGGAATCCTGATGCGCTTAAAGAAAACGGTGCAGATATTGTGGTTTCAGATCTGGGCGAGTTTTCTATTCAGGAGTAGATAAACCGATGGTCTTTTTTTATAGACTTATAGTTGTTTTTATTTTTAAATTTTTTCCTGCCAAAACATTCGTTAAACCCTTTATGTTTATAAACGGGAGTCTGTTATGATCAAACGAGAAGTATTACTTCCCCCTGTGCATATCTATCCGATTGATGACTGGAAACTTATTGAGCAGAAATACGATCCGAATTTCCTTGCGCAGAACGAGACCATGTTTGCCGTGGGAAACGGTTATATCGGTATGAGAGGCAACTTTGAAGAAGGAGCGCCTTTTTCCCAAAACGGAACATTCGTAAATGGATTTCATGAAACCTGGCCGATCGTTTACGGTGAAGACGCTTTTGGTTTTGCAAAAACAGGTCAGACTATGCTGAATGTCCCTGATGCGAAAACAATCAAACTTTATGTCGATGATGAACCTTTCTATCTTCCCACTGCCGATCTTCTTGAATATGAACGTACTTTGAATATGAAAAGTGGAGCTGTTGACCGTGAACTGATCTGGGAAATGCCTTCCGGTAAAAAAGTATCGATTAAATCAAAACGTCTTGTCTCATTTAAACACCGTCATATTGCAGCAATAAGTTATGAGGTCACTGTCTTAAATGCAGAGACGCCGGTGGTCATTTCCTCACAGCTTTTAATCCGGCAGGAGAATCAGGCCAGTGAAGGTGATCCGCGCCAGGCAAAGGGGTTTGACGGAAGCGTTCTTAACCTGAATGAGCAGATTAAAGAAGACTGTCGTATTGTGCTTGGGTTTCAAACTAAAAAAAGCAGGATGACACTCGGGTGCGGTATTGATCATAAAATGACCACAAAGTGCAAATACACAGTTAAGAGTGATTTAACTGAAAATGGGGCTGAGGTGGTGTATGAGGTCGATGCAAAGCCGGGTATTCCCATCACCCTGGTTAAGTATATTGCTTATTTTTCCTCAAGACGGGTGCCGTCTTCTGAACTGTGTGAACGTGCCGGACGTGCTCTTGCCCGGATCTCAAAAGAAGGGTTTAAGAAACTTGAAACAGAGCAGCAGAAGTATATGGATGATTTTTGGGCACACAGTGATGTCTATATTGAAGCGGGTCACCCGCGGGTGGCACAGACGATCCGTTTTAATATTTTCCATATTCTGCAGGCCAGCGCAAGGGTAGAAGGCGCCAGCGTAAGTGCAAAGGGGCTGACCGGTCAGGCATATGAAGGTCATTATTTCTGGGATACAGAGATATATCTTTTGCCTTTTCTGATATACAACTCTCCGGATACGGCTCGCACTATTTTAAAATTCCGCTACAGTATGCTTGATAAGGCACGTGAGCGTGCAAGGCAGTTAAATCAGAAAGGCGCACTTTTTCCGTGGCGGACCATAAACGGTGAAGAAGCCTCCGCATATTATGCTGCTGGTACAGCCCAGTATCACATTAATGCCGACATTATGTACGCATTGAAAAAATATGTTGATATTACAGGAGACAGGGCTTTTCTTTATGAGATTGGCGCTGAGATGCTGATCGAGACAGCGCGGTTATGGCTGGACCTTGGTTTTTTTACAGAAGATGATCCGCCCCAGTTTCATATCCACGGGGTAACCGGACCGGATGAGTATAACGCGATAGTGAACAACAATGCCTATACAAATATGATGGCCCGCGAAAATCTGCGTTTTGCTGCGGATACCATTGATGAGCTCTGCGAAAAAGATATTGATCAGTTCGGTGCGCTTACACATAATCTGGGGCTTGAGCTGTCGGAAGCCAGAGAGTGGCGCAAAGCAGCTAAATGTATGTATATTCCCTATGATGAAGAGAAGGGAATACATCCGCAGGACGATAATTTTCTTGAGAAGGAAAAATGGGACCTTGAGAATACACCGCCGGATAAGTTTCCTCTTCTTTTGTATCATCATCCTCTTGTTATCTATCGTTACCAGGTCATAAAACAGGCGGATGTGGTGCTGGCCATGCTGCTTTTCGGACATGAGTTTTCCCGTGAACAGAAGCTTCGTAATTTTAATTATTATGAACCGCTTACCACAGGTGATTCTTCACTTTCGGTATGTATCCAGGGGATAATGGCTGCTGAGCTTGGTTTTGATGATAAGGCTCTTGAATATTTCAGGTATGCGCTTTTAATGGACCTGTCTGATGTCGGCGGCAATGTTAATGACGGGGTTCATATTGCTTCTATGGGAGGCACCTGGCTGGGACTTATATATGGATTTGCAGGCCTGCGTGATTACGGTGGCAACCTCTCATTTAATCCAAGGTTGCCGGGCGTGACCAAAAAACTGCGTTTTAACCTTAAGGTTCAGGGGCAGGTACTGGAAGTTGAAATTACCCATGAGACAGTGACCTATCTGCTTAAAAAAGGGGATGGACTGGTTATACGGCATTGTAATAAGAAAGTAAGTCTTGAAAAAGGAAAAGCCGTTTGTGAGGAGCTTGACAGGGACGCGTTGCCTGATACAGGTATTGATCCGTCAGTCTGTAATAAAATTATTTGTGATCCGTTGTTTAATACAAAAGCTGAAGATTAATTATACGATTAAACCACGGCTTTTTAGGGTTTAACCCGAAGAGCTTTTAGCGTTTCGGGGATTAGACTAATTGTTTTAAAAAAATATTTGTTTTACTTTCTTTGCTTGCTCTAAAGAAAGTAACAAAGAAAAGGCACCCTATGGCCGTTCCCGGTTTTTCTACGGTTCCCTATGGGGACCAACATAAGGTCACAGCTTTTAGCCGTGGATAATTACTTTTAGCGGTGTGATTTTTGTCTAAAACGGTTCAAATTTCTTTTTCATAAGTCCTCGCATTACCCAGAACCCCAGCCTATAAAGAAACTGCTGGTAAGGGCCGGGTATTTTTAATTTCAGTTTCAGTTAAATAATTAAATACGTTTGCAATATATTCATGTGCGTTCATAAAAGTAGTGTTGTGAAAGGCGGAGGTGTCGCCATATGCCATGATTTTACCTTTGCCGTATGTCACAACTGCAGCAAGCACCAGGTCATTTAGCGGTTCATAATAATCAAATCTGCGGTTTCCAAGATATGTCTGTTTAGCATTATGTCTATATCCCCGGTCAGAATAGCAGTATCTACCCACAATGACCGGTGCAGCGGGACGGCATGGCAGAGTCGAACTTAAATTTAAGGTTAACCGGGCCTAAAACACGGTTAAAGTTTTTCATCAGTCCGCCAAGATCAGAATGGTCGCCTAAAAGGAGCAGATTTTCGCCCTGTTTTACAAAATTCCAGATGATAAAAAGCTCATTTTTACGGAATGCTTTATTAAGGTTTATCATTACTAGGGTGTCGGCGCTTTTGAGAACCGAAGGTGTAATTGTGTTTATCATCAGGGTCTTAAAACCCGGTTTTTTTAAATGTCTCGGCATGATCCCGAACATACCGCCGCTTCTCTGTCCGTAATTGCCGAACTTTGCAATGTCCCAGTCGAGGGTTCCGTGCTTAAAAAAAAGAATTGTTCCCCCCCTGGTTTCTTTTGCGGGAACAAAGGGTTTTGTCTGGAAAAATATTCCGGCGGTGAGGATGACCAGGATTATAGCTGCGGGAATGTACATGCGTTTAACCGGCTGAAATGCGGTATCTTTAAATTCTCTTTTCCACCTGAAAAAAAGTGAGGGGACAAGAAGAATAAACAGAATTATCTGGGTGTGAAGTGTGTGGGCGAATATAGGCAGAGCGTGTTTTTTAATCAGGGACGCTGCCTGGAGGTTGATCCCCGTAAAAAGAAAACTGATAACTGTCATATAACTAACGGCAAGGAGGTATGAAATAAACTTTCTGTTTTTTTCTGAAACAAAAAGTACGGTATTGTATATAAAAAAAGACAGGATGATAAACAAGCCGAATGCCGTATGATTTTAATTAAATGTTTTTGAATAGATCTTTGAGCAAAGGATTGAATATTGTTTGTCCAGTTCTTTTGCTGTACCAGCCTTCAGGGAAGTATAAATAGATGAACAGGCTTATGGTGAATATCACGGTTGTGACAAGGGATAAAACATGGCTTTCTTTTGGAAGTTCCTGTTTGCATGAGTAAACGGATAGCAGGAAAAGAAAAACACATAAAAGCGAGAGCTTAAAAAAAGAATCATTAATATATGAGAAGGTCAGGAGCAGGGTAAATAAAATAAAGACCGGAATAATGTTTTTTTTACTTAAGGGTATAGAGGTGAAAAGATATATTGATCAGGAGATGATTACAGCAAGGTTAGTCAGGTCGAAAGATACCGGGCCGAACAGCCGGCAGATAAGACCGGTTGTAAACAGAATAATTACTGGATTTAATGATTTATTCATTCGCAGATATTTAACATTAATAAGTTAAATAATGAATTGATTAATCGTACCAAGCATAAAGGTTTTTTTATACTAATATCAAATGTTTTTGTTCACTAAAGAGGCAAAGAGTGACGCCTCTATAGTTAAACCGTTTTATTTTATTCCTTCACAATCACATTCATCGTCAAGAGCAACCCAGTAGGGGGTGCCTGCAACAAGATTTGTATCTATAGACCTGATTAGTGGTTTTGGGTCTGTGTCTGGTTTACGGTCACCGTTGGTATCAATTGATGAAGGGAAAAACTTTACATCCGGAAAAGGACTCATCATGGCATCTGCTTTTCCGCTTAATACCTGGGCAAGGCACAAAGAAATATCAAATACATACTTGGTCTTAACAGACTGCTCCGGTCCGTTAAAATAACCTTTTGTCAACTGGGTTGATAATGGCCCCGCACATATTTTTACATCAGGGTCATTTAAGACATCTTCAAAGGTTTTATATGTTGCTTCATTTTTAACGTATAAGACCTGTTTGCTTGCGATCAGGGTGCAGGTGAACCTGCGTGAGGTTCTTCTTCTCAGGTTCTCTGATTTTCCGCCCAGTGCGTTTAATTGGTCAAGGATGTGAATTTCCCCTTTATTTAGAGCTGTGGTAGCGTTAAACGGCGGAGGGATGTCGACACTTTTGACAGCGATAGGTCCGGTTTTATAGTGTCCGGCAATTTCGCTTAGTACTGCTTTTAATATATCTGACGAAACCGGTGAAAAGAAGTTAGCCGTTGTTTCGGGGCCTGGGGGGCTGCTCATCATGGTGCCCACTTTAATTGTTTGAGTATCTAAAATTTGTTTGAGCAGGCCTTCCGGCTTTTCAGGGAATGGGATCATATCAGGGGAGGGCAGACAGTCAACGATGTTTATTAATACTTCAGTCGCATTGTTTGCATTAAGGATTTGCCGGTACTTGCCGTTTTCTACAATACGGACCCAGGCGGCGTCTAACGCTTTTACCAGCTGTTTATTGCCTTTTGCCGGGTTTGTTGAATTTGCTAATGACTGTGTCGTGCCCAAAAAGCAGGTAACGATTAACATAATAATAAAAATACGGCTTATCCTGGTCATGGTTGGACCTCCTCTGTTAAGTTTTTTTAAAGATTGAAGTAAACTGAATCCAATTGTACGTAAAACTAGAAGCCAGAATCAGGTACACTTCAAGTACTTTAGACTTTTTAAGTATTTTAAGTACATCCACAACTGTGTGTAACCGGTGATGTTGTTACGAATAAACGGTTCAAGTTATCCGTAAAATTATTACGGTTTTTTCCAAAGCTCTGCGAACTCTGTGAAAGGATGATGCTTGACACTAAGTTCCTAATCCATTTCGCAGATCAGGAGCTTTTTAGCTGTGATCGACCCAATCAGCAGTTTTTTACCATAGGTGGTACCGCCGCTGCTGGCAGAGATCTGTTCACCGGCATTCAGGTAAATCTCATCGATCTGAGGTGTGGATTCGCTTAAATCAATGCGCAGTACCTGGCTGGGTGCATTGCTGCCCATGATGAAATGCATGACCAGCGCAAGGATATTCGAGTGTGCGCCGATCCAGAGGGAACCGTCCTCGGCAACATCGATATTGTCCGGCGCAGTGCCTATGTCGATGCTCTGCAGGGTTTTTACATTTCCGTTTGACATATTGCGTGAAACGACTCTTATTGCCTTACCCCTGGTTTCAGAGATGTAAAGAGTTTTGTAGTCTTTGGAAGCATTAATGCCGCCGGCGGACTGGATATCGTCTGCAACGACTGAGTAGTTTTTGCCGTCAAAGTAAATCAGGCTGGTAAGTTTTTCACCGCTTGAGCGGTCAACATCCTGTCCTACATAGAAGGAACGGTTGCCCACAGCAACCAGATCATTGGCGCGGGTGATCAGCGGGCTCATGAAGGTTTCCTGATGCTTGAATTCACCAGGACTATTTTCAAGGTAGCGTTCGATCTTTTCATCACCGGTCTTGCGGTCTTCGGGATGATTGATCACAAACAGGTGGCGCTGTCCGGTAGGATCGATAAACAGGCTGATGCCGTGGGGGCGAAGTTTCGGACCATCAATAAGCGCAGACGCTGCTTTGGGGGGTGTTGCTGTCAGGTCAATTTTAAGGATATCTCCGGGGCCCACAGGTTTTTTGTCAGCAACTGCCTTTCTGCCAAACAGTGAAACATAGGCCAGCCCCCTGGCGCGGTCAATCTGGACATCTTCGCCGCTTCCTTTCATCTTAAAATCGGTGCAGGTTCCTGCGAAATGTTCATTGATGTTCTTGTTGACCTTGCTGTACAAAAACAACCCGCCAGCTGCACAGATGAGAATAGTGATGATGAGTATTCCCAGTAGAATTTTCTTTATCATGATTTATCTCCTTTTTTTCAAGTATGAATGGAAACCAAAAATAATCCCGGCAAGTATATAAATGCTGAGGGATGTTTTTGGGCGTTCTCCCTGTTTTGATTTACACTTTTCAACTATCATGAGCAGGATTGCTGCATGTCTAAAGTGCTTTTAAATAAAAATGAGTTAAAATATTTTATTTTAAAGTGTAAAATATAGGAGAATTAACATTGTGTGTCAACAAACATTTATATATATCAGGCCTAGATGAATTATATCTCAGAGTGTACCTTCGGGTGGGGGGCTTAAGCTCTATTTGTTTGTTGTGCGGTAGTCTGTCAGCTTGCTGAAGGTAATTGCCTGCAGTGCAGAAGGGATGAAGTTCTTTGCCATTCCCCGCCTGAAACGGTTCCGGGAAAAGAGATCGCACAGCTGTTTGAAAAAGACAACCGGACGTGCATAGGTGGAGGGCCAGAACCTTCCGTATGCCTTCCGCATCTCTTTGCGTGAGACTTTAAGTTTCATCACTGAGTTGCCGAATCCGAACTGGGCCCAGTCATGTATTTCGATAAGGTTCTTTTTCATCATTTCTTCATAAAAATCTGTTCCCGGAAAGGGGATAAGCAGTGTGCCTACAACAAAAGAACAGTATTTAGGATAAAGGTGTCTGGCGTATTGTACGGTTTCCCTCATTGTTTCCACCGTGTCTTCAGGCGATCCTGCCAGAAGATAAACCGTAATCAGGATATCCAGTTCATTTTCCAGGTAATAAAGCATTTCTTCGACTTCTGTTTTATCAAATCCCTTTCGTCCGTAAAAAGCGCGCAGTTTTTTATTGGGGGTTTCCAGGCCGAAAGCAATTTTAAACAGGCCGTTTTTTTTCATCCGTGTCCATAGGTCACGGTAGGAAAGAAAAAGATCTTCTCTGCTTTCATAATACCAGTAAAATGTTTCACCGCATTTTTCAATCGCGTCCAAAAAACCTTCCAACTGTTCACGTGTGGTGAAAGAGGCATCGTCCTGAAAAAAGAAGGTGTCCACCCCGAAATTTTTCTTTACCCAGAGCAGTTCCTCAACGATCTTTTCGGGGTTGCGCCGGCGTATACCTTTATGGATCTTCCAGGTAATGCAGTGATGGCAGGTGTATGGACATCCCCGTGAGGTGGATGCGCCAAGTGAGTTAATGTTTGTCCAGTGATATTTTTTAACCGGAAACAGATGCCAGGCCGGAAAAGGCAGTTCATCGATGTCTTTGATCTGTTCACGTTCGGGATTTACAATAATCTGATTGTCCGGCGATCGGTAGGTTATTCCGGTTACATTATCAAGAGATATTTTTGCAGCAAGATTCCGGCATACCTCACGGGTGGTATACTCGCCTTCGCCGCGGACAACAATATCAAGCTCAGGGCAGCTTTTCAGTGATTCTTCCGCAGTAAAAGTGAAATGCGGACCTCCGGCGAGGGTCACGATGCTTTTATCGACTTCATTTTTTATCCTGCGGAATATTTCCAACGAATTCACACTGACCGGTGTTTGTCCGCCTGCGCCGACAACATCAGGCTGTATGTCCCTGATCTGTTCGATGATTTCGTCAAACGAAAGATTGTCAGCGACAGCGTCTATTACGGTTAGATCATGTCCTTCCTGTTCCAGAACCGCGGCAATATAGGCAAGTCCCAGATTGGGAGAGATGTTTATCTTGAACACCAGCATGGGGGGCTGTATCAGTAGTACTTTCATATGCCTTTAATGTGTGTTTGTATTAGGGAGTATGTTTAAAAAATATCAGTTACGAATTTGTTTTGAAGCTCAAGGGCTTTTCTTGCTGGATTTAAAAAGACGTTTTTCTTTATGGTCTGCATCATAAACAGACGCTGTGTTCCCATGATGATACCGGTATAGCCGGACTCTGTCTTATTGTAGATATTTTTTAGGGGTTTCCATTTTCCTGTTTTTACATAGCCCTGGAAGTTCAGTACATCCTTTTGCGGAAGCAGCGGTTCCAGAATACGCCTGATATGCTTTCCCTTGTTTTCCCACATGGGACGTTTTAACAGCCGTCCTTCATTTATCATGTTTTTCAGAATAACATAAAGCTCAGCGTTTCTGACAAAGATGCTGTTATATCCGTACTCATTCATTTTGAGCTCGGAGGCCGTCACTCCAATACTGATATCGGCTTCTTTTGAGACAATGGAACTCATGCAAAGCGGGCAGCCCATATCAAGCGTTTCATCAAGGAACTTTCCGTACCTGAAATTATAGGTCTGACCGTCTTTGGTCATGATCTCGTCTGAGGCAAACCACATATAGTCTTTTCCCTCATTTAAGAGCTGATAAAGCCCCGGCCTGGCAGTTTCTGCAAACTTGATAATGTCCTGTTCCTTGATGCCGTAATGTTTATAGACCTTGTCCAGACCTTCGTGTTTCGGGTTCATAAAACAGTTGATGCTGATCATGAACTTGAGGTTTCCTACAAGTTTGTCTGAACGTTTTGCAAGAGCCGGGAAGACCTTCCGGAAAGCGGGATCATCTTTTATCAGCTGCAGTTTTCTCACAGCATGGACATGGCAGGGAAGTCCGACCACGGCAAAATTTTTGTATGGGGACATTTTATCAAGATCATGCAGCATAGGTGTAATCTGCTGTTTTGAATGCTGGCCCTTGAGCACATCTTCCGGTTCTGTCGAAATAAGTGTCCGTGCATGATGGCAGATAAAAGAATCTTTATGGATTGACTCAAGATGCAGAACAGCATCAATGATCTTTTTTTCAAGGAGATAAGAAAGAAGCTCTGTCGTTGCTCCCCCGTTTGTGGCGCCCTCAAAAACAGTATTATTTAACGAACGTGTGGTAAATCTGTCAACATGTACGCCCACACGTTTTTCAATTAATGATTTTTCTTTTCCAAACCAGCGTTTTTTAATGGCAGATTCAGGATAAAAACTGCGGGGGCATCCCTGATAACATATTCCGCACTTATTGCATTTTCCAATAAGGGTTGGAATGGTTTCCTGCATCTCAATTGATTTTGAAGGACAAAGGCTGACGCAGAGACCACAGCGGGAGCAGGAATGTTCTATGACTTTCTTTAAAGCTGAAAAGCCTTTCTTTGAATTTTTACGGTGTTCTTCAAGCTTCTTAATCATGATATTGCATCTCAGGATAAAATTATTCTTTTAATAATGCAATAAATCTTATAAAATGTATACTGAAATAAGTATATATAATAACTATACGCATCAGTTTTATAAATTTTTTCAATAAATTTTAATCTAAGCTTTAAAATAAAGGGAGGCAGAGATAAAATGACTTGTACTGTTTTGTTTGTAGATACTTTTTCAAGTTTCCGTGTTGAGACCGGGCTGATCTATCCATCCTTTATAACCGGGCAAATGACCGGATTTCTTGAGCAGGAAAACATTTCATTTGATGTTGTCTTTGCGGTGCCCCAGGATGATGGAAATATTGATGTCCTTATAGACAACCAGCTTGTCTCAAAATCATTTCAAAAAGTGCTCGAAGACTTATCTCCTAAAATTGTTGCTTTTTTCCCTGAGCCGGAACTGATTCCGCCATCACTTGCAGTCCTGGAACAGGCACGCCGTATATTGCCGGATTCAGTATTTGTTGCCGGAATAAACTCAGGAATTACATTTTCAGATCAGTATTTAAAAAGAGGGATCGATTATATTTGCGGGCAGGACCTGTACGCATCTTTTGTAAATCTGACCAAAGATATCATGTGTGGGAAAAGTCCTGAAGAAAAGATCTACTCCTGTCCAAGAAAATATGAAGATATGAACAGCTTCCCTTTTATCTCAAAACGTTTTTTTGACCATATGAGACCTCAGTGGTGCTTTCCCAGCGGAGAAGTTCTGCCGTTTGGTATCATCAATGATTCTATTGGTTGCACCGGTGGCTGTGCCCATTGTCCGAACTCCTCTTTTTGGGGTACTGACTGGATATCAATGGATGCACAGAGGATTTATGAAGAGATGAAGTTCCAAATGGATCTGCTGGGGGTGAAGACATTTTTGTTTAGCGGAATAAATTTTTTTCCGAATAGTAATGGAGAGCTTGATACCTCTCCCCACATAAAGGCTGCTCAAAGAATTTCTGAACTTGACCGGCTTTTCACGGAGAATCAGCTTGATATAAAATTTATCAACACGATTAGACCGGATACTGTTAATTATCTGGCGCAAAACATGCCGGATCTGCTTGACCGGTTTCTTGACAGGGTTTCGATCTGTTTTCTGGGTATAGAGTCCTTCAGCGAAACAGTTTTAAAAGGCCTTAATAAAAAGATCACCTGTGACATGATCAGAAGTGCTGTCCAGCATATTAAAGATAAAAACATTAAGATCATCGCCAGTTTTATTGTCGGTGGTCCCTGGGAAACACATGAAACTCTTAAAGAAACGGAAGACTTTATTGCAAATGAACTCCCCTCGTCATCTGTTCCCATCTTAAATATTATGACTCCATACCCCGGTTCCAGATTTTATGAAGATCTAAATAACAGGGGATTGATCGTAAATACTGATATTAGTTATTTTAATGGAAAGCATCTTGTTTTTAAACACCCGGTCTTTAAACCGGGAGAACTTGAAGAACATGTCCAGAACTTCTATTATCGCTATTTTATGGAGCAGTTCTCCGGGTGAAAAATTATTCAGCCGGATCTTTGAGTAACAACATAAACTTTTAGTTATTTTAAACAAAATGAGGAGGGTCGAATGAAAAGGCTGAACAAAGAATTATTCATGTCCGTTGTTTTTATTTGTATATCGTTTAACTGCTTTTTTGCTTTTGCTGCTGATGATCTTGAGATTATTCATAACGAAGGTCTGCTTACGGTTTTTGCTGAAGAGGTAATGCCCGAAAATATTTTTCTGGAGCTTGGAAGAGTGTGCAATATCGAAATTATTGTAAAGGGCGAGAAGTTTCCTGAAAAAGAGGTGACCCTAAAATTGAAAGATATGCCGATAAAAGATGCTGTTAAAAGACTTGTAAAGGTTTGCGGGATTAAAAACTATTTAATGGACTCTAAAAATGATCCCCAGGGAAAATCAAGATTGGTAAAGATCGATTTGTCTGTGGGCGGAAGCGGGCAGAGAGTTCTTACCAGGGCGAAAAAAAAATCTGTTGAAAAATCTGTTAAACCCGCCGTTAAAAGATCTGTTGCTGATAAAAAACGGAATAAAAATAAGCGGCCTTACAACGGTACTTTTTCAAAAGACACAGATTTTCAATGGGACGGTTCAGCCCCTATTGCTTTTCCGGAGTTTAAAGGAGAGCTTGCATATGATAAAAGCGAGTTTGCCTGGGACGAAAGTGCAAAAAGTTTTTCAGAAAAGACAATGGATATGGTCCCGCCGGGAGTGAGAGAGATGGTCTCAGAACAGATAATAAAGGTGAGCGACCAGATCGCAAAAGAAAGAGGAACGGATACGATTACCCCTGACATAACTGCTGAGGCTGTGGAAAGAATAGGCAAACAGGCGAGTCTTCCGCCGCAGGTTATGAACCTTATGCCTAAAAGCGCAGAAGACTTTGACATGCCAAAGATTCCAATAGATTCTGAACAGATAAAAGAGGAGTATAGAAAATAATGTGTGAGATCAGACGTTTAATGGTTCTGAATTTTATTGTTTTGTTTTTCATGACCTGTTCTGCTGAGGCATCCTATTTTACGCAGGTAAATCTTGATGGTTTCGGGACGTCTGGAAATACCGGCGGGCTTGAGATGAAGACAATGACTGTTTTTAAAGAAAAACTGTTTATCGGTGTTGCAAACCCGTCTGAGGGTGCACAGGTATGGTCGTTTGACCATAAAATTTGGAAACAGGTTAACAGCAGTGGTTTTGGTTCAAAAGACAATACCGCTGTATCGGTCATGGCTGTTTGCGGGAACAGGCTTTATGCGGGTACCACCAATTTAAATGGCGGAGAAGTCTGGTCTTTTGATGGTCGGGAGTGGCGATGTGTTCATAGTGGCAGGTTCGGTGATATGCTGAGTCAACCTATAAAGGCCATGGCCGCTTATCAGGGAGAGCTTTATGTCGGGCTTTGGGATCAGGTTGATTCCAGTCCTACGGAGATATGGGCATATGACGGAGAGGCATCCTGGGATCTGGTCAGTGAGCCGGGATTCGGGAGCACTTATAATATCTGTACTGTTGCCCTTGGTGTTGCATCGATTGATAAAACAGAAAAACTTTACGCTCTGGTGTGGAAATCTTTTCAATACAGAGGTAATGATGCCGGTTGTGAAATCTGGACATATGACGGAAAAGACTGGATGAAAATAAATGAGGGGCTGGAAGGGTTTGGAGAAAAGGGGAAAGGCAGGGTTGGACTGGAACCGTTCTCCTTTGTTGAATATAAAGGCAAGGTCTATGTCGGTTTGTGGGCATTTGAAGGCGGTGTAGGCTGGGAGGTTTGGGCCTGGGATGGCAGGGAATGGACCCATGCAAATAAGAACATAATTAAGGAAACATACGGTTTCAGGCTTTGTATCGCACTTACGGTTTATGGGGACCGTCTTTACGCTGCTGTTACTGATGCATTTACTGATTTTGAGCTCTGGACTTATGATGGAAAAAAATGGGACAGGGTAGTCGGAAAAAACTGTGCCACGCCTTCTAAATTTGATGATGCCGGCAATAAACTGATAAATTCGATGGCAGTTTATAATGGAAAATTATATGCCGGTGCTGCAAATGATAAAACAGGATATGAAATCTGGAGAGATAATTTTCCTGAAATATGTCCTAAAAAAAGACTGATGCGAACCGGAGAAAAAGAACTCTTTTCGGTTAAGCGCGGAATACCCCCTGTCCGGTGGGTATCCAGTAATGAAAAGGTAGTCAGGGTGGATCCGTCTACCGGTTATTGTGAAGCGCTTGCTTCCGGTAAGACAGTTGTTTCCGCCTCAGATGCTTTTGGTTTTAAGGTTCCCTCTATGGAAATCGAAGTAAGTGAAGGCAGGGTTAAAGGTGAAAAAGGCCTTCTTGTGTTTTCTGAGGTTTTTCCTTTATCCGTGTCCAATGACAGGGCATCTAAAATATTTTTGACCGCAAGGGTTTATAGGACAGAAGCTGAAAAAAAGTTGCTTAATATAACAGCCGATCTTTCTCCTGTTTTAGATGTTATCCTAATGCTCTATGATGATGCGACTCATGGCGATAAAGTTAAGGGAGATAATATTTTTTCATGTGAGTTTGATATTCCGAAAGATACAAACCCCGGCTGTTATGATTTTAAAATTACGGCAACTGATCACAGAGGTATGAAATATGGTTCAGGGGCATCTTTTACGGTTAAGCAGGGCTATTCTATTCCGTCAATTATTTCTCTTGAAGTAAAAGGGAATAGCTATGACATTTCTGTTCTTTTTGATCTGAAGGATCCTGACGGGGATAAATGCAGGGTGACTGTTGACTATCGCTCTGCAGGTGGTGAATGGGCGCCTGCTTCAATAAAATCAAAGTCAGGATGGATAAAAAAATACAGAAATAAGGACAAAAAAAATAATAAAATAGCAAAACTTCCAACGCCGCTGCCTGTTAATCATTATATTTTTGTATGGGATTCTTTAAAAGATATTGGACAAGAAGAAGGCAAGTACACTGTCCGGCTGATTCCCGGGGACAGAAAAACAGCCGGAGAAGCTGTCGTGTCAGGTTTGATTGAAATTAACAATTTAATAAAGCCTGAACAGGAGATGATATATGTCAAGAAAGGTGACTTTTTTATTGATAAGTATGAATATCCAAACAGGTATGGTTCTTATCCAGAAACCCGTTTGACTTATCAGGAAGCAAAAGATACTTGCCTGGAACAGGGTAAAGATTTATGTACGTCTGAGCAGTGGGAGACAGCATATCTTGGAAACTCAGAAAACCATTATCCCTATGGAGATGATTACGGTTTTGAAGCAAGAGATTTCTGCAATACAAGCGGTTCTTATGATCCGGTTTCTGTTCCATCCGGCATTTATGAAAATTGTGTGAATGATATTGGGATTTATGATATGGGCGGTAATGTCTACGAGTGGTGCGGAAATGAAGACGGGAGAGTATTTATGGCAGACAGGAGCTATTATATGAATCCCCTGGATGCAAGCCGTCTAAATGTTGAGGATCCTACCCACAGGCACAGTTATCTGGGGTACAGATGCTGTAAAAGCGCAGGTGATGACCAGTAGCTTAACAGGGTATTTTTAAAAATAAACAAGAGTACAGGAATAATAAAAAGGGACAGCAGATAAAATGCCGTTCCTTTTTTATTTTATTTTAAAAGTGATTTATTGATGAAAAAAAAGTATTTATTCTTATCAAGGGATACTTTTTAATCCGGTTCAAATTGACCACCATATTTTTTTGCGAACCGGATACAGTCGTAATAAATTCTTTCCGTATCCATACTCGATCATCTAAGAGCACATAACTATATGACATTTAAGGTGTTAATATATTTTAAAGTATTATTAAACAAGACGTCATCCTTTTTGCAAATAAAGATCATTGAGAATGAAACAGGTTTGTTAAGCGAAAGGAAGTGTAGTGAATAAAAGTGTGTGCCTTTTTAATAAATACGGTATCAAAGAGAGTTGAAAACAGGGTTTCAGGCAATATTTATTTTTATAATAAGAAGCCGGTTTTGAGGTGCTTTATTAAAAGCATAGCCTTAAAATTATGTTATTAATTCTTCTGCAGTGATAATCTACACAGCGTCTATTTGTCCGATGGCATAATAATCATTTTCACTATTAATATTTCCTTACCTTTGCGTATTTTTTAATATTAGCCTTTTCTGTCTGGAGATTCATTCAGGCAGCCTTTAACTCATATTTGTTACTGATTTTATCTTGACACATATTATATCAATTTCTATACTTTGTCTGCCTAACGTAACATATCTTAGCAGTTAATTCTTTTTCAAAACCGTCTGTTATTAGCGAATAAGGAATAATCAATTATTAATTTCCTGTTACAATTTCTGAAATTAAAAAAATTGGAGCTGGATTTGATTGCTGTAATAATGGAAAATCAAAATGATAACATATATAAAACGGTTTTGTTGACACGTCAGCTTGCAGCAGAATATGAGGATATTTGCTGGCGCTATAAACTTGATCTTGTTCCTGCAGGCATTGAAATTTCTGAGATGAAAACCTATCAGGGGTACTGGGATGCAGAGAACCGAACCATAAAGATTTCAAGGCAGTTAATCGAAAAATACACCTGGGATGTTACCGTTAATATTTTAAAGCATGAAATCGCTCATCAGATCGTAACTGAAGTTTTTAAAATCCATGATGGACATGGAAAGTTATATGAAAAAGCCTGTGACAGGATAGGCGTGCCATATGAATTCCGCAGTGCAGCCGGTGATATTCCAAAAGTCTGGAAAGAGATAGATCAAAAAAAAGATCCAAAAAATATAAAATTGCTTGAAAAAGTTGAAAAACTTTTATCGCTGGCTCAATCTAAGAATGAAAATGAGGCCACTCTTGCAATGCAGAAGGCTAATGAGATTATCAGGAAGTATAATCTTACCAGAGACTCTGAATGTAATCCGTCTGAGTATACCTATGTGATCATCAATCATAAAAAGAAAAGAATTGAACGCTATCAAAAAAACATATGTTCTGTCCTGAGTGAATTCTTTTTTGTCAATCATGTATATTCCTATCTGTATGACGGTGTTAAGCTGACAACGTATAAAACAATAGAACTAATCGGTACCCGGGAAAATGTTATGATTGCCGAGCATGTGTATTATTTTCTGGTAAATGAACTTGAATTTTTGTGGAAGGATTACAAGGTTATAACCAGCAGTACACAGAAAAATAAAAATTCATATTTCCTGGGCGTCCTTAAAGGTTTTAAAGAAAAGCTGTCTCAGCAGGAGAGAGAAACCCGGCAGGAACCCGGGAATAATGGAGAGTCTCATGAAACAACAAGCTTGCAGGTTCTTTTAAAAGATGCCGGCTTAGCAAAATTTATGAAACAGAGGTTCCCCCGTCTGCACACAATGGGTCGGCAAACGATGAGGATTAATACTGAAGCTTATAGTGATGGGAAAAAGAAAGGTCGGAAACTAACACTGCATAAAGCTGTTACAAAATCAAACGGATTTTTAAAGCGGATGCTTACCTCGGGTCGGGAAACTGAGTAGGTTTTTTTGAGAGGTTCAATAAAGATATCGGACGTGGAAATGGTATTGATTTTTTTAACAGGTCATTTTGTTTGGCCCGAACCGGGCAGCAGATTATTTACTGAGTTTAATTACAATAATCCGATGTTGTTACTTTATGGTGAGTTCTAATGCTGTTAACAAAACCATTTTATTTTAATAAGTAAGCAAAAAGTGTCTTAAGAAAAAGCCTTCTTTGAAAAATAAATAAAGAAGGCTTCTACCTAAACGCCAGACACCAGGGATTGTGCACATCAACTCCCTGCTGCTGATTATCTGCTTTTCGGTGTTAGACAATAATTTTTTTCTTGTTTTGCAAGAAAACATTTGAAGAAGTGGATAAAATAACGTTTAATAACGATTAATAAATATTTTTAAATTTTAATCCGGATCATACTATGTCAGAAGATAATATGGATATTCCTTTCTGGAAAAAAAAGAGTCTGGCTGAAATGACGAAAGACGAGTGGGAGTCTCTGTGTGATCGGTGCGGAAAATGCTGTCTTCACAAGATTGAGTATGAAGATACAGGGGAAGTTTTCTATACTGATATCATATGTAAATATCTTGATGAAAAGACATGTATGTGCCGGGAATATAAAAGGTCTGCCGAGCTTGTTCCTGATTGTATTAAGGTAAGACCGGAAGACGTGAAGAAGTTTTTTTGGCTTCCCGCTACCTGTGCCTATCGCTTGATCTCGGAAGGTAAGGACCTTAAAGAATGGCATGTGCTCTTATCCCGTGATTCTGAATCCGTGCACAAGGCAGGTATTTCAATAAGGGAAAAGGTGGTTCCTGAGAGTACTGTTTCTGAATGTGAAATGGATTCGCATATTATAGACTGGTTAAAGTGATGATTCTTTTTGTTTGCGCATTTTTATATTCTATCAGGGAATCAATATTAATAACTAACTAAAGGTGGAAGGGTGAATATGGAAAAAGATCTGAATAGGTTTAAAAACAAAACAGCCGTTATAACCGGTGCCGGAAGCGGGATCGGAAGATGTATTGCGCTTCGTTTTGCAGAAGAGGGCGGTGATGTGGGGCTTATTGATGTAAATGAAAAGGGCCTTAAAGAAACTGCTGAAATGGCGGAAGCTCATGGTGCAAAAGCGCTTACCTGTGTATGTGATATGTCAGAGGTCCCAGATATTGATGCGGCAGTAAAAGCTATATTTGATAGGTTTGATAAAGTGGATATCCTGGTGAACGCAGCCGGTATCGGGGATACAAATGCAGGTTACGATGATTTGACCCCGGAGATCTGGGACAAGGTCTATGCGGTTAATATTAAAGGTCCGTTTTTTTTAATTCAGAAGATCGCCATGCACATGGTAGATAATGACATAAAAGGCAGGATTATTAATATTTCCTCCGCAGAGGGAAAAACAAACCGGGCCGGAAGTCTTGCCTATGCCTCTTCGAAAAGTGCACTTATCAATCTGAGTCAGGGGCTTGCGATTCAGCTGGCACCCTATGAAATAACCGTAAACAGCGTGTGTCCGGGGCTGATCAATACACCGATATGGTTCAGGGGGGACAAGTCTCTCGATCTTCCTGAAGGCAGTACCCTTAAGATGGTTGTAGATACGTCGATCGAATCAAGGCAGTTAAAGATCATGCGGGTGGGTGAGCCTGAAGAGATCGCTGCTGCTGTTGCTTTTCTGGCGTCAACAGATGCGGCTTATATGACGGGGCAGGCGATAAATGTATGCGGCGGGCTGGAGTTTCATTGATCGAATGCGGAATGGAGAATAACATTAAAAAAGCTATCCAGGCTGAATCGCCGTGGATAGCTTTTTAGTCTTTAGGTGGTGGTGAAGATTACTTTTTTTCTCTTTCATATTTGAATAGACAGACACAGTCTCCGGCTGCTTTGGAAGCGATAATGCCGCCTGTTATGTTTCCAAACCCCTGTTTGGTTGCCTCAACATCCATCTCGCAGATTACTTTGCAGGGTTTATCAAAGCCAAACTCTTTTGCCAGTTCCATAACCGGGCAGACTCTCTGGACCTCGATAACTGCATCCATACCGTCATTTGAAATATCAATGACAGCCATATCCATTCCCATTTGTTTATACAAAGGGACGGCCTGGGTAAAGCCTTCAGCAAGAGAGGCATTGTCAATAAATGGGCCCATATGCTCTTTCTGGCGTTCAGGGTATCCCGCAAAAAGGGTGTCCCAGGCTTTCTGTTCACCTTCTTCATCCATGATTTTTTTGTATGTCTCAAATTTTTTCCTAAATAATTCCATTGGGTCCATGATTACTCTCCTTTTAGCTGATAAATTGTTGACGTTTTATGCAAATTGATACTTGCACTTATTTTCATTGGGTTTAACAATTATATTTTGAAAGTTATAATTGTCAACAAAAAATTGAACCAGGTCAACTGATCCCCGTGATATTTACATATCACTTTATAGTTATTGTACAACTGATCGAAAAAGCCCTCTGACATAAGTCAAAGGGCTTTTTTATTGTTTAATCCTGATTAAAAGGTTGTTTTCAGTTGATTATTTCCTGAAAAGCATCGTTCCATTCCTCCGGGCATTCTGAAGAAATAAATTTTACGGCAGCAGTCGCATCAACATGCTGTATGTCAACATCAGCGCCGCCTTCCCATTGGTCAGAGGAAGGGTTGTGCTTCCAGTCAAGCATTAAGACATGTGCTTCAGTACTTCCGACAAAGATCTGAATGTACCCGTTAACAGAGCTGACTTCATTCACGGTAACATTAGTAGCTTCTTTGATTAACCCACCCATTTTCTCGCCTGTTGCTGCGATGGCAATAATGGCACCCCCACTGATGGACCCATTATCGGACTCTTCAACACACATGGTGACTGCTCCCATGCTGAATCCGAAATCAATGTCACCTTCATAGTAGCCGTCAAAGGTAGACACATCATATTTTGGACATTCGGGTTTTGATACATTGTAAAGGCTGAAAACCTGTTCGTAGAACTCCAGGGCTTTTCCAAAAGCAAACATCGCGAGAGCAGGGTGATTGTTTTCGCTCAGATTCTGGCCCAATGTGTAGAAGAAGTCACCATTCTTTTGCAGGTCCTGCAGGTCGGTTTTGTAGTCGCTGCAAATATCATTAATCATGCCATTGGAAATTGACCAGGCAATGCCGGATTCCCAGGCTGCGGAAGGGCAAAGCGGTGCATTTGCCGCAGCTACGGGTCCGATTGGTCTGAGTATTGCCAGAAGAGCCTCTGATGTGGATGCTTCAGTAATCATTCCACTCATTGTCTCAGCAGCAAGTGAGCTGTCAAGCGCTGTGGCAGCCCAGTTTAGAAAAAAGTTTTCAAACGGATTGCTGCCGGTGTCCAGCTTTTCGGAGATAGTCTCATCGAGAATAATTGCCGCATTCTCAAATGAAAGTTGTCCGCGCTTTCCGGCATAATCAAGTGTAATGCCGGTGAGAGCAACATCTCCACTCATATTGCCACTGAGGGTATTCTGATCAGAGTTGTAGCTAAGACTAAGGGTTGATGATTGACCACCTGAAAAGCTTATATTTCCGCTTAATGTACCGTTGTCTGACAAAGTGGCAGTTATAGTGCCGCTTTGTTTGCTTCTGCCTAATATTGTCATGCTCCCCGCAACCGTATCCCGTGCCTGATCAAGCTCTACCGTGAGGCCTGTGGTGACGCTGGAGATGGTTCCTGAACCCAGCCAGCGTCCATCGGTATTTATAGATGGTGTTTCAGCTGTGCTTATATCGTAAATATAAAGGCCTGCAATTTGAGAGCTGGCATAGGCGAGTTCCTGTCCTGCGCTGTAGGTAATTTTAACAGGATCGCCGTACAAAGCTCTGTTGTTCGTCATTTCAGCAGGCAGAGCAGGGTTGGTCAGGTCAAATAAACGCACGCCGCTGCCGGACTCGGCAATGAGAAGATAGCTGTTAAAAACAGTGACAGCTTTGATATTTCCCTTTTCAAATCGAATTGTTTCTGATGTGACCTGACCTGAGGAAGCGGGGCTGTAGGGAAGGGACATGTCCGTTATGGCAAGGCCTTTTTGTCCTCCCGAAAGAAAAACTGTAGAGTCCCAGAGGGCGATATCCTGAACTGTGCCGTTGTCAAAGTTGTCTATGATTTTTTTAGGCTGAGTTTTGTCTGTAATATCAAGGGCTACAAATCCGTTGGTTCCGTCAGCTGCATATAGTATGTTGCCGAGTACCTCAGGTTTGTAACAGGATCCGCCTGTGTCAAAAGTTGAGAGTATTTCGGGGTTTTCAGGATCGCTTATGTCTACAATTGCCAGCCCTTCAGTCTGAAGAGAAATATAAGCAATATTGTCTTTAACGGTAAGGTCGAATGGGCGACCCGTAAGCGTTAAGGTTCCTATGATTGAAGGACTGGAGGTATCGGAAATATCAACTATTTCAAGGTATCCGCCGGAAGATTCAACTTTATCAAGCTCAGCAATATATGCAGTGCTGTTTTCAACAAAGATTCCGTTTGCGTTGCCTTCCAGTTCAACCGTTGTTTCTACGATCGGATTTTGAGGGTCAGATATGTCAAGTATTTTAAGGCCGTTTGTAAGAGCCGCGACATATGCGTAACTTCCCTTACCCTGGCAGTCCATAACCTGACCGAGTGACGGCAGTGTTCCCTCTTGTGTAATACTGGTGCCGGAAACATCAAAAATTCTGACACCAAAATTATGGTTGGCGAGTACAATGGTATTTCCGCTCATTGTTATGCCGAGACTATGGTAATGATTAAGGTCGTAGGAGTCAACCTGTAATGGAGCAGATGTGTCAGAAACGTCCACCTTGTAAAAATCGGTGAACTCGGTACACAGATAAACGTAATCACCAATTTTTACCAGTCCAAGAACACCCTGGTAACTATTGTTGAGGCTGGCAATGAACTGGGGGTCTGAAAGTTCACTGATGTCAAGAATTACCAGACCGGCACCGCTCGCAATATAAAGTGTATCACCGTCACGGACGCTTTGATAAAACTGGGAAAGCTGGTTGACGCTATCATTAAAAGTTGAATAAAGGACAGGGCTTGCAGGGGTTGAAATATCAAAAATATAAAGCCCATCAAGCTCAGTGCACATATAAATATAATTACCATCAATGTATACATCGTAGGCGTTGTGATCGAATCTTGTAAAACCCGTAAAAGTAGAAACGATAGCAGGAGCGGATGGATCGGAAATATCAAGAGTTACCAGGCCGCCAGTCTGATCCGCAACATAAGCATAACTGCCTTTTACCTCCACATCAAAGGTTTGGCATTTTATTTGATTAACTGCGTTGTCAAACGTTGTTACTGATATAATCTGGGGACTGGCCGGGGTGCTAATGTCGACAATAGCCAAGCCACCCTTCCAGCAGGCAATATAAAGGGTATTGCCGCTCGCAGCGATTCGCCGGCCAACACCAGGCAGGTTCAGGGTAGAAATAATTGTTGGATTTGTCGTGTCTGAAATATTTGATATTGTGAGAACGCTTCCGGTAACAGAGTACAGCGCAGTACCGGAGATGGTGCAGCCGCGGGCGGCACCGCCAATATTTGTCTTAAAGGTTATAGTTTCTTCGCCGGCAGCAATTGCAGTCTGAATCGTAAAAACAAGCAAAAGTGGCAGAATGATTAGGGAAATTAACGGACTAACTCTCTTCTTCATGATTTCCTCCTTTTATACGGGTGTGAAAGTTTATCAGGAAAATAAAAAGAGCCCCATATGTATGGGGCTCTTTTAGATGTTTACTAGTAGGAGCGTTTCTGCATCCATTGGAGTGAGTAGGTCCTTGGCTTGAGCTCAGGGCCGTATACTTTATCCGAGTTGGCTATGGTTGAATGAATACGCTGAACATCAATTGTCAGACCGTCGATCATATCTTTGGCTCCGGTTATCGGGTCAACGGCGCAATGCTGGTCAATGACTTTCCAGAGTTTTCCATGGCGATCGTAATCTTCAAGAAAGGTTATCATCCAGGTTTCAGGGTCGATATACCAGGTCATCTTTGAATACATGAAATTTTCATCCTGGTTTTTAACTTCAACCACATTTACCTTGATTCTTTCTCTTACGGCTCCGTCAAGCAGACAGTCGCCCGGGGTATGTATTAATTTTGTACGGTCACTATGGCGAACCATCAACAGCTCTTTCTGACCGAGAAATTTATATCTGTTGATCTGCATGGGGCCGTCCCAGCCGAAGTTGTCAAATCCGCAGTAGTCCGCGCCGCCGTTGGCATCCTGACGTTCAGTTGTCGATCTTCTTCTGATCCTGCGGATGGTGGGGAACCACATCCATGAATCATAGGGTCTCATGCGGTCCTTGTAGGTGATTTCCATAATCCTCAGGTTTCTGGACTCCGGCGGTTTTAAATATACAGCAGTGAACGCCCGCCAGATCTGTTTCGGATTTTTTGCAGCTTCCGGAACAGGTTCAACATCGGTTCTTCCGGAGAAGAAGGCAATATTGTTCTGGAGTTTTGAAGCCATGTCATATTTGAGCCGTCCGTCAATGATGTAACCGTTATCAATACTGGTATAACCGTCACCATAGGTTCTATTGCGAAAGTTATGGGCCATTTCGGTTCCATTCTTAGTGAAGGGAAAGGGAACGCCTGCGGTGTAGTTTAACAGTTCCCTGTTTTCACCGATCTTTGCCTGACCATAATATTTCTTGGTCATGGCCACCCGCCCGGGTGTGGGTTTGACTTGCTGGTAAGGACCGATTTCAAAATTGCTTTCTCCCCACCGGTCAACATCTTTCATGAGATCATAAAGCGATTGCGGGAGAAATTCTTTAACCTGTTCTGCATCTGCACTGGATATTTTTTTGCCGACCCAGGTCTTTTCCCAGGCCCTTACTTTTTCCAGTTCACCTTTGCTGTAGGCAGCAACTGGATATTCGATCTCTTCTGCCACAAGATTTGTGGCAGAGATCATCACTGCCAGAGCAGTTAAGAATATGATTGATCTATTTAGCATTTTTAAGCCTCCTTTTCTGGTATTGTTAGAATTCATAGGTAACCTCAAAGGTCCAGAAATCCTTTTCGTCAAGTCCTTCATTATAAGCGTGATAATCCATGTATCTCAGCATTATTGTCCAGCCGAACTGCGGTTTAAATGCAATTGCAGGCGCAATATAACCGCCGCCTTCAGTTATATGATAGGCGGTATATACTGCAGGAATAATCCGTCCGTGCCAGAACTCCATAAACAGGGACTGGGTCACAGATTGCCAGGAGTGTCCTTTTTCTCTGTAGGTGACGTATGGATAGATATAGTCATTTCTGTGCTTCTGCGGTGACCATTCCATGAAAAACTGGGTGGATGACTGGAGATGTTCCTGTCTTGCCCAAGTCGTTAGCCAGGGGATATAAATTTTAGAGTCCCATCCAATGCATATGGCAAAGCGGTCTTTTTCCTGGTGGCTGGCTGATGAATAGTCAGACGCCAGTCGTACGTTATCCCTGTCTTTTTCCCAGACTCCTTCAAACCTTAAGACGTTTCCGGACATGGCCAGATCTGTAAATGGGATAAGCGTGATCTTTGTGTCAACGGTTTTGTTAAAGGTCATCCCGAAGGTGCTCTGCCAGGGATATTCAACATTGTGTCTTAAACTGCCCTTCCCGGTCATGGCAGGGTTAGTGAGCTGACCCAGAATCTTAGTTAAGATACCGTCGTACTCCTTTTCAAGCGGGTCGCCGGAACGAAGTCTGTGATGAAAATAGCTGACGGTCCAGTCAAAGCCCCAGGAAAAACCTCTTACTCTGAAACCAACTTCGGGAGTTTTCCAGTTTGAAGGCACATCCCGGTACCAGCTTTCATATACTTCACCTACTTTAGGCACACCTAAAAACTGGGCACCGCCTCTTAAGGTCAGGTGATGTCCGATCGGCGGCAGCAGGTTGGTCTGAAAGTCGGGAATGACGATCATTTCAAGGGTCATATCTGCCGGCATGTTCTCGGGTGTGAAAAATACCCGTAACATCCACAGGCCTCTTTTAAGTTCGGCGAAGTCAGGATAGGCATTATTTAAATCACCGTTTATATCCACCGGATTAATATTATCCACCATGCGCTCAAAAGAGGATTCACCCCAGGAGATGATCTGTTTACCCAGTCTGACCTGAAAAAGATCGCCAGAAACATCGACATAAAGTTCTCTGCAGATGTCTCTGAAGGTTTCATAGTTTCTTGCTCTGTCAATACCTCTATTGCCGATGTTGTAATGTTTAAGATTGTCTCTGTATCCGGAATCAATATCAACGGCAGCGTCATAAAAGTTTTTCCAGATGGAGTATACGTTTACTGTATATTCCGGACCTTCATAGACATGCCACAGTGCTTCAAGCTTAAGGCTGGTTCTGGCATTAAAAAAATCATAATGATTTGCAGGTTCAGGTTCCTGGCCTTTTGCTCTCATAAGGATCTGGTTTGTCCATTTACCATGCACTACCAGCTTGCCGTCGAACAGATCGACAGCTGCGGCATTGCCGGTAAAAGAGAACAGGAATAGTACTGCGCAGACTAGGAAAGTTAATATTTTCTTTTTGTCCATCATTTTACCCCCCGAATTCGGTTGTCTTATTTATTTGTTTGTATATTTTGATCTCTAAAACCTGAGATTTGAAAAAAGTAATACCTTGAATACCTTCATGTTATATCCATTATCATAAGGATAAGGCTTGTTACAATTTTTTTGTCCTCATCAGTTCACGGTTTGGTTTCCAGGCCAATTTCACTTTAGCTGCTTTTAAATTAAGGATTTTGAACCGCTTTACGATAACAGTTATAATTTTCAAGTATTTATTTTATATATTTCTGTATCATAGGTATAAGCTTTAGCACCTTTCTTTGGGTTTTTCAAGGTTGATCTGTTCAGTTACAGGCGTTTATTTTTTTAAATGCTGCTTGTTAATATTTAATCTTTTGAATATGATTGGTTCTATCACAAAAGTCAAAGATTGTTCCTAATCACTTATTTAAACCTCCTCAAATAATTGAGGGGGGTGGAGATGAGGGCGACACTTTAAAATAATTTTAAAGGAGGGGAGTCGCCCCCACCTCGAAAGAACTTAACTTATATTAATTTTATTAATTAAGTTTCCTGTTTTTATTTGTCTATTAAAAGTCCTGAAAATCGTCATCTGATGTTTCCTCGATGCCGGTAATTGCAGGTCTTTGATGCCGTGATGCAGGTGCCTGTGCTGTCTGCTACGTTCAGTATCTCATAAAATTTATAATATTTTTTAAGCGCTGCCAGGTCCTGATTTGCGGTTTTTATATATAGACCGTCTACGGCAACATTAATCATATCAAGTTTGCCCCAATAAGACACCTCGAGTTTTCTGGCTTTCGTCCAGGAATAAATCTGTTTCAGGGTCAGATCAACGATCTGTTCTTTTTGTTTGTATATTACACCTTCCAGAGTGTTTTTTGAATTAACATATGAGATGACGGTTGAAATCGCCATCCCAAATATTACTAAAAAAATATGGTTGTTGCCAGAAACTTGTTTCTGAGAGTCATAAATGTAGTCATGTTTTAGCCTTTCTCATTAAAGGGTATTGTTTTTTCAAATACTAACATACGGAAAATACCCTTTTCAATGAGCTTTGCTGAAAAAACATAATATTTTTTATAAAATAAGTTTATTAAGCTTTTTTTGTTAAAAACTTTGGTTTAAAAATAAGGATCAGAACCGGAACCAGGAATACAGCTCCCAGACAGTTTAGAAAAAGTATAACTGCAAGCATCATTCCCATCTGCGCCTGAAATTTTAATCCTGAAAGTACCCAGACCAGTAATCCGAGAACCAGGGTTCCGGCAACATAAATAACTGATTTGGTATAGGTTTTAATGGTTATGATCAGTATCTCTTCAATGGTAAGGGCCGGATTATTCTTCTTTTCCTCTGCGGCACGGGCAAGCATGTATATTCCGTAGTCAACGCCCATTCCAATACCTGCTGCAGAAACCGGCAGGGTTGAAACGGACAGGCCGATGTCATTCATCGCCATATAGGCAAAAGCCATAAAATTTGAAACAATAAGCGGTATGACCAGTATCAGACCCGCCTTTACTGAGCTAAAGTTGATCGTGCAGAAAACGAAGACCATCAGCAGGGCCAGTATGAGCGTCTGCAGCTGTTTTTGCTTAACCATCTCATTTATGGATGCTTCGACCCCGATTACACCGCCGCAGAGTTTATATGTAAATTCTTCAGGCAGGTCCGCCATTTCATTGATATATTTTTTTGCAGTCGCAATCGCTTTTTCAATGGTCGGTCCGGTTTTGTCTGTGTAAAAAAGAACCACGTTTGTCTTTTTGAGTTTCGGATCGAGAAACTTGTTCATGTCACCCGGGTCACCGGACATGGAAAGACCGATGAGATATGCATTCGCTGTGGGCAGATCTTCTGCAAGGCCCATCCATTTCGGATCGTCTTCATGAAATTTCTGGGGCATGGTCATCAGCGGTGCAATAATATTCTGGGCACCGACCGCACCGGAGTTTTTTACCATGTATTCTGAGAAGTTCTTAATATCGGTTATGGCCTGGAGGTTGGTCAGCGCACGGTTCTTTTCTCCCTCAAGCACAATGTAAAGCGGGTTAATCAGGGGCAGGTTCTTGTTGATACGAACACTGTCCTGGTTGTATCTTGAAGACGGATATAGCAGGTTTGATCCTACCTGTGCATCACCAACGATAAGTTTTTCTGACTCGATGTATGAGAAAACCAGGGTGATGGCCACAATGATCAATACATAATATCGTCCGCGGCCGATAATAAATGGTCCCAGCCAGTCTGCAAAACGGTTGGCAAAACCGGTTCTTTCAATATCTTTTTTCTGCTCATTTTCAATGTGTTTAAGAAAAGATTTTGTTACCGGTATATAGCTTAATACAATGGGTGTCAGTATCAGGCCGATGATGACGGTTACAAAACACCAGAAACAGCCGGCAATTGCCATTTTTTGGAGAACCGGGATGGGTGCGATAGCAACAATGGCGATACCGAACGCGTCAGTTGCGATGGAGGTCAGGCCGGGGAGAAACATCTCTTCGATAATGACCCGGATGCCGGCCAGTTTATCTTTGGTTTTAATATATTCTTCAAAGTACCGGTTGTAAAGCTGATGTGAATGCCGGAAGGCCATTAAAGAGATCAGAAACGGCATAACAAAGATCAGAGGATCAATATTATAACCCATCAGTGACATGAAACCGAGTCCCCAGACCCCTGATATGACTGCTGTAAAAGGAACAAAGAGAGCGGCAAGCAGTGATCTGAATGCCAGCCATAGCAGGATCGGCATGATGATTCCAGTGCCGATCATTATCCAGTTCATCTCATCGATCATGCTGGCCACAACACCGAGATGCATGGGATGACCCACGATCGAGACCTGGGTGTTATCGTCTTCTGTTTCTTTTCTCAGGCGTTCAAGCTCACTGTAGACAATATTGTAATCAAGCTCCTCTTCGAAAAAGTCGGCAAAGATAAGGCATTTTTTAGAGTCAAGGGATACATATGTTCCGTAATAAGCCTCATTTGAGTAAATCGCCTCTTTTAAGGTCTCCATTTCTTTTTCGGTTTTAGGGACTTCGGGAAACATCAGTGGGACGCCTTCGATACCCCATGAGGTGATTTTTGGATTTTTCAGTTTTTTAGAAGCGATCGATATGATCTTGTATTTGTCAATGCCCGGTATTGTTTCCATCTGGTTGGTAATATAACGAACTTTTTCCAGGGTCTTTTTATTGAAAATATTACCGTCTTTTACGGATACCATGGTTACCAGGAAGTTTGCCCCGCCGAAAACTTTTCTGAATTCGTTTTGTACTTTTACGTATTCATGGTTCTGGGGGAGCAGTTCGTTAAAGTTGGTGGCAACCCGGAGCTGCATGAGGTGGTAACCAAAAAATATGGTTATGCCAATGATGACGATCAGTACCAACAGCCTGTTTTTTATGATGAAGTCCGCAAATCTCTGCATTATTTTTCGTGCCATGTCTTTTTTCTTTCTAACTTACAATTCTGTTTTATTGTCTGGTTATTGAAAGCGGTATGCCGGAAAGCATTTCCCAGTTTTCACCAAAGTCATTACTTTTAATTATTGTTCCGCGTGAACCCACGGCTATACCTGTTCCGCACTTGCAAAAATTCATTGAGCGCATCCAGAACTTTGTGTTTGTTTTTTCTGATTTTTTTTGCCAGGTTTTTCCGCCGTCATCGGTTGTTATGTAGGTGCCCTTCTGGCCGATGGCCCAGCCTTTTTGACCTTCAAACTGAACCGTGAAGAGTGTGACCTTGTTTTCTTCTGCAGGAGTGTCGACTTTTTTCCACAGTTTGCCGCCGTCCTCTGTTTTTAAAAGGATGCCGTCCATTCCGGATATCCAGCCGATGTTTTTGTCTGTAAAATAGACGTCGTAAAGGGAGGGCGCATAGGATTCCCATTCTGTTTCATCAAAAACAGGGATGATATCCTTGCATTCCTGTTTCACCCAGGTTATGCCGCTGTTTTCAGTATGATAGATCAGTCCGTATTCGCCTGCGATCCAGCCGTTTTGTTCATCTGTAAAATAAATGCTGTTGTATATTCTGTCTTCGCCCAAACTCTGATCTGTCCAGGTCTTGCCGCCGTCACGGGTGTGGATGATTGTACCAAAATCGCCAACGGCCCAGCCCATTTTATCATTTAAAAAGGTCATGGCAAACAGATGGCTTTTTGTATTTGTTTCCTGGGCGGTCCAGGTCTTGCCGCTGTCCTGAGTATGCAGCATGGTTCCTTTTCTGCCGGATATCCAACCTGTTGTGGTGTTTATAAAAGAGACATCACACAGGTTAAGCGTTGTTCCGCTTTTTTGAAACTGCCATGTCTTTCCGCCGTCAGCAGTATGTAAAATAGTTGAATTAAATCCGATGATATAAATATTGTCCTTGTCAACGCAGTCAACGTCAAAAAGATTTGTTGCTGTTATAAAGCTAAAGGGTGGTTTAGGGGGAGGGGGAGGGGCTTTGCTTTTTTCTTTGCATCCAAATATTAATATGAGCATCGAAATCAGGACGGCGCATAAAATATAGTTATTTCTTATTCTTGCTTTCATCTGTGTTTCCCGCATTCTGTAAATAAAGGGTTAATGTTTTTTAGTTTCGTTTAGTTAAATGCACAGCCCGTACCATCATCATAAAATTGTGCTATTTAATTTTTATAGTATTAATTAATTGTTATTTCAATAGTTTATAAAATATTTCATTTCAGGCTTGCTGATAAAAATTATACATTATTGCAATACTCATTGTGCGTATCTGCACATTTTAGAAAATATCCTATATTTATATATGAAAATTTACGCTTCGACACAGTTCCGAGCAGCTTATCTTTGAGCAATGAAGGAACAGCTTAAAGTGTCAATCCGTCCGGGTACAAGATGTTAAGAAGAAGCCTTACCGTCTTTTAGAATGGACAGGACTTATTTTTTTCTGAATTTAACCGGTCTTATGCTTTCATGCCATCAGCTTTTTTTATAGATTTAATTTTTCTTGACAGAAGAAGTCTTTTTGTTTCTTATTTAATTATTAATTATTAATTATTTTGATAAAATAGCTTAGAAAAATTATATCATCATTTAAATAAAGATTAATATTTAATTGAAAAACATTATAAATTAAATTTAATATATTCAAATATACCTTGGTTTTATATTTAATATTCGGCTAATTTAAGCCGGAAGTTTTGACATTCTATAAAATATGAAAAAACAGGATATAATCTTTCAACTGGATAAGGAGTATCTGCAATTGCTTAAATTTATACCTGCAGGAACATTAAAGAAGGCATTTGAGGTTTTCGGTCATTTTTACTCGATCGATTTAAAGACAGGAGACCGCATCGATTGCCGAAGTGTTCTTGAAATCGTTACCAGGGAACGTAAGCCGGTCGATATTGATACATTGTCACGAAAGACCGCTGATGCGGTTTTTATTATGATGAATCCCGGGTCATCATGTCCATTGGAAGCTGTGGATAATGATATTTCCTCTGAACAGATCGGACGGCTTAAAATGTCACTCGTACCGACAAAACCAGATACCACACAGTATCAGGTAATGAGATTAATGCATTACTGTGATTGGTCGCATGTCAGAGTTTTGAATATTTCTGATATGAGAGATCCTAAAAGCGGTAAATTTATTGAACGATATAAGGAGATTGAGGGCAGAACAGGGTTTACAGCACATTCGCTGTTTTCTGATGAACGAACCCATGAGTTAAACGAAAAATTGAACAGGAAAATCAATGCACCGGTTGTTTGTGCCTGGGGCGTCAGCTCTGATCTGGATCCGCTCATTGAAAGATGTTTAAGTAAAGTTTCTCAAATTCAAGAACGTACGGGACTTCTGAAGAAGAATACTGATAATAAGTACTTTCATCCGCTTCCCACTTTGCAAAAATATAAAGAAAAATGGATCAATAATATATTTAAGCAAATGAATTCCTAACAGGGGCGTGCACAGTAAGTTAAAAGGAGGAATAGATATGTACTGGAACTGGAAAATCGGCGGTTTTATTTTAGGGATGGTGTTTTTGCTTGCCGTTGTCCTGGTAAAACCTATCGGGGTCTCTACTCAGTTCGTTGTTTTTGACGGTATGATCGCCAATATTTTTAATCCGGAGCTGATCAAAAAAAGCGAGGAGAGTCAGTCCGGCTATAAAAGTAAAAATGCCTATCTGAATAAATCAGGCGGTAAATATGCCAAGTCTGCTGCAAATCCGGTTAATTATAGTTTTGTCTTTGTATTAAGTATGGTTCTGGGAGGTTTTATCGGCCGTCTTTACAGCCGGCCGGATAAGGGTAAAATAATTAATCAGCTTCCGGACTGTCATAAAAAACGGTTTGGCGACAATGCCGCTCTGCGTTATAGCCTTGCCTTTGCAGGAGGTGTTATTGTCCTTTGGGGTGCCCGTCTGGCAGGGGGCTGTACCAGTGGACATATGATGAGCGGCATGATGCAGACAGCGGTGAGCGGTTATTTGTTCGCTTTTGGCGCCTTTGCGGCTGCAATACCCGTTGCGATTATTATTTACAAAAAACAGGAGTAATATCATGGAAATTATATTAGCGGTGATATTAGGCACAGTTTTTGGATTTGTTCTACAGCGTGTCGGTGCTGCGGATCCCGATAAAATAATAGGTATGCTTCGGCTGACAGATATGCATTTAGTTAAAACAATCTTAACCGGGATCGGTGTTTCATCCGCGGTTTTGTTTATCGGCATGATGGCCGGTATCGTCGACAGCGGGCATCTCAGTGTTAAGTCCATGCACGCAGGTGTTATCGCCGGCGGTTTACTTCTGGGTTTAGGCTGGGCCATATCCGGTTTTTGTCCGGGCACAGGACTTGTTGCTGCAGGTTCCGGCCGAATGGATGCTTTGTTTTATATATTAGGCGGTCTGGTAGGGGCAGGTTTATTTACCTTAATGTATGGTTCTCTGGCTGAAACAGCGGTTTTTACGAGTCTATTCGGCGGAAAAGTTACCCTGGCTCAAACGGGAAAGTATGATGCTCTGGTCAGCGGTATAAATGGAACCTTATTAGCTATTATAGCCGGTGCCGGTTTTATTTTAGTGTCGTTTAAACTGCCAAAGTCCTTAAGGTGATCCGGGTAAAAACTGTGTTGCTGTCTTGTTTTTATTTTAGACCGGGTGAAAGCTGCTGACTTCAGTTGGCTCATTAAAATCCAATTCATTGACACTGTTCCGCTGATTTGTTACTATTATATTTTGTTGAGCCGGGGTACTGCGGGGCTTTCCACTTATATTTAAAAGGGATACTGAGGGGCCTCCCATTACACACTGTTTTTGAAAGGAGCACCAAAATGAAAAATGTTAAAAACAAAATGAGTCAAATCCTTATGCTTGCAATTGTTATTTGTCTGTGTGCAGCAGGAGCTGTATCTGCTGAGGAAAAGAAGCAGCCGGCTGCAAAGGAAAAGGCTGGAAAGATCGAGGCAAAATCGTCGCTTGAAACGGATCATCCGGAGATCGAAGTGGGCTTGTCCTGTAATGACTGTCATGAAATCAAACTTGATGGCAATACAAGTGCGACCCAGGTCTGGCTGACCGGGGCTTATTTAAAGTGGGATGCGGGTGAAGGGGTGATGACCAATGATCAGGTATGGAACGAGATTCTTGACATATTCAAGGGCAAAGAGATGAAGCGGACCTTTGTCATGGCTACGGCCTGTAACAATAAGCCCTATACCTATACTGCTGATTTCGCACTGGATCCAAAGAAGAAGGTGCTTTACGCTTTTCATGAAAAAGGCACCGAAAAACTTTTTCATATCCGGAACAATCCCAGTGTAAGCATGAACTGGCACCGTGAATTTGATGATGATTTTGCGAATGTGATTTGTTTTCAGGTTTTGGGAACTGCTGAACTTTTCGAAGGAACCAGTAAGGAATTTGAAGAAGGTTTAAATGCCTATCCTTATGAATATGCTGCAAAGGCCAGAAAAGTAACGATTGAGCAGTGGCGGGAAATTGTAAAAAAAGATATGATCATGTCCCGAACAACGATCCAACGTATTCGCCTGACTTCCGGTGCGCTTGCACGTTCAGCTTTCAGGACCTCACAGGAGTGGCGGCGCAAGTAAACTTGTGCACTGACTTAAAATTAAAAGAGCCGGTCCGGCGGTGAAATTATGCGCTGGTCCGGCTTTTTTTATTCCGGGGAAGTCCTTGACATAGAACAATGGACGTGGCGCAAGAAAAAGGTTTCTCAGGTTTTTCTCTGCACGATGCTCTATGCACCATGCTTTTAGATTGACAGTAATATATGTTTTTGTTTAAGAATAGGGTATGGGACTTTACGGAAAGATAGAAAGCATATATCTTTCAAGCATACTTTAGCTTGCTCCTTAATTTAATACCCGTTATTAAATACCTGAATGTTTCACGCAACCGCTCATCATGAGCAGTTAAAATTGATTTTTGCTCACTGCCGCATTACTGATTTTTATCCGGCACTACATCAAATCCATCCATTTTTCTCTGCCATGTGCCCTCTGATATCAGCCGTGCAAAATATTTTTTGCACTCAGCCACTGTTTAAAGCAAACCGGCACTGCCAGGAACCCTTCAGGCATGACTTGGCTTGTTTGCGGGCTTCATTAAGGAATTCCAATAGCCGCATAAGTAATGGCGTACGCATATCCTGCTCTGAGTATTTAACCGTTGTTCGGTTGTTATGAAACGGTGTCTTGGCTGCAATGTAGAGCAGCTTAAAACGGGCGATCCTGCTTGTGTTGACCTGTATATCCTGTAGTGGCCCCGTCGCTGTAGCTGCCTGTTGCTGAATGCTCTGCTGCGCCATTATCTTCAAATACCGACAGATGTTGTATGTGAGCATCACAAGTTGGAACCATGCATAATTGTTTTTAAACTTCTTTGATGGTATCGCCTCTAAACCCTCACGTTTTGCTTCACCAACCAGATTCTCTACGTCTGCCCGTTTATCGTATTCTTCAATTACTTTGTGGGGCTTTGCAAATCTCGTGGCACAAAACATCCGGTGTGTATAGCGATCATCCTCGAACAACTCGCATTGCACGACTTCACCTTTTTTATCGATGCGCTTTGGAATCCTCATCACCACGAACCGCATGTTCCATCCCCATCCGATCGGAGTATAAATGCATTCCTTATACTCAACGTTTTCAGTCTTTTTAGTCCGGTACCCCCCTTGCGGATTAAATGGCGGGCTACAGCTCTTTGCCGATTTCTTTAATAAATCCGGCTGTCTCTTCTCCGATAACCGTCTTGCCTGTACGCAACTTCCCAAACACATATTCCCGGGTCTGCTCTATAAACGCTACTATGGGTCGGTATCCCTTCTTGCCACGGTTCCGGGGATTGTGCCCCACCCGGGCTCCCTGCTGATCACCAAACACCGTCTTTACTGTCGTGTCAATGTCTATATCTATTTGCTGGTGTTTGATCCCACACTGTTGCCACACCCGCTCCCGCAAAACGCTCATCACCACTAAAAGTGCCCGGCCCTGATTGATTCCCAGGCTGTTCACATAGCGCCAGAATGTGCTCACAACCGGTAAGCTCACTACCTGTAAAAATCTGCACAACATGGCATCGAATCTGATGTAACTGAAATGCCCGATCCGGTTGAACCCGATAAACAGCAGCATTACAATGCCTGCCACCATCCGGTAGTGACCCAATTTCGGACCCCTTGCAGGTTTCTTGTATAGCAGTGCTCAAAGACCTCCTCAAATCCGACCAGATCCAGAAACTTTATCAGTGCCAGTACCCTGCCGAATGCGCTCAATGGTTCACTACAGGTCTCATACGGCGTGGAAGCACAGATTTTTCTTGCCTGTAATTGCTGCCCCTTTTTTTCTTTATTTACCTTGATTCTCGTGATATTTCTTTTATGGTTTTTAACCATCTGGGGTTCCTCCTGTGCTTTTGATTAACGGGTCTCACAACCCTATTAATACAGGATACCTCAATGGTTTTTCTATGGTTTTTTAGTTCATCGTGCAATATTCAGGAAATATCTAATTTTTTTCTTCTGTGCCTGAAGGTATAGTAATTCAGGTTTAAAAGGCGGGCTGCTTTACTCTCGTTTCCTTTTGATAATTCCAGAGCTTTTTTAAAATATTTCTTTTCCGTTGATCTCAGGATGGAATCGATGTCAGTGCCTGATTCAGAGATAACAGCCTGATTATTTTCAATGTCCCCGTTTTCTTCTACTTCCTTGTTTGTATTATTTAAAAGACCTATCTCTTCTAAAGAGAGCAGAGGTCCGTTCCCGGTTAGAACCGCCCGTTCCAGACAGTTTTTCAGTTCACGGATATTTCCCTGCCATTCATGATTCAGGAGAGCCTCCTCGGTAGCCGGTGAAATGCCGGTAAATGTTTTGTTGAACTTTTTGCTGAATTCAATCAGAAAATGATTTGCTATCGGAAGGATATCATCTGTTCTTTTTGTTAATGCCGGTATCTCGACTTTTATCACCGCAAGTCTGTAAAAAAGATCCTGCCTGAACCGTTCATTCTTTACCATATCTTCAAGGTTTCTGTTGGTCGCAGAGACGACTCTTGTTTTCACATTTAGTTTTTCTGTCCCGCCGACTCTGTAATATTCTCCGTCTTCAAGAAAACGAAGGAATTTTGCCTGGGCTTCCAGACCGAGATCACCTACCTCATCAAGAAAAAGAGTGCCGCCCGCTGCTTTTTCAACCATGCCCGTCTTGCCGGTCTGGTGCGCACCGCTGAATGCGCCTTTTTCATAACCGAACAGTTCACTTTCGATAAGGTCTTTAGGTATGGCAGCACAGTTAAGGGTGATAAAAGGGCCCTTGAAGTTAGGGCTCTTAAAATGAATTGAGCTTGCGATGAGCTCTTTTCCGGTTCCTGTTTCTCCGTATACCAGTACGGGTGTGTCCGGGCTTTGTGCAACCCGTTCAACAAATTCCATTATGTTCTGGATTTCCTTGCTTTCTCCGATGAAGCAGGGGATATTTTCTGACAGCTGTTTTTCCTGTAAAAACCGGACTTCCTTTCTTAAACGTATGGTTTCAAGCGCATTTTTTATGGTTACCAGAAGTTTTTCCATATGAACAGGTTTTACAACATAGTCGTAAGCGCCGAGTTTCATTGCAGAAATAACCGTGTTGATGTCTTCAAAAGCGGTTATCATAATAACAATGACTTCAGGGTTGATTTCTTTCATCTTTTTAAGCGCTTCAATTCCGCTGATTCCCGGCAGACCTATATCCAGAAGCACAAGGTCAGGCGCTTTTTTTATGAATACATCAAGGGCATCCTCTGCTGTTTCAAATCCCCGGGCAGTGTAGGTATTTTTAAGTGCAAGGGTAATCCCATTGCGTGAGCTTTGTTCATCATCAACCACAAATATTGAATAGCTTATCATGTGATCACCTTTATCTTTTTTTTCCGGTTACGGGGAGCTCGATTATGAAATTTGCTCCGCCCCATCTGTTTGATTCTATCCTTATTGATCCTTTGTGGTCTGTTATGATGCGCCGGCACAAGCTTAAGCCAATGCCGGATCCGTCTGTTTTTGTTGTGTAAAAGGGATCAAAGATCTTGTCTCTGATTTCCTCGGATATCCCGGGCCCGGAGTCGGAGACCGTTATTATAATAGATTTATCATTTGCTGATGAATCTATTGTAAGTTCTTTTAAGCTGTTTGCTGACGACATGGCCTGAACAGCATTATTGATAAGGTTTAAGACCACCTGTTCCAACATATGAGCGTCGGCCGTGCAGGAGGGGAGATCATCGGAAAGATTTAAGCTTACGGTGATATCGTTTTTGCCCAGGGTAACAACAGACAGGCTTAAAGCTTCCTGGATAGGGCCGTTAAGGTTGGTCTGGGTGAATTTTGGATGCCCGGGTTTTGAAAAGTCCATAACCCTTTTTATAACAGACTCGATCTTGTTTGATGCAGACTGTACTTCCTGAATAATGTCTTTAAAGATACCGTTGTCTTTGTACTCTTCCGAAAGATTTTTAAGAGTATAAAGGTATGAGTTTATTCCGGTTAAGGGGTTTCTGATCTCGTGTGCAATTCCTGCCGCAACCCGGCCGAGTGATCCCATTTTGTCTTCTATCCTCAAGAGTTGTTCAAGTTCCATGGATCTTGTTATATCCACCATGTTTATGAAAAGCGCTTCACGTCCCTGGTAATCAATTAGGGTTCCCCTGCAATTGACCCATTTCATGTGTGCCGATGAGTTTAACCTGTCAAAAGGATACAGTCTCAGGTCAACGTCAAGGGTAATGGCCCGGCCCGAGAGGAGGCTGTCGCAGAACTCGTTTGCTTTATGAATATCTTCAGGATGTACGTTTTTAAATGTAGAGAAATCATACAGGTCAGGAATAGGGCCGAACAGTATGGACTGTTCCTTGTTGATGTAAACAATTTTATCATCCTGAACAATAAATCTGCCTGTCAGTGAATTTTCAACAGTATCTCTGAAACGCTTCTCGCTTTTTTCAAGCTGGTCTTCTGCGCTTTTACGTTCTGTTATGTCCCGTGCGATTGCCGTAACAAAAGTTTCGTTGTCAGTTTTCCATACTGCTTCTGAAAGCTCCATGGGAAATTCAGTACCGTCTTTTTTAAGACCGGAGACTTCAATAGGCTTGGGGCTGAAATTTATCGGGTTAGGGCTGCTTAATTGGGCGATAAGGTTTTCGTAATCCTTTTTGTGGAGTTCGGCAAGGATCATATAAGCCGGTTTGTTGATTACCTCATCATATGAATATTTGAAAATATTTTCAGCTTCCTTGTTCCAGAAGACGATGTTTCCCTGCTGATTAATGCAGAAGATGGCATCTGCAGCGGTTTGTACAACAGACCTGAACCGTTCTTCGCTGCTTTCCAGTTCGGATTTCTGGTTGAAGAATCGGAGTACCATGCGGGCAAGGTTACCGAATTCTGTGTTATCATCTTTCAGGTTCAGGATTATTTTTGGGTCTTCCTGGTCAAGACTTGAGGATATTTTTTTAAGTGGAACATTTATCCAGCGGACCAGAAGAACCGACATCATCAGAATGATTGTTATTGTAAAACTGAAAAGGAGTATAAACTGTTTTTGAGAGGAAAGGTAAAGCAGCTTTGTTATGGGGGTTTTGCTCTTGATCCGAATTTGGATCAGAGGTTTTTTATCCCATCCGTTCCTGATGCGGGAGAAGGTTAAAATGCCTTTTTCTTTATCATAGATGCTTTTAAATAATGTTTTGTCCTGAATTGGAAGAAGTTCTATGGTGCTTTCGGTTAAAAATGAGAGATCATTGATGTATGCATCGGTCCACAGACGTCCGGCAAAAATAAAACCGTGCGGCTTTGTTTTCCGCTCGGTATCAGATGCGGGCTGTATAGGCGCGGACTGAATTTCCATTATTCCCAGCGGTGTTTTGATAAAGAAGTGGCTGAAATAACTTCGTGAAAAAAGCGTGGGAAAAAAGTCCGGGTGGATTTTGATATCTTTCATCGCAGTGTCCGCGATATTTTTAGTGGAATATAAAAGTTTAAGGTCACTGTTGTAGACCCATACTGCGTCAACATTGAAACTCGGAAGAAGTGTTTCGATAAATCTGCGGGCTTTTTCAGAACTGCCGCGGTTAACAAAATCAACCAGGTCGTCTCTATTGCTGGAGTCATAGGCAAACATCTCAAGAGTTGTTCCGTCAAGACGTGATATTCTGTCGTAGAGGGTGTTTTTATCAAAAATATTTTTTTTAAGAAGCAGCTCTTCCCGCTTGCTTTCATAACCTTTTATGATACTTAAGACCGTTATGAAAATCAGGGTCATTATCAAAAGGAGCAGAATTATTTTTGTTTGTGTTTTCAAGGGATGATTACCGCAGCCTTTATGCTTAATGTTTATGGATCAGAGTTCTTTGAAAGTATCGCGGGAGCTTTTTTTTATAGATTAAAACGAAATTATATCATTTTAGATTAATAATGCAATATAATGGATGCTATGTACCTTAAAACAGGATCAGGAGTTTTCAAGGTATGCTTGACACAAAAACATCTTATAACTATAATCTTTAGGATTGATGGTGACTTAGAATGTATATCTGATTTTTGCCTGAAAACTGAAGTCTTTTTTTGAACGGCAGGTTTATTTGATTCGTGTACATTAAAGTATACCGCTTTTGGTTTTGTGTGACTGCTATTGTTTGTGTAATATAAAGCCGTTTGTTTTTTTGCAGGAGGATTCCTGTGAGTCGTTGTCTTAAGGCTGACGAATAGAAACAAGTTTTGAAACTAAATTAAATTACAGGGAAACATGGTGCTGAGCGTGGTGCTGTTTTTGTTACGGAGAAATTAATAATTATTTTTAATCCTAAATATTAAGAAGGGTTTGACATGAAATTTATAGTTCAGAAATACGGCGGTACAAGTATAGGTCAGGCTGATCGGATGATGAGCGTTGCCATGATCGTTAAAGAAAGTCTTAAAAAAGACAGGGTGATCGTGGCCCTTTCTGCGATGAGCACTTATGTAAAGGCAGAGGGTACCACCAGCAGGCTTATTGAAGCTGCTGAAGCCGCGCTTAAGGGAAAAGACTATTCAAAGATCATTGATATGATAGAACAGCATCATGTAGAGGCTGTTAAAAAACTGATTAAGGGAAAAGACAAAAAGAAGGTTGCCGGTGAAATAGATGCTGAGCTTGATTCTTTAAAATCTTTTCTAGGTGCTATAAATGTTATCGGAGAGATATCTCCCCGTTCTCATGATGTTATTATAAGTATGGGAGAGAAACTTTCCGCGCGTATTTTTGCTGCGCTTTTAAATGATCTGGGGGTTCCGGCTGTATACGTTAATCTTGAGAACCTTATTGATAAGCCCTTCAGAGAAGCCAGCAAGGATTTTTATGATTATGCTAAAAAGAGGCTTAAATCTGTTATTAAAAATTGCGGTGACAAGGTGCCTGTGCTGACCGGATATTTTGGATCTGTTCCAAATGGCATAATTGAGAGTATAGGCCGGGGGTATACGGACCTCACCGCCGCACTTTCAGCTGCTGCAGTAAAAGCAAACGAGCTTCAGATCTGGAAAGAGGTTGACGGTGTTTTTTCTGCAGATCCCAGGAAAGTCAAAGATGCAAAAGTACTATCCAGTATTACACCGGAGGAGGCTGCAGAGCTTACTTATTACGGATCAGAGGTAATACACCCCTTTACCATGGAGCAGGTGATAAAGGCAAAAATCCCTATTCGTATAAAAAATGCACTTAAACCTGAACTGCCCGGAACCATAATAGATCCTAACGATAAAGGCTGCAGTTCTAAAAAACCGGCAACAGCCGTTACGGTTAAAAAAAATGTTTCTGTTATGAATGTTAATTCCAACCGGATGCTGATGGCTTACGGTTTTATGGCTAGAGTTTTTAATATCCTGGCAAAAAATGGTATTGTTATTGATCTTATTTCGACGTCAGAGGTTAATATCTCAATGACAATTGAAAATATCGAGAAGGTCAATGAGTCTGTGCTTGATGAACTGCATGAACTTGGAACGGTATCCATAGAAAAAGGGATGTCTATTCTGAGCCTTGTGGGCAGGGGACAGCATCATTATGTGGGGCTGGCCGGAAGGATGTTTACCGTACTTGGCAATGAGAAGATCAATATAGAGATGATATCCCAGGGTGCTTCCGAGATAAATGTTTCATGTGTTATTGATGACAAATCTGCGGATAAGGCGCTTAATGCGATTCATAAAGAGTTTGTCAATTAGTTATGTATGCTGATTTTATTGCAAATTATGACTGCTTTGGAAGCTACCATTCTTAAACAATAGCAATTACTGTTTTTTGCTTGCTCCAAAGAAAGTAACAAAGAAAAGGTACCCTTTGACCGGTCCCGTAAAACGGGATCCCCTTGTTTTAGAATTTTTTGCGGTCGGCGTCACAAACTCGTCCCGATGTGTCGGGACGCAAACATACGCCGCCTTAAATCTCCAAAAAATCCTAAACCTTCGGCACGGTCAAAATGGGGCCCCAATATTCTACGGCCCCTCTGGGGCCATTTTAGCACTTCGCTTTTATTTACAAGGAGTGATATCTCTTACTAAATGGGGATGACTGAATAGGTGGTTGGGTGAAAGATAATAAAAATGCCGTAGTTCTCTGCAGCGGAGGGCTGGATTCAGCCACCGTAATGGCCATTACAAAAAATGAAGGTTTTGATATCTTTGCGCTTAGTTTCTGTTACGGTCAGCGCCATGAAATAGAGATATCCTCTGCCCGCAGGGTGGCAAAAAGTTTTAAAGTGAAAGAGCATCTTGTTTTAAATATCGATCTCGGCCGCCTGGGGGGCTCGGCTTTAACTGATGATATTGATGTTCCGAAGGCAAAAAGCGTATCTGATATATCTTCTGAGATTCCACTCACATATGTGCCTGCCAGAAACACCGTGTTTTTGTCCTATGCCTTGGCTATGGCAGAAGTTAAAAGATCAAATGATATCTTTATCGGTGTGAATGCTGTTGATTATTCGGGTTACCCTGACTGCAGGCCTGAATATATTGAATCTTTTGAAAAGATGGCAAACTTAGCCACAAAAGCAGGGGTTGAAGGAAACAAAATACATATTAGAGCCCCGCTGATTAATATGACCAAGGCTGAGATAATCCAGAAGGGGATTAGCCTTAAGGTGGATTACAGTATTACCCATAGCTGTTATGACCCTGATGATTCAGGGCTGGCCTGTGGAAGCTGTGACAGCTGTCTGCTTCGCAAAAAAGGATTTGATGATTCAGGTGTGCCTGATCCAACGATCTATTTTTAGAGAAAAGACAGTATTTAAAGTGCTTAAATTGCCTAAAGTACTCGAAGTGTTTTAATTCTGGCTTTAAGAATGACGAAGGAGAACAAAGGATTTAACCAATTCAAAATTTGGTGATTACTTAAAAATGAACATCCAACATCAAACTTTCAACGTCGAATGAAAAACCAAGCATAAAGATTAAATGATTATTTTGTTTATTTTGTTACTTTTTTCCATTCATAATTTGATGTTAAACGTTCGACGTTCGATGTTCAAAAAGATGTTTGCTGATCACAGACAATTATCAAATTGTTTTCACCCGAAACCTTGAACCCTCGGACCCTTTTTTTTATGACGCCTATTTTTGTCATCCAAAAACATCACGCAAAGAACCTTCATTATGATTTCAGGCTTGAAAAATATGGCGTTTTGAAAAGCTGGGCCGTTCCAAAAGGCGTTTCTGAGGAGAAAGGGGTTAAACGCCTTGCTGTGGCAACGGATGACCATGAGCTTTCCTATGCAGCGTTTGAAGGCATTATAGCGGAGGGCAGGTATGGTGCCGGAAAAGTTGAGATCTGGGATGGCGGAACGTATGAAGAAGAGGTTTGGTGTGATGACCATATTGTTTTTAAATTAAATGGTTGTAAACTAAAGGGCCGTTATTCATTGGTGCCTTTCAAAAAAGCAGGAGAAAAAACCTGGCTTATCTTTTCTGTTTAGATGTTAAAGCCTGAACTTGATGCGACGCTTTTGGCGGCGAGGATGGGATTTCATCTGACACCGATGCAAAAAGGAATAAAGATGTTGATTTTGAATGTCAGGATTTTTGCTATTAGAAAAGGTTATAGGAATACCGGCAATAGCTAAAATTTTATCACGTACCTTTGATTCTACGGTTTGTTAAGGTTGCTCATGGAACTGAACCGCTTCGCGGAGACACCTCACAATCGCCCAACGAACAATATCTATCCATCTTGCAAAAATTAATTTCTGAAACAATCAAAATCTAATACAATATCTCCCTGGTAAATGTTTTTTTCTT
>Ga0207996_1000301_pt1 | contig 45499 bp, 39 predicted proteins | sample AntAceMetag02UKG_FD_184773 | JGI IMG/M metagenome (GOLD analysis project Ga0207996, IMG submission 184773) | Saline lake microbial communities from Ace Lake, Antarctica - Antarctic Ace Lake Metagenome 02UKG (SPAdes) (version 2) | ecosystem: Environmental > Aquatic > Non-marine Saline and...
CGGGTCCTGCCTCCGGGGAAGGCTACGTGATCAAGGCTAATGCAAAGAAGGTTTACGCGGCAGGGGCAGGAGAGCACGGTACGTTTTACGCTTTGCAGAGCCTTATGCAGCTTATCGCGCGCAATGGCAAAGAAGGTGTCGGGCTTCGCTGCGCAAACATCAAAGACTGGCCGGATATCCAGCTTAGAGGATCATACAGTGGACTGTGGAGCAGAAGAGACAGGATCCAGAGCAACATGGAACGCGCTCTGACCTGTGTACGCATGTTCGCCCGATATAAAGTTAATGCTTTCATGATTGGTGGTAAGTATTTCAACTACCCGTCATATAAACTTGGCGGTTACGGCTGTCAATGGAGTTTTGAGGAACTTGCCGATATCTACAAGCTGTGTGAGAAATACCACATTGAGGTGATCCCTTTCGGCTGGTCGCTGTGTCATACAGCGGCTACGCGTCACTATCTGTCACGCACAAATCCCAAATTAGAGAAATGGATCGTTGACAACAAGGTGAAGGCCAGGTACATACCAGAGCTGAACTGGGGAAAGAAGGCAACAGGTTCCTCCTTTAACGCCATGAGCCCGCTTGCGTGGGAGATGTGCAAAAAAATTAACCAGGACTTCATCAACATCACCCCTCCCAACAGTAAGTTATTCGTGTGCCCGTTTGATGAGATCACACCGTCCATTCATGCCTACGCGCCAAAGGGTACCGAAGACGATCTGCTGGAAGAATGGATACTCAAGTGCCATAAGCACCTGAAGGAGAACGACAAGCGGATGGTCATGCTCGCAAGTTACCTGACAGAAGCGGCAAAATTCCCCGGTTCCTGTGCCTCTCTGGGCAGAACCGGCTTCCATGAAGGCATGCCTGTGCACGACGTGATTGACCGCATCCCAAAGGACATCATCCTGGTCTCCTGGTACTACGGCACCAGCCCTGACAGGGCAGTCTATAAACATTTGAGGGATAAGGGATTCGATGTGATCGCAATGCCGGGAGCAAACTATGGCTACCCCTATGAAAGCGTTTATTACGCTGCTGTTGAGGGCAAGAAAGCAGGCGTGATGGGGATCATCTCAGCCGGCTTTGATTTCGGCGCATATATAAATCCGTCATATACAACAGGCTATTCCCTGCCCTGGATCTACGGGTGGACTGTGCCTGATAAAATGAAACCCGGATGGGCTTGGCAGGAGCGGTGGCAGGATGTTTTTCAGGGGCCTATGCTCTCTCACACAGGAAAGATCATTCCCATAGATATCTCTGCTGTGTGCAATGAAAGCAGGATTGATGAAAAACCAGACGACGGTATCGGCTGGCTTGACTATGGAAAATTCTCCGATCTGCGCAAGCTGCCTGATGGAGAACTTTCCTATCGCCAGTATCGTTTCAACATCATTGATGAGGCAAAGACTAAGGGTAAGAGTGTCATTGTAGTTTCCGGTCGCAAGGGTGAAAAAGACAGCGCTGGAAGCAAGGTTACAGGCATACCTGTGGGAAGCAAAGCGAAATCGCTTGTGTTCCTGCATGCTGCCACATCACTGGGACGAGTATATTACAGCGATTCCTGCGCCTATCGTATCCTATACGAAGACGGAAGTAGTGTAAAACTTCCGGTCAAGTATGGCCATCAGATAGGTCCATGGATATATACAACCGATGTTGGTCACCCTAGGCTCAACTGCTATTATAATTATGGCTACCTTTCATGGTGCCGGCTGGCCAAGACCGGACGGACAGCTATGGGCGAAAAAACGGGACTCTATGTGTATGAATGGATTAACCCGTATCCTGAGAAAAAGATAGCATCGATTGATATGGAAGTGAACATTGACCGCGATATACGCGTTGCGCTTGTAGCGTTGAGCATTGTTAATTGAGAGAGAAACTGGAGAGGAAAGGAGTAAATAACATGAGGCTGTACATACAGGTAGATATAGAAGGGATTGCAGGAATGGCGGATTTTGAAAATCCGGAGAATATCAGTATCAGAAACTGGGATAGAATTATGCGGCTGAGGAATGTAATGACTGAGGAGGTAAACGCAGCAGTTAGAGGCGCATTTGATGGCGGAGCGAAAAAGGTGACAGTTTGGGATTCTCATGGCGATGGATACAGCATTCTGTTTGAGAAACTGGACCCGAGATGCGAGCTTATCAGAGGGAAATACCAAAAGGCACCGTGGTTGCCGTTCTTTGAGGATGGATATGACGGGGGATTTTATCTGGGAGCGCATGCAATGGCTGGCACTCCATTCGCGGCTTTGCCTCATTCAAGGAAAGTGCTTAACAACAAGACATACGGAGAAGCAGGTATGTTTATTAATTTATTGGCTTCCAAAGGATTGCCAACGCTTCTTTTAACAGGTGATAAAGCGGCAGTAGAACAGGTTTTATCATATCTGCCAAAGATAGAACATGTGATTACCAAGACTGCACTTGGTCCATATGTAGTAAAAACGCGAATCCCGGAAGCAGTGAATAAAGAGATATATGAAAAAGCAAAAAGAGCAGTTACAAGAAGAAAGGATATTCCTGTATATGATATAAAGCCGCCGTATGAATTTCAGCAGGAAAAAGACGGCAAGATAGCGAAATATTCTTACAATGATGATTTATTGGATACCTACAGGCGATATTTAAATAAGTGTGGTTATGAAGGAGGTAATCAATGTACAGGACGGCCAGAGCTAGATAAGTATTTGGATGATAAATATAAACAAAAACTGACATAAGGATAGGGTGCAAACATGACAACGAAAATCAATGTAGCATTTATAGGATGCGGGGGATTTGCCAAAGGAATGCATCTTCCCAATATGGCAAAAAACGAAAAATATAAGCTCTATGCAGCTTGTGATATTATGGAGAAAGCGGCAAAAGAGGTATCTAAGCAGTATAACATGGAATACTTTACCACGGATTTTCGGAAAATTCTTGATGATGAAAAGGTTGACTTAGTAGTTATCACTACACGGCATGACCAGCATGCTCCATTAACGATAGAAGCGGCTAATGCAGGAAAACATATTCTCTGCGAAAAGCCAATGGGGCTTAATGCAGCGGAGTGTAAAGACATAGCAAGCGCAGTAAAAACAAATAATGTAAAATATACTGTAGGCTACAACAGAGGAATGGCGCCTCTTATTAGAAAAGCAAGAGATTTAATCAAAGAGATAGATAAAAAGAAACTTATATATCATCGTATTCAGGCGCCTTTTCCTGAGACACATTGGACACATGACCAGGCAGTCGGTGGAGGAAGGTTTGTTGGAGAAGGGTGTCATATATTTGACCTTCTCTGCGAACTGGTTGGGAAGCCGCCTGTGAGCGTTTATGCAAGCGGTGGGACATTTCTTGATCCTGACAAGGTAAAAATACCTGACAGCGGGATTATTACAATTGCTTTTGAGGACGGTTCAGTAGGAACTACACTTATTGCCAGCGCTGGATGTAAATTATTTCCTAAGGAGGCAACCGAAATATATTGCGATGGAAAGGCAATATATATTGATGAGTTTAGGGAGATGAAGTCTTATGGATTTGAAAAAGGAAAAGAGGTGATTACATTAGAGAAAATAGATAAAGGGCAAATTGCAGAGATAGACGAACTTGCTGATGCTATTGTTAATAATACAGAACCGCCAAATGGACTCGTTAATGCAGCAAGAGCAGCTGTAATAAGCTTCTATGTAAATGAATCAATAAGAACAGGGAAACAGATTCCGATTTCTAAAGAAGATTATATATTTTAAAAGAGGAGAAAGAGACAAATGATCAGAATAGGTTGTGTAAATATAGATATATCCCATCCGGGGACTTTTGCGAAAAAGATGAAAGAAATGAATAGAGGGAAATATGTTGCAATATATAATGACGGCTTCCGCACAGATGGGGAAGTAGATGCATTTATTAAAGATAATAAACTTGAGAAAAGATGCAAGACAATAGAGGAATTGGTGGATATGGTAGATATTGGCTTTGTACACGATTGTAACTGGGATAAACATCTTAAGCATGCTATGCCATTTATAAAATCGGGAAAACCTGTTTTTATTGATAAGCCGATATGTGGCAATCTTGCCGATTGCAATAAACTTGAAGCGCTTGTAAATAATGGAGCAAAGATACTCGGAAGCTCATCAGTGAGATATGCAAATGAATTTGCAGAAATAAAAAAACAGCTTTCGGAAAACAACGAAGAAATAGTTTCAGTTTATGGAACAGCAGGTGTTGATGAATTTAATTACGGTGTTCATATTATGGAGGGAATACATGGACTTTTAGGACCAGGAGTTTATTCAGTAAAATATATAGGAACTGCTGCAAGAAGCGAAGCCCCAGTAGAACAATATTATGTAACATGGAAGAATGGTATAAAGGTTGTATATCAGCTCCAGACCGGCGTATGGCAGCCATTTGATGCTGTTATAACTACAAACAAAGCTATTCATCACTTTAGAGTTGATATAAAACAGATTTATGATGCCATTCTAAAACGTATCTTTGATTATATGGAAAAAGAGATTGAAATGGCACCTATTACAGATCTTACTGAAACAATAAAGATATATCTTGCAGGGAAAGCATCAAGAGAGCAAGAAGGAACAGAGATAAAATTAAAAGATTTAGCGCTTGACGACAAAGGATATGACGGCTATGCTTTTGAGAAGCAATACGCTCTTACTGCAAGAAGTAATAAATAGGAGAGAATAAAATGTCTGCAAAAGAAATCAAAATAGAAAAAACAAACTGCAATTTTGAAAGGGAATCATTTATCAGACCTTTTGGATTTAAGGGTGGTTATATCACTGAAGCATGGCAATCCATTTCAGCCATAACCAGTTCATCCGGTAATACAGGCTTGGGTATTGGAACGCAGAGTGTGCTTTGGAGTGATGCGTCCGTATTTAGTTCTCATAGTGAATCAGGCGGCAATGCGTTGATGTTCGCTATGACGGAATTTGCTTTAAGACGAGTTAAAGAACGTGTGTTTTCTAACCCTATTGAGCTATTGGAAGAACTAGTTCCTCAGGTACATGAGTATGGTAAAAAGATAACTAATAATCCTGATTTAAGACTGACCTTTGCATTAAACTCACTGGTTGGAGTTGATAATGCTGCATGGATGTTGTTTGCAAAAGAAAATAATATTACAAGTTTTGATGACATGATACCTGAAGAATACAGAGCATCTCTCTCATATAGACATAAAAAAGTTGCCAGTATTCCATTGATGGCTTATGCAATTCCTCTGGAGGAAATTGTAGATGCTGTAAAAGATGGTTACTTCTTCCTAAAGGTAAAAATAGGCTCTGATCCTGATAAGGATGGAGACAGAGAAAAGATGCTCCAGTGGGATATGAAGCGGATTGAAGAAATACATAAAGCAGTTGGAGGCACAAGGATTGAACATACAAAGGATGGTAAGATCCCATATTATTTTGATGCAAATGGGCGTTATGACACAAAAGAAAGACTCCAGAGACTTCTCGATCACACGAAAAAAATAGGTGCATTTGATCAGATTGCAATCGTTGAAGAGCCTTTTCCCGAGGAGTATGAAGCGGATGTTAGTGATCTTGGGGTAAGGATTGCAGCTGATGAAAGCGCTCATTCTGACAAGGATGCAAAAAAGCGTATCCAGATGGGATATGGTGCAATTGCCCTTAAACCAATTGCAAAAACGATGAGCATGAGTTTGAAAATTCTAAAGGTTGCATATGAAGCAGAGGTTCCGTGTTTCTGTGCGGATTTGACAGTTACTCCTATATTGGTGGATTGGAATAAAAATGTAGCTGCAAGAATTGCGCCTTTACCAGGCATGAGCATAGGAGTGCTTGAAACCAACGGACATCAGAATTACAAGCGATGGAAAGACCTTTTAAGGTTTCATCCTTGTTATGGTGCAGAATGGATGAAAACAAAAGACGGATTATTTAATCTGGATAACGACTTTTACAATCAAAGCGGTGGAGTTCTCAAAATATCAGAACACTATCAAGAATTGGTGTAATAAAGGCGAAATACGGTATGCAAACGACGGTATTTAAAACTTTATTTTCTGTGCAAAATCGCCGAGAATAGGCATTTTCCATGTTTCACCGGCAAGTGCTTTTACAATACCAACTACTGCAAATATGATAACAACTATATTCAAGAGCCATCCAATTATTGGGATGAAAGAAAAAACAGTAGCTGATATCGCTAGCACTAATCCCTGTCTTGCATGAAATAAGACAAACGCATTATCTTTCTTAACAAGAAGGACAATCAAGCTTATCAGCCAGAAATAACTGATAACGGCTAGTGCCTTACCTTCTTCAACATCTTTTTTATTTACATCTATTTCTGGTTCAACAACTACCTGTTCGCTCTTTTTCTCTTTTGCCATTTTAGACCCCCTTTAATTTCCTAATATAAAGCTTACAGAATTTTTAACTAGTTGTCAATAAAATCTATGCCAAAAAATTGGAGGTTTTAGTTTGACATTTTATTGATATTTCGAGCAATTTGAGGTATGGTAACATTAAAGTAAAAGTGACTATTCAATGATTAATTTTAATTTGACTTAAATCTGTTGAGGTTATAAATGGACGTGGAGCAAGTAGTAAAAAAGATTATTAGTGATGTAAAAGAGAATGGAGATAAGGCGCTTTTAAGCTACACTAAGAAGTTTGACGGGGTTTTATTAACGAAAAGCCAATTAAAGGTTTCAAAACAGGAAATAAAAGACTCAAGGCCTGTTCTGGTAGATGAAGTTCTCAAAGCAGTAAAAGAAGCGAAGCGCAATATAGAGAACTTTCATAAAAAACAAATTCATGGCAGGAAGACCTGGTATCGCGGCAGTACAAAGACTGTTCTGTTGGGGGAAAAATATACTCCTATTGAAAGTATAGGCGTATATATCCCTGGTGGTACAGCACCTCTTATATCTTCTGTATTAATGACTGTTATTCCTGCGAGGTTGGCTGGAGTTAGAAGGATTGTTGCAGTTACTCCACCGCAAAAGAATGGACAGATCAATAAATATGTATTAGCTGTGCTTGATTTACTCAGGATAACAGAAGTATATAAAATCGGAGGGGCGCAGGCAATTGCTGCGCTTGCTTTTGGAACAAAGACAATCCAAAAAGTGGATAAGATTGTTGGGCCTGGAAATATTTATGTATCTACTGCCAAGAAACTGGTTTTTGGGATTGTTGATATTGATATGATTGCAGGTCCCAGCGAAATAGCAATTATTGCAGATAAGGATGCAAATCCTCAATATATCGCAGCAGACCTTATTTCTCAGGCTGAGCACGGAAAGGACGGAAGGTTTATTTTGGTCACAACATCAAAACTTGTTGCAGAAAAAGTCAATGTCCTAATAAAAAAACAGGTTGCTTTATTGCCCAGAAGAAAAGCTATTGAGGAATCGTTAGATAAAGGCAGAGAGCTATTAGTTGTAAAGAACATGGATAATGCCGTATCAATAATAAATCAAATAGCTCCTGAACATTTAGAGCTTCATGTTTCTAGGCCACAAAAACTGGCGAAAAAGATAAAGAATGCAGGAGCTATCTTTCTTGGAGAATACAGCCCTGTGTCAACAGGAGATTACATTGCAGGGCCAAATCATGTCTTGCCAACCGGGGGCATGGCAAGGGTTTTCTCTCCATTGAGTGTTGATGATTTTTTGAAAAAATCTTCTGTTATCTGTTATAGTAAAAAAGGTCTGAAGAAGATTAAAAAATCGCTGAGTTTACTGGCAGATTTAGAAGGAATGGATGCGCATAAAAAGGCTCTTTTAATAAGATTGGAGCGTGAATCGTGAAAACAAATTTTGACTTGATACTTCGGAAGAACATAAAAAAACTAAAACCTTATTCAACTAAGAAAGCTGATTGTAAGATCAAGCTTGATGCTAATGAAAATCCTTTTGATTTTCCTATGGAATTAAAGGAGATTATATCAAAGGATTTATTCAAGCACCCATTCAATAGATATCCGGATCCTGATGCGTCTGAAATAAAGGAATTACTTTCAAAACAAATGAGTGTGGACAAAGCTAGAATAGCAATAGGTAATGGAGCTGATGAATTGATACAATCCTTAACACTAGTTTTTGGCACCAGAGGGTCGTTATCCTTTTATCCATCATTTTCAATGTATGGGATAATATCAACAGCATGCAACACAAAGGCTAAATTTATAAATCTTGATAAGAACTTTGACATAGATATAGACGCAACATTAGCATATATCAAGAAGAGTCAGCCAAGCCTTATTTTTATCGGGTATCCTAACAATCCAACAAGTAACAGCTTTTCAAAAGAGAAAATAGTAAGCATTATAGAAAATTCATCAGGACTCGTTGTAATGGATGAAGCCTATTCGGAGTTTTCTAAAAAAACATTCCTGCCATTAATTAATAAGTACGATAATCTGGTTATTTTAAGAACATTTTCCAAAGCATATGGCATTGCAGGGTGCAGAATAGGATATATGATAGCTTCAGAAAAGGTAGTGGAACAGGTTAACAAAGTAAGGCTTCCATTCAACCTGAACTCCATTTCACAGTGCATAGGAATCATAGCCTTAAAGCATAAGAAGAAATGCAATGAAGCTGTTGGAATTATTATCTCTGAAAGGTCCAGACTCCTGAAAGAGATGCAGGGAATCAGCGCAATTTACACATTTCCGGCAGAAGCGAACTTTATTCTGTTCAAACCAAAGATTTCATCCGACACTGTATTTAGTCAGTTTCTTAAAAACGGCATTCTTATCCGCGATGTAGCAGATAACAGATTGCTTAAGAATTGCCTAAGGGTTACTGTCGGAAAACCATCTGAGAATGATGCTTTTCTTCGTGTTGTAGAAAAATGATACTAAAGTAACAAACACGCCATGATCAATCAAGAAGAGAAAGGGAAATGAAAGAAAACAAAACAGAACCTGCAGTAAAGGCCATTGAGTTTGAATCCAGAAAAATCTATCAGTCCTGTCAACGTCCCAGCTACACCTGCTGGGTATCGTTTTTCCCGGGTGAAAATGGACAATGGTACCTCACGTGCGAAGAAGTAACGCGTCCGGAAAAACCTCTGCCACAGTGTACTCCCAAGCAGTGGTATAAAAAGGGTCTGCCGGCAAACTACGACAAATCACAGTACCTTATGGAGATAGTCATGTTGGAATCGAAGGATAATATGAAGACCTGGGACATGGTTGGTCAAACGTCAGCGCAGTTCCAGCACTCTTCTGGTTGCTTTGGGCAGGCCCGCACCAAAGACGGGCGGTTCCTGCGTTTCACCTGGGCCTGTAACTCGCTGGATGAGTCAGTAAAGGGAAACGAAATCCTTTATGAATCTTCAGACAATGGCAAAACATGGAAGAAAATGCCTCCTATCCATGATGCTCATTTTAAAAGTAACGCGCATCGGCTACGGACACTTAAAGATAGAACTCTTGTCCTGTGCATTCCCCTGAGCATTCCCTGGGGTGATCCTGAGAGACCTGAAAGGCACTGCGTTAATCTTAATGCCCTGGGAGAAATGCAGATGACTATGTTCTTTTCGTTTGATCAGGGCCGCACCTGGAATGGACCTTTACAGATCTATAGCGGCCATGAGGTATCCGAGACAGACTTTGTAGAGTTGCCCTCAGGAGATCTTCTGTTTATAAATAATTCTATTTTTTCACATCCCGGCCGGCAATTTGTTTACCGGGATGGCAATCGATTTATTCCCGGGCCATTGGAAAGGGCCAAGGGTCTGACCAAAAATGGTGAACCAAATATGGTGCCCGAGACTGTATGTATCACTGATGAAAATTTACTTGTCGGCGCTCATCGTTCCGGTAAATATCACTTCTCAGATGATCTGGGCCGGAGTTGGCAGGTTCTTCAGGGAATTCCGGATATCAGTGAACGTCTGGGAAGGTCCGAGATATATCAGCCATGGATTCATTGCCTTCCAGACGGGCAGATTGCCTGTGCCGGACATTTTGGGGCAGATGATCCGGTAAGCGGAGAGAACCGGGTTGATTCTTTTATAAGCGTCCAGTTCTTCCGGCTTAAAGTACTTCGAAAAACAAAGGATACGAAAATTCTGGTTAAAAGGGATTATAATTCTGCACAAAGGCGCTGGCCCAATAAGTACACTCTTACACTTCTATGTGATGATAAACCCCTGCCAGAGAAAGAAATTGAATTCTGGTATGTTGAGCGTTGGAAACCCGGTTATGAAGCGTTTCGGAAAGACACTCTAGAAGAACGTATGGCAATGGGCGGAGATTTAATCAGGGTCAGAACAGGAGTTGACGGTAAGGCATATGTTGATCTGTCTCACATGGATAAACTTGGGGCTAAGAACAAACATCACTGTTACCAGTTTGTGGCCCGTTTTAATGCCGATCACAGAGATCCTGATTACAAACCGTATCAGACATGTCAGTTCCAGCTTTACAGCAACTTAGTTATGGATCCATTACTGTGATAGGGACTCATGAAAAGGAAGGAGCAAAAGAATGGAATGTATGGATCTTGGTTTTGCAACAATTGATACTAAGAAAGCTGTCGCGGGTTCTTACATCACGGTTCGATACACATATCATATCGGACATCCAATTGATGATACCGGTTGCATAAAGATTGTTTTTCGTTACGCAAGTGATTTCGGCACGCCGCAATTTGTAGATAAAAAAGCTGCGAACTATTTTACCATACATACGACTGGTGACTGCCGAATTGAACCACGTTGGGATGTAAAAGGAAATACTCGTCCATGGGGACACACACTATATCTAAAGGTCATGGGAGGGTATCTTGAAAAGGGCGATACCATAACAGTAATCTTCGGAGACAAAAGTGGTGATTCCCCTGGTTGGCAGATGCAGACTTTCTGTGAAAAAACTTTTGAGTTTAAGACTTTAGTTGATCCGATAGCAACTTATCAATTCAAAGAACTTCCAAAATCTCCGGAATTCACGATTGTGCCTGGAACACCTGCTCACGCGGTTTGCATTACACCGTCACAAATCAGTGTAAACCGTAAGTTCTCTTTTTTTCTGAAGCTTGAGGACCTTTGGGGAAATCCAATTCAGAAACCAAGAAAACATTCACATGTCGGATTCAGCAAGGCAGGAGTGGGAAGAGTAAAGATAACTGACAAGAAGACAGGTCTGTATGCAATCAGTAATCCGATTCGGATAGTCGATTCAACAAAAGCACTTCCACATTTCTATTGGGCTGACTTTCATGGTCAGTCAGAGGAGACCGTCGGCAGCAATACAATTGAAGACTACTATTCTTTTGCGCGTGATTATGCTTTGCTGGATATATCTGCTCATCAGGGGAATGATTTTCAGATAACTGATGAATTCTGGGATAAGATAAACCTTACCGCAAAATCGTTTTACCGCCCAAAGTTGTTTGTTACATTTCCTGGATACGAGTGGAGTGGGAACACTCCTCTTGGAGGAGATCGTAACATATACTTTGTCAGTGAAGGTGGAAAGATATCGCGTAGCTGTGGGGATCTTCTTCCCGGTAATAAGTCAAGGTTCAAACACTCATCAACGGCCAAAGAATTATTTAAGAATCTATCTGCTCAGCGAGTGAAGACTTTTGCATTCGCTCATGTTGGCGGACGATATGCGAATATGGAAATGCATGATGATATTGAGGTGGCGGTTGAAGTGCATTCAGCATGGGGCACATTTGATTGGCTGGTGAGGGATGCATTGAATCGAGGTTATCGCATTGGTATTTGCGCAAACTCAGATGGTCACAAAGGACGTCCTGGGGCTTCTTTCCCTGGCAGAAGCAAATTCGGTTCTTTAGGTGGACTTACTTGTGTGTTGGCAGAAAAGCTTGATAGAAATAGTATTGCAGATGCGATGAAGCGCCGTCATTTTTACGCTACTACCGGTAACCGTTGTTTGATCGATCTCAAAGTTATTGCTTCTTCGGGAGAAATAGGATACATGGGGGATGTGATTGGTACACAAGAAAAAAAGTCAAGATTGAATGTCCAAATAGTAGGAACAGCACCGATTGAGCGGGTTGACGTGTTCAACGGAGGAAAAAGAGTAAAAACTCTTTTTCCTTATTCCAAAGAAGATCTCGGTAGACGCATAAAAATTGTCTGGATGGGAGCAGAAGTAAAAGGAAGAGCAAGAATGGTTACATGGGATGGCACACTTCGGGTGCGCAGGAACAAGATTTTAGGGATTTCCCCAATCAATTTTTGGAATCCCGATTGTGTTCCACACCAATCCGGAAGTAACCGTGTGGATTGGAAATCAGTGACTACCGGTGGTGTTTGCGGAATGATTCTAACATTGGAGAAGGCAGGAAGTGGAATCATAGAGATGGAAACTGTTCAGAAATGTTTAAGGTGTTCTGTTGGTTCTTTGGGAATTTCTCCACGCAGGTGGAAATGTAACGGTATTGAAAAGCAGATAGAGATTTTCAGACTTCCCGATGTGCGTGATGATATTCAGTTTTCTCTTAGTGTTATTCTAAATGACTTGAACTGTGGTGACAATCCAATTTATATCCGTGTGATACAGGAAGACGGGCACGTTGCCTGGACAAGTCCTGTATACCTGGTTAAAAAAGACAAGGCTGGCAAGTGAGCAGAGATATATGAAACCCTGGACTTTTATACACGTAGCAGATATACAACCTGGTTCGCCCAAGTCGTACCGCTATAATCCTTCATGGATCAAGAACTGGGAACAGGCCAGAAAGCAGATAATAGCACTCAATCCTGATCTGCTGCTTGTAGGAGGGGATATTACCCGAGACGGAAGTATTCACAGGTACGAACTGGATGATATGAAAGCCGATATGAACGGACTGCCGTTCCCGGTTCACGTGGTTGCCGGCAACATGGATACCGGAAACAAGCATACGGACAGAAATGGACTGCATCGTGGATCTGATCAATGCACAGATTTGGCATTGAATGTGACGTCAGCTCAACTTCAACAGTTTGCTTCTGTTTTCGGTTCTCTCTGGTGGACAGTTGATCACAAGGATGTTCGCTTCTCTGGCTTTTCCGACCTTATTGTAAACTCCGGCTTGCCTGAAGAAGATGAATTCTGGAAATGGGCGGAAAACGAAAAGAAACGCCAGAAAGTAAAATACCACGTATGGATCATGCACTATGCAATGTTTGCCGATGATATTGATGAACCGAATTGGGACATTGCTGATCCGGACAATTATGCAAACTGGTACTTCTGCATTGACAATCCGGGACGAGGAAGGCTTCTCGATCTCTTCAAAGCTACAGGCACTGATATCGTGATCAGTGGGCACATTCATTGCCACCATGTTGTATATGCTGAAGATATCCGGTTTGAGGTTGCTCCGGGAACCAGCTTTGGTCAATGGGGTGATCGGTGGCCTGATGGTGATCCATCACTGGGGTTCTTGAAATATGACGTGAGTGATACGGGTATAGAATCAACATTCGTCCCACTAGCCAAGACGTATAGCCTGAAAGGATACGGTCCTGGAGGTCATCCTGTGTCTCATGCGCGGGACTAAGCCCTGCCTAGTACCGAGTTGCCTTTATGGGACTTTTACCTAATATAAAACTTTTTCGGTTACTGATAGAACATCATCTATAGAGATATCTTTTATACACTTGTATTTTTCTGAGTTTGTGCATTGAAATTTTTCTCCTAAATTGTTCAGGCTGTGATTACACGGGCTGCAAGAAAGGTCTTTTCTTATTACAATATTAGAGTCTCCGAAAGGGGAAATTCTTAAAGGATCTGTTGAACCAAATATTGCTACTACTTTTGTGCCGACAGCGCCGGAGACATGCATAAGTCCAGAGTCATTAGTAACGAATAGCTTACATTTGGATATTATTGCTGCGACTTTACGTATAGGTTGCGCTGTAACCAGTTTTGTATCAGGAAGCGTGTTTTCTTTTATATATTTTGATAAATATTTTTCGTCCGGGCCTAGGAAAAAAAGTATTTTTGCATCATGTTTGTTCTTAAGCTTATTTGCAAGTTCGCAGAATCTTGAAAGTGGCCATCTCTTTGCCTTCATTCCGCTTTTTGCGCTGGAACCAGGATGGATTCCAATTATTAAATCTTGCTTGCTGAGAAGGTGCTGTTTTAGAAAAGCTTTAGCAGAATCTGTTTCATGAGAACACAGTCTTAATTTGATATCCTCAATCCAATCATTCTTTTTAATGTCTAAATCCGATGTAAGATTTAGATTTTGATACACATCATGTATTGACTCAATATTTACCCCGTATCCATTATAATAATTATGGGATATCTTTGTATTCGCTCCTGTCAAATTAGATATAAATTTAAAAGCAAAACCATATGTAGGGAATGTACGTATTGCAATATCCGGATTAAGCCTGCTTATTTTTGATATTGTAATTAGGCTTTTCAGAGCTTTTAGAGGATTATCTGATAGAAGAATAAATTCGTCTATGCATCCCTCCGGTTTTAGCAGGTCTATAACTTGTTGAGAGAAAGCAGTAAATATGATGTTTGTTTTCTTAAACCTGTTTCCAAGAGTCCGAATCAAGGGCAGAAGTAAAATAGCATTTCCCAACCCTCTATTATTAATTAAGACAATATTTTTAATGGACATTATTAAATTAGTTGTGTTCCAGCTTTTCTTTGATAGAGAAGGTATCCCTACTATTTTGAGAAGTATTTACTATCATCTCAGCCAAAAGCCCCAGGGAAATAAGTTGAACACTTAATATCATGAGCATTACACCAAGTATCAGTAAAGGGTGCCTGCCCATTATGGAGTGAAAACGCAGCCAGATGGAGAGAATATAAAAATTTATAACAAGCCCAAAAAATAAAAAACTAACTCCTATATTACCAAATAGATGGAGAGGTTTCTGATTGAATCTGAGGAAGAATGTAACTGTTGCAAGATCCCAGAAACCTTCAAATATTCTTGTGATTCCATACTTGCTCTTGCCATAAAGACGCCTGTTATGTTTTACTTCAACTTCTCCAATGCAAAATCCTTTCCAGTGCGCAATAACAGGAATATAGCGATGCAGTGTCCCATAAATTTCGATTTCTTCCAGAACCTGTTTTTTATATGCTTTTAGACCGCAGTTAAAATCATGAATTTGGATCCCGGAAAAGAGCGAAGTAACAGCATTGTATATGCGGGATAAAAAGACCTTGATAAAGCCATCTTTTCTCTCTTTTCTCCAGCCCGATACAACGTCATAGCCCTGATCTATTTTCTCTACAAGTTTTGGTATATCCGCTGGGTCGTTTTGAAGGTCTGCATCTATTGTAACAATAATATCTCCTTTTGCTTCCAGAAAACCCCCGGCAAGCGCAGCAGTTTTACCAAATCTTTTTCTTAATTTGAGAACTTTTACACATTGACTCTTCCCATGTAGTGATTTTAGAATCTCAAATGAATTATCATTGCTGCCGTCATCAATAAAAATGACTTCGTATTTCTTATCTTGCGGCAAAAAATCACTAAGCATGTTCTGAATTCTATTATGTAGTTCAGCTAGATTAGGTGCCTCATTAAATAAAGGAACGATTATTGATATATATGTTTTCACTTAATTCTTAATCCTTATTACTTAATCCTACGCTTGATATGATATCACAAATATCAGATCTTTTGTATATCTTCAAGAAGGGTACTCCTTGATAGGACCCCTCATGTATTGGCTGAACCTGTTTATATATTTTCCATAGTTTGTCGTTGAACATTCCTTGTCTTGATAAAAGAATCAGATAATCAAAGTTCTCGTCATTGATATCAGTTATTTTTATGTCTTTTCTCAAGAAACCTGTTTCTTTATAGAAGCCCGGTACAAAGCTGCCAATCGGATAAAACACAATACGTCCATTTCGCGGAGTATTATCGTTTAGAAATTTCAGTGTTTCTATTGTGAGGCAGTCTCCCCAATAAGTAGTTTCCATACCACGTTTATGAGCCCCTCTGATTCCACCAATGAACATGTTGTAATAGGAAGTTTGATATGGATGTATTCGTATTAGAGTTATTAGTGCTGGAAGCAATAACAAATAAAGCATATTCGGCAGGAATTTATACTTTTTAACAATACTGACTCTCTTGTGTAGTTCAGAGAATCCCACACCTGCAAGTACAGCTAAAAAAGGGAATACAGGCATAAAAAGTCTTATACCATCATATTTTTGAGCTATTGGCAATGACATTAGTATTAATAAAAATAGAATATTTATAACAACCATGCCTGAAATTTTGTCTTTGAGGTGTTTTCTGATATATGCGTGGATTCCATAGATTGATAATAAGAGTGTTGCAGACGGAACAGTTGTTGCCAAGAGGATGAATGGATAGTGCCATGGAGCGGGTTGAGCGCCATAAGTTTTTCCAAGATAAAAAACATTAACAGGATTATGTCTTACATGATAGAGATAAAACTTAATAAGATTAGAGAAAGGGTCATGCCATAGTCTTGGCCAGAGTGCTATAAAGACTATAGGGGAAAGGAGAAGGATAAAGTAAATATTTCTCGCATAAAATTTTCTTTTGTATATTTGCCCCCACAATAAAAGAGGAATTATTAAAAATACTGCATTCTCTTTTGTTAATAAAGCAAGTCCTGATATTAGCCCAACACATATACTCCATTTTATTGAACTGGTTCCTTTGATAAATGTCCAAGTTACAATGAACCAGACTAGAGCAATAGGAATGTCATATGCTGCGAAATGTCCATGCGCAAAGACACGAGGCATAAGAAATAAGGACAAAGAAGAAAAAATAGCAGCGTGAATATTGTAGTATTTCAGACTAAAGAAATAAACAGAGGCTATAAGAAAAGAGAATAATAGACACATAGGTATTCTGGATGCGTATAGAATACCAATAAACTTGTGTAGCAATAATAGACCTCCACTCATAATATATTTCACAAAAGGTGGATGTGGTTCAAATCTCCAGAATTTTTCTATTGTATTTCTTGAAAAAGGATGCGGAGAATCTAGCCAATCAATCTGGTGAAGAATGTAAGAAATATAGATTGGCTCATCCCAGGTCATGCCATAATCAAAAACAGTAAATACACTTGAAACGAAAACAAGAAGAAAGATGCAAAGACCTATGTATATGTATCGCTTTTTCACAGTGCTTATATTAGCAAACTGAAGAATATTTTGCTACAATATTACACTCAAATCTGATTGTCTTATACTAACAAAATGATATAATGCCGAAAGCTATGGACAATATTAAGAAGAAACTCAAAGAAATGCTTACTCGTGAAACATATGTTCATTCTCTTTCAACATGTGAAACTGCGCTGGGCTTAGCAAGAAGATTTGGTGTCTCAGAGAAAAAGGTCAAGCTTGCAGCTCTTCTTCATGATTGCGCAAAATCAATGTCATATGATGAACTGATACATAGTGTTGAAAAATATATGATTCCTGTTGATGGGCTTGAATTAAGGACAGAGTCTCTGCTTCATGCTCCAGTCGGAAGCAGACTCACCAACGAGCTTTTTGGAATAACAGACTCTCAAATATTGAACGCAATACGATATCATACAACAGCAGCTCCTGCGATGTCTACTATTGCAAAGATTATATATGTAGCAGATTTTATAGAATTAGCCAAAGGTCATAAAGGAGTAGTAGATGCAAGAAAAGCAGCAGAGAAGGAGATAGATAAAGCAATGCTCTTCATTCTAAGAAAGAAGATTCCATATTTAGTAAAGAAAAAAGTGCTGATTCATCCCAGATCAGTTAAGGCATTAAACTGGTTTCTGGAAAAAGAGAAAAAGAAGTGATCAGCAAAGCGAAAAAACACATAGTAAAAATAGTTCAGGAAAGCATTGAAGAAATATATTCTATTAGAGGTCTGCTTATTTCAGTAGACAGAACAAAAGACGGAAAATTTGGTGATTTTTCAACAAATGCAGCAATGATGCACTCGCATAAATTAAAAGAATCGCCGATGAGCATAGGCGAAAAATTGCACAAAAATATTCACCAATCCGTATCTAAAGATCCACTGATAGATAAAGTTGAACTGGTTAAACCTGGATTTATAAATTTTTACATTAGCAGGAAGTTTTGGATAGATGTCTTTAGTGAAGTCGTTCTGGCAGGAGAAAATTATGGCAGAAGTAATGCAGGCGAAGGCAAAAAGATTTTGGTGGAATTTGTAGGTTCTAATCCCACAGGGCCTCTTAATGTAGTGAGTGCAAGAGCCGCGTCTATTGGTGATAGTTTGTGCAATATTCTCTCGTTTAACGGATACAATGTGAAAAGAGAATTCTATATAAACGATGCAGGAGAACAAATTTCAAAGCTTGTTGAATCACTTATTGCAAGATATACCCAGATACATAAACCCGATTTTAAATTTCCTGAAGATGGATATCACGGCGATTATGTAAGGGATATGGCAGAAGAACTGAATAGAGTATATAAGGGTAAGAGTTTGCTGAATAAGATAGCTGATGATGTGTGGCTTAGATGTAGGCACTTCATATTAGGCAGCCAAAAGCGTGATGTGGAGGATTTTGGAGTTAAGTTTGATAAGTGGTTCAGTGAGAAAACACTTCATGATTCAGGCAAAATTATTAATACTTTGAAGGAATTAGAAAAGAGCGGTTTTACATCCAAAAAAGATGGTGCAACATGGTTTAAATCAACAAAGTTTGGCGACGACGAGGACAGAGTCTTAATAAAAAAGAATGGAGCGCCAACTTATTTTCTGGCGGACATTGCATATCATCTTGATAAGTTTGAGAGGGGCTTTGATAAAGCCATTGATTTTATGGGACCTGACCATCATGCTCACATAGCAAGATTGAAAATGGCTATGAAGGCATTGGGCATTGATGAAAAATGGCTGGATGTTTTTATAGTTCAGCAGGTTAATCTTATGCGTAATGGAGAGAAAATTAAAATGTCTAAAAGAGCCGGCAGATTCGAGACAATGAGAGATTTAATATCGGAGGTCGGCAAGGATGCTGCCAGATTCTTTTTTCTTATGAGAACTCAGAGCAGTCATCTTGATTTTGATCTAAATCTAGCAAAAGAAAAATCTTCTAAAAATCCTGTTTATTATATTCAGTATGCACACGCAAGGATATGTAATATATTGAAACACGCTGAAGAGGATAAAATTGATACAGGACAAACGGATAAAGTCAATACGGAGCTTCTAAATAGGCATGAGGAGATTGAATTAGCAAAGGTCTTAGCTGGATTTGAAGACATATGCGAAGTAAGCGCTCTAACTTACGCACCTCACAGGATAGCAGGATATTTGTTGAAGCTTGCCGGAATATTTCATGACTTTTATAATAAACATCGTGTTGTTACTGAAAACAAAGAATTGACAGCTGCAAGGTTGTTGATTGTTAAATCTACCAGAATTGTGCTGGCAAACGGACTCAGGCTTCTTGGTATATCTGCGCCTGAGAGAATGTGAAAGGGGAAAAAATAATGGCAAAATATGATATTGCAATAATCGGGGGAGGGCCTGGCGGCTATGTTGCGGCAATAAGAGCAGCGCAGTTAGGAGCAAAGGTTTGTGTTGTTGAAAAGGATGAAGTGCTTGGAGGAACATGTCTTAACAGAGGATGTATCCCTACAAAGGCTATTCTTCATTCAGCAAAAATGCATAGAAATCTCATTAGTGCTGCAAAGTTTGGCATAAGTGCTTCTGGTATATCTCTGGATTATAGAAAAGTCATAAGTAGGAAAGATCAAATCGTTAACAGACTGACAAATGGTATAAAGTTTTTATTTAAGACTAATGCTATTGAAATAATAAAAGGGAAAGCAAAGATTGTGTCTTCAGGAGCAATAGGGATAACAGACGGTTCTCAACAGTCTGAAGTAGAAGCAGGCAATATAATAATAGCAACTGGTTCAGAACCTATGAAATTGAGTGATATTTCAACGGATGGGGAAATAATCCAGACAAGCAAAGAGATTCTTTCCTGTGATAATCTGCCAGAAAGCATTTTGATAATAGGAGCGGGCGCTATTGGTTGTGAATTTGCAGATATTTTTAATTCTTTGGGAGTCAAAGTAAGACTGGTTGAGATGATGGATCATATATTGCCAGAAGAAGATGATGAGATTGCAAGTAAGCTTGAGAGTATTTTTAAAAAGAGAGGCATTGAAGTTTTTACTCAGACAAAAGTTAACAAAGTAGAAAAAAGAGACTCTTCTTCAAATGTATACTTGTCAGGAGATAAGACATTTGAAGTAGATAGAGTGCTTGTTGCTGTTGGAAGAAGTTCAAATATTTCAGAAATTGGATTAGAAAAAAATCAAATAAAGCTGGATAAAAATAAAATTTCCGTAAATGAGTATATGCAGACAAATATTCCGCATATCTATGCAATAGGTGATATTACGCCAGGTCCTATGCTTGCGCATGTCGCATCGAAAGAAGGAACTGTTGCTGTTGAGCATATAATGGGCATGAATTCAAAAATGGATTATAAAGTTGTCCCCTCCTGTGTATATACAGATCCTGAAGTAGCAGGAGTTGGTTTAACTGAGCAGAAAGCAAAAGAAACTCATGAGATAAAGATAGGCAGATTCCCTTTAATGGCAAGCGGGAAGGCAATGTGTATAGAAGAGATAGAAGGCTTGATTAAAATTATAGCAGACAAGGATACTGATGAGATTTTGGGAGTAAGAATGATTGCTCCTCATGCAACAGAGCTTATAGCTGAATGCGTACTGGCAATGAAGACTGAGTGTACATACACTGAACTTGCAGAAACAATCCATGCGCATCCAACTATATCTGAGGCAGTTATGGAAGCAGCAGCGGATATAGATAATATGGCTATAAGTCTGCCTAAAAAGCCCTGAGTTATTTTGTTCTCAAAAAAAGATCAGTTTAAATTTGTAACACCAAAATGATAATATCCTTTTCTGCCACAATCCCCTCCTCTTAACTCGGGCATTATAGTCTCTTTAAATTAGGACATTTCTATATAAAATCGGTTCTCTATTTGACAACTTTATTAAAATAAGATATAATTTATATCACTTGACAAACTAAATAAAGATATTAAACAATCGGTTCTATAAAATGACTACAATCTATGATGTGGCAAGAAAGGCAAGAGTAGCTGCTGGTACAGTCTCCCGCGCTATGAGCAATAAAGGGTATGTCGCTAAGGAGACTAAAAGAAGAATAAAAAGGATTGCAGAAAGATTAAACTACACTCCCCATCTTCTTGCCCAGAGCCTAAAAACAAAAAAGACCTATGCTCTGGGACTGCTCATTCCTGATATCTCTAACCCCATATATCCTGCTATCACTAAGGGAATTTACAATACTGTTAAAGGGCAGGGCTATCATCTTATCCTCGGGAACAGTTATGGGGATCCAATTGAGGAATTAAACATTTTAAGGATGCTTCAAGCGTCTCAGATTGAAGGTCTTATCCTCATGGCTTCTGAAGTAGAAGAGGATAGAATCTGTAACCAATATCTTTCCGAGTTAGCAACATCTGGCCTTCCTATTATTCTCTGTGGGAGAAGAGGAAATAATCTCTCTATAGATAGGGTCGATATTGACAATGTTAAAGGTGTTTACTTAGGCATCAATCATCTTATAGATCTTGGGCACCATTCTATCGCTCTTATCAATGGACCAGAAGAAGTACTGGTTGCCAAGGAGAGACAAAAAGGTTACAAAAAAGCATTATTGGAGCATCATATTTTAGTGAATAAAGAAATAATTCAAAATACAAATTTTACTCAAGAAGGTGGTTATCAAGCAACAAAGAAACTTCTCTCTAATAAAAAATCTATTACCGCTATCTTTGCTGCCAACGACCTAATGGCCATAGGAGCAATCTTAGCCATTGAGGAAAAAAGATTAAGGATTCCTGAAGATATGGCCATTATTGGATTTGATGATATCAATCTTGCCTCAGTGATCAGACCACGGCTTACAACCGTTGCTCAACCTAAGGAAGAAGCAGGAAGAATCATTGCCAATCTTTTGCTTTCTCGAATCAATAAAACTGCTCCAGAGAAACCGCAGAATATTCTGTTAGAGCCAAGATTGGTAATTCGAGAATCAACAATTAAAATGAAAGCTATTTAAAGGGGGAAAAAGATGTTAGGTAAAATAAGGAAAATTTGGGGAACAACTGCATTTACACTTATCGAGCTTTTGGTTGTCATAGCGGTCATAGCTCTGCTTGCCTCAATGCTGCTACCTGCATTACAGAAAGCCAGGGGAGCAGCTAGAAAAGCAGTATGTATAAGCAACCTGAAACAATGTTTTTTGATGACGATGCTGTATGTGAATGACAATGACGGGTATTTGCCAGACAATCAAGGCGTGGCCCCGTGGTACAATTCATGGGATAACATTCTTCACGGTCTTTACGGGACTACGACGCAATATTCCGATGGAAAAATATTTGGTTGCCCCTCAGAATCACCGACGCCTTATACAATACTGGAGGGCTATGGAAGCCAAAGGAGAAACCCCCCTTCCAAGCGGATGGATTTTGAAAGACGACGGCTTGGAATGGAGGACTCGTTCCTTATCCTATTGGCCGACACTTTTGATTCAAATACCCTTAGGCAGCGATTCGTCTTTGAGCTCGGTGGGAACACTGTTATCCATTGCCGGCACAATAAAATGGCTAATATCCTTTTTTTTGACGGCCATGTGAGCTCATTGAGCAAAACTACTTTGATGGGTGAACCTTGGAATTATACTTCCGCGGAAATTGGTGAGAAATAAAAAAGGGCAGGGTAATGTACGTGCATGTTAATGAGACATCCTAGTGGTATGCCGTTAACGAATGAATTTTGACAAAGGTTGACAAGATCATTCTAAAAATGATCTTATCAACTAAAGTTATAAGGTTCTGATAGATTTAATAAAGTCAGGGAAGTATTTTTTCTAAAACGAACTAAAGGAGGTAAACAAAATGAATAAAAGAGGATTTATTCTGATTAAACTGCTAGTGTTGTGAATAAAAACGGACCGCTTTTTGACAAAAGTTTAGTTGTGGAGGCAGGTTTTACAATATAATAGTGGAGGTGTGTTATGTATAAGAGATTTATAGTTGTTGTTTTAGTGGTTTTTATTGTCTCAATAGGATTTGTTTATAATTCTTTGGCTGAGGGTCAAAATATTTTGATCAACGGTGAATTTGAAGAATGGGATGATACTGATGTAATTGTTGGAGATTGGAAGGAAGGTGGAGATAATATAAAGAAGATGCTATTGCCATATGAATGGGGAATATGGGGCTGGGGGGACAGGAAGAAAGATACTACAGTCTATGAGGCTGATTCAGAGGTGTATCATTCCGGCACATATTCTGCAAGGATAGAAGGAGTATCGCAAGTAGTATCTCAGGCTGCATATACAAATACGCCTGTAATTGAAGAAAATATATCCTATAAATTAAGCGGTTGGATAAAGACAGAATTGGAAGGTGGTCAGCATGCTACAATAAATGCTATTTTAAGGGTTGGTAATACAACTAAAACACAATATAACACAAAGCACATAACGGGGGTAAATGATTGGACATATAGTGAGATTATTATTACTCTGAAAGACATGGAAGATGTTACCAGCATGTATATTTACTGTGCTGTTAATGGCAGCAATGAGAAGGGTAAAGCCTGGTTTGATGATATTAAATTAGAGGAGATAGAAGATAGTACCAATAGTTTATAAAACAATAAAGAAACGGGGAAAGGCGTATATATGAAAAAAGTTGATGTTATTGAGAAAAAGAATGTTTCAGTTTTAACGCAGGAACTTAGTGAAAAGGTAAAAGCCATGCGTATGCGTTATGCTCTTTATAGGGTATTCTGTTAATAAAGAGGATATTGAATGTGGAATTGTTGATATATCAAAGTTATAAGGTTCTGATAGATTTAATAAAGTCAGGGAAGTATTTTTTCTAAAACGAACTAAAGGAGGTAAACAAAATGAATAAAAGAGGATTTATGCTGATCAAACTGCTGGTGATTGTTGCTGTTATCGCCATTATAGCGGCGGAGGCACTGGGTGATGGACTTAACTGCCAGCGAGAAGTCTGGGTGGCGATCCGTGATGACGGCAAGCCCGGCTCCGGGACTGTTACCGACCCTTTCGACGGTGGGACGGTTGCGAAACTCAACGGGTTATTCAGCAAGTTTGTGAGCGAATATGGAGACAATATTACTATGCACTTCGGACCAGGGGTCTTTTACGGCGACCGGCGGTGGTGGCCCAAGAACAACTGGAAGATCCGTGGAGCTGGTATGGACATTACTGTCTTCAAAACCCAGCCAAATCCAGACCGTATTAAAACTGTAGGGTTCTGGTCGCGCGGATATAACGAAGTGCTGAGTGGCTTTGAAATATCCGACGTTACTTTTGATTTTAATGTGTCCAACCTCCGTCGTCCTAACCGAGCTTTTGTTGCGGGTACGGGTAAGGTGACGTACGTGTATGTTGATGCAGTATCCCAGTGGTCCGCGAAAACAAAATATAAACGTGGACAAACAATACAGTTCCAGAATTCCGAGTTTATTGCTTTGAAGGCAAGCCGGGGTAAGGCGCCGGCCCAGGGTGGGTTCTGGAGTGTGCTATGCTCCACTCAGCCGGCGGATTTGCCGGTGTGGGATACCGCCGGGATCTACTGTCTGGGAGAGGTGGTGGCCAAAGGAGAACGGGTCTATCTGTGTGTTGAATCCGGTCCTCAGAACTCTGACCCGTCGGTTGATGCCGTGCACTGGCAGGCTGTGGACCCGAATGCGATAGATCCAGCCATCCGCACTAGGGCTGTATTCATTCACGGCCAGCCGCCCAGTGGTGGCCATCGGGCCACTCGAGTTAAGGTCATCAACGGCAATGGGTCGCGTTTCTTTAATCGCGAAGAATTCCTGATTGCACTGGGCGGTAATGACTGTGTGATCGAAGACTGTATCGTGGAGCAATTCCGTGGGGATTACGCAACTCTTATTATTGTCACCTACGGACAGAATAGTGTGGTTCGTGGTTGCGTGGTTCGTGGTAATGATGAATCTTCTCCTTATGCCTATGGCGGCTGGGCCTGCTGGAACACGATCTTTGAGAATAACTTTTGTTCTAATGTCGATTTAGCGACCAACATAGATTCTCTGACCAGCCGAAACGTTACTTTCCGCGGTAACACGTTTCTAGACTGCCGAAAATTCGGAATACATGTGTATGTAAATGGGCGAATTATTGAAAGCTGTAGAAGATACTCGATGACTATTGATGGCAAAACGGTGACTGATGCTGATTTTGCCCGAAGCTGCATGGACGGCTTGTACATTTACGATAACTACATACAAATACGTGACGACGCGCCCGGAGGGGCTATCTATGTACAGGGAAAGGGTTTGAGCAATGTGGTGATTCGCGGGAACACACTGCGTACGACGTCAGGCAGCGGCCGTGTGCGTGCTATTGTGGCGTTTTGTGGCGAAAATGCGATTGTGTATGACAATCTTTGCGAGACCAACATGTACTGTGAAATTATGCTGCCGGCTGTTCTTTGGCACAACAACGTCAACCTGCTTGGGCAGCCCATGAAGAACTTTCATGGTCAGCCGATTACAGGTCCTGCCTCACCCGAACCGGGAACCCCGGTTATGGTGAATACTTACAAGAGTTCCTACCAAACCTTCCAACCGCTTGATATTTCTGCGGTGGCCAATCGTAGCCTTGAGACACGCGGTCCTCAGGGGTGGCCTGACGTTAAAGAAAATGACCTGAGAGAATTTGAGACTGGAAATCTTGTCTTGGCTGGAATTCCGGCTCAGGTATCATCTCCCCCAAAGTCATGCCTTATTCTGGGACCACTGATAGGGAGGATGGCGACCGGAGATTTTCCTAAGGAAGCAACTTTTCCGGTGGGGAAGAAAGCCGATGCGATCTTTTTTTTACAGACTTCTACCTATGGTGCAGCATCGATTATTTACACAGTGAATTACGAAGATGGCGAACATATGGATATACCCATAATCGGTGGAAAGGATCTCTGGGATTGGTGGAAAGATATAGTCTCTTTTTCCCCTCCGGTGAAACTTGCCTGGAAAGGGGCTAATAATTACCAAATTCCCATTTCTGTTTATTGGTATGAGTGGAAGAACCCCCAACCGAAGAAAGCAATACAGAATATCCATGTAGGACAGCCGGAGGGGGAAAGAACAGGAAATCCAGTCATCTTAGGAATAACCCTGGCGTATAAGCTATTACAATAAATAGAATGATAAGCTGTTTTATATAATTTAAATCCCATAGACTGTTGAAAATGGATTATGTAGTGAATAGTGATAATGTAAAATAGTGGCTGTGTTCTTTCTTTAAATATGGAGGTAAGCGAAATGAATAAAAGAGGATTTATGCTGATCAAACTGCTGGTGATTGTTGCTGTTATCGCCATTGTGGCGGCGGAGGCACTGGGTGATGGACTTAACTGCCAGCGAGAAGTCTGGGTGGCGATCCGTGATGACGGCAAGCCCGGCTCCGGGACTGTTACCGACCCTTTCAACGGTGGGACGGTTGAAAAACTCAACGGGTTATTCAGCAAGTTTGTGAGCGAATACGGAGACAATATTACGATGCACTTCGGACCGGGGGTCTTTTACGGCGACCGGCCGTGGTGGCCCAGGAACAATTGGAAGATCCGGGGAGCAGGTATGGACATCACCGTCTTCAAAACCCAGCCAAATCCAAACCGCATTGAAACTGTAGGGTTCTTGTCACGCGGATATGACGAGGTGCTTAGCGGATTTGAAATATCCGATGTTACTTTTGATTTCAACGTGTCTAATCTTCGGAGTCCAAACCGTGCTTTTGTTACGGATGCTGGTAAGGTGACATACGTATATGTTGATGTGACATCCGAGTGGTCCGCAAAAAAGGAATATGGACATGGCCAAATAATTCAGTTCCGGGATTCCGAATTTATTGCTTTGAAGGCAAGCCGGGGTAAATTGCCGGTCCAGGGCGAGTTCTGGAGTGTGCTGCGCTCCACTCAGCCGGCAGATTTACCGGTGTGGGATGCCTCCGGGAGCTACTCTCTGGGAGAGGCGGCGGCCAAAGGAGAACGGGTCTACCTGTGTGTTGAATCCGGTCCTCAGAACTCTGATCCGTCGCTCGATGCCGCGCACTGGCAGGTCGTTGACTCGAACGCGATAGATCCAGCCGTCTACACCAGGGCTGTATTCATTCACGGCCAGCCGCCTAGTGGTGGCCATCGGGCCACTCGAGTCAAGGTCATCAACGGCAATGGGTCGCGTTTCTTTAGGCGCGAAGCCTTCTTGATCGCACTGGGCGGTAACGACTGTGTGATCGAAGACTGTATCGTGGAGCAATTCCGTGGGGATTACGCAACTCTTATTATTGTCCCCTACGGACAGAATAGTGTGGTTCGTGGTTGCGTGGTTCGTGGTAATGACGAATCTTCTCCTTATGCCTATGGCGGCTGGGCCTGCTGGAACACGATCTTTGAGAATAACTTTTGTTCTAATGTCGATTTAGCGACCAACATAGATTCTCTGACCAGCCGAAACGTTACTTTCCGTGGTAACACGTTTCTAGACTGCCGAAAATTCGGAATACATGTGAATGTAAACGGGCGAATTATTGAAAGCTGTAGAAGATACTCGATGACTATTGATGGCAAAACGGTGACTGATGCTGATTTTGCCCGAAGCTGCATGGACGGCTTGTACATTTACGATAACTACATACAAATACGTGACGACGCGCATGGAGGGGCTATCGATGTACAGAAGATGAGGGGGGTGAGCAATGTGGTGATTCGCGGTAACACGCTGCGTACGACGTCAGGCAGCGGCCGTGCGCGAGCTATTGTGGCGCTTTACGGTAAAAATGCGATTGTGTATGACAATCTTTGCGAGACCAACATGTACTGCAGAATTATACCGCAAGCCTTCAACTGGTATAACAACGTCAACCTGCTTGGGCAGCCCATGAAGAGCTCTCAGGGTCAGCCGATAACAGGTCGTCCTTCAAAAAAAAGATGATCCGCTATATAGATAATATATAAATTTCATGGACAAAACAAAAAAAGAAAGGATAAAATAATAAGGGGGGGGGGCAAATGAAGAATTTAATATTGTTTATAGCGGTATTGGTATGAAGCGTGGCTATGGCTGATTTTGTTGATGGTAATAGTGATGTTGGTACAACACTGGGCAACATCGGCATTGGGACGCCGTCGGGGATCGAGGGGGACGGGAGTCTGCAAAGGTGACGGGTCCCTGCCAGGCTGCAGTGCGTGGGCAGGCGAGGTGCAGGAAGTTCCTCTGACTTTACCGGATAGTCTATCGATCAATGTGCGCGACCTGATGGGCAATCCGATCGATATAAGAAAGCCTTTGTCCGTGGATAGCGCACCTGTGTATCTGATCGTGGAGAGGAAGAACGAAACTCGTTTACTCGATGCCCTTGACGCGCGTTTGCTTGCTCGTCACGACACACCCTGAGGAAAGGCACTGAGAAATAACATGGGTGTTTTTGGGGGCGTACCTTCTCTGCGGTCTTGACAAACAGTGACATGAGATAATATAAAAAAAGCTAAAAAAATTAACTTTTTTTAGCTAAACTATAGGAGAGGATTGTTATGTCTCAAAGGTGTATAATAAATTCTCATATAAACGAGCAGAAGGGATTTGATAAATTTAAGATTTTTTATCGTTCCGTCAGGAATTATGTTCGCTGGAGTCAGCGGTTTGTGTTTTTCGGTTGGGGTAGCTGGCTGGAAGGTTTTGTTCTGTTGGAAAACTCAGACCAGATAAGTATAGGTAGAAATGTTGAGATGAGGGGCTATGCACGTCTTGAGACATACGGTCCAAAATCCGGCAGCCCTAAAATGGTTATCGGTGATAATTCTGCGATACAGTATTTTTTCCATTGCAGCGCTTTGATATCAGTCAGGATAGGAAAAAATGTTCTCATAGGTGGGAGAGTGACGGTCGTTGATAATGATCATCTTTCTGACGACATAAAACGTCCTGCCCGGCTGTGTCCTGAATGTGTCTGCAAACCGGTTGTAATTGAAGACGGCGTCTGGCTAGGGGAAGGGAGTGTCGTACTGAAGGGCGTTACAGTCGGGAAAAGAGCTGTTGTCGCGGCAAATGCCGTAGTAACAAAAGATGTTCCGCCGTATGCAATTGTCGGTGGTGTTCCTGCGAAAATAATCGGAAACATTAATATAGCAGAAAGGGCAGATAATGACTAAATCGGAGATAAAGAATTATCGAGCGCAGATTATGGGCTGTTGGCTGGGAAAGGTCATTGGCGGGACACTGGGACAGCCGTTTGAAGGGCAGGAGGGGCCACACAATGTTGACTTTTATACTCCTGTTCCTGATAAGGCAATTTCTAATGACGACTTGGACTTGCAGGTGTTATGGGCGGTGACTCTCGACCGCATGTCTAAGCCGGAAGTTAACCGGCATGTTCTTGCCAATGCTTTCAGCAGGCAGGATTTTCCCTGGGCGGAATACGGGGTGGCAATACGGAATATGTCTGAAGGACTGGCCCCGCCGCTTAGCGGGGCCTATGATAATTGGTATATTGGCGGTATGGGAGCTGCTATTCGCAGTGAAATCTGGGCCTGTTTAGCAGCGGGTAATCCGGAGCTGGCAGCGGCGTATGCGTACGAGGACGCCTGTATTGATCATGCCGACGAGGGGATTTGGGCAGAGATATTTCTTTCTGCTCTGGAAAGCGCAGCTTTTGTTGAATCCGATACAGATAAACTTTTGGATATAGCTTTATCATATCTACCTAAAAAAAGCGTTATTCGGAAGGGGGTTGAGCAGACCCGTCTGTGGTGGCAAAAACACAGTGATTGGCTGGTGGTACGCGAACTTATTTTACAGAAATATCGACATGAGTCTTTTACTTATGCTACTATGAATATTCCTTTTTTCGTACTGGGCTGGCTGGCTGGGCAGGGAGATTTTAGTAAGGCGATCTGTATTTCCACCAACTGCGGTCAGGACAGCGATTGCACTGCTGCCACGGTCGGTGCGCTGATGGGTATTGTCAACCCGGATTGCATCCCCGAAAAATGGCTGAAGCCTATAGGGCATAAGATTATTTATTGCCCGTTCACAAACATCGAAAACCCGCCGAAGGATTTGTATGAGTTAACGAGCATAGTCGTAAGGTTACGTGAGCGTTTAAATATGAAGCCTCCTGCTTCTGAAGAGGAAGCAATACCATCTCAGTTCCCAGGTATCCATGCTCATATTGCCTTTACTCATTTTTCAGATGATATAGCGCTGATAGACCATGGCTGGATGGTACCACCCGGTTCGAAGGCGCCTGAGATGCCAGATTCTTCACTGTTAGTTAAACTGTCCGGCACAATTGGCAGGATGCGTTACAATGATTTTAAGGATGATGTCCTGCTGCTACGTTATCGGATTATAATGGCTGATACACGCAAAGTGCGCTTGATGTTGAACAGTAAACAGAATTGCCGGGTATGGCTTGATGGTGTATACCAATTTGGGCGTGAGTCCGGACGAATGGAGCCGTCTCCTCATTTTGCCCCTATACATCAGAGACAGGATCTGGAACTGAATAAGGGGACTCATGATATTTTAGTAGCTTTAAAACGTCCGTTACCGGGACAGACTGCCGAATGGGTGGTTGGTGTAGCCGATCAGTTAACTATGAAATGGATTCCCGGTGTGTTCTGTGTTCCGCAGAAATTAGAGTAATAAGGAATAAGAGAATAGGAAAGAACAATAAGAAGATTAAAAAACTGGTAAAAAGGTAACAATGGCATATAATGGATATGGATTTGAAAATGGATTATAATGTTATAACATCCTGTGTTTATACAGATCCTGAAGCATCTGGGGATGTAGATAATACTGCTATAAGTTTGCCTAAAAAGCCCTGAATTGAGAAGTAACTAATCTTAAATTTAGATAAAACCAATATAATACCCTGTTATGGAAAAACAAAAATTACCTAAAAAGTTAGAAGAAAAACTGAAAAAAGATTTTCAGGATGAAGAAATCCTTATAGTCCTCAGTTCGGATATTACTGCTAAGGGACTCTATGGTAAGGAATGGCTTGTTGTTACCAGTAAAAAACTTCTGGTTTTTTCGGTCGATAAACTGGATGTAAATATCCTTTCTGTAATTGAACTTGATTCTATAAAGAAAATAGAATCTGTAAATCTGGTTGGCAGTGGAGTCTTAGAAATTGATACTGGAGAGCATATTTACCGTGTAATTTCGTACTCAGATGCCAAAAATGCGGATTTCTGTCAGGCTGTTGATGACATAAAGGATCTTTTGAGTGGAAAAAGTCTCATAGGAAAAGATAGAACTAAACATAGAAAAATATGCAAAACATGTTCAAGGCCAATTCCGCAGGATATGAATAAGTGTCCTAGGTGTACCGAGAGAAGAAAAACCCTTTTCCGCATATTGAATTTTTCCAGACCGTATAAAAAGCTTCTTCTTTTCGTATTCTTGACAATGATTCTTGGTACAGGATTTGGGCTTGCAACCCCATATATGAGTAAATTATTCATAGATTTTATACTTAAACCGGATTCTATAACTGGAATATATGTTTATGCTAAATGGCTACCTTTAGCAGCATTAGTACTGCTGGTCGCATATGCAGGGCAATTATTTTTTGAGGGTATACGGGAGAGACTATCTGGTTCTATGGGATTTAGAACAGTTTATGACGTAAGAGCTGCCATATACAAGAGACTGCAGGAACTATCTTTATCATTCTTTGATAAACATCAGACAGGTGCGATACTTACAAGAGTCAATCAGGATACAGGAGAACTGCAACGGTTTCTTGTGGATTTCTTGCCTCTTACAATGGAGAGCATTTTTATGCTGATAGGAGTTGGTACGTTTCTATTTATATTGAGCTGGCAACTTACAATATTTATTTTTATTCCCATTGTAGCAACCGTTTTATTTTTAAAAAAGATTTTCCCGAACATAAGAACTTATTTTCATAGATTTTTCCAAAGACGAGCCAAATTAAGTGCATTAGTGAATGATTCTATCTCAGGCATGAGAGTTATTAAAGTCTTTGGACAGGAATCAGTGGAAATGGAAAAGTTTGCCGAAAGAAGTGGTGACTATCGGGATGCGGGAGTAGAGCTTACAAGGAAATGGAGCATATACCATCCAATCCTGCACTTTTTTATATGGTGCGGTGTTGTTATTGTCTGGTTCGGTGGTGGAAAACTGGTGTTTTTAGGAAAAATGTCTGTTGGTTCAGTTGTGGCATATTCAGGGTATTTAATGATGTTTTATAGACCTGTTTTCATGCTTACAAGAATGGCTCAGATGATAACTAATTCGCTAGCTGCAGCTGAAAGAGTTTTTGATGTAATTGACACGGAACTGGAGATTAAAGATGAGCCTGATGCAGTAAATATGCCGCACATAAAGGGAAAAATTGAATTTAAAGATGTAACGTTCGGGTATAACAAGTTTAAGCCAGTAATTAAGGATTTTAGGGCGACGATATATTCTAATGAGATGATTGGACTTGTTGGGAAAAGTGGGGCAGGTAAAAGTACAATAATTAATCTTATATGCCGTCTATATGATGTGAATAAGGGGGGAATTCTTATAGACGGAATAGATATTAGAAAAATAAAATATTCTGATTTGAAGAGTCAGATCGGGGTTGTGATACAAGAAACCTTTTTGTTTAATGGAACAATATTCAATAACATAGCCTATGCAAAGCCTGATACAGCTAAGGAGGAAGTAATAGAGGCGGCTATCGCCGCAAATGCACATGAATTTATAATAAATAAGCCAGATGGTTATGATACTGAGGTCGGGGAAAGAGGAAACAGACTTTCGGTAGGAGAGAAACAGAGGATATCTATTGCACGTGCAATTTTAAGGAATCCTCGAATTCTTATTCTTGATGAGGCAACTTCATCTGTTGACACGCAGACGGAGGGAAAAATCCAGGAAGCACTACTTAATCTTACAAAAGGCAGGACAACAATTGCCATTGCTCACAGGCTTTCAACGCTACGAAGCTGTAACAGACTGTTAGTTATCGAAGATGGAAAAATTGCTGAGTTTGGAACACATGAAGAGCTTACTGCTAAAAAAGGCATATTCTATAATCTAGTCATGATGCAAAAGAGACTTTCAAAGGTTAAAGCAGTTGACGGATAAGTAAAAATGAAGACATTAGATTATAATAATATAAAATTTAAAAGATCAGAGTCTGGGATGCTTAACGTTACCATGGAAGAAGGGAAAACAATTAAAAACATTCATTGTGTTCCTTTATTCCCCTTTTCTGATACAAAGAATTTTATTTCTATTGTGTGTAAAAAAGGTTCTGAATTTGAAGAGATAGGCATTATAAAACATTTTAAGAAACTATCTTCAGTACAGCAGAATTTTGTAAGAGAAGATATAAAGTTCAGGTATTTTATTCCAGAGATTACAAATATAAAGAGAATTAAGCAGATACATAGTTTGTGGGAATGGGATGTTGTTACTGACCGAGGAGAAAAGAGCTTTTACTTGAAAGACAGAAGAGAAAACATTACTATTAAAGATGATAGTAGGATAATAATAATAACTGATATAGAAAAATGCAGGTATAAAATTACCTATTATAATGAACTACCCACAAAAGCAAGAATAGAATTGGATAGAGTCCTTCTGTGAATCACAGTAGAACAAAAGGAGAATTATGTTATGAACCATTTACCTGAAAAGATTCCTCGTGTTGCACCAAAGTCCTACGAATATGTGAAACAAGTTCTTGATTTTGGATTCCATAATAGTCATTCTGTGGGAATGACTAGCAGACTTGAGCGTGAATTTGCGGAACGTTTTGGGCAAACTTACGGAATATGTCACTGCAACGGCACCGCCACAATGCAGAGCGCGCTTATGGCCGCAGGCGTTGGGGTTGGTGACGAGGTAATTGTCCCGACTTTTACTGTGTTCTCAACTCCGGCGGCAGTGTTGCACTGCAATGCTATTCCAATAATTGTGGACGTAGATCCTGATACATGGACTATCAGTGTAGATGCCGTCCGCAAGCATATAACACCAAGAACACGAGCAATTATTCCTGTTTCCATCTCTGGATTGCCGGCTGATATGGACCCAATCATGGAATTAGCCGAGGAGCATAACATTGTGGTTATTGAAGACAACGCTCAGAGCATATTGGGTTACTACAAAGGACGTGTAACCGGCTCCATCGGCCATTTTGCTAGCTTTAGCTTTCAAGCTTCTAAAACGCTGACTTGTGGTTCCGGTGGCATCTTGATCTGCTCAGATGATGAGCTGGCACTAGCGGCAAGGAAGGCAGCTACCATTGGATTTAAAGATCTTACACTGAAACCTGGCGATAATGTAGTCTCAGAACAATTGCGCTGTCAACCGAATTACAAGAGACACGACAGCATAGGCTGGAACCAGCGTCTGCCTGAAATAGCTGCTGCGGTAGCACTGGCTGAACTTGAACGTATCGATGATCTGGCAAAGATGCGCACATACAGCGCTAATGTGTTTGACAGTGTCGTTAAGGACTGTGAGTGGATTGTTCCTCAGAAAAATCCCGAAGGATACGTTAATGCTTACTGGAACTACGCAGCAAGGATCACGCGTAATGATATTGTATGGTCGGACTTCTTGGCCACTTTCATTAAGCTTGGAGGCGACGGTTTTTACGGATCATATCAACCTGTTCATCTTGAACCTGTTTTCGCAAACCTGAACAAGTCTGCTAATGAGAACAAGGATCGTTATCCTCAGTTCGCAGGCAAGCTGCCCCGCTATGAGCGTGGAAATTGTCCTGTCTGGGAGGAAATCCAGCCATGGATCATCATGCTGAAAACCAATTACTTTGATACTGTTGAAGCGGACCGTCAGGCGGAAATCTTCGCGAAGACCATCAAACGTTTCAATTAAAAGCTAAAGTTGCTGTACCTGATCGCAATTCCGCTATTGAGATTGGTATATTAGATGAAAGCTGTATGTAATATTTTAGACACTGGACTTAAGGATTATATGGAGGTCTATGATCTCCAGAAAAAAATACTGTCTGAAAGGATTAATGATGAGATTTCTGATACACTCATATTAACAGAACATCCTCCGACATTTACAATAGGCAGGAAAGGTGGCAGGGAAAATATCCTTGTCAGCAATGAGGTTCTAGAAAAAAATGGAATAGAAGTATACGAGGTAGATAGGGGAGGGGATATAACGTATCATGGGCCTGGTCAGATAGTTGGTTATCCGATTATGAATCTTTCGGAATGGAACAAGGATATACATCTTTATCTGAGGAGTTTGGAAGATGTAATAATTAGATTTTTATCGCATTTCAAAATAACGGCTGGCAGAATAAATGATTACACGGGTGTTTGGGTAGAAAATGGAAAGATTGCGGCAATAGGTATCGGAGTGAGTAAGTGGACAACTTTTCACGGATTTTGTATAAACATTAATCCTGATAAAGAACATTTCAGGATGATAACTCCGTGCGGCATAAAGGATAAAGAAATAACATCTCTGGATGAATTAACTGGAGAGACAACTGATATGCAGAAAGCAAAACAGGTTCTTGTTGATGAGTTTGGGAATTGTTTTGAAAGAGATATGAAATATGCATAAAAAATTACCTGATTGGCTCAAGAAAAAGATACCTGATATGAAACAGGTTGAAGAAACAAGGGATATTCTCAAAAGATTAAACCTGAATACAGTATGCGAAAACGCAAGATGTCCTAATATAGGCGAATGCTTTTCGCGTCATACAGCAACTTTTATGATACTCGGGGATGTTTGCACACGAAACTGTAGATTTTGCGCAGTGAAACACGGTGTTCCTTTGCCTGTTGATAATGATGAACCGAAAAGATTATCTGAGGCTGTTTCGCAATTAGGATTAAAACATGTTGTTATAACTTCGGTAACAAGAGACGATCTCAGTGACTATGGAGCGGGACAATTCGCAGATGTAGTGGGTGAAATTAGAAAGCGGAACAAAAATACTAGTATAGAAATTCTCACCCCTGATTTTAATGGGAATACGGATTGTATAGATCATGTTGCTCAATCAGGGCCTGATGTCTTTGGCCATAATGTTGAAACAATCCCGGAATTATATCGGAAGGTCAGACAAAAAGCAGATTACAGAACCTCTTTACATGTGCTTGAAGTTGTAAAAAAACTGAATTCAGAAATAGTTACTAAGTCAGGCATAATGGTTGGTTTAGGAGAAAGCAAAGAAGAAATTTTGAAGGTTATAGATGATTTGAGAAATGTGGGTTGTGATTTATTAACAATTGGGCAGTATCTGTCTCCTTCTAAAAATCATACACCTGTTAGGGAGTTCATTACACCTGAAAGGTTTGAAGAATACAAAAAACTTGCAGAAGATAAAGGTTTTATTGTTGCATCAGGTCCTTTTGTCAGAAGTTCATACAAAGCAGATGAACTGTTCGCAATGGCGAAATAAATGAGATTCTTTGTTGTCTTTCCACAGCGTGTATGCTAACATTCACGGTATAATTTAAATAGGTATAAGGAGTACAGAATTGAGCAAACCTAAGTTTAATAAACCCAAATTAAACAAATTCAATAAAACATTGGCTATCTGGCTTGTACTTGGAATAATAGTAATCTTCTTTGTCCAGTTCTCGCAGATGCAGGGAAAAAGTACAAAAAAGATTGTGTACAGCCAATTCATAGAAGATATTAATGCTGGCAGTGTAAAAAATGTTGAAATAGCTGGTAAGAATATTTCCGGGCAATATGTTACTGGGGATAAATTCACAACATATGCAATAGAAAATCCTGATTTATGGAAATTTCTAAAGGAGCATAATGTTGAGGCAAAAGGAAAACCAGAGACAAGTGTATGGCAACAGCTATTAGTAGGCACAATTCCATTTTTGTTGTTTATAGGCTTCCTGTGGTTCTTTGTATATAGACAGATGCAGGCTGGTGGCAAGCAAGCATTTTCCTTTGGTAAAAGCAGAGCCAAGATGATAAAAGAAGATAGACCTAAAATAACTTTTAAAGATGTAGCAGGTATAGATGAAGCAAAAGAGGAGCTACAGGAGATAATAGAATTTCTAAAGACCCCGAAGAAATTTCAGAAATTAGGTGGTAAGTTACCAAAAGGGGTATTGTTAATGGGGCATCCAGGCACAGGAAAGACGCTCTTGGCAAAGGCAGTTGCTGGAGAGGCAAAATGTGCTTTTTTCAGTATAAGCGGTTCTGATTTTGTAGAGATGTTTGTAGGAGTAGGGGCATCACGTGTGCGGGACTTATTTGAGCAGGGAAAAAGGAATAGTCCGTGTTTGATTTTCATAGATGAGATTGACGCAGTAGGAAGGCAGCGCTTTGCTGGTCTTGGCGGTGGACATGATGAAAGAGAACAGACCCTAAATGCTTTACTTGTGGAAATGGACGGATTTAATACAAAAGAGGGTGTAATTTTAGTTGCTGCAACAAATCGGCCCGATGTGCTGGATCCGGCACTTCTGAGACCAGGTAGATTTGATAGAACTATTATGGTCGAAATGCCAGATATCAAAGGCAGAATGGGTATATTGAAAGTTCATACAAAGAACCTTGTGCTTGGCAAAGACGTTGCTCTTAATGTTGTTGCAAGAGGGACTCCAGGTATGTCAGGAGCAGATCTGGAAAACCTGTGTAATGAAGCTGCGATTGTTGCATCAAGAAAGAATAAAAAGAAGATTGGAATGGTTGATTTTGAAGAAGCCAGAGATAAAGTAATGATGGGAATAGAGCGAAAAAGTCTTGTTATTAGTGATGAGGAAAAGCAGATTATTGCCTACCATGAAGCTGGACATACATTGGTTCAGTATTACTTGCCTGATGCAGATCCCATTCATAAAGTTTCAATTATTCCGAGAGGAAGAGCTCTTGGTCTGACCCACATATTGCCTGAGAAGGATAAGTACATTGAGAGTAAATCGCATTACATGAGCAATCTGGTAAGTTTAATGGGAGGAAGAGCTGCGGAAATTTTAGTGTTTAATAATACCTATACAGGTGCTGCGAATGATATAAAGGTTGCTACGGAGCTTGCCAGACAAATGGTATGTGAGTGGGGAATGAGCGAAGAACTTGGACCTCTTTCATTTGGACGCAGACATAATCAGGTTTTTCTTGGAAGAGATATAACAGAAGAAAGGGAATATAGCGAGGACACAGCAAAGAAGATAGATACAGAAGTTCGCAATCTGGTTGAAAATGCGTATAAACAGGCAGAAGACACCATTAAGAAGAAACGGGATAAATTGGAGAAGCTTGTAAAAGAATTATTGGAGAAAGAAGTAATTGATAGAAAGGACGTAGAGGCTATTCTTGAGGGGAAAGCTACGAAGAAGAAACCAGCAAATAAATCTCGTAAAAAGAAATCTTGATTCAGATAACTTCCTATGCATAGTAATTTCATATTAAAGTGTGGTAAATATACAATAGATTTGAATAACAAACCGGCATTAATGGGTGTGCTGAATGTAACCCCGGATTCTTTTTCTGACGGAGGATTATACAATACACATCAGAAGGCAATAAACCGTGTTGATGAGATGATTGCGCAAGGTGCGGATATTATAGACATAGGAGGAGAGTCAACGCGTCCAGGGGCAGAACCGGTTAGTGAAAAAGAAGAGAGTGCCAGAGTCATTCCCGTGATAAAGGAAATAGTCAGAAAATTCAACATACCAATCTCAATCGATACAAGAAAAACAGAAGTTGCAAAAAAAGCACTGGATGCAGGTGCTCATATTGTAAATAATGTAGAGGGATTGAAAAATAACGAGATACTTGGTAAGATTGTTGCGCGGTATGATGTTCCCATTATTCTTATGCATATGAGAGGAAATCCAAAGACTATGCAGAAAGATATTAAGTATAGGTCAGTCGTTTCAGATATTATAGAGGAATTAAAAAACAGTATAACTCTGGCTCGAGATGCTGGAATAAGAGAAGATAATATCTTGATAGATCCGGGAATTGGATTTGGAAAGACTACGAATGATAATTTAAAAATTATTAATAGAATCAATGAATTCAAGATACTGGGAAAGCCAGTTGTCTTAGGCCCGTCAAGAAAATCGTTTATAGGAAATGTGCTTAATTTAGATGTTAAGGAACGGCTTGAAGGCACATTAGCTACAGTGGCATATGCTGTCTTAAAAGATATAAACATTATCCGCGTTCATGATGTTATACAAGCAAGAAGAGTTATTGATATGATAAAAGCCATAAAGGATGTTTAGTGTTTTTAAACTTTCTTAATAATATTATAAGGTTTTTTTCTGTTTTAGGCTGGCGGGATTTTATAGAAATTTTTATATTGGCTATTATCTTCTATAGAGTCTTTTTGTTTATTAGAGGGACAAGAACTGTCCAGATTATGAAGGGACTCCTTGTCATTGTGCTTATTGCGCTTTTAGCAAAGATTATGAATTTATATACAATAAGCTGGATACTTGAGAAAGTATTAGCCATAGGTGTGATAGCTCTCTTAATTGTTTTCCAACCTGAACTAAGACGCGCTCTTTCCAGAATAGGGCAGAATCCACTTATGGATATATCTTCGCAGGAAGGCGAGTTAATAGATGAAATAGTAAAGTCCGTTAATATGCTTTCCAGAAAAAACATTGGTGCGCTCATTGTAATCGGCCGTGAAATCGGTCTAAAAAATTATATGGAAACAGGTGTTCGTATAAATGCTAAAGTTACAAGTGAACTGTTAAGCAGCATTTTTACTCCTAATTCACCGCTTCATGATGGTGCGGTCATAATTGAACGAGGAGAACTTGTTGCTGCGAGTTGTATTCTACCTCTTGTGGAACTGCCTAATATTGGGAGGGTGCTGGGAACGAGACATAGAGCTGCCTTGAGTTTAACAAGAGAGACTGATGCAACAGTAATTGTAGTATCAGAAGAAACGGGAGGTATCTCTGTTGCAATAAAGCGAAAACTGACACGGGATATAGACGGCATTACTTTAAGGAAAATATTGCAGAATCTATATGCTCCGAAGAAGAAAAGCAAAAAACCTTTCTTTTTATGGAAGAGGAATAAATAATGTCCAGAAATTGGGGATTAAAGATATTATCATTTTTTATTGCTTGTATGATCTGGTTTTATGTATCAGGAGAAAAAGGAGCAGATATTGCAAGAAGGAGAAAAAAAGACAGAGTAATTAGAAATGTTATTGTAAATGTAGTGCATCCCTCATCCTTCATCTTACGAACAGAGCTAAGTCCAAAGTATATAAGTGTAAAAATAAGAGGTGCATCACATATTATAGATAAACTAACTACCAGAAGCATTCTTGTTTTTGTTGATGTAACCGGCTTAAGCAAAGGCAAATATGTTTTGCAGGTACAAATTAAACTGCCCATAGATGTAAAACTTATTCAAATTACTCCGCCCACTGTAAATGTAGTACTTAAGAAGTAATAGAGAGGAGAGCTATCCGATGTCAAAATTAGGTGTAAATATAGACCATATTGCAACGATCAGACAAGCTAGAAAAACATTTGAACCTGATCCTGCTAAAGCTGTTCATTTATGTGAAATTGCTGGCGCTGATAGCATTGTTTCTCATTTAAGAGAGGATAGAAGACACATTAATGACAGAGATGTAAGCTTGATAAGAAAAATCGTGAATATAAGATTCAATCTTGAAATGTCAATTGCAGCCGAAATTGTTGATATTGCTCTGAAACTTGTTCCTGATCAGGTAAGTTTGGTTCCTGAAAAAAGGGAAGAAGTCACAACAGAAGGCGGACTGGATGTGGTTCTGAAAAGGAATGAGTTAAAGAAGATAGTCCAGCGTTTTAAGGATAAGGGTATTATTGTGAATCTTTTTATAGATCCCGAAATATCTCAGATAGATGCTTCTTTGGAAGTAGAGGCAGATGCAGTTGAATTGCATACAGGAAGTTATGCAAATGCAACCGATCAGTCAGCTATGGAAGATGAATTCAAGAAGGTTGTTGATGCTACAGATTATGCCAGAAAACATGGACTTATTGTGCATGCAGGACATGGGTTGACATATTTCAATGTGAGAAGAATAGCAGATATTAGGGAAATAGAAGAGTTGAATATAGGTCATTCGATCATATCACGCGCTGTATTTGTAGGACTGGAAAGAGCAGTAAAGGATATGATAGGACTCATAAAGACTTAGGACCAGTCTAATGAAAGTAGCCAGTTTCAATCAGATGAAGGAGATAGATAGCGTTGCTATAAAAAAATATGGCATCAATGGTCTGGAGCTTATGGAAAATGCAGGACGAGCAGTTAGTCAAAATGCAGAAAAAATGCTGGCTGAAATAGAAGAAAAAAAAAGAAGTGTCCTTATCGTCTGCGGGAAAGGCAATAATGGGGGAGACGGCTTTGTAGCAGCACGTCATCTTTTGAATTCAGAGCGTGTTAAAGACATAGATGTTAAAGTAGCTCTTCTTGGCAATATTAAAGACATAAAAGGTGATGCAAAAATAAATTTTGACGCTCTAAAAAAGATGGATGTTGATATATTTGAGATATCCAAATTAATGCAGTTACAAAAAGCGAAACATGTTTTCTCCCATGCAGGCTTGATAGTGGATGCAATCTTTGGTATCGGATTAAAGGGTGCAGTAAGAGGTATGTTGCTTGAGGTAGTCAAGCTCATAAACATACAGAAATCAAACAAGGTTCTTTCTGTTGATTTACCTTCAGGGCTTTATGAGGGTTTTGATGAAAAAAGAGACGTTTGTATTCAAGCTGATAGAACAATCACTTTTGGCCTGCCCAAAAAAGAGTTATTGATTTATCCTGGCATTAAATTTACGGGTAATCTTATTATTCAGGATATAGGTCTTCCAAAAAAACTCTTAACAGATTCAGATTTAAAACTAAATTTGATGACTCATAACGAGTTGTCTTTTCTTGTTCCTAATAGGCCGATTAATTCACACAAAGGCACTTTTGGGCATGTATTTATTATAGCTGGCTCCAGAGGACTAACAGGCGCAGCAGCTCTAGCTAGTCTTGGAGCTCTTTATTCTGGCACAGGTCTCGTTACATTGGGAATCCCTGAGAGCTTGAATTCTATTATGGAAATGAAGCTAACAGAGGTTATGACAAAACCTTTGGCTGAAACCACGGATGGAAGCTTGAGTAAAAAGGCAAAGAAAGAAATACTGGATTTTTCATCAAGGGTTGATGTTGTAGCTATAGGTCCTGGGCTCTCCATGAATACCGAAACAAGTTCCTTAATTTGCGAACTAATAAAATCATTAGAAAAACCAGTTCTAATTGACGCAGATGGAATTAATGCACTTGCCGGACATCTATCAATACTTAAGAAGAGAAGGTATCCAACAATTATAACTCCTCATCCTGGTGAGATGGCAAGACTTATTGATGAAAACATGTCCCAAATTAGTTCAGATAGAATAGGCACAGCAGAAAAGTTTGCAGTTACATATAAAATTACTACATTATTAAAAGGTGCAAGAACGATTATTGCTGATGAAAAAGGAAATATTTACATAAATCCTACAGGGAATCCTGCTTTAGCTAGCGGAGGAACGGGAGATGTTCTTGCCGGACTTATCTCAGGATTAATTGCACAGGGTCTTTCCGGATTAGACGGAGCAAAGCTTGGAGTATATCTACATGGTTTGGCAGCAGATATATGGAAAGACGAAAATAAACTGGATAGGTGTTTGACTGCTACAGAATTAATAAACTACATACCAAAGGCTTTTGTTGAACTGCAGACCTGAGGAGAAGAAATATTTCTTAGTATCAGTATATCAATCTCGTCAGACTAAGCCAAATTTTCTTTGCATTTTCTGAATAAAAGCAATTCCTTTTTTCAGAAGAGTATCCCCATCTGGCGCAAGCTGGCGCCAGACCCATGTGTTCATATTATCAGTACAGTCAACAAAACTCTCCAGTGCAGCATTGCCCTGATAATTTATATCTGCAAGGGCATTGAAGATTTCATCCCAATTTACCAAGCCTGTGCCTGGAATGCCACGGTCATTCTCACACAAATGATAATGAATCAAGTTCTCACCTGCCAGTATGGTCGCTTCATAAAAGCTCTTCTCCTCAATGTTCATATGGTATGTATCAAGATGAACTTTAACGTTCTCTTCACCGATCATTTCCTTGAGTTTTAGCGCTTGCTCGCATGTATTTATCAAATAGGTTTCATATCTATTTACTGGTTCAATGCCGATCTGCACTCCAAGGTCCTGAGCGAAATGAGCAATTTCCCTGAGACAGTCTGAGGAATACTGCCAGGTTTGCTTAGTTGGAGGTTTAGTAGCAGGTTTGACATGTTGTGAATAAATAACTCCTGAAAAACTCTTTGCTCCAATATCGCTTGTCGCCTGCACACAAGCTTTTAGATACTTTAACCCTCTGGCGCGAATCTCAGCATCATCACTGGTAATATCTGTATTACTGAGCAATACAGTTGACGTCACTGCTTCAAGACAAACACTATGCAATCGCTCTTTAACAGCCTTATCATCAAATGTTTCCAGGCACATTAATGGAATTTCAATAAAATCCAGTCCCAGGTTCTTAACTTTGTCAATCAAATGAAGAGTCTCCTTACTCCATTGTGAACACCATGCATATGCGTGAATTCCAAGTTTCATAATTCTCCCCCCCTAATTATTTTTTACAAATCTCTCAGATTAGCAGGGAGCTCAGACATTGCTCCTGCTTGCGAGCAGACAAAACAGGCTACACGATTGGCATACTCATTAATGAGGTCAAGCTTGTAACCTCTCATCATTCCTAATGTTAGTGCTGCTGTAAAAGAATCACCCGCACCTACTGTGTCAATTACTCTAATGCAATAGCCCTTATGAACTGAAGTGGCGCCTTCTGAAAAAAGAAGACTTCCTTTATCTCCTCGCGTTAGTGCAATCATACGCAAACTGTAGCGTTTTGCCAATTTTTTCAAGATATTCAATTCACTGCCCGCAACTGATAACATATTAGCTACAATAGGCAATTCCTCATTGTTTAGCTTAAGGACATCTGCTAATTTCAATGACTCTCTAATGATCTCGCTAGAATAAAAAGACTGGCGAAGGTTGATGTCAAAGACGCATAAGCAAGAAGGCTGAGTTGCCTTGATAAATGATTGTATCGTCCTGCGTGAAATTTCAGACCTCTGGGCTAGGGAGCCAAAGCATACCACATCTGCCTTTTTTGCTAATTTTGTAAGCTGATGTGAAGAATGAATAAAATCCCATGCTACGTTTTCCTGAATAATATAAAATGGCGTACCCTTTTTATTAATTTTTACTGAAACAGTGCCTGTTGCATGTTGTTTATCTATAAGTATATAATCACAGCTCAATTTAAGAGTGTCGAGTGTGTCTAGGACTTTTTCGCCAAGTTCATCATTGCCAATACACGAAGCTACCACGCCTTTCCCGCCAAGCATATTGGCATGAAAGGCAAAATTAGCTGGCGCTCCACCGAGCTGTTTGCCTGAAGGCAACATATCCCACAGAACTTCACCAATGCCAACAAGTAGATAGTTTTTGTTATTTGCCATCATGTCATTCATATTTTCCCATTATTAGAACATAATGCACCATAAAGTCAAATGGCCATTACATACACGCTTGCGATTCAAATAAAAACGTATATAATATTGTTATAGTGTAATCTAGCTCAACAGGAAGAGAAATAAGAAAGAGAAAAGGAGAGAAAAATAATGAAACTGGATTTAAATAACTGGTACAAAGTCTTAGCACCCAGACCTACAGTATTAGTGGCAACGGTTAATGAGAATGGGATTTCAAATGCTGCTCCGTTTAGCTTTGTCATGCCGGTCTCAATGAAGCCTGCTTTAGTTGCTTTTAGTTCTGCCCATAAACGGCATACATTGGCTAATATCCGTCTGGTAAAGGATTTTACAATCAATATCCCCGGGAAAGAGCTGTTGAATCAGGTCTGGAAGTGTGCAGAGAGTCTTCCAGAAGGAGTAAGTGAAATAAAAAAGTCTAACTTAACAGAAATTAGACTAAATGGAATAAAATCTCCAGGAATAAAAGAGTGTTATGCAATATTTAGTTGTAAGCTTTTTAAAGAAATTTCAGCTGGTGACCATGTACTAGTAATCGGAGAAGTAATCGGAGCAGAGATAAGGGCAGATGTTTTTGAAAGCGAAAAGTTTGATTCACATGCAGCTAGCCCACTCATGCATATTGGGGGAGAGGAATTTTCGCTACCCGGAGAAAAGCTCATAGCTGAATAAAATTCACGCAAATTATGCGGAGGCTGAGAAACATAGGTAACACTCGTGGTATGATAGAAGACATCCAAACATTGCGAGCTAGCGAGCAATGTTTGGAGCAAGAATCTATCATATTTGAGGAGTTACCAGATGAGGAAGACAG
>Ga0207996_1000302_pt1 | contig 45484 bp, 41 predicted proteins | sample AntAceMetag02UKG_FD_184773 | JGI IMG/M metagenome (GOLD analysis project Ga0207996, IMG submission 184773) | Saline lake microbial communities from Ace Lake, Antarctica - Antarctic Ace Lake Metagenome 02UKG (SPAdes) (version 2) | ecosystem: Environmental > Aquatic > Non-marine Saline and...
GTCTAAGGCAACCGGAAGAAATGCTGATATTAATATCTATAAATCGCTTTGTAGAAAGACATTTTGTCAAATAATATTTTTTTATAATTGCTCTTGACTCGACTTAGGTAATATCTGTGGACAAAAAAAAGGCCGAGGTCGGGGTGGTGCAACCAAAAAAAGTGACAACTTTAAATCAAGACGTGACAAAAGACACTTGAAAATTGGGAGTTGGAAGTTGGTTATTGGAAATTAAAACTGGTCTGCTTACCGTCTAGTAGATGACCCGGAGGAGATAGAGACCATTAGCGGGGGCGGTGGGACCGGCTTGCGTTCTATCTTTTGATTCCAGTATATCTTTCACATCTTCCAGAGATAGTTTCCCCTTCCCTACTTCGAGAAGAGTCCCGACAATATTACGGACCATCTTATAGAGGAATCCATTCCCCTGAAGTTCAAACTCCAGCATCTCACCTTCTTCCCTGATCTCCAGGCGTGATAGTTGCCTCACCTTATCTCTGATAGAACTGCCGGAAGCCTCAAAGGCGGAGAAGTCATGTTCTCCTACAAGATTTTGGCCCGCGATACGCATTACTTCAATATCTATAGGGACAGAGATGCGGCAAGCATAATCGAGGGAAAGAGGAGAGCGCGTTTCGCGTAGGAGGACCCGGTAGCGATAGATTTTTCCCCGGGCATTGTACCGGGCATGGAAATCCGGAGAGACTTCCTCGACCTGGATAATCGCGATATCCGGGGGGAGATAGGCATTGGCGCCATCCCGGATATTTTTCAGGGGAAGATTACTCCCGATATCGAAATGAGCTACCTGACCACGAGCATGAACCCCGGCATCGGTCCGGCCCGATCCATGGATCCGGATTTTCTCCCGGATGACCTTTGCCAAGGCCTCCTCCACTCTCTCCTGAATGGTATCTCCATTTGGCTGGATCTGCCACCCCGCGTACCCGGTCCCATCATACTCCAGAGTAACCTTGATTCGCCTCATTAAGTTATCGCCTTCGGCGCTAACTTACTGGAAGCACATTAAACCTAACGCCGTTTGTTGATTTTTCGCTATCGAGACTACTTTGAGCAAAGAGTAGATTAGATCAGGCCGTCCTCGATCATCTTCTCCGCGATCTGGATCACGTTCAGAGCGGCGCCTTTTCGGATATTATCGGAGACAATCCAGAGGTGAAGCCCATTCTCTACATGGGGATCCTGACGAATCCGGCCGACATATACCGCATCTTTCCCGGCGGCATCAATCGGCATGGGATACTCCCCTCTCTCCGGATCATCGACCAAGATCACTCCGGGCGCTGACGCGAGAAGCTCCCGGACATGGTCCAGCGGGATGACATCTTCGGTCTCAATATATACCGACTCACCATGCCCGTGAAATACCGGCACCCGGACAGCGGTACAGGTTATTCGCATCGAATCATCGTGGAGCATCTTCCTGGTCTCCCGGTCCATCTTCCACTCTTCCGTGGTAAACCCGTATTCTTTAAAACTACCAATCTGTGGGAGCACGTTAAAGGCAATCTGGTGCGGGTAGACGCTGCATTCTACTTCCCCATCCCCCGCCAAAATTTTCGGTGTCTGCTCCCGCAGTTCCCGGATCGCATCCCGGCCGGTGCCTGATACTGCCTGATAGGTAGAGGCAATCAGCCGACGAACCGGACTCTCCCGGTAGATTGGAGCAACCGCCACCAGCATCTGGATGGTGGAGCAGTTGGGACTGGCAATCAAACCTTTGTGCTTCCTGATATCTTCCGGATTGACTTCCGGGATAACCAGCGGGACATCCGGATCCATCCGAAAATCCCCTCCATTGTCGATCGAGACGGCTCCCGCCTTTTTCGCCGCCGGGAGATAGGTGGCCGAAGCGCCGGATGCTCCTTCCGTCCCGGCAAAGAAGACAAAATCAGCTCCCCCCAGTTCTTCTTCGGCGGCAGCGGTCACCTGGTAAGTCCGACCCCCGATCTCCTCCTCGCGGGAGGAGCGAGCCAGGATCTTCAATTGATCAATCGGGAAATTACGCTGATCGAGGATCTTCACCATCTCCCCGCCGACCGCTCCAATCCCGACGACGACAATATTGTATTTTTTGGACATCATCAAACTCCTGAAATTAATTGGGGATTTTCCCTTACCTGTAGTTTATTCTAAAATCATTTTTACCACGAAGTTCACGAAGGAATTTTAAAATAAACGGAAAGAGTTTTAGAGCTTCTTTGTGATTTTCTTCTTGTTCTTCGTGAACTTCGTGGTGAATAAAAAGCTATTTTTTCTATTCCGCTACATAGCCCGCAACCAGATCTCCCACTTCCGAGGTGGTGTATCCCATCTTCCCGGCGGAGACGCTTTTCAGTTCCCGGCAGACTCTGATAATCGCCTCTTCCATCTTTTCGGCGGCGGTTTCTTCCCCCAGGAAATCAAGCATCATCTGTCCGGCGGAGATCGCAGCCAGGGGGTTAATCTTTCCCTGTCCGGTATACTTGGGCGCCGAACCACCAATCGGTTCGAACATTGACGTCCCCTCAGGATTGATGTTACCTCCGGCGGCTATACCCATCCCGCCCTGGATCATCGCTCCAAGATCAGTTATGATATCGCCGAATAAATTGTCGGTCACGATAACATCGAAATATTCCGGGTTCTTCACCATCCACATACAGGTCGCGTCGACATGGGCATAATCGCGGGTAATATCCTCGTAATCTTCCGCTCCAATCTCATGAAATGCCCTCTCCCAGAGATCAAAGGCAAAAGTGAGGACATTGGTCTTGCCACAGAGAGTCAGCAGATTCTTTTTATTTCTCTTCCGGGTACATTCAAAGGCGTACCGCAAGCAACGCTCAACCCCAAATCGGGTATTGATACCCTCCTGGATAGCTACTTCCTGAGGCGTCCCTTTCCTGGCGAAACCACCGGTGCCAAGGTATAGGCCTTCGGTATTCTCCCTTACCACCACGAAATCTATATCTTCCGGCCCCTTGTCTTTGAGAGGAGTCTCAACGCCAGGATAAAGTTTAACCGGTCGCAGGTTAATATACTGATCCAGGGCGAACCTGAGTCCGAGAAGGAGCCCCTTCTCCAGAATCCCCGGCTTAACATCGGGATGACCGATCGCGCCGAGATAGATAGCCTTAAACTTACTCAATTCATCGAGCGCGGAATCCGGTAGGATCTCACCGGTTTTCAGGTATCTCTCTCCCCCCAAATCATAATATTGCCAATCAAACTTCAGATCAAACTTGTCGGCCACAACTTCCATGACCTTAATTCCCTCCGCCACCACCTCGGGACCAGTCCCGTCTCCACCGATTACCGCTATTGGATATGTTTTACTCATTTTCTTCTCCTAAGTTACATCTTAGTTTTGAAACCTATTTAACCACGAAGGACACGAAGGTCACGAAGTTTTTTTGGAATGGGGAATAAAGAATAGGGAATAGCCGCTATTCCCCATGCCATATTCTCTAGTCCACCTTCGTGTCCTTCGTGCTCTTCGTGGTAAAAATTTCTTTTTGAAAATTTATTGAGACTCAGAAACAGTCAGATAGTTTATCAAACCACCCGCCTGAATCAGTTCCTGCATGAAGGGGGGAACCGGCTGGGCCTGGTAATTCTCGGCAGTGGTGAGATTAATAATCAAACCGGTATCATCGGCAATCTCAATCTCATCCCCCTCTTCTATCGCCCGGGCGGCCGCTTCACACTCAAAGATGGGAAGGCCCATATTAATGGCGTTCCGGTAAAAGATCCGGGCGTAACTTATCGCTATCACGGCGGAGATCCCACCACCTTTTATTGCCAACGGGGCGTGTTCCCGCGAGGAACCGCAGCCGAAGTTCTCACCGGCCACGATTATATCCCCCGGCTTCATCTCCCCGACGAAACCGGGACGGATATCTTCCATCAGATGTGATCCCAACTCAACCGGATCGGTCGTCACCAGATACCTAGCACCAATTATCTCATCGGTATTAACGTCGTCACCGAACTTCCATACTTTTCCCTGTAATTTCATAATGTAGTAACTCCACGATCTATCTAACCACGAAGGACACGAAGATCACGAAGAAAGATTTTTTGAATAACTTCGTGTCCTTCGTGAACTTCGTGGTTAAATTCTCTATTTTAAATATCATCGGGATGAGTCAACTCTCCCGTCAAGGCACTAGCAGCGGCTACCGCCGGGCTGGCCAGATAAACCTCGCTCTCAACATGACCCATCCTCCCGGTGAAATTGCGGTTAGTAGTCGCCACCGCCCGCTCCCCTTCCGCCAGGATTCCCATATGTCCGCCCAGACAGGGACCGCAGGTCGGGGTGGATACAGCCGCACCAGCTTCAACAAAGATCTCCATTAACCCTTCCCGAAGCGCGTCCAGATAGATCTGCTGGGTTCCGGGGAAGATGATCACCCGGACGCCGGGAGCGACTTTTCTTCCTTTCAGGAGACCAGCGGCGACCCGAAGGTCTTCTATCCGGCCGTTAGTACAGGAACCGATCACAGCCTGATCAATTTTAACTCCTTTAACCTCCCGGACCGGTTTTACGTTGGAGGGGAGGTTCGGGCAGGCCACTACCGGTTCTATCTCATTTACATCAATCTCGACAATCTTCTCATACTCCGCGTCCGGATCGCCCCGGTAAATCTTGTATTCCCGATCGGTTCGCCCCTTCAGGTACTCTTCGGTTATCTCATCCGTATGAAAGATTCCTGTCTTTGCTCCCGCTTCAATCGCCATATTGGCCATGGTGAGTCTTCCATCCATTGAGAGACCTGAGATCACGGGACCGGTGAACTCCATTACCGCGTAACGGGCACCGGAGACGCCGATTTTTCCTATTGTATAGAGAATGAGATCCTTGCCGGAGACCCATTTTTGCATCTCTCCAGTATAATGGAACTGAATTGTTGGCGGAACCCTGAACCAGGCTTTCCCGCTGATCATGGCAGCAGCCAGGTCGGTTGACCCAACCCCGGTAGCAAATGCTCCCAGGGCTCCGTAAGTGCAGGTATGACTGTCGGCACCGATTACCAGGTCGCCGGGGAGAACCATTCCTTGCTCGGGGAGGAGCGCGTGTTCAATCCCCATCTTCCCCACATCAAAAAAGTTTTCAATATTCTGCTCCCGGGCAAAATTACGGATCATCAAACACTGCTGCGCTGATTTAATATCTTTATTGGGGACAAAATGGTCACAGACCAGCACGATCTTCTCCCGGTCAAAGACCTCAGAGACACCGCTCTCGCCAAATGTCTTGATGGCCAGAGGAGCGGTGATATCATTCCCCAGGGCCAGATCAAGTCGGCCCATAATTATCTCCCCCGGTCGCACCGAATCCTGATCGCAATGGGCGGCCAGTATCTTTTCCGCAATCGTCATTCCCATCTTTTTTCTCCTATAATTTTTGCCGAGCAAAAATTATATTGTTTTGCTCTCGAAACTAAAATCTGTTAGTAACATCACTTTAATTCACATTTAATTACTTCCCCTTGAAAATGGTAGAGTATAGGGAATAGCGCGTATCATTCAACCAGAATTATTGAATAAAATGAAATTATTTTTCAGAATATGCCTTCCGACGTCTGTTTTTGCTGCCTTATCCCTAATTTTTGCGACTTTGATAGTAGGTGGTGGAGTTGAACAGGAGATGTTTCTGGGCGGATATGTTTACACCCCCCGTAATCTCCATACCGAAGGGGGAACCGCAGCTTATCGTATCTGGTTTCTTCCGGGGGACGACCGGGGTTTATCAATAATCTATCCTCAACCACTGACATTGGGTTTTGAGGCCAGAGGGGGGTATCTCTGGAAACCGGAAAATGCCTGGGAAGCCAGTATCATGATCGATCTTAAATATGAGTTTAATCTGATTGAAAATATAGCCATTTATCTTCTGGGCAGTACCGGAGGTAACTATTCCGGGGTTGAATATGAATCAGTGGCTACCCATTATAATTTCATCAACCGGGGCAGTTTAGGGATATGCATCTATCAAGCGATCATTCAGACTTCTTACGAGCACCGGAGCAATGCCGGCTTAGAGCAACCAAATCGCGGCGTAGATCTAATTACGGTCTCAGCTGGTTATCGTTTTTAGTTATACCTTTTCGAGTATGATCTAGTTAGCTCCTGCGGAACTAACTAATCAGGAAATGTTTTATTGAATCTCAGTGAAGTCTATTATATTCTGGGAGCATAAATACAATCCGATACATTTATTGGCACGATGAGGATATGTGGTTGGGCTATCTCGAAGATTACCATGACTACATGACCCAAGGTCAAACCATCAAGGAACTTCAGGAGAATCTGAAGGATATTTATGGAGATCTTACCGACGGGCATATTCCAGGTGTTCGTAAAGCGGCGGAGCTTCAAATCGCATGAAGCAACTGACATAACAATAAGTTGAGCTCCGCCAGCTCGATTAAAACTCTGTTTGACAATGGATAATGAACAATACATATCAAACAAAATCCAGCCGAGAGATTTACCGTGGCCCCTTCTTCTCACTCCAGGAATACTTGGTCAAATTTCCTAATGGAGAGGAGAAGAAAAGAATCATTCTGGAGCATCCAGGGGCGGCGGCGGCAATTGCCCTTCTGCCCGACAGAAGAATATTGATGGTCCGGCAGTACCGGAAAGCGGCTGGGAAGATTACCCTGGAGATCCCGGCGGGAAAGTTGGACGAGGGAGAAACTCCGGAAGACTGTATCAGAAGAGAGTTAATGGAAGAGACCGGTTACCGGACGAAGAAACTTACTCATCTCAGGAGTTATTACCCTTCCTTCGGAATCAGCAGCGAGATCATTCACGTCTATCTGGCCGAGGACCTTCACCGGGTCGAATCATCCGGGGGTGATGAGATCGCCCTGGAACCAGTCATAATCCCCCTGGACGAAGTCAAGGAGTTAATCGAATCCGGGGAGATCATGGACAGTAAAACGATTATCGGGATCAGAGAACTGGAACTTGTACGAGTAAAAGATAATACCCATCAGTGATTTTTCTGATCAGGCAGGGGAACAGGGCTTCCATCTAAAACCGGATCCGCGAGAAGCCCCGCGCTAAGAACTTAAAATTCCCTAAGAGTCAGGCAGGGCTAAAGCCCTGGACTACGAGGTTCTTCTTTTCCCGGATGGACTCGTATCTACTGCTCTGCAGGGGGAACTTCCGTTTCATCGGTAGAAACCGGTATAACCGTCGCGGCGGCTTGATCGGCGGCCTCTGCTTCCGCGGTGGCGGTATCAGGTGAAATCGGCATCTCCATGCCGGCCGCTTCAATCTCTTTGGTCAGCGAAGAGGTACGATTAGCGGAGAGAATTGCCAGAAACAGAGAGAAAAGCATAAAGCAGATCGCCAGAACAGTGGTCGTCTTGGTCATGACATCACCGGTCCTTGCCCCAAAGATGGTCTGCCCACCTCCCCCTGAACCAAATATCCCGGTCAAACCGCCGCCCTTGCCTGATTGAAGCAGAACAATGACCACCAGTGCGATACAGATAACTACGTATAAGATGATTAATACAGTGAATAACATCGTTTATTTCTCCCGGATAATTATTTAATTAAAACCAAGAAAAACACGAAGGTTTTTAAAAAAACAAACTAAATCTTATTTTTTTCTCAAATACTCTTCGTGTCCTTCGTGATCTTCGTGGTTATATAAAATTTTTATAGAACAAACAATTACAAAATAATTTTTCTCTCAGATATTATCTACAGAATACTATAGCGAGCGATTGTGGCGAATGAATCGGCTTTCAGACTGGCGCCTCCGATTAAAAACCCGTCAATATCTTCTTCTGCGATCAATGCCCGGGCGTTATCCGGTTTGACGCTTCCTCCATATAAAATCCGGAGGTTCTTCGCGATCGAATCGTCGTAATGCTCGGCAAAGAGTTCTCTGATAAAATAATGGGTTTCGTTGGCCATCTTCGGAGAAGCGGTGAGCCCGGTCCCGATCGCCCAGATCGGCTCATAGGCAACCACGATCCGGGAGATCCATTCATAACCAATTCCATGGATACTCGCGCCGATCTGCTTGCGGAGATACTCCTTGGTCACTTTCTGCTCCCGTTTCTCCAGTGACTCACCCACGCAGAGGATAGGAATAATAACTGACCTGATGGCGGCGGTCAGTTTCTTATTCACTACTTCGTCGGTATCTCCAAAATATCCTCGCCTCTCGGAATGTCCGACAATGACATAACTGCACCCGGCCGATTTTAGCATCGGGCCCGATACCTCTCCGGTAAAGGCTCCGGTATCTTCCCAGAAGATATCCTGAGCTCCCAGTTCGATGGGACTACCCGATATCTCCTCTCCGACTACCCCGAGGTCAATGAAGGGAGGGCAGACCAAAAGATCAGCCCCGGTAAAATCCGCCAGTTCATTCTTTAACTCCCCTGCCAACTCCGCGGCTTCGGGTATTGTCTTCTGCAGTTTCCAGTTACCGGCAATTAATGGTTTTCTCATTTTTTCTCCTGATAGAACTTAGCTCCGTAACCAATTAAACCACGAAGAACACGAAGGTCACGAAGAATTATTTGATAAATGTATTCTTACTATTCCAAAACAACTTCGTGTTCTTCGTGTCCTTCGTGGTTAAAATACCACTTTTATGGTTTTTTGAAACTACGAAACATAAACTCCAACAATCACTTTGCTAAACATCCGATAAGGCCTCGATTCCGGGGAGGACTTTCCCGGAGAGCAACTCCAGTGAAGCTCCGCCCCCGGTGGAGATGTGGCTAATCTTATCGGCCAAGCCGCTCTGATTGACGGCAGCGACGGAATCCCCACCGCCAATGATAGAGACCGCGTCTGATTCAGCCAGCGCCTGAGCTACCGCCATGGTACCTCCGGCGAACGGCTTCATCTCGAAGACCCCCATCGGTCCATTCCAGACCACGGTCCCGGCTTTTTTTACTTTCTCTGAATATATCCGAATGGTCTCAGGACCGATATCCATCCCCATCCAGCCATCTTCAATCCCGTCCCGAAGAACAATCTTTATCTCCGCGTCCGCGGCAAACCGATCAGCTTCAATATGATCGGCCGGGAGGAGGATCTCAACTCCTTGTGAATCTGCTTTAGCGAGAATATCCCGAACCAATCCGGCGACATCAATAGTATTTCCTTTCTTGTCCTCGATTTCTTCCTCTACTTTTGACGATCCGACCGGAACTCCCATCGCCTTTAGGAAAGTATAGGCCATCGCCCCGCCGATCAGAATCGAATTAACCCGGGCGATGAAATTTTCGATGACCTGAATCTTATCCGAGACCTTGGCGCCGCCGAGAATCGCGATAAACGGCCGTTGGGGATCTTCCAATTCATCACCCAGATACTCGATCTCTTTCTGAAGCAGGAAACCAGCCGCGCATTGCTCGATATATTTCGTCACCCCAACCATTGAAGCGTGAGCCCGATGCGCAGTCCCGAAGGCATCATCTATATAGACTTCTCCCAGTGCAGCTAGTTCGCGGGCAAAATCATCATCCCCCGCCTTCTCCCCGGGATAAAACCGGAGATTCTCCAGAAGCAGGACATCCCCGTCCTTCATCTCGTTAACCGCCGCTTTCACCTTCGGCCCGATACAGTCATCGATAAATTCCACCTGATGCTGGAGAAGCTCGGAGAGACGGACTGCCGCCGGAGCCAGGCTGAAGGCCGGAACTTTCTTCCCTTTCGGACGCCCCAGATGGGAGATCAGAATAGCCCGGCCACCAGATTCGATCACATACCTGATAGTAGGCAGCGCCGCCTTAATCCTGGTGTCATCGGTAATCCGCCGGTCCTGATCCAGGGGAACATTAAAATCAACCCTGATCAGAACCCGTTTTCCTTTAAGTTTAAGATCTTTTATGCCAAGTTTGTTCATAAGAGTTATGATCTTCGAATTTACTGAATGGATGATTTTTAAAAAGTAATCAGTGATCAGTTGGCCCGTCTTGCCGAGGGATGCTTACTGATCACCGTTAACTGATCACTGATTACTTTCCTTTTTACTGATTACTTCTAAAATCCCTACGCCATCCGCCGGAGAAGATCGACGCACCGATTAGAATATCCCCATTCATTATCGTACCAGGAGAGGATCTTTACCAGATTACCCCCGATCACCATGGTGGCCAGTGAGTCAAAGATGGAGGAGGCGGGATTTCCGACGATGTCAATCGAGACAATCGGATCAGTCTCATATTCCAGCACTCCCTTCATCGGGCCCTCCGCCGCATCTTTCATGGCCTGGTTTACTTCTTCTATAGTAACATCTCTATCAAGTTCCGCGGTCAGATCAATCAGGGAACCGTCCGGCGTGGGGACCCGGATCGCGCAGCCGTCCAGCTTGCCGGTCAGTTCCGGGAGTACTATGCAGACCGCTTTAGCGGCACCGGTAGTAGTCGGGATCATGCTTACCGCGGCGGCGCGCGCACGGCGAAGATCAGAGTGAGGAAGATCCAGGATCCGCTGATCATTGGTGTATGAGTGAACTGTTGTCATCAACCCGCTCTTAATCCCGAAGCTGTCGTTTAGCACCTTGGCGACCGGGGCCAGACAGTTGGTAGTACAACTGGCATTGGAGATGAATTTCATCTCCGGTGTCAATTCATCGCAGTTAACATCTATAACAATGAGTTTAACTTCGCCATCCGGATCCTTTTTCGGGGGAACCGTGAGGAGAACTTTTTTAGCACCGGCGGCGATATGTTTTTTCAGATCATCGATATTCCGGAATACTCCGGTCGATTCAACCACCAGTTCCACCCCTTCTTCTTTCCAGGGCAGATCGGCGGGATCCTTGATCGAGCAGACTCTGGTCGTTTTCCCGTTAACAATCAGGTTTCCGTCGGAGACCTCAATTGTCCCCGGGAACTTTCCGTGGACCGAATCATATTTGAGCAGGTGGGCCAGAGTGACCGCATCGGTCAGATCGTTGATAGCCGGCACCTCAAAATTAGGATCTTCCGCAAGAATCCGAAAAATCTGACGGCCAATCCGTCCAAACCCATTAATACCTACCTTTATGGTCATTATATTCTCCTTCTTAAGTTAGCGGTCGCGGCGCCAACTTACTGTAAGCGCATGAAAATTAACGCCGATTGTTGATTTATAATCTCTTGTGCTTTTTTTATCCTGAATCATCCGATGAAACAAACTAACTTCAAAATATACTCGTAATGTTATTCAAATGCTTGCCCAATCTTATTTTTCCGAAGAAAAAAGAAGAGTCTACTATGAAGGGGGGATGAGTCAAGATTTTTTCCGATCGATTCTCCCATCCTTTCTGTCGATTGAGGGTTGCCCGGTGAGCCCATGGAGAATCTCACTGCCGACCGGGGGGCAGCCGGGAATAAAGATACCCCGATCACGGTGACGCGCCGTACAGTTCCCGACACACACCGTACCCCGGGGCACCTCCGGATGACCTTTGCCGATAGCAAAGTTCGCTGCAGCACCTTGGGGGAAATATTCCCGGACGGTATCCCCATAGCGTTTAAGAAAGAGAAAGAGAGTTGATTGACAGGCGCTGCATGAGTTCTTATCCATCACATTAATCCCGGGGAATTTTATTGAGAGATTTTCCGGAGGAGGAGCAAAAGCAATTATCCAATCGCGCCAGTTCGCCGGAGTAACCATAATTTGAGCGAGATCGATTACCCCATAACCCCTCTCCGCGCCAAGGCGCAGATACGGGACATCTTCCGCCCGCGTGCCCATCAAACCGCAGGCGACCGCGTCGGCCGCGAAACCATCCGCGCTCACAACAATCACCCCGAAGGGCCGGGCTTCCCCAGCGCTTGGCCCCATCCCTTCCATTCCCACGGTCCCGTCGATTATCGATAGATGCGGGCGGAGTACCCCGGAGAGATCTGCAATGGCAATGTTGATGGATTTTTCCGAACTGCCTGCTACCGGGGGCAGCATGTGAAAGACAACCTTACTCCTCCGCCAGAGGCAGCCTTTCATATTCTTGATCGCCAGTGTCACTCCAGTATGCATATGCGTCTTCATCACCGGGATGGAGACCACAAAATCATATTCCAGAATTTCCGGACAGACCCGGAGAGAATTGATGACAATGCCTTCCGGAACCGGAACTTTAACGGAGGGGCGGAGATCCAGATCGATCAACTGACAATCCCTTTCCTCGGCCAACCGGGTAATTCCGATAGCGTCGAAAGCGTCCGGTGCCCGAACCCCCACGATCGGACTCTCCCCCACTGCGACTTCGGCGCCAGCCTCTTTAAACGCGTCTATCGCGGCCGCTACCACCCAGGGATCGGTAATAACTCCCGATCCCGGAGGAGCAATTCGCCCGGCATTCGGCTTGAGAAGAACCCGTTTGCCACGGAGGGAGGATAGGTCCAGCTCCCCCAACGCCGCCCTGGTATTGGCGTAAGGCCCTCCCCCCCGGGTGACATAAACCCGCGGACGGCTCGGTCTCTTCAGAAATGGATTGTCTTTTGAATTAAGCGAGTTCATTTTAGATCTAGCGGATAAGGTATAAAATTTGCTGCTTTGCCGCTACTTTTATGTTAATTTAATTTTTCTATGGTAAATTAAATTATGAAAAAATTACTTATTATTATTATCCCGCTTCTCCTTGTCGGCGGCGCCGCTTTAATATTCAAAGACAATCTGACCGAATACTTTGAAGGCCAACCCAGTAGTTTAACCAAAGCCGACCAGCAGGCCATGGAGTTAAAATCTCAAGGGGTAGAACTAAAAAGCCGAGGGGAAACCTATCTCGCCGCCGGGAAATACCTGAAAGCGGCGGAGAAGCTTAAGTCCACTCTCCGGATAAATAAAAATAGTCTCGATTACTCTCTATATAAGAATAAGATGCTCAACTACTATCACCAGTCCATAAATCTTTATATTCAGGACGCGCGAAATCTCCCCGTCGACAGGAAGGGCCGGGCAAGTAATATCTACGACGGAGATACGATCGAGATGGAGAATGGAGAAAAAATCAGATACCTGGGAATTAATTCTCCGGAGGTAGCACATAAACGAGGAGAAAGGGATCAGCCCTATGGCCAAGAAGCAACCCGGGCCAACTCCCGGCTGGTAGGCAATAGAACGGTCCAGCTGAAATTAGATGGAGAGACCAGGGGGAGATACGGAAGAACCCTGTCCTATGTCTTCTCCGGTAACCGCTTCGTCAATGCCGAACTGCTGAAACAGGGGATGGCGAAATACTACTCTCCCGGAGGAGATATCAGGTACACCCGGTTATTTAGAGCCTGCCAATACCTGGCCAAGGAAAAGAGACTGGGCATCTGGAAGAAAAAACCAACCCGGCGGAGATTCATCAAGGCAAAAAAGTAGAAACCATCCTGGATGAAATATTCACTTTCCTCTTTCCCGTCATACAGCATGTAAGTAATGTGCTGGAAGACGAAACAATCTCTTCTTTTCCCTAATCTCCCCCTGCCGGCCCCGATATACATCGGGATGCCCCGAAATAATCGGGATGCAAACACAATCATTTATCAGGAATAATAGTAAGTTCGACAGCTAACCAGTTAAACTCCCCACAAAAAAAACGGCCCCCCAACGATTAGCGTCGGGGGAAGAAAGTTCATCAACTAATTCCACTCACCTCCCCCTCTATGAATCGGCTCCTCTGCCTCACATACAATATGTGTGGGGGTGGGTCCGATTGGGCTGTGATAATTATCACTCGGTTAGTGCAACAAAACAGGTGGAGTTATTGTCACGTTCAAAACCTTTAAAACATCACCCAGTTTTGTGTACAACTCTTGCTCGTACGAGCAAGAGTTGTACACAATATTTTTAAAGTATACTCCAATATATATTTTCTATGGCGTGGTAGAGGGAGTAGGGATCGGGGTGACGGTGGTGGATGTGAGGGGGAGGGGCCGATTGGTTTGTGGTATTTCCTTTAGCTGATGAACTTCCGCTCCGGTGGGATAAACCAACCGGGGGCTTTATCCATTGCCCGTTCCCCAATCGGATTACCTCTCCCCTCCCCGGACCCGTTTTACCAGCTCCAGGGGAAGAGACCAGCGATTGAGGGGGCTGATGAGGTAGAGTCCGTCTATCTCATCCTTGATCTCGTCGATCAGAGAGGAGGCTATCTCCAGCCCGACACGACGGGCATCGGCTTTATCCGGAGAGGCGGAGATACGTTCGCGGATCTCACTCGGGATCGATATCCCCGGCACCTCGTTCTCCATAAACTCGGCGTTCCTGGATGAGATAAGAGGGAAGACCCCGATAAAAATTTTGATATCGATTCCGGAACAGGCTTCGATAACCTTCCGGGCCAGTTCGGCGGTGAAGACCGGCTGAGTCATGGCAAACCGCGCTCCACTATCAACTTTCTTGCGGAGTTTCAGGACTTCAGCCTTCAGATTGGGAGCATTGGCATTGAAAGCGACCCCGATCGAGAGATTGGTCGGAGTAGCTATGGCCTTGCCGGAGAGCATATGCCCGCGGTTGAGCTGATCGATCAATCCCACCAGGTGAATACTGTTAATATTATAGATCCCTCGATTCCCCGGCTGATCTCCCTGACCGGCCGGATCGCCGGTAACTGCCAGGATTGCCTCAATCCCCTCCACCTGGGCCCCCAATAGAATAGACTGAAGACCAAGCACATTATGATCTCTGGTAGTCAGATGGGAGACAACCTGAATGCCGACCCTACGCCTGACTACACCGGCGGCGCAGACGGAGCTGACCCGTAACGCGGCCAGAGGGTTATCCGCCATAGATATCGCGTCGGCCCCGGCATTCTTAACCGCCAGGGCTCCCTCCACGACTTTATCCAGATCCGGTGAGGAGGGCGGATCGATCTCTACAATAATCGGGAGACGGTCCCGGCGAAGACCTGCCAGAAATCCTCCTTCCACAGATTGCCCGACTTTCGGCTGAACCACAATTCTCTTCCCGGGACGGCTCTCGGACGGCTCCCTCTCTTCCATCGCCTGCCGAAGTGCCTTGATATGACGGGGAGTGGTCCCGCAGCATCCGCCGATCAGGCGGACCCCGAAGGGAAGCAGTTCCAGGCATTTCCCGGCGAAATACTCCGGGGTAGCCGGATAGATATTCCTCCCCTGAACCATCTGGGGAATCCCGGCATTGGGAAAAGCGGAAAGAATGGCATCTTCCACCGCGGAAGCTCCCTTCAAAACCTCCCGAACCGAAGAAAACCCGCCGCCGCAGTTGCTCCCGAAGATAACAGCCCCCGCCGAGATGGCCTGGCGGCAGTACTCTTCCGCGGTCCGGCCGAATATACAAAGCCCCCGGTTGGAGAGAGCCATCTGGGCGACAACAGGCAGATCGCTCACTTCTCGAGCGGCCCGGATCGCGATCTCCAGATTCTCCCACTCTTCAAAGGTCTCCAGAAGAATAAGATCAACCCCTCCCTCGGCCAGGGCCTCTATCTGCTCGCGATAGGCATCATATAACTCCTCCGCGATCGTGCGATTACCCTCCCCTCCCCTCCCCGGAGGAGAGATCATCCCTACTGAACCAGCCACGAAGATCTCATCTCCGGCAGCTGACCGGGCCAGTTCGGCGGCGGCCTTATTGATTTTCGCCACCTGACGTTCATACCCGGCCGCTACCAGGCGGAACCGGTTAGCCCCGAAGGTATTGGTCTCAATCAGATCAGCCCCGGCGGCAATGTATTCTTCATGGATCGCCTTGATGATAGCCGGTTCGGTCAGAGAGAGAGCCTCAAAGCTCTGCTGAGGGCGGATACCCTTGGAGAGGAGCAGGGTCCCCATCGCTCCATCCCCGATCAAAACCCGTTCTTTTATCGCTTCAATAAATAATTGTTTTTTCATAATTTTTACTTCGTAAAAATTAATATATTTTGTGCTTTAAAAACTATATATTCACCACGAAGATCACGAAGAACACGAAGAAAAATACTAAAGAAGCTTTACAATTGTTTCTGATTACTTTCAAATCCCTTCGTGAACTTCGTGTTCTTCGTGGTAAAATAATTTTCAAATAAACTCCAGAACTTATCTCCGTAACTTTTTTGTCATGTCCTGATTTAAAGTTGTCACTTTTTCTGGTTGCACCACCCCGACCTCGGCCCATTTTGCAGTCCACTAATTTTTACCCCGCGATGACTGCAAGTCATTTTGCGGGGACACTAATGACTCCCACCACCTCGGCCCCATTATGAATTTCCAACCGGTCCGCCGTAGCCTTGGCGAAGGAGGATGGCCAACGTCCAATTCCCAATTTCCAAATTTACCCTCGATGTTGGTCATTCGCATTTGGAGATTGGTTATTGGTCATTGGATATTGGACATTCCACTCCCACCACCTCGCCCCCTTTTAAAACCTACTAATTTCGCGAATTACGCGAATTTTAAAACGGTCCCAATTCCCTATTCCCCAATCACCACATACTCCGAGCTTAATATCTCTCGATCGATCTCACTGACCGGGATATTAAAGTCCTGGAGCAGCGCCGTGTAGGGAATAAGCTGGACATTGCGATTAAATCCATCTCCGATGGCCAGGACCAGATAAACGGCCTCAGGCAGGTCAAGGGGAAAAAGCGAGACAAAGACAGTTTCCCCTTTAAAAAACTCATCTCTGATTAAGTAGGTATTATTCTGGGTAGAGGGGAAATAGGCCGTAGTCCGGGTTGAAAACCATTGTTTAGCCTTATCATAATATCTCAGAGTCCAGCCTGCTCCGGGAACCCATCCTTCGGCGTGTATAATAAAGGTAACCTCCAGAACTTCTTCTCCCGGGATCAGGCCGGGAGCCGGGTTCGGAATCGGTCTTATTCTCTGGATATCAAATACATTGCCGGCCGGAGCGGCCGAATTTATACCCATCAACACCGCTAGAGAAATGGCGAAACATAGTAAATATTTTTTCATAATAAATCAGCTCCCTTGATTAACTGTATCTCCCATAATATATATTTTATTGCATTTTAAAACATTACTTTTTCTAAAAATCTCTCCAATGATGATTGCTTCCAACCTGTTATAATATTCATGGCCAATTCTTATGCTAATTCTTATAATGACAAAAAATCGTAAAGAAAAAATATTAATTTTTACAAAGTAAAATTTAAGGAGAATACATTATGCTGACTGACAACATCCTGGACCTGATCGGGAATACACCCCTGATCCGGCTCAAGGGCGAGAACATCTATGCCAAAGCGGAATTTCTAAATCCGGGCGGGTCCGTCAAAGACCGGGTGGCCCTGGCTATGCTGGAGGGGGCGGAGCGAGACGGGAAGTTAAAACCCGACTCCATCATCGTCGAGCCGACCAGCGGCAATACCGGAATCGGAATTGCTCTGGTGGGACGATTGAAAGGATACACCGTCCGGGTCATAATGCCGGACGGGATGAGCGAGGAGCGCAAAAAACTTATCCGGGCTCTGGGCGCCGAATTAATTTTGACACCGGATGAAGATGGTATTCAGGGGGCGGTATATGCGGCGGAGAAGATGGCGAAGAAAAACCCTCGAATCTTCATGCCCCAGCAGTTCGAAAACCCCGAAAATCCCCGCTGTCATTATTACGAGACCGCCCATGAACTCTGGCGGCAGATGGGAGGAGAGATCGACTGCTTCGTCGCCGGGGTCGGGAGCGGCGGAACTCTCCAGGGAGTGGGAACATTTCTCAAGGAACACAAACCGGATGTTAAACTGGTCGCGGTAGAACCGAAGAATGTGGCGGCTCTCCTCGGTCACGAACCGGGCCTCCACCAGATTCAGGGAATCGGAGACGGATTCATCCCCGCTGTTCTCGACCCCTCCATAGTGGATGAAGTGATCGAGGTTACCGATGAAGACGCGATCGAGACCACAAGACAGCTGGGCCGGGATTTCGGACTCCTGGTGGGGATCTCTTCCGGGGCTAATGTCTGGGGGGCGAGAAGGATGGCGGAGAAGATATCCGGAAATATCGCTACTATCCTCCCGGATCGGGCGGAGCGGTATTTTAGCACTTCATTGCTATAAAGGCTGAACATCTGCTTGCATCCCGATTATTTCGGGGGAACGTCGAACCAGCCTTCGCTAAAGCTACGGCGGGCACAGCACTCAACTTCGAACGTCGAACGACTTCCCCTCGTTCCTATGCTCCGCATGGGAGCGTACCAAAGTAGCTTTCGTTACGACGCAGAGCGTCATGACGAGGTAAGTATAAAGAAAAAAAATTTGCACTAGCGGAAGATCATTTTTTCAGTTAGATTATCTCTATATGAAGAGGAACAATGGGAACAATTCCGTCTATCTCTCCGCGCCGGTCAATGCCCTGGTCCAAGGATTTTATGAGCAGAATACGACTGTAGCCGAAATCAAAGAACACGGTGATTTCGGGTTGGGAACTTTTAATAATCTCGACGGGGAGATGGTACTCTTAGACGGGATCGTATATCAGGTTAAATCGGATGGCAGAGCCGCGCCGGTCGGGGACAAAGAAGAAACACCCTTCGCCTGTGTTACCTTCTTTTCCGCGGATACTACGGAAGAGATTGACGGAGAAAGGCTGAAAGACAGCCTGGAGGAATTGCTGTACAATCTGATCCCATCTTCCAATATGCTCTACGCCATCCGGATCGAGGGAAAGTTTGAATACATCAAAACGCGCTCCGTCCCCCGACAGGATAATTACCGTCCCCTGGTGGAAGTAGCCCGGGAACAACCTACTTTCGAATACCGGGATATCCGGGGCACGCTGGGAGGATTTTTTACCCCGCAATTTATGGCTTCCCTTAATGTTCCAGGATACCATCTTCACTTTTTAAGCGAATACCGTACCCGGGGAGGACACCTACTGGAATGCAGGTATAAACAGGTTAGAATCGGACTCCAGCATATCCCTAAACTGGAGGTAGGCCTACCCCTGACCATTGATTACCTGACCGCGGATCTGGATACTGATATCACGAAAGATCTGGAGGAAGCAGAGTAAAGCATTAAGTTTCAACTCAGGAGGCAATAATGATCGAAAAAACAGTAAGCAGGATTGAAGAAACGGTGGCGGGAGCGCCGGCCCTCTCCGAGGAGAAAAAAGCTCAATTGCTCAAGTTAATTTCGGAGCTCAAGAGTGAGATAACCGTATTGTCAGAAACAGACGCTGAGAGAGCACTGGATATCGCCCGAAAGACCCATACTTCGGCGCGACACGCGACTCAAGAGGAGTCGGACGGTCATCAGATCTCTTCCGCGCTGGATGATCTAAAATCAACAGTCGACACTTTCGAGGTCTCTCATCCCGGCCTAGTCTCAACCGTTAATGCCTTCTGCAATGCATTAGCAGATATTGGAATTTGATGGTGCAGTAATCGGAATGAGGAGAGATAGACCTTGCTCGAAAAGCCTTTTTAACCACGAAGGTCACGAAGAACACGAAGGAATTTGAAAAAAACATGAAAAAATCTATAGTTTTCTTTATTTTTCTTCGTGTTCTTCGTGACCTTCGTGGTGAATATTTAGTTTTTTGAACACAAAAAGTTGAAAAGACCTTTTCGAGTACGGTCGAGCTAGGTAATAACTTTAGGCACTTCCAACTTAAGGCACTCTAGGCACTTCCTTACATCCCCCGCTCTTCCTTAACCTTCTCATAGGCTTCCTGAATCTCCTGAAACTTGGTCTTGGCGAAAGTGATAAACTCTTCCGGCAACCCCTTGGCTATGATCTTATCCGGGTGAAATTCCATGGCCAGCTTTCGGTATCTCATTTTTATCGTCTCATTCGAGTCGCTCCGGGAACAGCCCAGGACAGCGTAATATTTATCAACTCCCCCTCTCCGGCTCTCCTTAATATTCCCATACTCTCCGGAATTGATATGAAAGATCCGGGCGGCACTGTCCAGCATCCGTTCTTCGTTGGGATGAATCACCCCATCGGCCAAGGCGACCGCCATCAGGATATCAAACATGCTGATGATTATCTCCCGGCGACCGAAAAAGATAGAATAAAACTGGGCGGCGTAATCTTCAAACCGATCCGGTGAAGTTTTAGCCTGATTGAATATCCGAATGGCCAACTTCTCCCCTTCAGAATCAAGGCCCAGATTATCCTTCATAAACCGCGAAACAACCGCGATCTCCTCCCGGGAGACGACTCCGTCGGCCTTGGCCAGTTTGGCCAGCATGGAGAAAGCTGCCAGAAAAAAGGCAAGCTGATCCTCTTCTCCGGAATTTAAGCGACTACGGGGACCGGAAGTCTGGGAATCAAAGATAGCTCCCAGTGCTACCCCGGCTACCGCTCCAAGAGGACCACCCAGCATTAATCCGACCGATCCGCCAATAATTTTTCCCATCCAACCCATGGTCTCTGAAGTGCCTAAAGTGAACTAAAGTTTGAAAGTGCCTAAAGTTTGAAATGCGCTTCAGCCAGAGGCTGATCCGCCTCCGGCGGAAAAGTGCCTAAAGTTATTCGCTTTCGACTATCCTTAATAGATTCAGAAGCCCGGACAAGACAAGCGATTGCGCACCTTAAAAGGTGCGGCTACCACAACAAACCCACAAAATCGGGTTTATCGGACAACCTCTAGAGATCACCGCTGAGAGCATGGGATCACTTGACTTGCCAAATCTTTACAATTTTATTGTATCTCTATTCAAAAGGAGAGTATTATACTGGCTCTACCATGAAGTCTATAGAAAACCTTTTGTTAGTTTTGACAATAGGAGCGATTACCTTATTCGCCGGACCGGGATGCGGGAATGGTAATCTCTCTACAGATCAACCTCCGGAGAAGACAATCTATACCGAAAAAGACAGCACAATCAGGGTAGCGGTGGGGATGGAGTTTTCCATTATCCTGGAATCAAATCCAACCACCGGCTATAGCTGGAAATTCGCGGCCGATCTGGATGAGAAGGTGATCCAGCTTGTCGGGGATGAATTTATCCCCCCCGACAAGCTCCGAAAGGGAGCGCCGGGGAAACAGCTCTGGACCTTCCGGAGAGTAGGAGCAGTAAAAACAACTATCTCGCTGGAATATCTCCGCCCCTGGGAGAAAACAAAGCCGCCGGCCAGGACCAAGACATTTTCAATTTCAGTGACATCCCCTACCCCGGAATAATGCATACGGGAAACTATACCTTGTTCCAAAAATACATCCATTTAAAACACGGAGAATACAGAGTTCACGAAGGTGTATTGAAAAATATACTAAATCTTAATTTCTCTTTACTATTCTTCGTGCCCTTCGTGTTCTTCGTGGTTTAAAAGGCTTTTCAAGTGAGGTCAAAATAGTTTATTCGGCCCGTCCGGATCCGTAAATCTCTTCAACCGTATAAAGACCGTCCATAACTACGGTCTCAATCATATTGGACCTGGTTACTATGACGGGCGCCACCAGGAGAGCCGGGACCTCTTCAGATCCATTATTTACAGTCCGCTCCGGATATTTCAGGACTTCAATAATCTCCTCAGGATCCACCCCACCGGCCAGGCGGACGGCAGCCCGGAACACGGCCACGCCTATCTCCCGGGGGGGGGTATAAAGAGTAACCGCCTGGGTTCCATGGATAATCCTCCGGCAGCCGGCTACGGTAGCCCCCATACCACCGATCGGGACCATTCCGACCGGCCCCTCATCTTTCAATACCTCTATCACCTCAAAGGCGATGAGATCATCGGAGGCCATGATTGTCCCGATCTCTTCTCCCTGGCGGGAGGTGACTTTCAGCGCTTTCTCAACCAGACGGCGGATAAAATCAACTGTGGGGGGAGATATGACCGAGTCATGCAGTATAGGAATAATCTCCCCTTCCCTCTCTTCCCACTCTTTCACCGCGCGCAACTGACCCTGATTAATCAGGCGGGCACACCAGGGATCTTCGAGGCTACCAAAGATTATACTCCCACCACCAGTGGACCTATCCAACAACGCCCAGGCCTGGAGATAGCCGGAGAGTTCGCGGTCCGGAGCTACATAGAGATCAAGTTCAACATCCCGGATCATATTGTCATAAGCGAGGACCGGGATATCTGATTCATGAGCCCGCTCGACAATCACCCCAGCTGATTCCGGTTTAACCGGAAAAACCACCAGCACCCCGACTCCCTCCCCAATCAATTCCCGGGCCTGCCGATTCTGCTCTTCCTGATCACATCCGGCGACCCGGGTCAACACCTCAACCCCAAACTCATCGGCCTTCGCCATAAAATACCCTTCATCACGATCCCACCGGACTCCATCGGTATTCGCCAGCAGGAGACCGATACTCATCCTCTCCAGGGACGCCGATTCCTGATAACTCGCGCAGGAATTCAGAAGCAGCAAAATCGGAATTAGAAAGATGATAATAGTTCTTCGCACTATATTCATATTCTTTATTATATTTCCCCGTTCCGAAAAGAGCAATTTACTTTTAGTAGTAGCCATATCTGTACGATCGTACAGATATGGCTACTACTAATATTCCTCGAGGAATTCCGGGGTTAATCTTAGATTCCATATGTAAAAATTAAAGATCGGAGATGGCAAATTTATCATCCCGAACGCGGTTCGCGGCTTCCAGTCTCTCCCGGCTGGTGATGACACAAACCGAGGAGTCTTTCAGACCGGAACGGAGAATCTCAGAGGAGGCATTCCGGATCGCATCTCCGTCGAGATTGAAGAGGCGCTGACGGAACTCTTTGATCTTCTCCGGGGTTCGGCCGGCAAGGTGTCGGTGGAGAGCCAGGTCAACCGCCTGTTCTGGACGTATGGGGCGATCAAGATATTTTGCCGCCCCAATAATCGCCTGTTCCACCCCCGATTGGGAAAGGTCCATCTTCTTCTCAATATAATCAAAGATCCCGGAATAAGCCCGAAGAGTATCCGCAATGCCAGGATCCCGGTAACTGGATAAAGAAAATGTTCCCCGGGCGGGATCGTAAGAAGCGCCGCAGCCGTAGGCCCCTCCCTTCACCCGCACTTCTTCCCATAGATACCCGTAGCTGATGTTTTTGGAGAGAAGAAAGAGCGCCGGCGCGGCGGGGTCGGTGTAAGCTACCGCCGGCTGACTCCGGGCCACAAAAGCAATCTCCGCCGGAACCGAGATCCCCTCCATTCGGCCGGCACCGGGAAGAGAACTATCCCTCATCTCCGGAATAATCCAATCATCCATCTCCGATAATAGTCCATCCGTCCATCGGCGGATTCTCTCAATTGAATCGCCGGAACCCAGCACACTGACCGATACCCTCCGGCGATTCTGAATAAGTGACCGGATCTCAGTCAGCTTTTCCAGAGTCAGATAGTAATCATAATCAAAGCGCTCCACCAGGTGATCGAGGAAGCGGATCCCGGTAATACCTTTCACTCTTTCGTTGAGAGCATTATTCCCGCTGAATCCCCGGGATGCGAAACATACCGCGTAACTGTTCCCGGCCTGGACCACCCGGCTCTTCCTCTCCATCCTTTCCTGGAGAATCAGATCTTTCAGCCTCTCCCGGTCGGTCAAATCGCAGAGCAGTAACCGCTCTCTGAAAATCTCCAGCATCTCCGGCAATTTCCGGTCAAGAGCCCGGCAGAAGACGGTCAGAGTCGGCCGCACCTGTCGGGGATCGTCAACAGTGCCGGAGATCAGTATATCCGGTTCAATACCTCCGCTGCAGGACGCTTCTCGCTCCGCCATCTTCGCGTAATCATAGTTGCCGGCGCCCATTCCGGCCAAAACATCGGGAAAGAGCGATAAATACGGGACCGCCGTCTCATCCAATCCCCGGAGGTCGAAAGAGATAGCTATATAAGAAAGTCCGTTGCTGAACATATCCGTCACCAGAAATGGCCGGCCCGATAGAGTTTCATGGGACACCTTCAGTTCCCTGGGTTCCGCTGGGACATCCGGGAGTGATAAACGGGGCAGGGTAGCCAGCGCCTCCGGGCTATTGGGGGTAGATTGCATAATCTCCAGTTCCGCTGATTCTCTATCGATAGCCTCCAGTTCATCTTCATTAAAAAGCTTCTTCACCTCCTCCATCTGAAATGCCTCGGCTTTATCCAGCTTGGCCATATACTCCGGATCGGGAATAAAAGAGAGCAGCAACTGATGCGAATTATCGATTATCAATTCGTTGAGCATCCGGGCAAAAAATTCCGGATCAGCCTGATAAGATTTACGGACTTCCTCGATATACCGGCGGACCGGGAACCAGACCATGGGATCGCCAGTGGAAGACCATGACTCAAATGCGTGATCCATCAGGCGGAGAGGATACATACTTTTAATTTCCAGTGAAGACATCTCCAGGCGATGGAAGGCGGACTCGATTTTTCCTGCATCCATTCCTTCCGTAACAATCCGGACACAGGTCTCCCGGATCAGATCGAGAATTTGATCCGCCCGATCGCTCTCGGTTCCCTTCAGTCCTACTTCAAAATAACAGTCCCGCTGATGAGAATAATAGCCGGAATCCGTCAACTCCTCCCCCAGATGAGAATCAATCAACGCTTTCCTTAAAGGGGAGGCAGCATTGGAAAGAAGATAATGAGAGAGAATATGAAGGGCCAACGAACGAACCGGATCGCTGTTCTCACCGGCCCGGAATACCGCCACCACCGCCGTCTTGGCCCCGGGATCATCGGAAGGACTGATCGGGTAAGTAGTCACGACCCGTCGCGGGCTGATCCAGGTTTTCTGAATAGATATTGCGGCATTAATGGTATCTCTATCAAAATCTTTTAAATATTCCGAGTTGAGAAATTCAAGGTGGCGGGTGATGGGAATATCGCCATAGAGAAAGATCAGCGCATTGGAAGGATGATACCAGCGCCGGTGATATTCTTTGAACTGATCATAGGTTAAAGCGGTAATCGCCCGGGGACTTCCCCCGTAGTCCCGCCCATAGGCATTATCGGGGAAGAGGTTTCGAGGAATCTCCCGGCCTATTATCCCGTCCAGATCAGAGTAGACACCTTTCATCTCATTGAAAACAACCCCTTTCACGATAAGTGGAGAACCGGTATTACCGGGTTGAGAAAATTCCAGGTGATGACCTTCCTGCTTGAAATGCCGGGGAGTTATCGCGGGATAGAATACCGCGTCGCAATACACCCGGGCCAGATTGAAGAAGTCCTTATGATTGAGACTGGCACAGGGATATATCGTGCGGTCAGGATAGGTCATGGCATTGAGAAAGGTGGCCAGAGAGGTCTTTAAAAGCTCGACAAAGGGATCCTTGACCGGGTAGCGCCTCGAACCGCAGAGAACGGTATGTTCCAGGATATGGGGCAATCCGGAATCATCGGGGGGGATGGTGCGGAATCCGATCGCGAAGAGATTTTCAGGGTCGGATGAATGGAGATGAATCAGACGCAGACCGCTCTTATTGTGTTCCGCCAGATAAGCGACAGACCTGATCTCCGGGATCGTGGAAACACGGGCAATTGAAAACCCATGGAGAATCTCTCCGGAAGAAAGTAACGGATTGGGATATTTGGGAGTCATATAAGAACATAGCGCCTTTGGTGCAACGTTCTAAAGTGCCTTAAGTGCCTAAAGTGCGCTTCCTCCGTCGCTAAAGCTATGGCGGATGAAAAAAGTTGAAAGATTCGCCTCGCCAAGGGAGCTGAGCATTAAATTGTTTAATTTTTTAACAGTTATTGTCCCGAGACTTATTGTTAAACAACTCGGGATCCCGAAGTATTTCGGGACCCGATACTTTTTATTGAACAAATCGGGATCCCGATTATTCGGGAAAATTCCGAATAATAATATATAACAAAAAGGCTCCCCGGAGGGAGCCTTTTTGTTCACTCTGGGTATTATCAAACATTCATGATAACTTATCTAATTTATCGCCACAGTCTACTCCGATAAAATCGGGGGCGCTAAAGTACTGGAAGGACTTTAGAATTAACGCCATCTACTAATTTTCTACTTTAAGAAATTACAATAGCTATATCTTATTCTATTTATATTTGCAATATTATTTAAGTGCCTTTCGCCGACAAGATCAGCAACCTTGGCTTTATTTTATAATTTAACTATGATGTTGTTATAATGCTTGCATATTTTTATTTTTTCGGCCTTCCACGAAGTGTCAATCGGGGCAGAAAAAATATAAGGAGAAAACACTAAATGCTATTTGACAAGAAAGAGAAGGAACTGGTGATTTTGCTGGAAGCGCATTTCAGCAAAGTCAGTGAAACCCTGCTCCACCTGAAAAAAACAATCAATCTTTACCTGGCCGGGAAGAGTGAGTTTAAATCGGAGGGGGGCGAAGTCCACCGGCTTGAGAATGAAGCGGATGAGATCAAGGAAGATATCTTAACCAAACTCCATGGGGGTGCCTTCATGCCTCCCAACCGGGAAGATTACGTTATTCTGGCCGGGATTGTGGATGAAATCGCTAATCGGGCCCAGCACATCAGCAATCTGATTCTCCTGACCCGACCCGAGATCCCCGGGTTCCTGAAAGACAATATAAGAGAACTCACCAGCGCAGCCCTTAAATCTTTCGAGGAATTGAATAACGTCCTTCAAGCGCTCATCCACGATATCAACCGGGTCCGGGATAAGGCGGCACTCGTGAGACGGGCGGAGAGTAAGATTGACCGGATGGAGTGGGATGCCATAAAATTGGTCTCTAAGTCAATCACCGATCTGGCCCACAAGATACAGCTCCGGGAGATTATCCAGATGATCTCCTCAATCGCCGACCTGGCCGAGGATGCCGCGGATCGTTTTAAACTTATGTTGATAAAGCAGACTTTTTAAAGAAGGAAAGGGAAGGGAGTACTGGAGTGATGGAGGAATGGAGTGATGGAATGATGGAGTGGTGGGGGGACGGAGCGAGCGAGCGGCTCCTCACCACACCAATACTCCACCACTCCAACATTCCTTTTTGTCTAATCCCTATATCATGAAGCTGTTAGTAGGCATATCATCCAATCTGAAAGTCCTTGGGGGGTTATATCTCGGGTGGGGGATTGGGGCCAATGATTCGGCTAATATCTTCGGCACTGCGGTAGCCACCCGGATTGTTCCTTACCGGTTGGCTACCATCCTGGTAGCGATCTTTGTCATTATCGGGTCTATGGTCCAGGGGCCCGGCCAGTTTGAACATATTGACTTTTCAGGAGTTCCCGGTGATACCACCGAGACCGCCGCCCTGATCGCCACGGTCGCGGCAGCCATTACCGTCACCATCATCACCTACCTGGCCATCCCCTCCTCCACCTCACAGGCAGCGATAGGAGGTATGATGGGGATCGCCATCGCCGCGGCGGGTTTTTCCGGAGTTCATTGGAACAAATTCCTCGGCATGCTCTTCTGCTGGCTCATCAATCCGATCATGTCGGCCGTGGTCTGTATCATCCTCCTCAAAGTTCTGGGACGGCTGATCAACCGTTTCGTGAAGAGCGCCGTGGGACGGGACCGGGTCTGCAAGATCGGCCTGATCGTCTTCGGCTGCTACGGGGCCTATGCACTCGGTGCCAATAATGTGGTGGTCACAACTTCAGTCTACTTCCATGCCGGTGTCTTCGGGTCTCTTTCCACACCCGAATCGATGCTCAAAGCCGCCCGGATCGCCGCCGCGCTGGGAGGAGTCGCGATTGCCATCGGCGCGCTCACCTATAGCCGGAAGGTTATGACCACGATAGGAGCCAAAGTTACCCCGCTCTACCCCTTCTCCGCCCTGGTGGCGGTCCTAACCGCCGGGGTGGCGCTGGACTTCTTCACCCGCTTCAATATTCCGGTCTCCTCCTCCCAGGCGATAGTGGGAGCACTGATCGGGGTGAGCATCCATGACCGGGGAAGGATCGGTAATATCCGGGAACTCTTAAAGATCTTTGCCGGCTGGCTCCTCACCCCATTTGCGGCGTGCGTTGGGGCGATGGGGATAGCATGGCTGGCGCACGTGTTATTCCATAATTGATGGGGGCATAACAGAACTCGGGATAAAGATTGCAGCTAAAGACCGAACATCTGCTTGCATCCCGATTATTTCGGGGGAATGCCGAACCAGCCTCCGCCAAGGCTTCGGCGGGCAGGCGTCCAACATCGAACTTCGAACCTCGCAGAAGCTACCTTCGGGCTGCCACACCATGGCTACAAACACAGCGATCGCGCATTACTTCTCCCTGCCATTCCCTGCTGATCCGTCCTCTTCCCTGCTACTCCCTTATCCAAAAAACATCATCCCCGCGATAGCGGCACTCATCAGGTTGGCCAGAACCGCGGCCAGGACGGCCTTAAAACCCAGCTTGGCTACATCCTTTCTCCGGTCCGGCGCGATCTCCCCGATTCCTCCGATCTGGATGGCGATGGAAGAGAAGTTGGCAAATCCCGTCAACGCGAAACAGGTCATCAGATAGGCACGGGGAGAGAGTCCATTGGCAACATAACCTTTCAGATCGGCGTAGGCGATAAACTCGTTAAAGACCGTCTTCTTCCCCAACATGGTGGCCACGGCGGGGATATCTTTAGCCGGAACTCCGATGATAAAAGCAATCGGCGTGAAGATCCAACTCAGTATCTTGTTGAGAGAGAGATCGAGGCCGGGGATCAGGCCGACACAGTAATTAAGGAGATAGATTATCGAGATGAATGAGAGAAGCATCACGGCCACACCAACCGTCACCTTCCAGCCATCTGTCGCTCCCTGGGCGATCGCGTCGAGAAAATTTAAGGTTTTCGGCTCGTCCTCAATAATCGGCTTATCCCCCACTGTCTCCGGTCTGCTGATCTCCGGAATCATTATCTTGGCCATAATGATCGATCCGGGAGCGGCCATGATGCTGGCGGCCAGGACATAGCTCATCTTCGCCCCCATGGCGGCATACGCAACGAAGAGACTTCCGGCCACAGTGGCCATCCCGCTCACCATCAGAACAAAAAACTCGGACTGGGTTAATTTAGAAACATATGGCGCGACTACCAGGGGGGCCTGGGTCTGCCCCAGGAATACATTGCTGACCGTGGCCAGTGACTCGGCGCTGCTGATCCCCAGGGTCTTGGTAAATACAATCGAGATCCATTTCACTATCTTCTGCATTATCTTGTAGTGATAGAGCACACTGATAATGGACCCGCAGAATACGATCGGCACCAGGGCCTCCAGAATAAACGGATGCTGGGTCTTGAAATTCTTTATTCCATCCCCCGAGTAGAGCCATCCAAAAACAAAGTCAATCCCGTCATAGGCGAAGCTCAGCACTCTAATAATGGCATTGCTGAGGAAGTTAAAGAACGCCATCCCCGGGCCGGTATGAAGAATCAGATAGGCAAAGGCAAACTCGGCCAGGAGACCGATCCCCACTATCCGCCATCTAATCTTCTTGCGGTTATTGGAACAGAGGAACGCGATAAGAAGCAAAACAACTACCCCAACCAGGCTTAAAAAATTGTATCCACTCATTAGAACCTCCTTTTAAAAATGATAGTAATCAGTAATCAGTAAAACCAACCCCCGGTATCCCGGTCCAATCACAGATCACCGATTACTGATTACCTTTCCCTAAAATCGTACTACCCAAAATAGTCCGTCCTCATCCCTACTCTTCCCTACTTCTCCCTGCTCATCCTTGCTTCTCCCTTCTTCAACATTCCCGGCAACCCCCGTAGTTTTTCCGACTTTTCTATCTCAACGATAGCCCGGGTTATTACTTTTTTTACCGCTTCGCTCATCGCGGCGGCAAAACTCTCTTCTCCCTGCTGCTCGATCCGTTCTTTAGCCCGGTAACTCCAGACCGGAGCGCCGGTATCCGAGCGGCTGAATTCAAGGATCAATCCGAAATCAGCGAAATTCACTTCCCCTTCCAGCACTTGATCAAAGCTGATAATCTCGCTGTCAAGATCCAGATCGGAATCAGAATTGTTCCCAAAAGGATCTACCGTGGAAAATATACCCGCCTCGATCAAAGCATCGATCAGGGACCTTCGAATCATCTCGTCCGGGGCAGCGATCCACCGGCTGTATTCATAAAAACCATATTCATATTCCCCCCGGCGATAAACAATACGATCCCGGTAACGGTCAGGGGCCCGAACCGAGTTTACTTCTACCTTCAATGGGATCACCTGATCGACTTTATTCATATCGGGGTCAGTAGCAATCCGATAGAAATGAGTCGGCAGAGTTGATCCGCAGGAGATAATTACCGCCGATAATAAAATTAGAGATACCGACATATAAATCTGTTTCATGAATAATCCTCCTGAAAAATAAGTGCCTAAAGTAAAATAAGTGCCTAAAGTGCGCTAAAGTGCCTAAAGTTAAAAGTTGTCACTTTCGCCTGGCTTTTCCGGCTCATCCCTCCTTATCCCTGCTTCTCCCTCCTCCTCCCTGCTTCTCCATGTTATTTTGCCCACTCCCTACTCCCCATTCCCTACCTAGAGCTCTCTCGAAAAGCCTTTTTAACCACGAAGAACACGAAGTTCACGAAGGAATTTGAAGAGAACAGAAAAAATTCCTTGGTTTTCTTTGTTTCTCTTCGTGTTCTTCGTGACCTTCGTGGTTAATATTTAGTTTTTTGAATACGATGAGTTGAAAATCTCTTTTCGAGTGTGGTCTACCTAACATACGGATTATCCGGTTTTGACTTTCCCCAGGTTATGGCGGACGGGTCATTCCGGAAAAAGTGGAAGGTCTGAGCAGCCTCATTCATCGCTTTCTGAAGACTGAGCATCGTATCTCTTAACTCATATCCATGATCGGAGAGATCTACTCTGACCAACTGAATCAGTCTCTCCAATTCGGCCATGGTAGTATTGAGAGAGACAACTGATCGATCAGTATTCTTGAGAATAGACCCGATCAGATCCGCATTATCTTCCCCCATGATCTGATTCAGATTACCAAGGATCTCCTTGATATCATCGAGGATCTGGGGGATGTCTTTAGCCAGGTTGCCCATTATCGAAGGTTCCGATGAGATATATGACCCGGGTTTTAAGACCGGAGCACCTGATTTTCCTCCGGTTAACTCGACTACCTTTCCACCCATCAGACTACCCATTGCAATTTTGGCGATTGTCCCCTCTCTAAGAGTCACAAGATCCCGCTCGATCGCCACCCGGACAATAATCTCATTAACATCCTTTACACAGATGTTTTTTACCTTCCCTACCTGGACTCCTTTATATAGAACTGATGAGTCAGTCTTCAATCCCCCTACGCTCTCTTCAAACTTTACGAAATACATATCGGTCGGCTTGCTGTCCTTCCTGATGATAATCACAAATACCGATATTATCACGGCAAATCCGAATAAAAGAAAGATACCGACTTTGGTTTTCTGAGATTTAGTTGCCACTATTCATGCTCCTTTAAAAGAACTTCGCTCTGCAATCTATTTAACCACGAAGGGCACAAAGATCACGAAGGTATTTTAGAAAAATAGAAACAATTATAAATTCTTTTTCTTCGTGTTCTTCGTGGTAATAATTTGTTCTTTTCGCGGTTATTTAAATTACGAAATAGAATTTAATTATTTCCAATGCTCTTATCCGGTCTCCGCTCAAAAAACTGCCGGACCCGGGGCTGATTCGTTCGCTCAGCTTCATCTAAAGTTCCGGAGAAAATAATCTCACCCTGATCCAACATCAGAATCCGGTCAGCGACAGCACGGATCGACTCCAGTTCATGGGTGACAACTACCATTGTCAAATCCATCAACTTCCTGATTTCAAGGATAATATTGTCTAACCCCGCGGCCATAATAGGATCCAATCCGGCTGAAGGTTCATCAAAGTAAACGATCTTCGGATCAACAGCAATCGCCCGGGCAAAGCCAACTCTCTTCTTCATCCCCCCAGATAGTTCCTCCGGCATCATAAATCCGTAATCCCCGAGCCCGACCAGACTTAATTTCATCCTGACCAGGACCGGGATTAACTCTTTAGCCAGATCTCCATATTCTTCCATCGGAAGCGCCACATTCTCTCCGACAGTCATGGAATTAAAGAGCGCGCCTTCCTGGAATGAGAGCCCGACCCGATGGAGAAGGTGGTCCAGTTCATCTTCATCCATCCTGGTTATATCCTCTCCCCAGCAACAGATCGATCCTGAGATAGGCCGCTGCAGGCCAACCATATGTCTGAGGAGAGTCGACTTTCCACAACCGGAACCGCCGATTACTACCATTATCTCTCCCGGATAAACATCAAAGGAGATCCCCTTCAGGACAACCGGTCCGCCATAACCGGCAACCAGATCCCGGACTTCAATTATTGGTTTCCGCTCCACCTGTTCTACCTCGATTTTTTGCCGCAAAAGCGATGTAATTATAAAAGCTCCCTATACCTCGGCCCCTTTTTTTAGCCGCAAAAAAGCACAAAATTCGCAAGAATTCCCTCTACCTCCCCCCCATTTCAGTCCACGGATTTCACGGATTACTCTGATTGATCCCACTACCTCAGCCCCTTTTGAAACCGCTAATCGCGCCCCCGATTAAAACTTCGGGGCGGAGAAATCTACGCGAATTTGAAACTTCATAATGCCAAGCGTAAGTGAACAACTTTTCTTATCCGCCATAGCTTTAGCGAAGGAGGAAGGCACTTTAGCGCACTTTAGGCACTTTAAACTTATTTTTCCCCACTGCCCATTTTATCATGTCGTAAAAAAGAAAAGCGTCGCGAAGAGCATATCAGCCACTATAATCAGGAAAATATCCATCACTACCGATCGGGTGGTGGCCCGGCCGACTTCATCAGCTCCCCCTGAGACCCGGAGCCCGTTATGACATCCAACTACTACAATGATCATAGCAAAAAATATCGATTTAATAAAACCCTGGGTAATATCTCCCAGTTTCACTGCCTGAAGCGTCTGCCACCACCAGCGTTCAAATGTAAACCCCATTGACGTGATTCCCAGCATAAAACCACCTGCTACTCCCGAAATAAACCCCAGCATCGTTAGAATTGGAAGCGAGACCATGATCGCCAGTACCTTGGGAGCGATCAGGAACTTGGCCACACTCAGCCCCATCCCCTTCATTGCGTCTATCTCGTCTGAGACCTGCATGGTCGCGAGCTGGGCGGTGATGGCGGCGCCGGTCCTCGCTGATACCACAATCCCGGTCATTATCGGGGCCAGTTCCCGAGCAAACCCGATCACCACGCCACTGGCCACCAAGATCTGCAACCCAAAGAGCCTCAGTTGGACCGCCGAGAGCATCGCGATGACCACTCCAAGGAGAAAGTTAATTAGGCAGACAATCCCGATCGCGCTTGAACCCATCTGCTGAATCTCATCCAGGACCCCTTTCCATCTGATCCCTCTCCCCTCCGCCGGAGCAAGAAAAGACCAGTAGATAGCGTCGATTATAAGATTTCCGATTTCCCGGGTTTCTTTCCAGGCGTCAATCACTTTTCCGCCCAGTTGTTCCAGCAGTCCTTCGTGATGCACTGGAGGTGGAGCTGACGGATTAAAGTTTGGACGCATCAGCTCAAGAAATTCCGCCACCCGTCCATAGGCACCCACTATTGAAACACGGGCGCCCGCTCTGTCACCCGATCTCACTGCCCGGATAAGCCAGGCACAGCTACGACTGTCCAGTTCCTCCAGCCCCTTTAAGTCGAGAAGAACTTCCTTATTTCCCAGGGAAATTTTCTGCTTGATATCTACCAGAAGCGCCGCCCCGCGATCATCAGAGATCTTCTCGGATATATGGATCGTAACATCATGGTCGGGACTCTCTGGAGATAGCTTTGTTTTCATACTTAAAATAGAACTTAGCTTCGCAACTAATTAAACCGCTAATTTTACCCCGCGATGAGCGAAGGTCATTTTGCGCTGCCCGCGAATCTTCGCTAAAAAACTAAATGAACTACGAATTACGCAAATTACACGAATTTATTGTCCCGAGACTTAATATGAAACAACTCGGGATCCCGATGGATATCGGGGAAATTCCGAAACAGGAACTTAGCTTCGCAACTTTTTTGAACCGCAAAGACGCAGAGAGCGCAGAGGAAAAATAGAGAGTATTATCAAAACTATTTTATTCCGGTAGTGATAGAAAGTAATAACCCAATTAATTATATAGGGTAGTACTTTTTATCTTTCTCTGCGTTCTCTGCGTCTTTGCGGTAAAATTGTCTTAAAGTGCCTCCCCTTCCTCCAGCATTCGGTCTTCCATCTCCCGGGATGATATCAGAAGAGAGCCGCTCGCTGATGACGCTTCGATCTGAAGAACCATCGAGGTAATCTTCCCTTCCCAGGTAAACTGAGTAACCCCGGGAGCCACCTGAGGGCTTAGCTCACCTACCCCAAACTCCGTAAAGACAGCCTTGCGAAGATTTCGATAATCCCCGATCCCGGCGGTAAGGATATTACCCCGGAAGAACTTCCCTTTCCGGAAGAAATATTCGATCGCTCCAACCGGAACGCCCCAGGCATCCAGCTTATCTCCCTTCCGGAAATAGATATCCAAACCGCCGAACTGCTCCTCCCGCCGGATTAATTTGAAACCTGATAGCTTCGTAATCTCCGCGCCCCAGGAAATCCCCCGGAACCCATCCGGTTCCGAACCAGCCTTAAAATCCCCGGCCAAGGAGGTTGAACTAATCAATAAAATACACCCCAGACCGGTCAGGATAAGCCTTCTCATTTGATTCTCCTTTATTTAATGAACCTATTACCCTCTCCATCGGTCAAAAAGATAGTAATCAGTAACCGGTTATCAGTTATCGGGAAAAAATACCTGTCAACCGGGATGGCGGCTTACAGCTTACTGATCACAGATTACTACTTACTGGTTTTTTAACCGAAAGACGGCACTCTCAATCACGTCATTCACAATGCGTTTTATCTGAGGATCATCCGGATTAAATCCGCGATAGATAAGTAATTCCCTGGCAATGACCAGAGCCCGGGCTTTCTTTGACGAACCGGTTAGAATTATTTCGGACGAGTTATTATTTTTCCCGGCGGCAAGGCTTTCCTGCTCAACCGCCTCCACCGCCGTCTCAGTCAGACTTTTAATTACCTCAAAGGCAAATCCTCTGCCTTTGACATCATTAATCAACCGAGTCCAGATAATAGTAAACCAGCGCTGATAGAACTTGCCAACCCAGGGAAGATGGATCAGGATAAAATGGATGATGAGAAGTAGGACCGCCGAAGCGGCGTATGTGCTGACAGTAAGAAAGTGAACTGATAGATCCTCGCGGAATCCTCTCAGGAATCCGAATATCAGGTCACTCAGCGACTCATGCCGGGACTGGTCGAGTTCCTTCTTGATCTCCCGAACCTGACTGACGGCTGAAGCAGTTCCCCGGAAAAACAGGCTTCCGCCAGTCTTGTCCGGAAAGATAATCAGCTGTTCCGGGGCCAGGCCCAGACCAACCTGCCCGGAGAGTGTGAGGATCTTATCTCTCATAGAGCCGGCGCTGAGACTGGTGAGAGGAAGGGAGGTTATGGGACCGGGATCTTCCCCGGCCGGATAGAGGCCATCCAGTCGCTCCGCGATCCTCCGGGCTGACTCAACCTCGTCATTCCGACCCCGGAGAAATAACAGTTCCTGATCCCCGCCCGGAATCTGGAAACGGAGGTACTGGATCGACGGGAATATTCCCCAGTGCCGGTTAAGGAGTATAAGCGCTTCCTCAATCTGAGCTGGCGTTGCTCTGTCAAGCCGGACCTGGACTGTCGCCCGGTCATAGACGGCATGCGCGGATTCGCCAGCGGCGGAGTCATTGCTATCAGACTGAGAAAATACGAAGGGCGGAAAAAAGATAAACAAAAGAGCTACTACAACAATAATTATCTTCATAAGTTATCGCCTCCGGCGCTAACTTACTGGTAGTACATTGAAATTAACGCCATTTGGTCATTTTGTAACTTTATCGAGCTACAAAATCTTATTTTCATTTGACTAATCAGTGAGAATACAGAGGATAGTAAAATATAAGAAATTAGACAATAATTTATATTTTTTTGCCACTTGATTCAATCGGGGGGCCAGAGAACTTAGCTTCGCAACCGTCCCACACAACCGATTCGAGCCGGGTTACCGCAACCTTTTTGCCCCTATGGCGCTATGTTCCTGCTTCGGAATTTTCCCGATATCCATCGGGATCCCGATTTCCGTTATTTTTAATTAAGATGTATCGGGACAATAAGCCGATGGTGTAAGGTTTTTTTAAACGTCTTTTATCTTCAACGTTTTTATTTTTCAACGTCCTTATTTTTTAACGTTAGCGCCGAAGGCGCTATGTTCTTTTTATACGTCAGCACCTCAACGTTATCATGATAAACCTTTCCCCCTCTTCCGGAGCGATGACCTAAAAGCAGGGGGAGGTGGGTCTGCACGAAAGAGAACCGCTTGCGGGAGTAATATATCAGATCTCCATCGATCCTGAACTCCACAAAGCAGTTGGCCCCAATCATTATCTCAAAGGTATGCCAACCGTTCAGGTAACGGTTGGTGTAGGGGGAGCGATCTATCTCCATCTTGCCGTCTTCATCGATCAGATAGCATACCAGTGTCCCTTCTTCCTGGAACAACCCCTCTGTCCATTCTAATTTTCCGATATAGTTATAACTCATCCCGACCAGCCACTCGGGCCATTCGCCCCGCCGGAAAACCTCCGGATTGCCGGGCAGGCCGAATGATCCCCCGATCCAAGTTTTTTCACTCCGGGGAGATATATACATATCGCAGCGGATAATCGTTCCCGGGGTCAGGGAAAAACTCCTCTTACTTAAAAGACCGCTATTCCTGGTACCATCTCCATAATTATCGGAAGATGGAGCGGGGCGCCCCCGGTAGATATTGATCCGGGGACTCCGGGGGGAAGATCGGATCCACTTATTGTCCATATCTTCTGAGAAATCGTCATAGAAGACCCGATAACCTATATGAGAACCTGAACCTATAGAATCAGAAGAGAGACAGAGATCACCCGAAGGGGAGAGAAAATACAAAAGCATTGCCAATATGGTTATAATGCGAAAACTCATATGATTTATCCGCTTGTTATTACCCTATATTAACAGTATTGTTTTTGTTTTAAAAATCTTATTTTTTATTCTTATTGAATTTTCGAATAATACGATTGCGCAAGCATTGAACCAACATTAAATGTTATTGTAAAAACACTAAACATACTATCAGCTTTCTATCCACCATAGTGCTTATGCTCGCATCCCGATTATTTCAGGTCATCCCGAACTTGATTCGGGGCCTTAGCGAATGAGGAAGACACTTTAAACTTTAGCCCTGACTTAACAAAATTCTAAAGCCGGAAAAGCTAGATGAAAGCGAACAACTTTAGGCACTTTAAACTTTAGTGCACTTTAGGCACTTTAGAACACTGCCCGAACGAAGTGAGGCAAGTTCTTATGATCTATTGCCTGCGAAATTCAATCCAGCATTACGCCTGGGGGTCAAAGACATTTATTCCGGAACTGCTGGGGGAAAGTTCTCCCGCGGAAAAGCCCTGCGCGGAATTATGGATGGGAGCTCATACCCGGGCACCTTCCCTGGTCCTCGCGCCCGATGGCAATCTCCCCCTCTCTGAACTTATCCGGCAAGACCCGGAGGGAATGCTGGGAAGCCGAGAAACCGGGAGACTACCGTTCCTCTTTAAGGTACTGGCGGCCACCCATCCTCTCTCCATTCAGGCCCACCCAAGCCTCGACCAGGCCCGGGAAGGTTATGAGAAAGAGAACGCGGCCGGAGTTGTTCCTGATGCCTTTAACCGGAATTATAAGGATCCCAATCATAAGCCGGAATTGATCTGCGCGTTAACTCCCTTTGACGCCCTGAGCGGATTCCGGGATCTGAATGATATCGCCGGCCTGTTCTCCTATCTTAAAATTGACCGGGAAATACCAGGGGTCGCTAAATTCTTGTCCAGCCCAGATGCCAACACATTCCAATTATTTTTTCGAGAACTCCTGAATCTATCCGAAAAACAAAGCTCCGAATTTCTGGTTCATCTCTTTCACTGCGTTAATCAGGCTGAACGACGGTCAGAAGAAGAAGAACTAACATTTGGTTGGACTATCAAACTGCTCAACTCCTACCCCGATGACATCGGGGCCTTTGCTCCTATCCTCCTGAACACAGTCCGCCTCCAACCCGGGGAAGCCCTCTATATGAAAGCCGGTATTCTCCATGCTTATCTGAATGGCGCCGGAATTGAGATCATGGCCAACTCCGATAACGTCCTGCGGGGAGGTCTGACCGCCAAACATGTAGACATCCCGGAACTATTGAAGGCCCTGATCTTCACCGGTTCTCCCGCTCGGATCATCCGACCCGAGACAACTGACCGGATCGAATTCATCTACTCCACCCCGGCCCGGGAGTTCCAACTATCCCGGATCGATCTCAATAACTCTGACCTCTTTAATTCGGGACTCCGATCCGGCGCGGAGATCATCCTTTCTACGAATGGGTTCGCTCAGATAGTCCGTGGGAGGGAGGATCATAAACTTGCGATAAAGAAAGGCGAGTCAATCTTCATACCTTTCTCCGCCGGTGATTATACAATCCGGGGCAACGCAACCCTCTACCGTGCCGCCAGCCCTTAAACATCACTCGACCCGGCTCTGCCTTACTCGAAAAGCATTTGTTTAAAGAAAATAAATCTTGACTACATCCACGATTCAGGTATTCTATGTAATAATCATTGACTAATCCAATATTCCAATATTTTAATCCCATAATATAAGGAGGGAAAAATGGCCAAGAAATGGACAAAGAAAGAAATCGTAGATCAGATCGCGAAGGATGCTGATATCTCCAAAAAAGCCGCTACCGCGGCTTACGACTCCCTGGTCGCCATCGTCTATAAGGGCGCCAAGGCGAAAGTTGGATTAACACTCCCCGGTCTGGGCAGGTTCTACAAGGCCCGCCAGAAAGCCAGCAAGGGAATAATTCAGTTTGGCAAGAAAAAGGGCAAGCCATGGAAGTCCCCGGCTAAGACCGTCCTGAGATTCAAGGTCTCCAAGACCGCTCTGAACGGCGTCGTTCCTCCCAAGAAGTAACGAAGCAAGGGAATCAAAAAGGCCGCGGTGCTCACGCACCGCGGCCTTTTTTTTGTCTAAAAATATAGTTAATTGAAACCACGAAGATCACGAAGAAATATTAAGAGCAAATAAGCTTTAACTCATTCTCTTAAACCTTCGTGCTCTTCGTGTCCTTCGTGGTTTTAATTGATATAGTTTGTACTATTATCACCGCCCGGACCCAGTGACCAGACTTGCCAATTCACCGGCCAGAGTATCGGTCAGGTCTTCTTCCTCAAATCTCCATTCCCACTGGCCCCGGGCCCGGCCCGGGATATTCATCCGGGCGGGGCTCCCCAAACCGAGCGGGTCCTGGAGCGGGACAATCGCGGTATCCGCCATCGAATTGAAGACCTCCCGTACCATCCCGTGACTCACATCCCGGGCTTTAACTCCCAGATATTTAAGAACCCGTCTCTTTCTCTTCGGATTTAGTTTACGGTACCATCCAAGTGAGGTATCGTTATCATGGAGCCCGGTATAATAGGCGCAGTTCACCGGGATCTTATCCGGATGATGATAACCGGGCTTACTCCCCTCCAGACCGAACTGCAGTTCCCGAACCCCCGGGATCTTGAACTCTCTCATTATTCGATCAACCGGTTTCTGGACATCCGGTTCCAGCGCCTCGGCAATAATCGGCAATTTCCCCAACTCTCTCCGGATCCGGCGAAAGAGTTTCGCTCCCGGCCCCTTAACCCACTCCCCTTTTGTTGATGATGGAGTTGAGGGCGGGATATGCCAGCAGGCATAAAATCCGGAGAAATGATCAATCCGGACAATATCCACCAGACTGAGGACCAGCTTAAACCGGGCTATCCACCACTCGTATCCATCTTTCTCCATCTCTTTCCAATTATAGAGCGGGTTACCCCAGACCTGTCCGACCTTTCCGCCTTTCGGGGGAGGAACCCCGGAGAGCGCGGTCCGGCGTCCTCGCTTATCAAGGAGGAAGAGGCGGCGGCCAGCCCAGACATCGGCGCTATCCTGATTTACAAAGAAGGGGATATCCCCCACTATCTTCACGCCGCGAAGATTCACGTCATTTCGAAAATCAGCCCATTGACGGAAGAATAGGAACTGGGAGAACTTGACCACCTCAATCTCTTCCTCCAGTTCCCGGGCCACGGCCTTAAGTGCCGTCTCCTCCCTTACAGCGAGCGGTATTGGCCATTTAAACCAGGGTACGCCTTTATAACGCCCTTTCAGCGCGACAAAGAGAGCGTAATCATCCAGCCAGAATATGTTCCGGCGGCAAAAGAGATCAAACTCTTTCCTCAAACCGAAATCGGAATCCTGCTTAAAATTTCTCCGGGCCTGATCAAGGATCCGGCGGCGGGAGCGTATCACCCGGGAGAAATCAACCCGTTTTGAGGATAATCCCGAGGCCCGGGGAAGATTGCCAGCTTTAATCAAACCTTCTTTCACCAGATCTTTCGGGCTGACCAGCAGAGGGTTGCCGGCAAAAGCGGATGAACTGGAGTAGGGACAGTTGCCAACTCCGGTTGGATTGAGCGGGAGGATCTGCCAAAGTTTCAAACCAGCGGAATCCAAAAAGTCAGCGAAACGTCGTCCTTCCTCCCCCAGATCACCAATCCCGTACGGCCCGGGGAGGGAAGTGATATGAAGTAGTATTCCGGCATTGCGTGGTAATTTCATGTTTATTGTTCCAATCCCTCTCCCTCGGCCCCTTTAGAAACTGAATTTCCAATTCCCAATGACCAACTTCCAACTGCCAATATCCAATTTTCAAGCGGCTTCGGCATGCGACATTTGGAAATTGGCAGTTGGAAGTTGGTCATTGGAAATTCATCCTTTTTTTAACTTCGACATTCGGAGTTCGATATTCTGCGGTTCATTATTCTCTTTTCCTTTGTCTATCTCCCACTCTCCCTAGTCAACTCCAAAAGCCGCGCAGACATACCTCCCGTCAGCATCTCACGGTCATACCTCCACTCCCATTGACCGGAATAAGTACCTGGTCGATTCATCCTGGCGCCGCCCCCCAGGCCAAGTATATCCTGGAGCTGTATCAAAACAGTATCGGCACACGACTCCTCCATAACCCGAATTATCTGCCAGTTGACCGACCGACCGCCGGGAATCTCCAGATAATCGCGGACCAGTCTCTTTGTCTTCGGACTCCGCGATCTATACCAGCCCAGGATGGTATTATCATCATGAGTTCCGGGATAGGCCACACACTCATCCGGATAGTTTTCCGGCAGATGGGGGTTGCGCCGTCCCCCCCGAAAACCATGCTGGAGAACCCGGATCCCGGGATATCCCAGTTCATTGAGAAGTGCGTTAGCCTCCTTCTTAATCGCCGGTTCCAATGCCTCGGCAATAATGGGGAGATCTCCAAGTTCTTTCTCCACCTCTCTAAACAACTCGGCCCCGGGGCCTCTCGCCCACTCTCCCTCGGCAGATGTTTCAGCTCCCACCTTGATATGCCAGAAAGCGTAGAATCCGGAGAAATGATCGAGCCGAATAATATCCACCTCCTTTAAGATGGCCGCGAAACGCTCCTTCCACCACTCATAACCATCCTCTTTCATCGCCTTCCAGTCATAGAGCGGCATATCCCATATCTGACTCACTCCGTCCCGACTGGGGGGAACTCCGGAGAGCACGGTCCGCCAGCCCTTATCATCAAGAAGGAAGAGGTGCCGGTTAGCCCAGACATCGGCACTATCCTGGTTCACGAATATCGGAATGTCACCGATTATTTTAATCCCTCTCCGGTTGGCATACTTCCGTAAATTCTGCCATTGGCGGGAAAATAGAAATTGCCTGAACTTGGCCGTCTCAATCTCTCCGGAAAATCGATCCCGGTACTCCCTGAGCGCCGCCGGGCGGCGGAAAGCTATCGATTCCGGCCAGGTATACCAAGGCACCCCCTGAAAATGACCCTTCAATGCCGTAAAGAATGCGAACTCCTCCAGCCAGTAGGAATTCTCATCGCAGAAATCTTCGAACTCCCTGTTTTCCTTCCCTGCGGAATCGGAGAGGAAGGTCATCCGTGCGGAATCCAGTAACTCCCTCTTCAGGTTAATTACCCGGGAGAAGTCAACCCGGCCTGATGGCAGTTGCTTGATGGAGGAGATCAACCCCTCTTCAGCCAGCTCTGCCGGACTGATCAGAAGACAATTCCCGGCAAAGGCGGAGGGACTTGAATAAGGAGAATTTTCATACCCGGTCGGATCCAGAGGAAGAATCTGCCACAGCTTCTGGCCAGCCGATTCCAAAAAATCCACGAACCGGTAGGCCCCCTCCCCCATATCACCAATTCCATACGAGGATGGGAGGGAAGTAATATGCAGTAAAATACCTGATCTCCGTGGAAATCTCATCTATAACTTAGCTCCGCAGCTATTTTGCCACCGATTGATATGTATTTTTCCCCAACATCCTCCCCTTTTGGACTGGAATAATTATCCGTCTTCACACTGGAAAAAGCAAGCTAGACCTTGTTCGAAAAGCCTTTTTAACCACGAAGAACACGAAGTTCACGAAGGAATTTGATAAAAACAGGAATAATTATATAGTTTTCTTTGTTTTTCTTCGTGACCTTCGTGGTGAATATTTAGTTTTCTGAACACAAAAAGTTGAAAATAACTTTCCGAGTATGGTCAAGCTATTTAGATCTTGGCTGAAGCAGGGAGCCACGCGCCATCTCCAGATTTTTTTGGGCCCGGGCGAAACCCGGATTGATCCGGAGCGCCCGTGAAAAACTCGCGATGGCTTCTTCCTCCTTTCCCTGCCGGATCAGGGCAATCCCGAGGTTGTTGGCCGCCATCGCAAAATCCGGTTTGAGCCGGAGTGCCTGTCGATATTGATGGATGGCTTCATCTAACTCCCCCCCGGCGGCCAGCGCATTCCCCAGATTACTGTAAGCATCGGCGTAACTCGGGTTAACGCGAATTGCTTCCCGGTAATGGGTGATCGCCCCCGTAAGGTCTCCCTGATCCGTCTGCCGGATCCCCAGATCGTTATGGGCGCTGTACAGGTTAAAGAAGGCCCGACCGTTCCCCGGCTCCAGCCGGAAGGCTTCGGCGTAGTGAGATATAGCCGGCAGGTACTCACCCTGCTCGGTTAATATCGCCCCCAGGTTATTATGAGCCCGGCCGTAATCCGACTTAATCTCAATCGCCCGCTCATAATGTTCGATCGCGGCGGCGGGACTCCCCTCTCCGGCCAGAGTCAGTCCCAGATTATAGTGAGCCATATAACTGTCCGGATTCACATCCAGTGAATGCCGGAAGAGAGCAAGATTACCCGCCCAGTACTTTGTCTGGATAATCCCCGCTATTGAATAGGCGATTACAATGGCGATACAGATACCGGAGATGATCGCTTTCCTGCTCCGAAGAAAGATCCAGGAGAGCGCCAGGGCGGGCGCGATCATCGATAGATAAAGAAACCGGTCGGCGACCGTGGAAAAGATCTGATAGCCGTGAGGAATCAGACCCAGTGTAGGCAAAACCCCAACCATAAATATTCCCAGTATAATCAGCCACCGGCGGCGCTCCTTCAAGAAGAGGAAAAAACCCGTCAGAAGGACCGGAAAGATCCAGCTGTAATAGAGCCATTCATTCTCCATCACCCGGGCCGGGGTACGGCCGTAATCTATCCCCAAATTCAAGGGCAGGATTAGTTTATAAAGATAGAACGCAATCGCGTCCAGGGCGATCAATAATCGGCTATAGAGCGGGGCGATATACCCCAGCGGGATCTCCTGCTCGGAGAACTTGGCCATGAAGATAACCGGCAGCGTCATCCCCAGCCAGAGCAGAAGCATTGTAAAGGGAGGGCGGATAATGGCCTTCAGAGAACTCTTCCGGCCGGTCAGTTCGGAGTCCCGCCAGCGGAAATGGACCAGGAGCCATCCGATCACCGCCAGCGGGACCGCGGCGGCCTTGGAGAGAATTGCCAGAGCAAAAAAGATGACCGCGTAGATGCCATGGCGTTTCCTCTGCCTCCGGTTTACACTGGGGAGCTGCCGGTTGATCTCCACCGCCCGGACATAACGGAGATACTGATTCAGGGCCAGCAGCGAAAAGAAACCGCAGAGAATGTCTTTCAGACTGGAAATCCAGATTACCGGCTCGGCCTGAAGAGGATGGATCCCGTAGAGGAGTGCCCCCAGGCAAGCCGCCCACGCTATTCTATCCGGATCTTTGCTGCTACCTCTCAGGAGCAACTTCAATATCCCATAGAGTAACAGGATATTGCAGATATGAAGGAAGATATTGGCCTGGTGAAAGATTCCGGGATTTAACCCGAAGGCAATCCCCCCCGGTGAAACGATGCGGGAGAGGGCGGCCAGTAATGACCAGGCGGTAAAAGTGACCGGAATATACATCGCCTCATGGGGCCCAATCCAGAAATGAATAATATTCCCCGGGGACAGAGACCCGATATAGCGGTTGTTATAGACGTGGATATCGTCGTCCCAGCCGACAAAACCATACTTCCCGGCCGGCCCAAAAACCAGTATCGGAACGATGATAAGGATGAAGATGATAATCGCGCTGGAGGGGATTCCTTTATGGGATTTCATGGTATTTGGAGATATTATGAATTAAAAGACGACCATCGAACAAGGCGACAGATAATAGCCTATCCTTACTCAAAAATACCATCGTGGATTTCATCTACTCATCTTGCTAATTCCGTATTGCTCACCGATTCTCCGGTCGGATTCCGGGAGAGAAGCTACCGGGAGGATCAACTTCTGGTCAAACTCTTTGAAGGTAAACCGGTGAAAACCACCTTCCGGGTGATTCAACGCTTCTTTCACATCTTCGATTACGGAAATCGGGCAGCCATTCACTTCTGCCAGGACCAGGTCGGCCTTCCCCTGATAACCGAGGTTAATCTGATCGGGGAGAATCTTATTTAATATAACCATCCGCCGTCTCCCCGGTTCAGGGCGGTGGGCATGATAAGTATAGAAATAAAGAAACTTCTTGTTAGCCTTGGTCTGCCAGTTCTCTCCCCACTCCTTCAGATAATCAGCCGTCAACTCCTGAAAAATCAGGCCACCGACAATCAGATACTCCAATGGTTCTCCACTGCTGTAGGGAGGGATCAGATAGTCGGACCGGTCCAACCGGGAGAGCTTTATCTTCTTTTTAAGCTTTTCACCTCCCCGGAATATCTCTACTTCAATCTCCTCTCCCGGGAAATGTAAACGGGAGAAGAGATCCCGATAATCAATGCTCCCCCAATCCGGGTCTTTATAATATCCATCAAAATCGATCTTGAAACCGTCAACCGATAAGAGTACATCTCCCTCCTTCAGAACTCCATCCGCCGAACTATCAGGATAGATGGAAGAGATATATAATCCTCCGCTATCGGGAGGAAGATGAAGATATTCCCGAAAGACGGGATCCCTAACACCGGCCCCGACAAACCCGTGATGAGGAAATCCGATATATCCACCGGGAAGATCCGCCGCCAGGAATCGGCTGATTATCGAAGCCGGAATAATGGTCGCATACTGCTTCTTCCCGCTGTATGACATCG
>Ga0207996_1000305_pt1 | contig 45391 bp, 21 predicted proteins | sample AntAceMetag02UKG_FD_184773 | JGI IMG/M metagenome (GOLD analysis project Ga0207996, IMG submission 184773) | Saline lake microbial communities from Ace Lake, Antarctica - Antarctic Ace Lake Metagenome 02UKG (SPAdes) (version 2) | ecosystem: Environmental > Aquatic > Non-marine Saline and...
GAAAGAGCAGAAATTCACAATGATGTAGCTTTGCCCACTGTAGATGATGACAGTATAGTCATAAAGACAAAATATAGTTCTATCAGCAGAGGAACGGAGATGGATCTCTATCATGCTCGTTTTCACGGTCGCGGACAGTTCTATCCAATACTCACTGGATACGAGGCAACTGGCGAAGTAATTTACGCAGGCAAGAATGTTACACATCTCAGAGTAGGGGACAGAGCAGCAGCATCTAATTTATTAGAAGGGTTTGACAAAAGATATTGTGTGGCATGGGGTGGGCAGACCGAGTATGTGGTAGTAAATAAGGTTTCTTATCAAGATTTTGGTGTGCATCCGGATTATGGAGCAAAACGCGCTTGTAAAATTCCGGACAATATTTCATATCAAGAAGCTTGTTTTTCTGTATTGACAGCTGTTGCTCTTCATGGAATAGAAAGGATTGGTATTAAAAAGGAAGATACTGTGATAGTTATTGGACAAGGGTGTGTCGGTATGTTATGTGCGCAGATCATAAAAAGCATGGGAATAAGAGTGATAGTGTGTGATTTGTACGATTATCGTTTAAATATATCAAAGAAGGTTGGATTAAAAGAACAAATAAATGTCTCTGATGTTGATTTGGTAAAGCAATCTCTTGAATATACTGAAGGGAAAGGAGCTGACGTAGTCGTTGATGCTACTGGAAAGGGCGCTGAGATTTACGAATTTATCTGGGATATGGTAAAAGAACACGGAACGGTTCATGCTCAGGGTATGGTGCTTGATCCTATTGTTCTCAAAGTATGCGATACCCTATTTTCAAAATCATTAAGATTCTCTTCAAGCTGTGGTGAATATCCAAGACATCAACGAGAAGCTTTAAGTATGATTTCCGATGGTAGAATAAAAGTTAAAGAGATGATATCAAAAGAGATGTTTTTTACTGAAGCCACAAAAGCCTATGATCTTGTTGACAAAAAACCTGATGAAATACTTAAACTTATTTTTAAATGGGAGGAATAAGAAATGAAATTAGGATGTGCATCATGGGGATTTAGAAAATTGGATGTGGAAGATTATTTAAGGACGATCAGTGAATTAGGGCTAAAATTTGCTGAGGTTGAATGTTTTAATGAAACAGCAATTCCAGGGAAACATATTCCGAGTTATATCACTGAAAGAGATATAGTTTCTCTTCGGGAAAAAGCAGATAGTTTAGGGGTAAAAATTGTCTCTTTTGCAGGTGGCAATGACTTTACTGTGCAAGACAAATCGCTAATATCAAAAGACATTAGCCGTATAAAAAAGATGATAGATCTGGCTAAAGCAGGAGAAGTTGAGATAATCCGTCTTTTTGCAGGATGGATAGAGGAAGATAAGATTACGGATTCTACATATAAACAGGTAATTAATTCCTTTAAAGAAGTAGGAGAATATGCTCAGGATAAGGGCATTATCTTAGCATTAGAGAATCATGGCGGGATTACCGCTACTCCTGAACAGATTAAGAGACTTCTAGATGGAGTCAATCTTTCATCTGTAGGTTTCAACTATGATCCGGCAAATTTCCATCACTGCAAAGTCAATTCAGTAAAAGCACTGGAAATGCTAAAGAATTATATTGTCTATGTCCACCTCAAAGACAGTCAGTTTGAAAATGGTAAGCATGAATATAAAGCAGTAGGAGATGGAGAAATTAAATGGGCGTCCATACTTAACTGGCTAAATACCTCATATACTGGTTATGCCATGATTGAATATGAAGATACTGCTGATGTAATAGAAGGTACAAAAAGAAGCCTAAATTTTATTAACCAGAAAGGAGTAATTTAATGAAGTATACTTTAATATTCCATGCAAATCTGCATTATTCGAACCTAGCTCCAGATCAGTACGATTTTGTAATAAGGCACAGCTATGAAAGGACGCTTGACTTATTTAACAACAAATACCCTAACGCAAGATGGGTATTTGAAGCGTCAGGATATACGCTTGAGAAGATAAAAGAAGTGGCTCCGGATGTATTTGAGAAGTTCCAAGATGCTTTTCAAAGAAATTGCGAGTTTATGGGCTCGCCGTATGCACATTCAATGCTCCCTAACTTTCCATATGAAGATGGCCTGCATTCTCTGGAATTCTCAATGGAGAGTTACCAGAAACTGCTTGGATTTACGCCGGTATCAGGTTGGAATCCTGAGTGCGCGTGGACAGACAGAATCCCTGAAATGTACAAATCTTCTGGCTTTAAGAATCTTATGCTGGACTGGGATTCTTTTCTTTTAGCTACTAATGAAAATGTAAGGAAAGTAGAATACAATTCAGACAAGTCCCGTCAGGATGGAAAGAACCTTCCCTATTATAACATTGATCCTGACACAGAAACGCTCCATTTCCCCATCAAACTAAAGAACGGATTGATAGGTCTGATGAGAAGCGACAGGGTCTGTAACGAGATGCTGTGGTATCTTATGGGACAGAGTGAAGAAGCAAAGGATGAGAAAGAGTTTCCAACGTTAGAAAAAGTAGTTGATGCTATAAGATATTGGTCCGGGAAAAAGAAGCAGGGTTATCTCTGCCCATTTGCAGAGGATGCAGAATATGCAGGCACAACAGGCTATTTCTTCATGAAGTATTACAAGAAGCTTATTTTATTCAAGGATTCACCGTCAAGTATTGAACGACTTGGTCAATTAATAGGGAAGCTTCTTGAGATGGGAGATCTTATCACTGTCCAGGATGCTGTAGAAACGCTTCCTGCGCTGGAAGATGTAAATGTAAAGTATGAAGATAAATCCACCTGGCACAGAACATATTCGCATGCATGGGCAAATACACCGTGGGCAAAGGAGATGGATCCAATCTGCATGGATTTGCATAACAAAATATTGGAAGCAGAGAAGATGGTTGATACAGAAGAGAAGAAGAAAGCAATAAAACAAGCATGGTTTCACCTTATCAATGCAGAAAACTCAGACGGCCGCTGGCCACCACCACCACTTTCGCCAGCAGATTATAATATTCAGTACTGTAAAGATCATATAAAGAAAACTATAGAGGCGTTAAAGAATATTCAGAAAATTTAATGTTGCTAAGGTCTAAAAATATGCGGACTCGACAGGAATACGACATTATTTTTATCGGGCATGTTTGCTATGATGAGGTCATTCACCAGGATGGCCTCAGGACAATAACTACAGGTGGCGCAGCTCTATATGGTGCAGTTGCAGCCGCAAGCACAGGAAAGACTATTGCTGCATTGCTCAAGCTAGCTCCTGAGGATCAAAAAGATCTTGATGCCTTAAAGAGATGCAGTGTTCGTGTTTTTACAATTGATTCCAGAGAAACCACCAGGGTTCAAGTTATTCATAGAAGCCCTAATATGGATGAAAGGCAGATCATCACTTTAAAGTATGCAGGTCTGTTTAAGAAGGATGAAATTCACGATCTTCCCGCCGGACATATACATTTAGCCGGATGTAATGACCATGAATTCAGTCTTGATTTTATCAAAGCCATCAAACAGAGAGGTTATCCCTTATCAATCGATATGCAATGTTTTGCAAGATACAATGATCCTAAAACGGGTGAAGTTACTTTCAACGATGATTCAGATAAAAAAGAAGTGGTTTCATTAATGGATAAAGTCAAGCTGGATATACTTGAAGTAAAACTTTTAACTGGTACTGATGATGTTGAAAAAGCTGCGGAAATTGTGGAAAGTTGGGGGTGTCCGGAAGTATTGATAACCAGATCCGATGGAGCGCTTTTACGGTCGGGCGGCAAAATGTATTTCGAAAAATTCAGCAATAAAAATGTCTATGGCAGAACCGGTCGTGGCGATACTATATTTGGAGCATATCTGGCAAGGAGAGTGGATCATGAGCCGGCTGAAGCATTAAAATTCGCAGCTGCGTTAGTGTCCATAAAAATGGAAAGCCCCGGTCCGTTCAGCGGAACATTAGAAGATGTTTTAAATCGAGTTAAGGAGAGTTCATAGGGAGATATTGCAGAGAAATGTTAGAGGAAACAACATCTAAAAATCATTTGTATGATGCGGATTGGATTGCGCATGTAAAAGGAATGCATAAAAATGCTTTTCTGTGGGAGGATATGGACAAACCGCCGCTTGCCTTAATGATTGGTAAACGGGATAGTATGGATGGCCAGCAGGTAATGACTGATTATAGGAAGCAATTTCAAGACTATAGAGTCCTTTTTGAACATGAACTTGAAAATGTTGCTGATACACTGAAAGTCAGGAGCGAAATACTTCCTCTTATGTATGTAAACTATGGAGAATCTCTCATTCCATCTTTGTTTGGCGCGCAGATAAAAGTTCCTCTTGATGATCAACCGCCCTGGGTTGCACCTTGTATTAATGATATTAATATGGTTAAGGACATGGAACCCGCAGGTATGCAGAAAGGGCTTATGCCGTTAACAATAAAAGCATTGAAGTATTTTCAAAAATGCGCGCCCTCTGGAGTGCATATTTATCCTCCGGGCATTCTAAGCCCAATGGATATAGCTTATCTTTTACGGGGAAGCGATCTTTACACAGATATGTACGATACTCCCAAACTCGTGCATAAACTGCTTGAAATTCTCAGCGATACAATCATATCAGCCATCACATACATTAAGAATAAAACGGGAGTGTTTCAAGATAAGCCTAATGGGGTTTATGTGCCCGGGTTGTTTCTTGGTGATGATACCTGTGTCAACGTTTCTCCATCTATGCTGGAAGAGTTTGATATACCGTACCTGAAGAAAATTACTAATGCCTTTGACTGCAAGTTGTGTGTGCATTTTTGCAGCAATCATGCTACTCCCTACAATGACATAATTCCGGTTTTCTCTCATCATGAAGAAATATTCGGAATAAGTACACAGATGGGATTGAAATATTATTGTGAACATTTTGAAGAGCTGAAAGAGACGAACACTGCTATACATACAGGGTATTGCGGCTCATTCCAGGAAGCATATAAAAATGTGTCGTTTAAAGAATGGGCTGTGAAATTTATTGAAAGATTTCGCAAGAAATGGCGCTCTGGTCTTATATTAAATGCTTATGTTCCTACAGTGAACGAAGCAGCTGAAATATGGAATATCTGGAGGAAACTATGAAAAATGGAAACAAAACAGGAGGTGATTTAAGAATGACGAAATGGGGAAGAAAAAGTTTCGGATTTACGTTGATAGAGCTTTTGGTCGTGATTGCGATTATAGCTCTGCTCGCATCAATGCTGCTGCCTGCGCTAAAGGAAGCAAGAGAAATTGGAAGGCGGATAAAGTGTGTGAGTAACTTAAAACAGATAGGACTGGCAATGTTGATGTACGCTGATGACTACGACGGTTTTTTCATGGAAGGAAATAACCTTACAGCCAGCCGCTATGGGGGCAAACAAGGAACGAATTCACAGTATGACGATGAAAAGCAATATCCTCCGCTTAATCCTTATATAGGGTGGGATGAGCCGGCTACTCAAACCTCAGAGGGGGCATTACTGGTTTTTAAGTGTCCGAGTGACAAAGGGGAGCGTTGGGATCTTGTAGGGACAAGTTATCACTATAATGTAGCTGCTAATAGGAGTGATAGCGCAGCGCCTTATGCTGGGGTGTCGGGGACAAGAGTTAGTAAAGTGAATAACCCTACCAGAGTAATAATGTTGGGAGAGACCTATGCTATGACTAATTATTTTAATAACGGCGATTCTGGGCAGATAGGATGGCATAGCAGCAATGATACCAGGACAAATATCTGCTTTGCTGATGGGCATGTAGCCTCTATTATTATAACTAATGACAACCCGGATTACCAGACTGGCGCTGATTTTACCTTTCTTGCGGAATAGCCTCAAAGCAGGGAAAAAGGGGATATAAATGACTAAAACAAAAAGTGAGGAGGAACTATGAAAAAGTATTTAATGGTATTAGTGGGGATATGGGTAATTGCTGGATTAAGTGTCGAGGTACTGGCCGGGGATGATATTATCATTTTTGATGACAAATCAGCTCCTGGTTTCTACTGTGGCGGCGGGAAAGGGACAAAGTTTGAGATAGTAAACTCTCCTGCTTACAACAACTCTGCCAAATCACTCTGTACCAAGATAAGCGAGGACGTTCAGCAGTTTCCCTCGGTAAGTTTTGCTACGAAAAAGCCGGGTTTTTATATTGATATTTCTTCCTATCAGGAGGCGGGAGGCAGTCTGCAGTTCTATATTAATGTCTTAGAGAATATTGGACAGGATTTTTGGATTGAGTTTTATAATGCAGGCAAAATAATAACGACATCCCAGAAAGTATGGTTAAGCCGTTATGTGCTGCCGGATGATAATCCCGATACATGGCAGAAGGTCAGTATCCCGCTTAGCGCCTTGGCTGATAAGCCATACACTCAATTCAGCGGTATCCTGTGTCGTCTTCAGCGGCATCCATCCAAGCCCATTTATATTGATGATATTGTAATTACAAATAGAGCAGATTCATCCGGGGTTGGCGCTAACATTGATTTCGGCACCTATAAAGTGTTGGTTCGGGGAAGCTCCCAAGGGCAAGGACCCCGGGTCTATCTTCCTGACGACCGTAAAATAGTGGATTTTAATCCATATATATACTTACCAAAAGGGACTAAGGGGCATAGGCGAGTGGATTTTGTCTTCGCCTGGCCAACAGTCGAAGAAAAGATTAATGCGAAAATAATTAAGGGGAAAAGGATATATAAAAAGACTTTCAACGAATTGGGGATAAGCATAAAAACCTATATTGAAATGAGCTACAAGTTAACATTTTATCCTGAAGGAAAAGTATCTCTTCGGTATGAATTTCTAAACAAGGGGGATAAAGTGTTCATGGAGCCTTTCATTCATGCAAGATCTGGTTACGATTTATTAAAGGGAGAAGAATGGCGGTTCCAGCGGGTAAAGGGTGAGGAACAAAAATCAGTCTGGGCAAAGGTACCACGGGGGTTAAGAACAGGAAGCAAACATTCCGAGCCGCAGGTTATCTCTGCCACATTTAATACCTCTGTCGGTAAACCAATAAGCTACAGCTTGCCTCCTGAGGCACATTTGAGAGTAAGAAGAGAAGGTAATGGAGATGCATCTGTTGCGCTGTATAATTTCAAGCACTTTGCTGCTACGAGCACCAAGTATGACTGGAAACCATTTCTAAAAAACGAAAGTTTTGTAATAGAAGCAGAGGTTATCTTGCCTGTAGAGGTCGGTACCATGAAGAAAAAGACGATTATGGCGGTGCCTGATAAAACAAAAAGTGAGGTGGAACTATGAAAAAGTATTCAATGATATTAAAGGTGATGACGATAACAAGGTTTTTTGATTAATAATAGCTGGAGCCAGTTTGGCAAAGGAAGGAGGTGGAGGAACGAAAGTGGCGAGGGAGAAATTAGTCCAAAGAAATACGAATCATGTATTAATAAAAAAGGAGAAACTATGAAAAAGTATTTAATGATATTAATGGTGGTATGGATGATGGTTGGATTAAGCGTTGAGGTATGTGCCGCTGACATTGATTTTGGCGCTTACAAGGTGTTGGCTCGGGGGAGTATGCAGGGCAAGGGGCCCAGCGTTCGTCTCCCTGATGGTCGTAAAATAGTGGATTTTAATCCATATATATACTTACCAAAAGGGGCTAAGGGGCATAGGCGTGTGGATTTTGTCTTCGCGCAGCCAACAGTCGAAGAAAAAGATGACGCGAAAATAATTAAGGGGAAAAGGATATATAAAGGCACCTTTAGTGAAGCTGGATTGAGTATAGAAGCAAATATCGAAATGGACTACCAATTAACATTTTATCCTAAAGGGAAAGTATCTCTCCGGTATGAATTCTTGAATAAAGGTGATGAAGTGTTTCTTGAGCCTTTCATTCAAGCAAGATCTGATTTTGCTTTGTTAAAGGAAAAAGAATACATAGTAAAACAGGTACAGGAAAACGAGGTGAAAGGAACCTGGAGTGAGGAGGTAGGACACGGGTGTAGAACGGCGCGTCACAGAGGAGGGGGGATATATTTTGAACCGCAAGCCATTTCTGCCACATTCAATACCACCCTTGGTAAACCAATAGTCTATAGTTTATCTCCTGGGTCCCATCTGAGAGTCAGAAGAGAAGGCAAAGTCAAAGGAGATGCATCTATTAAGTTGTATAATTTCAAGCACTTTGCTGCTACGAGCACCAAGTATGACTGGAAACCATTTCTGAAAAACGAAAGTTTTGTAATAGAAGCAGAGATTATCCTACCTGTAGAAGCTGGTAAACTCAAGGAAGAAGCGATTACGCCCGTGCCTGATAAAACAAGAAGTAAAAATCCTTCCGGCAGCCATAATGAAGTGTCTTCCGAAACTGCTCCGTCCAAAGACAGGTTGGATACAACCCATAAGGTTGATAGTGCCGAATATATTTCTGCCAATACCGCTGACATTGTTGCTTTTAATGCTGCTCTGGCTGTATCTGAAGAAAAAAATAATCCAGCCAGGCCGGAAGCAAAAAACGGAACATTCTATATTGCCGGCCGGCCGGTATTTCTAACTGGCGCCTGGCTGGCTTCAAACTTTTCTAATGCTAATTCTCCTGTTCCCATAGAAGGATACAAGGATGACCCGGCTTACGGTAATGTCTTTAATTATGAGATTGCCGAACAGAAGGGTTTTTCTACCTGCCATCCACAGGTGTTGATTGGGTTTCTCAGTGAGAAATTTACGCCTGATATTCCCCCTCTTTATGGTAAAACAGGAGAAAATAGAAAAAAGAACTATTACCCCACATTTATCAAAAAGCTTAAGAGCCTGCCTCTGGTAGTTGATTACGCTATGATAAAATACTATGGTAGCGACCCCGCCCGCTCTAAACTCTACGGCCCTGAGATAAATCAGCAAAACAAGCGCTGGCATACCTTTGTTCCGTTTTGTCCTGAACATCCTGCAGGCATGAAAATCTACAAGGCTTACTGGCAGGAGGGAGCAAAAGTAATTTTAGAGAATGGTGGCAACCCCTGGATATATGAGCTATTTAATCAGCCTGCCTATGACTGCCGGTGCGAATATAATAAATCCGGCTTTGTAGAACGTTTAAAGCAAGGTTTTGGCACTATTGAAGGGGTGAATAAAACATGGGGGAGCAGTTTTAACTCATTTGAGGAAATAGTCAAAAATTCTGTCTTTGAAAGACAAAAGGGATTGTGGGTAGACTGGATAAAGTTCAACGAGGATAAATGGTGTGAGGTATTGAAAGAAGGGATGAAAGCGATAAGAGAGGTGGACAAGAGGGAAAAGATCTACTTTTCGAGCCAGCGTAATACCCGTACTTTTCTATCAACAGAGGACGGATTTGACGAATACAAGAATGCCCGTGTTCTGGATGTCATAAATACCGAGGGAGGCACTTATTTTAATTTGGGTAAGAAGATTAAGAGTGACGACCCCATGGATGCACATCTTGAACATGATGTGCAGATATCCTTGGATTGCTGCAGGGCTGTAGCCGAAGGCAAACCCATTATTGGTACAGAAAATCACACCAGTCGTCGTGATGAAAATAACAAACGCCTGCCGTCAAAAAGAAGCGACCAGACCTTAATGCTCTGGAATCATGCCATGCATGGATCAAGCTCTACCCAGATATACAGTTGGACTAACAGAAAATGGCAATGGCCGACCAAAGATTTAGCCGGAGCAGAAAAATTTGTAAAGTCCCCTCGTACGCAATGGGCCGGGGCTGGTCACCTTAATCCGTACTGCTATCCCAAAGAGACGTTAGAAGGGATAAAGGATTTTAAAAATGAAATCGAAAAACTAGCCGATATTGTTTTGCCCCGCCCTAGGATAAAGGGAAAGGTTGCGCTCCTTCTTTCCAATCCCAGCAGACGTTATACAAAAGATATCAAGGAACCATTCATCACATATTATAAGGCATTAGTTTCTACACATTACCCCCTGGATATTATTTTTGAGGAACAGCTAAAAAAGGGATGGGCAGGAAAATATAAGGCAGTTATCAGCCCTTTTGCTCATTATACGTATAATGATACAGCGAAGGAATTAAAAAAATATGTCCAAGGCGGCGGAGTTGTAATTCTTCAGGGTATGGATTTAGCCTATGATGAATATGGAAAGGCTGTAGATAATAACGATTTTATAGGACTGGCAGAAAGAACACCTATATCCCTGCATATGAGTGATGAAATATCGCTGACAATTCCCGTGGCAGAAGGTTATCCGCAAAGCATAAAATGTAAACTTCATACGAAAGTAGTGACCAAACAAGCGCAAATTCTATCCCGGTCAAAGAGAAAAATACCTCAGGTTACCTGTAATAAAGCCGGCAAAGGCAGGGTTTATTATCTTGCTTGTAAAACAAAAGGTCTTTATCTGGGCTCAATACTGGCTGCTATTTTAAAGGATGCCAAGGTAGAGCAGCCATTTGTTCTACGTGGGAACAATGGTGAATTATTACCTGAAGTAGAGGCGCAATTGATTGATCGGGGAGACAAAAAACTTTATTATTTTGTTAACTGGACCAGAATAAGTGAGCTGGGAGCGCTAAAAGTCAAGGATACAGCACAAGGCAATTACTATCTCACTGATCCGGTAACGGATATCCTGTATCTAAGTCTTGGTGGAAAACGCACCTGGACAGGGGAAGAATTAAGCAAAGGGATAAATCTTTTCCTGCCGGCGGAAGAAAGGGTTTTACTGCTCCTTACAAAAGATGAACCGACAGGGATTAAGGCAGCTAAAAGCCAAAGCAAGATAGAGACGGAATGCCAAAAACGAAAAGAGAAAGATGAAACTGAGGAAAAAGAATTAGAGCAGAGAAAGAAAAGTAACACCCAGGCGTATATCGAGAGGAACAAATATCTTGATACAGTAAAAGAAAACTGTTTTCCTATTGACATCTCTAATCACTGTAACATGGGATTTAAGGATGATGTGAGTGGAGATAAAAAAGGTGGTGCTTTTGACCAGGGAGCAGAAAATGACCTGCATGAGTTCCCTGTAGGCAGACACATTTTCAGTAACGTTCCATTCTCAATCATAGACCCTGAGCAGAATAGAGGCAAATCAATGATTGTATTAAGAGGACGTGCCCGGGACTATTTTCCTCTTGAGGTAAGCGGAATACAAATAAACAAAAAAATAAAGCATCTTTATTTTCTCCATACTATTGCCTGGGAGGGAGGTAAGTTTGCCTATACAGTCAATTATGGAGATGGAGATAGGGAAGAGATATTAATAAAAGGAGGAGAAGAAGTCGGTGGCTGGTGGGGTCCTTCAGAGGATAAAGCCCCTAAGGCCAAGATTGCCTGGGAAGGGAAGAATTCCTCATGTGCCAGAATAGGAGCTTACTGTTATCGTTGGAGGAATCCCAAGGAAGACCTAGTTATAAAAACCATGGATATTAAGTCATATAATCTTAGTATGGTGCCTGCAATTTTAGCAATTACCGGAGAAAAATAGAATAACACATGGGAGAATGGAAAAAAGGATTAGAACGACAGAGAAACGGGGTGATTTAAGAATGACGAAATGTGTAAGAAAAAGTTTCGGATTTACGTTGATAGAGCTTTTGGTCGTGATTGCCATTATCGCCCTTCTTGCATCCATGCTGCTGCCTGCGCTATCAAAAGCAAGAGAAATGGCAAGACAGATAAAGTGTGTGAGTAATCTGAGACAAATCGGAATAGCTATGATGATGTATGTGCAGGATAATGAAGGGTGTTATCCTCTGTATAACGTTAGCGAAGGGGGCATATGGGTAAACTGGTATATGAGAATATTGCCATATCTCAGTGAAGAATTATCCGCGGGTGGATATGCCAGTTCCACAAGCACATGGGGTAGCTGTCGTGTTTTTTACTGCCCTACAAAAGGGGGGGATGTGTCCTATAAGAGTTATTCGCTTAATCGCTATGTTACTGCCTTACGGGAAAATCTTATAACCTATCCAAGTTCAAAGTTTTGTGTAGCGGAGCGTGACATATCAGCGGGTGGAGATTTTACTAGGATCAATATATATAGCGAGATCGCTTTCCGTCATAGTGATGCATGTAATATCCTTTTCTTGGATGGACATGTTGAAAGGATAACCTCTAATGATCCTAAAATTGTATCTACTGGAGCAAGTGGTTATTGGAGAGAGAGCGTAACCGATCCATACTGGTAATGCCTTATAGATTTGGTTGAGGATATCAAGTAATACAAGGAGGAGATAGAATGAAATTTTCATGTATGGTAACAATGGAAGATCATGTAATGGCATACGGCACCTGGGGCAAGGTTGGAGTGTGGCATATTTTGGCTAAGCTAAAGGAACACGGTATCAGCCGGGTCTACTGGCGGAGTCTGGGAGACGGCCAGTCAAGTTACCACAGCCGGCTTACCGAAAACAAATGCCATATTTATCCTGATGAATTTCCCGGATATATGCCAAATTATCCTAGCCCGGAAAGTGTCGATTACATCAACAAAGTTGTTAATTTTGATGAGATTGACATGTTCAAATGTGCCAGGCAACGCTGCAGAGACCTTGGAATGGAGTTTATTGTCTGGCATGAACCCAGGGGTGAGGATCACGGCAATTTTCTGTATTCACAGTTTGTCAAAAGATATCCCCAGTTTCTTAGTATTCGGGATGACGGCAAACGCGCATATTCCGAATTGGGCTGGGCTTTCCCTGAGGTTATGGACAGGCGGGTCGGACTTTTTCGTGAGGTTGTAGGTTATGAACCTGACGGGATATATTTTGATTTTGTAAAAAGCGGGGATAATATAGTTTCAAGGTTGGATGAAAACGGATACTGGCGCATGGGATACGAAGAACCCATGGTGGACGGTTTCAAGAAGAAAACAGGTCGTGACCCGCATAAGATTTCCAATATAGATAAGGAGTGGCTTGCCTACAGGGCTGGTTATGTGACCGAGTACCTGAAACAATGCCGTAAGATTCGTGACACCTTTTATCCTGACGTGAAATTAGGGCTTTTTGCAATGCAGCCGAAGTACTCGGCAGCACATATGGGGATAGAAGAAAACAGACGGCTTACTTATTATCCGGAAGACTCTCTGGGAAATTTAGAGGATCATGACACATGGATCTCCGAAGGTCTCATTGAAACCTACACGGTTGGTCATAACTGTAGAATTGAGTTTGACGTATTGAAGAGTGTAGGAGATCAAATTAATATGGCTAAGAAACGGCTGAAAGGTAAGGTAAAGTTGAATCTCCAGGTTGAGACGTACACCAACAGGGAGACATACGCAAAAGAATGGCTTGAAAAATTAGTAACTATTGCCGAACGCGAAAAGTTTGGAGAGATTATTTTGCGGGAAACCTGTCCTATGTGGACTTATCAAAACATGTGGCGTGCCATAAAAGAGATAACAGGAGTTTAATCAGGGTGATAGCCAGAGACGATTTTTTTGTGTTGGAACAGGAAACTATGAAAAATGGAAACAAAACAGGAGGTGATTTAAGAATGACGAAATGGGGAAGAAAAAGTTTTGGATTCACGCTTATAGAGCTTTTGGTAGTAATAGCAATTATAGCCCTTCTTGCGTCAATGCTCCTGCCGGCTTTGCAGGAAGCAAGAGACAAAGCGCGGCAGATAAGCTGTATGAGTAATCTCAAGCAAATGGGGCTCTTATTTAATATATATATTAGTGACTGGGATGGTTATCTGCCGAGGGCAGATGCCGGAAATACCAGTGCAGCCTACTATCTTAACTGGGCATGTAAACTCTGGGAATTGCAAACAGGAAGAACATATAACTTAACTGTAGAGCGGGAAGGCGGCAACACTATTTTTAACTGTCCCAGCAGACCTTCCGAGATTTCTACAGGGGGTTACATGTGCAAGAGGCGCGCCTATGCGATGAACGGGGTTCTTGCGCTCTATTCTTTCACGCCAAGTACACGGGGAAGTACGGCTATAGCGGATTGTAGGGGTAACTGCTATAGGTGGGTTCAATATCGCAAGATACAGAATGTGGGTGAAGTTCTCTTGGTGGTAGATAATTTAGGAACTGATGGAATGGGCAGTCAATGGAGAGAAGCGGTGGAAGGGGAAACTGGTCTAGGCTGGGAGAACATTGACTTTCCTCACACCAATAACGAGCGGGCTAATGTGCTTTTCTGTGATTTTCATGCTGAGTCGGTTCCCAGACAAAGTGTGCCAGGATACAACGTTTCACAGGCAGATGGATTTAAATTCTGGTAATTTTAAGAACTTTCAAAAACAAAAATGAGGATGACAATGAAAAGAATGATGAAAAAGGGTTTTATAGTCGGGATGATGGCGGTTTATTTTATTTCAGCAAGCATGTTTTCCATCTTTGCTGAAGATACAGGCAAGAAGTCCTGGCCTATCACGATTCAAAAGGTGAAGCCGTGGACGGGCGACCTGCCTTCACTCGAAGGGATGTTCAACCCACTCAAAGAGATCACAATTGAGAACGGCAACTTCGTACGCGACGGTAAGTTCGTGTTCCTGCTCGCGGAGCAGCAGTTCTTTTACCCGGACATTTTACGGATTCTGGGAATTGACATTGCGGAGATGCGAGACATCGGCCACGCAGTTTGGCCGTATTCGACGCTGATGAAGGTGAAGGATCAGAAGATTGACGTGACGTATCGCACGCCCCGGCACGTCGAACGGTCGCTGCGTGAAGCACTCATGTACGGAATCGTGCCGCAGTTCGAATTCTCTGACTCACGCGGCTTTTACGCAATGGGTACCATAGAGAAGCACTACCCTGATGCATTCATGCCCAAGCAGATGCCACACTTCATCGGCTTCAACGAGACGAATCCCCTCGGCTATAAACTTCGCAGAGGCTACTGGCAGAACATCATGAACGCCACGGCCAAGTACCCGATGTTCAGTTACGAAATGTTCAACGAAATACCATACTCAAACGGCGGCAAACACGAGCAGGAGCTGTTTCGCAAGCATCTTCAGGAGAAGTTCAAGACGCTGTCGCGAATGAACCAGGTGCTTGACTGCGATTACGCCTCGTTTTCCGAAGTCCATATCCCCAATATCTGGAAGAGAGACATTGAGCGATTCTTCCCCGGTATTTCCGGGAACCTGTTCACCGAATGGTGCGTGTTCCAGTCGAAGCGATCGGGGCAGATGGCCAAGATCTGGTACGACTCGATGAAGCAAATGTTGAAATATTACCCGAGCCACATCAATCTCCAATCGCCGTGGCTTGGCGGGCAGATGGGGTTTGATCCTCGCCAGAAGGTGAAAGGTGAGGACATCTTCGGCGCCGAGACTTACAGCGCGGCGTTCGACGGTGATCTGTCACCGACTATAGTCAAACTGGAACTGATGAAGGGCCCGCAGTACATGGACGTGGTCAGGGCAGCGTGCCCGGACAAGCCGATCTTTGATTACGAGGGCCGCGTCGGCAAGAGCAATTCGATGGGTGTTTTCGCCAATTTGGAAATGTCGAAGTTAATCGATATGCGGGGAACATGGCAGTTCGCCGAAGAAACCAGTGGAGGCGGCAAAGCAGCCGGCTGGCACAAGAGCGATTTCGATGATCGCAACTGGGGCAAGATAGAGGTGCCGGGAATGTGGGGCCATACGCCGGAATACCGCAACGTCCAGATCGGATGGTACCGAACGAAGTTTGAGGTAAATGGCGATCTGTTCAAAAAATATCCGAACCTTTACCTGTCGGCCAAGGCGTTGACGGACAAGGCGGATCTCTATGTAAATGGGAAATATCTGTACACGACCAAGAAATGGAACGAACTGGTGCAGTTGAACGTTACGGACGCTCTAAAACCAGGCATCAACACCATCGCCATCCGGATAGAGAATCACTACTTCCGGGATGGCATGTACTTCGGCGGGATACGTAACTTCGTCAGGATCACCGACGATGTCAAGGACGTATCGTTTGAGACTACATCACCGGCGCAGTTGAAGCGGTTCCTGTGGAACCAGGTCGTTCACGGCTTTTCGGGCAAGAACCTTTGGCATACGCGGGTGCCGTGCCGTGGTATTCCTGACCACGGCGAGATCTACACTCCAGCGATGGAGGCGCTGCCGTATTTCAAGGCGGAGTTGGCGAACGTTGCGGACATTGTAATGCCCCGGCCGAGGATTAAGGGGCGGGTAGCGATCTACTGGCCGTATGAGACATTACTGTCGTTCACCAAGGGATGGGTGAAGGGCGGAGGAAACAGGTTGCGCAATGTGGACAACTACTATGGCCCGCTGTTGCTCTCCGGTGTCCCGCTGGACTTCGCAGACAGTCAGAGTGTGATCCAAGGGCGTCTGGATCAATACAAGATTCTTTTTTTCATAGATGCGGTGCGGCTCGATCCAGTCGTACTGCCAATTGTTGAGGCGTATGTGAAACGCGGTGGAGTTGTCGTAATGAACGGTGGCTCTTTGCAAATCGACCACGATTGGTATTCCCCATTAAAGGGCACTGAATTCCTCGGCATTGAACAACTGGAGGAGATACTCAAGCCGTACGAGATTACTTTCAACACACTACTTGAGGGCACGGCGACGGCAACTGGGCCGCGCAAGGACGAAGCGTCTGGCTGGCGGTTCAACGTCGCGGACGCAAATCGAACGCAGATCATTGCCCGCCAGAAGGACGGGAAGCCAGCGATTGTGGTGACATCGCATGGCAAGGGCAAGGTTTACTTCCTTGGTGCCAATCTCGATTACCTGACGATGGACTCGCTTCTGAACAAGATCATCGACTCGCGTTCACTAAAGAGAGACTTAAACATTATGCTCGAAGACAAAGTTAACGTGTATATCGAAAGTCACCTGTTCCAAGGGCAGGTGAAGGACAAGCAGGTGTGGCACTTCACCAACTGGAACGGCATCGGCGAGAGTTTCTCTGTGATACCTCAAGTTCTGCCCCGGTCGGCGGTGGTGCTGAGGGACGTCTCCAACGGCAAATTCGTAAAGAGCCCCGACGGGAACAACCAATGGACGCCCAAGGAACTGCAAGGCGGTGTCGGGCTTTTTGCCGAGGCAAGCGGCACGCTGATTCTGCTGGTCGAAAAGGCGGGTGCCGACTTGAGGAAGTTGGAATTCCTTTCTCCGCGACATCAGAAACTGGTGACGAATCTGTTCGACCACAACGTCGGCGGCAAACGCAAAGCGATGTACATGTTTGAAAGTGGCATGACCTTCATAAAGTCGGGCGGCGTCAATATCCTACTGCGATCGCGTGACTATGAGATTCACGATCAACTGTCTTACCACCCAGACTACCCCATCTGGGACGGTAAGAGCAAGCGGCTGGCGAGCCTTGAAGATTACAGGATCGTGATTTTCGTAGCGCCATTCCTGGGTGGCGATATCAGGAACAAGAAGAAATTTGCGCATGTGGAGTCAGACCTGCTCGACTACGTGGCCAAAGGCGGCAATCTGCTTCTGTGCGGTCGGCCAAGCGGATTTGCGACATGTCGGCCCGGCACCATGAACATTGGAGATTTCGACCACAGGTTCAATGTGAGCATGGGCAGTGGCGGTATGAACGGCAAGGAATACTTCTTTGGCGACCCGATGTACGTGATCGTCAGACAGATGGCCGATCACGCGCTGATGCGTGGCGTAGAGTCGTTCTACTGTTCGGCATTAAGCAGCGCGAAGATATTGAATAACCCGAATCCGCTGGTGAAATCGATTGAGCCACTGATGATGACCGACTTCAGGTCAGGCAGCAGGGAGTTCAATGACACGGTCGTTGCCGCAGCGATCAAGTATGGCAAGGGTAAAGTCGTGGTGGTCAGTGGGTCTCGCTGGATGGAGAGCCAGGAACTGAAGCGTGGCGACAATGCCCAGTTCATGCTCAACATCCTGAGCTGGTTCGAGAACAAGCCCCCGCAGGTAATGGATAAGGAGAAGTTACATGAAATTGTCGATCTGTCATTCTGAGGTTTTTAAGTGTCTGCTGTACGCTGATATAGACGACATCAAAGTGGAACGACAACGAGAATTAAACTATGTAAAAATAAATAGAATAGGAGGGAATAAAATGAGATGTAAAAGAAAAGGAAGAATGGTTATGTTGGGCTTGCTGGCGATATTTTTATTGATTTTTTCGGTATGGCAAACTCCGGTTATAGCGGAAAGTGAAGAAAATTTGGTTGGCTGGTGGAAGCTGGACGGATCTGAGCGGGAAGGGAAGCCTGGAGAGGTAAAAGATGCCAGCGGTCATGGTAATGACCTTACTGCGGAAGGCTGGGAGGATTATCCAAAGACAGTTCCTGGCGTCTTGGGCAAATCCGCACAATTTGATGGAAAAGGGCAGTATCTTTATGCCGCCCCGGATCGTGAAAGTTTGAAGGTTGGAGATGAATCGTTCACCTTGATGGCGTGGGTAAAATCCGATGATCTTACAGCTAGATGCGGGATATTGGGAATGGCTGTTTGCGATTATGCAAGTACCTGTTATGGTTTTTATCAGAGGGAAGTGCCCAAAGGAGCTCCTAAATTTTTCTTTGTAGTTAATGGAGATCCAGCTATAGAAAAGCCTTTTTGGAATTTCATTGCCGCTTCAGCGCAGTCAGGCTGGCATCATCTGTGTGGAGTGCGGAAATGGGGTGAGAAACTTCGTCTCTATGTAGACGGGAAACTTGTTGCAGAAGGAGGAAAGGGAGCTATCAATCCCGATAAGAAAGGGGAGTATTTTCTTATCGGTGCCGCTTTTCATGATAAGGATGGGCCTACTGGATTTTTCAATGGTCTGATTGATGACGTGCGGCTCTACAAAGGGACAGCGCTTTCCCCAGAACAGATAAAGGCAATTTACATGGAATCGCGTAAGGTTTTTGATCTATAAAAATAAAAAAATAGGAAGACAAGATATGAAACATAAATTTGTTGCGTGGTTTGTTATTGTTGTATGTATTTTCAGTTTTGTCCAATCCGGTTTTTGCGCTCTTGATACAGATTATAGCCGGGATGAGATAATGATTCCATATGAGTGGAAATATTATCTTGGCGACGTTCCCGGGGCGGAGAAGCCCGATTTCTTTGATGCGGACTGGCCGACCTGGCTTACTCCATGGAAATTCGTACATGAAGAAACGCCGTCTGTTCCTCCCGGATATAATGGCGTGATATGGTACAGGATGGATTTTCTTATACCTGAAAAGGCATTAGGTCCAGGATTAATTTGTGAGTTGGGGCAGGTGCGTGGAGTAACAAAGGTCTATGTTAACGGACATAAGCTTGTTCTAAAACGTAAAAGAGGCGCTATTTTCGCCGATATTCCACTCAACATATTATACAGGGATAAGCGTAATGTTCTGGCTTTACGTATTGCCGGTCATGGACGAGATTGTGGCAGGGTAAAAGGACCTCTGCACCTGACATGGCAGAATTTGTCAAGGAGATTAAAAGGACGCGTACGAGTGGTATCGCTTCCTACGAATGCTGGCACAGGTAAAGGCGGAGTGAAAGTTGAATTTCGCAATGCGGGAGAAGGAGCAGATGACCAGTGGAAGTTTCGTCTTAAGATAATTGATTATTTTGGAAGGAATGTTCTCTCTGAACGCACTGAGCAGCCTTCAGGCAAGAAAAGTTGGTCCCATAATCTCTCTTTTATAGTTAACTCTACAAAACCATATCGCTTGCGTATAATTGATGAGAAGACAGGAGAAGTTGTAACCAGATATGTCCGTTGTGATAAAATGACAGGAGAAAGACAGCGCGTGCTTTTGAGCGGTTCTCAATGGAAGATGCTGGCAGTTAAGGAAGATAAATTCGGAGCATTTCCAACTAAAAAAGCAGCTTGGGAGTCATGGACTATCCCTCCTATCGGGAACCAGTTCAGTGCCTGGGGCTATGACTGCGGGGGCGCCTATTATGACAGGCCTATGAAGCTTGCCTGTCAACCGTTTATGAAACATAAATGTCATCGCGCCTGGTTCATGAGGAAATTCACCATACCCGCCAGTATGGCAGGTAAAGTGATCTCGTTGAAGATCGGGGCAAGCTGGGGGACTACTCTGGTATATGTGAACAGCCAATTGGTCCAGAAAAGCATCGACAGTTTCAACCCTATCATCTGCGATATAACAAAAATTGCCCGTGTAGGTGAGGAGAACGAGGTGTTGCTTGCTGTAACTGACCTCACTTCTTTACTTAATCCCGAGAAGGTCGGCTCGATACGCAGTTCGAGCGGTGTCTATAGAGGAAGACCTGTTAAGGCGTTTGACGGTGTGGTTGGATTATGGAACTTTCGCCTCGGGTATCGGTATGGCGGTCCATGGCAGGACGTAAATCTGTTAGCCCGTCCGGCCGTTTCCATAGATGATGTATTCATTATCTCCAAATTTAAAGAAAAGCGTCTCAATGCGGAGATAACCGTATCCAACAATTCAGCGGGAAGTATGTCCGTTGTGATTGACGGTTCTATCTGGAAAGATAACCAGAGAGCCGGACAATTGGGTAATAGCGCGCTGACTCTTGCCGGAGGAGAAGTAAAGAAGATAATCATGGAAGGAGAGGTAAAGCTTTCTCCGTGGTTCCCGCATTCTCCTGTCCTTTACCGGTTCGAGGCCCGTATCAGTGACAAAAAAGGAAGAATGCTTGATTCTTGCGACACTCGTTTTGGGTTTCGGGAGATTGGTACAGACGGAATACATTTTAAACTGAACGATGAAATCTATGATGTGAGGCGTATGTCATGCGGTATATTGAAGCTTTGTGATACACCGCACGGTCTAGAACATTACTATCGTTATATTAAGAAGACCGGCCGGAATCTCTGGCGTATGCGATTTTCTACGCAGGAGTTTCCGTTTCCTTACTGGCTTGATATAGCTGACGAAACCGGTATGCCGCTTCAGATTTCGGGCGCGTGGTTTGGTCCGATGTCTCACGATATCTATTCTCCTGTTTTCTGGAACAACATGCGCGCGCATATGCAGGCGACAGCTCATCTTCATCGTAATCGTCCTTCAGTCTTCCTTTACAGCCTCGGTAATGAAATTTTGTCTGGTTCAGATGTCACGGCTAAGCTGCTCTTTAGCGTTCGTGATGCGTTGAAAGCTGTAGATCCGACGCGTCCTGTTGGTCTTGATGATGATACTGATTATCTGAGAGAAGGTTTGGACTTTATTAATATACATTACCCTTATCCACTCAGCCAGCATTTTCTCTGGCCGGACAGCGCTTTCTGGTGGCAGACACCCATGCCTATCGTCTTCAACCGTCATCCGGGTATTTTTGACTGGAAGCGGGACCGTCCGGTACTAGTAGGAGAGCTGTCTCACGTCGCCTACGCAAAGGCGCCAAATGGAGTGAGCACTATTCTTGGAGACAAGACATATCTCAGAAGACCTCAATCATGGATACAGGCATGGCTTAGGGGCTCGCGGATGCTCCTTGACGGGGCGCGTCTCTCCGGTGTAGGAGGAACAGATAAGCTGATGTGGGCTGGATACCGCACCGCGTTTATATTTAAATCGCTTAATCCACCCATTTGCGCCATTCTACGAGAATACGATCATACTTTCTACTCGGGAGAAAAGATAGAACGTACTTTCAGCTTGCTTAACGATAGTTTAGAGACCGAAGGTCTTGAATTGCGCTGGAAGCTGAGGACTCCATCCATGGTTATTAAATCCGGCAAGGTATCGAAGACCCTTAGCCCTGGTGGTCGTGAGGATATTAAAGTAACTCTTCATCTGCCGAAAGTTAAGGAGCGCTCTACTGTGGCTCTGGAATGGGAAGTCTTTGACGGCAGAGAAGTACATGAATTCTCATCTCGGGCATATGAGGTATTACCCAGACTTAAGGTATCCAAGAATATCCATATCCCGATTTATGATCCTTCAGGGCTGACAAAGAAGGCGCTAAATAGATTAGGGGTAATGACAAAGCAGATAGATAATCTGACTTCCGGCTCTATGAAAGGTCTTGATTGTCTCTGGATTGGAGAAAACGCTTTGTCTGGAAATTCCGGTTATAACCCTAAAATACTACAGGATTTTGCATCTCGTGGCGGCCGGTTGATTATTCTGAGACAGCAGTCGCCATTTACTGCTCCCACATTGACAGAGATGTCTCCTGATGCAAGGCACGAATCAAATCAGGCATGGATAAGGTTTCCTGATCATCCAATCCTGTCCGGATTGGAGAAAGGGGACTTCTCTTACTGGCGGGGCAGGCAGCAGAAGTATCCTCCTCACACCTCAGGAGGCCCGCGTCTTAAGGCAGAACCTACCTGGCCGCCCAATCATCGTGTCTGTGTTCAGGCTTACACTAAACCTTCCAAGGGTAATTTCCGCATTTTGCTGGATAGCGGCGGTCCTGACGGATTAGAATGGACACCATTGGCAGAGATACCATTTGGCAAAGGATCTGTGATTCTATGTCAGCTCATGCTTACAGATTGTCTCAATCTGGAACCTGTTGCTGATAAACTGGTAGCAAATATGCTTGCATGGACAAATAATCAGGAAATAGTACCAGCGGTTCCCGCCGAAAAACTGTATTTATTATCCAAAGAGAGCCCTGAAATCAGCGAAGCGCTTGAAGAGGCAGGAATTCAATATACACAAGTTGTCCATCCTATAGACTCATCTGTCTTTTTATCAGACGGAGTCCTCTTAATCGGACCCAAAGAAGATATATCTGCCGATGAGTCGGTGGCATTATCCGGATGGATGAAAGAGGGTGGAACTGTATGGTTGCATAATCTGCAGGTTATAGAAAAAAAGGAAGGTGTTGAGATACCCACAAAAGGATTAGTTGCTTGGTGGAAGATGGATAAAGCCGGTTGGAAAGGTAACCCGGGTGAACTGAAAGATGCTACTGGTCGGGGTAATGATCTTACCGCAAAAAGTTCGAATGATTTTCCAAAAACAGTTCCCGGCGTCTTGGGCAGGGCCGCGCAATTTGATGGAAATGGGCAATATCTTTATGCCGCTCCGGACATTGAAGATTTAAAGGTTGGAGAAGAGTCGTTCACACTGATGGCATGGGTAAAGTCTCAGGATCTTGCAGCAAGGTGCGGGATCGTAGGAATGGCTGTTGCAGATTATGCTTCTACCAACTATGGTTTTTATCAGCGTGAGGTCCCCAAAGGAGCTCCTAAATTTTTCTTTGTAGTTAATGGGCATCCAGGTAAGGGAGACCCATGGAATTTCATTAGTGCTCCAGCGCAGTCAGGCTGGCATCATCTATGCGGGGTGCGGAAAAGGAATAGGAAACTTCGTCTTTATGTAGACGGGGAACTTGCTAAAGAAGGGGGGAAAGGTAACCTCAATCCCGATAGGAAGGGTGATTATTTTCTTATCGGTGCGGGTGACGCTAACTCTGAGATGATACCCGGGGGGTTCTTTAAGGGACTTATTGATGATGTCCGGCTTTACAAAGGGACAGCGCTTTTTCCCAAACAGATAAAGGCAATTTACATGCAGTCTCAGAAAGGCTCTGATTCGCTTAATAGTTTGAAAGCATTACTGCCTGAGGGACTTGCCTTAGATAAAAAAATCCCGGATTCGGTAGAGCTCATCACTGACCGCGGGCTTGGATCAGGACTGTCACATTATGAACTCTGGTGGCGGCGTGGCTGGTATTTTACTACTAAGAAGGAAACGCAGCCGATAACAGACATAGCTAAACATGTGGTAATAGGAGCGAAAGAAAAGGATATTCAGGTCTTCACTGATCCGGCGTTACTGCTTCAATGGAAGCTGGGTAAAGGAAAGCTTGTAATAGACCAATTCAGATGGGAGATGCTGCCCGGACAACCAAAAGCGATGCGGGTGCTTAATACCCTTGTCACAAATTTGGGCTGTGCTGTGGTTGCTCCAGAACGCAGTAAGACTAGCTGGGAGTACTCTCCAATCAATATCCAGTCCGCTTGTAACCGCTCGCTGAGTCGGTTATCCGCGGTAGATCTGATAAATAAGCCTTCTTTTGTTGATGACGGTGACAACGATCTTCGTGAACTTCCCATTGGGAAAGTTAAATTCAAAGGAGTGCCGTTTTTAACTATGGAGGCTCTGATTTTGAAATCAAAACAGATGCTTTATCTACCTGTTGAATCAAGACCTATTTATATTAATCAAACTGCTCAGCGGATATACTTCCTTCATACTGCTGTAGGTTCAGATAAGGGCAAGATAGGTAGTTATATAATTAACTATGCTAGCGGTCTGAAAACAGAGTTGTCGATTGTAAACGGCTATAATGTTAAGGATTGGTGGGATGTTGGAAAGGATAGGCACGAGGCAAAGCTGGCATGGTCCGGCAAGAATCCTAAACATGCTCCGGTATGTGTTTACATCATGGAATGGGAAAATACTCATCCTGATGAAAAGATTACCTCAATTCAGATGAAAAGCGAGGGAGGATCAGTAACGCCGGTTCTTTTGGGTATTACAACAGCAAAAACAGCTACAGGGACTATTTCTAAAAAACCCTACCAGACTTTTCTTCCGCTGGATATTTCTGTGGTGACAAACAGAAGTCTTAAGACCGGTGGTGTTCAGGGGTGGCCTGATGTGCCAGAAAATGACCTGCGTGAATTTGAGACAGGAAATGTTCTACTAAATGGGATTCCTGCGCAGGTAGCTTCTGATCCGAAATCGTGTCTTATTCTGGAAGTGCCGCAAATAACAAAGCTGCGAAAAGGAGGTGTGGCAACAGGAGAATTTCCTGAAGAGGCAGCGATTCCTGTTAAGAAAAAGGCAGATGCGGTATTTTTTCTGCAGACGTCTATGTATGGCGCAGGTTCAATAGTTTATGCGATAGATTACAGTGATGGTGAACATGAGGAGATATCAATAGTTGGCGGAAAGAATCTCTGGGATTGGTGGAAGAATATAGACTTTCTTTCATCTCGAGTGAGTCTTGCATGGAAGGGATACAACTACTTTGCCCGCAGACCGGTGCATGTCTACTGGTATAAGTGGAGAAATCCACATCCTGATAAGATAATTCAGAATGTTCATGTAAGACAAATGAAGGGAGTTACAAAAGGAATTCCAATCCTTTTGGGAATAACACTGGGATATAAGAAATAATTTTTTCTTCTGTAGGAGGATGTGATGAAAAATTCAAGAATTGAAGACCCTGCTGAGAATGATGCCCTGGCCAGTGAGGAAGAACCGGAAATCGTCATTGGTACCGGGTTCACGTATGGCGACGGCCGATACCATCTGTTCTACGACACTCCTGGCGGCGGCCGTTACCGAGTCGCCTACGCCTACTCAGAGGATGGCCTGAACTGGATCAAACCCGACCTGGGCCTGATTAAACATAAAGGGAACAGGAATAATAACCTTCTGGACATACCGCGGGGACGAAAGGATTCATGGAATGACGACTGTATGTGCTCATGTGGTGTGCTTTATCAGCCGGACAAGTGGCGAATGTGGGTAGCTGGCTATCACAAAGATGCCCAGGGTGCCCTGCATGCTCAAATGACCCTGGCCGTGAGCTCCGACCCGATTCACTGGAAGTTGGTGGGCAACAAGCCGGTCATACCTAACGGCTCCCCAGGAACCTTTGACTGGGGTTTTACACGTGTGCCTTGTGTGATTAAGGATGGCGGTATCTTCCGCATGTATTATCTAGCCGGAGATGGACACAACGGGTGGTTTGTCGGTTACGCCGAGAGTCCGGACGGTGATCACTGGACCAAGCCCAACCTCGGCCTCTTTGAATACGGCGGTTCAAAGGATAACAATCTTGTTTTGGTAGGCGAGTCCGCCCGCGGCGAAAATCGAGTTGCTCACCCTTGGGTTTTCAAGGATGGAGACATCTACCGGATGTACTATTCCGTCTCCGTTAGCGGTGGCACTTATTCAATCGGTACGGTTACCAGCGAAGACGGCATACACTGGGTCAAGAATCCACAAGTGGTGGTGCTGCCGTGCGGCCCCAAAGGGTCCTTTGATTACTGGTATGCGGCGATTCCGAAGGTTGTGCACGATGCCGATGGCTACAAGATGTGGTACACGGGCTACAATGGCGGAGATAATCCATCTATAGACGCTACTCGGATGTATGCACTAGGCTATGCCACCAGCTCTGATGGCATCCATTGGAAAAAACATGAGGGCAATCCGGTATTTGGCGGATTCCCGAAACTGGTTGACAGTGCACAGGAGTAAGCTACTCAGTAGCCATTGACAAAAATGCACAGAATATTTGTGAAGCAATTGGAATTGCCAGACAAAACCAATAGGAGAAGCATTTTTCGTTCATACAATAAAAAAGAAAAATTTTCCCCTTAAACAGGGAGAATATAAAATAACTTCTAAAGAAACTATGATATCACGAGAACGCGTTATCTGTGCACTCAATCACGAACAGGTAGATCGGATACCAATTGACCTGGGTAGTCACATGTCGTCAGGAATCTCCATGTTTGCTTACTGGAACCTGCGCGAGTATCTTGGACTCTCTACCAACAATATATGGATTCCTGATATGGTCCAGGGACTTGCCTATGTTGATGTTGATATCCTGGAACGTTTTCACTGCGATTGTATTCTACTTGAACCACCCTTCAGAGAAACAATTAAATGGAAACCGAGGGTGAATGCTAAGTATTGCTTCACCATACCCACAGCAGCAAATCCACAAGCGGCTGAGGATGGAAGTTGGACTGTCAACAAAGATGATGCGTCGATGCGTATGCCGGCTGACGGGTTCTTCTTTGATGGCAAATGGTTAAGCGACTGGGGTGAAGGTTCAGAGAACGACCGCATTGCGCTGTACGCTCGGGAAGCGGAACGTATATTCAAAGAGACAGAGTACGCCACCAACTTTGCAGGATATAGTCACGGACTGGATATCAGTGGGTACGGTGCTGGATCTGTCAACAATGCCATTCTTGCCTATGACGAGCTAAAAAAGTTGCGCGAATTACGTGAGCAAAGTCTGTCTGGCAGTCTCCGGCGTATGGGCAGGATCATTGATTCATTCGGTCAATACATTCAAATGGTAACAATGGCTGACGACATGGGCGCTCAAAATGGACTAATGTGCAATCCCAATTATATCGAGGAATTCTGCATGCCCTACTACAAGCGATTCTGTGAATTTGTTCATGCCAACAGCGATATCAAGGTCTGCCTGCATAGCTGCGGATCAATAAAACCAGTAATTCCTTTGCTTGTTGAGGCAGGTATCGATGTACTCAATCCTGTTCAGATTTCAGCCGACAACATGGATCCCCAAGAACTAAAAGATGAATTCGGCGGCCAAATTTGCTTCTGGGGCGGGGGTTGTAACACTCAGGCTGTGCTGGGAACAGGAACACCTGAGCAAGTGGTAGATAATGTACGTCATTTGGTCAGAATCTTCAAAAATAACGGTGGTTATGTCTTCAACCAGGTACACAATATCATGGGGGATGTTTCACCAGAAAACATCGTGGCAATGTTCGATACAGCCTACGAAGAAAGCTTTTATATAAAGAAAGAATATTGACCGCAATGCAGAATAAAAAAAGCATGAAATGCGATTTACACATTCATTCGAATCTTTCTGACGGGTTGAACCCTGTTGAAGATGTTCTTAGAGACGGGCAGGCTATGGATTTAGAGATAATGGCCATAACTGATCACTACCATCATCTGGCGCAGGGAAAAGGCAAGCTCGATGCCTATGTAGATAAAATTGCTAAATTAAGAGATAATTATTCGCCAAGAATATTAATAGGCGTTGAGGTGCAGATGGATAATCAGAACGGAGAAATAAAGTTAAATACAAATGAAAGGGGAAAATTAGATATCGTTCTGGTAGAGCTTATGGGAACACTCGTTTTTGGTCTAAAAGATGACCCGTTATGGAAGCGTGAAAAATCCAGTAAGAAACAGCTAATCGAGACTGTTTTTGCCAGTTATATTAATATTTGTCAGAATCCTTTAATAGATGTGATTGCTCATCCTTTTAATTTAGGCAGGTTGAATGCTGATTATTCTTTCTCCTTGGCTGATATTCCATATTCTCTTCTGTGTGAATTGGCACAAAACATGGCCAAGCATAAAAAAGCATTTGAGATACAAAGCCAATTTTATTACTGGTATCCAAAGATTAAAATTGAGAAGATAACCTCTGACTACATTAAAATTATACGATTATTTGCTTCTAACGGTGTAAAATTTTCGGTTGGAAGCGATGCTCATTCATGTGGTACCATTGGCAATTTATACTGGGCTAAAAAAGTAATTAACGGTGCTGGGCTTTCTCAAAATTGGCATGATTGGTTTATAGATATCAATGAGAGAACAGATCAATGAAAGCAAAACTTAAATGCACAATTATAGATGATGAGACTGGCAAAATGATACCAGCCAGAGTGAGTATTGAAGATAGGGGAGAGAACTATTATAGTCCTCCCGATGCTTTCTCATATGGAATGAACATGCCCCGGGAATGGCCTTCAGATTGGGGGATAAAAGGTCAGAAAATGTATTTTTATACTGATGGAGAGTTTAATCTTACTGTTCCAATTGGCATTGTAAGGGTTAGAGTGATTCATGGATATGAATATCCCCCTTTTGATAAGATGATAGAAATTTTTCAAGAAGGGAAAGTAATAACTATTAAACTAAAACGCATTATCGATATGCCTGCTATAGGCTGGTTTTGTGGAGACAACCACGTTCATTTAACTCATTCACCAAAGGAGTACGATCTGGGACCTAAAGAAGGGTTATTTCTTGCTCGAGCAGAAGGTCTTAATATCGTCAGTTTTTTGGATCCATTATACAGGGATATATCTTGCTCTGATAAAACTGCAAAATCCCATATCCATTTTAGGCGTGAATTGGGACATCATGTTGTTCTTAGCTTAAGAAAAAAATTACCCAAAAACTTAATATGTAATTTTAAACAGGCTAATGATTGGATTTATCTAAATGATCGGTATCATCATGAATGCGGTATTATAGGTATTGGTCATCCGGTTTCTTCTAATCATCTTTTTTCTGGATTATTTACATCTGATAAGGCAATTGCAAATATGTGTCATTATGAACTGCCAATTAGTATTGCCTTGGGGAATGCAGATACATTTGACCTTCAGAATAATAGACTTTCCACATTAAGGATATGGATTCGCGTTTGGTACAGTCTTTTGAATTGCGGTTTCCGCATACCTCTTTCTGCCGGCACAGATTCATGCCATAGTGTAAAAACTACTCTACCTTTGGGTATTTACAGAGTCTATGTAAATTCAAATACGGCAGATTATGAGAAGTGGCTTCAAGGATTAAAGAAAGGGGAAAGCTTTATTACAGACGGCCCGATGTTATTCTTGCGGATAAATGGATTGGGGATTGGAGAAACTATTTATTTCAATAAGAATGACAAAACTTGCTTAAATATAGAGATTCGCGCAATTAGCGGATATTGCATGGATGATATTGAGCTTATACAAAACGGGAAAATTGTGAAGAAATGGAAGTTGAACCAGTTAAAAAAGTTTAAGGTCAAGTATCTAATAAAGATATCGAAAAGTTCGTGGTTTGCGCTTCGTGTTTATAGAGAAAGAGGAAATGACTTGAGGGAAAAAGAACTTTTCGCACACACAAGCCCCATTTATGTTATCTGTAGCCAAAATAAGATTAGTTCTTCTAAAGATGCTATGTTTTTTCTTGAATGGATAGATTATTATTGCCAACTTCGTATTGATAAAGATGATTTGAAAAATAGAAATATCCTTGATGTAATTGAAAAATCCAGAAAGGAATACCTTTGGCAGCTAACCTCTTCTGCCAAAAAAGACTATCTACCAAGAAGGAAAAAGATAAAATCTATTAAAATAGATGATTTTAAAGAAACCGGCTCTAATTGTATAAAAAATCCAGGGTTTAAAGGAAAGTCTATCCCATATCACTGGGAAGTAGGCGATGAGAGCAAATTGGCCATAAAAAAAGAAAGTAGCTCCAACTGTTTAGAATTAATGCGGAAAAAGAAAGAGAAATATACCGTGAGTATCTGTTATCAGAATGTAGCGGTCAAACCTGAAACATATTATATACTAAAAGGGGAAATAAAAAGAGGTCTGGGTAAGGATGCTGTGGATAGAGGAGGATATACTTTAGCCAGGATTGTAGTCATGGACGAGAATGGCAATTATCTTGGCGCTGTTTCCGATGAAACAAGAGGCGTAAGATGGGTAGAGGCCTCTACTTTAATATATACTGAAAAAAACGCAAGAGAGGTAATGATTGCTTGCTATATTGAATATGGGAAGGTTTATTTTCGAAACATTAGTTTAAAAGAATGCAAAGGACCTTTTTTGAATTTAATTTAATAAATAGAATAAAGTTATTATGTCTATTTCTTCACACAAAAGACAGGGATACTTCTGTCATACAAGTGCTTGACAAAATCATATATTGTGTTATATTTAAAATGATGATTAAATCAACAAATAAAAGTTTATAAAATGAGAAAGCGAATCAAGATTCAGTCAAAATTTGAGCAGGTATATGACTACATAATAAATAAGATAAAGAAAGATATGACTGTAGGGGATAAATTTCTTACTGAAACCAAAGTCGCAGATCTATTGTGTGTCAACCGCATGACTGTTGCGAAAGTAATGTCGGTGTTGAAAAGTGAAGGGTATATAGATAGAAAACAAGGAATCGGAACAATAATTCTTAAGAAACCGAAGCAAAATGTGCGGGATGGAATAATAACGGTACTGCCGTATGTGAATATAGGAAGCCTCAAAGACAAATATTTTTCTAAATTGTTTAATACAATATTTTTGGAATCTCTTAATATGGGATTAGTGAATACTTCTGTAGGAAGCAAAGGGGAAAAGCAAAAAATAATTGATTTTGAACAGATTGATAATCTGTATTCCTCTGAGAAATATCAGGGAATTGTTATAATGAATCCCAGAAAGCAAGGTGTTAATGAATGGGAAAACTATTTTAGGAATAGAAAAATAATTATTGTTTGGGTAGGAATGTCAACCGATGTTTCTAATAGAATTAATTGCATAGACTCGGATAATAAAGAAGGTTCAATAAATGCAACGCGGTATTTGTTTGAACTAGGTTATAGAAAACTTGGATTCTTATCCAGAAAGCTGGATACTACAAATAGAGAGGACCGTCTATACGGATTTGAAAAAGCTTATGAAGAAAAGAAGTTTAATCTGGGCAGAAATCAAATAGTGATAGTAAAGGATGTAGAAAGTTCAAAGGAGGCTGGTTATATGGGGATGAAGAGGTTTATTGAGAATGATATAAAATTAGATGCGCTGTTTGTGGCTGACGAAGGTCTTCTATATGGAATAGAAGAAGCCAGAAAAGAGTATCCTAATAAAAGCATATTCAGTTTGCCGATGATAACGTTTGATTATGAATTGCCCGGACAATTTAGTAATGTAATAGCCTCCGTAATTCAGCCCATAACTGAAATGGGAACGCTTGCTGTTAAAATTATTAACCAAATATATAAAGGGAATATGAAACAGCCAGTGAAAAAGATGCTAAAAGTGAAGCTAGTAAAAAGGAGTGGAGTTGAGTAAAGACAATATATTCAGAAGTTTCTTGTTGGGTGTGAATTATTGGCCAAGACATCATGGAGTAAAAATGTGGAAAGAGTGGAACTCTGAAGAGATTGACTCAGAGTTTGGAGAGATAAAAGCGCTTGGAATGAATGTTGTAAGAGTTTTCCTTATATGGGACGACTTCCAGCCAATACTGGAAATAGGCACATCTGAGCATACAAGAGAAATTGTTATGCGGCACGATGAAAGTATTACATCTCTGGATAATCCTGAAATGGTAGATAAAGATATGGTCAAAAAGTTTGATAAACTTCTTTCAATTGCTGATAAACATAAATTAAAACTTATTGTTGCTCTCATGACTGGTTGGATGAGCGGGGCACTCTTGGATATAAGCTGGAGAAAGGACAGGAATATATTCACTGACCCGTTTATGATTAAATGGGAGCTTCTATACTGCAGGTATTTTGCTCATCGCTATAAAAATAACGATACAATTCTCTCGTGGGAGTTTGGAAATGAGCACAACTGTTTTATGAAATGTCCCAGTCCGGAGGCAGCCTGGACATGGCTGAGGACAATTTCTAATGAGTTGCGCATAAATGATCCAAAACACCTAATTAGTTCGGGAATGCATTCATTGAGTTCTCATCCTAATAATGAAAGCCCATGGGGGATCAAAGAGAGTGGAGAGGTTGTTGATGTTTTAACTGTCCATCCATATCCTCCTTTTACTCCTGGCTGCTATATGGATAAGCTCACAGATATGAGGGCTAATCTGCATGCGACAACGCAGAGTAGATATTACTCTTGTCTTGGGGGAAAACCTGTCCTGTGTGAAGAAACAGGTTCTTTGGGGAACAGTACACTTTCTGAGGAAAGCTCTGCGGATTTTATCAGGTTACGATTATACAGCCTTTTTGCAAACGGAGATATTGGGTGTCTTTGGTGGTGTTTCAGCGATTTCAGCCAAAGCAAAATGATCCCATATAAATGGGTGCAGATGGAAAATGGTCTTGGGCTTACATCCCTGGATAAAAGAGTTAAACCTGCTGGAGAGGAATTTAAAAGGTTCGGGAAAGTCATAGATAAAATAGGAGGAAAATTGCCGCAGACCAGTAAGAAAGCAGCTATAGTCATAATGGATGTGGAAGATTTTTGGGAGCGTTACTATAATACTTTTGTTTTATGCAAACAGGCTGGTATTGAAGCAGATTTCATCTATGCGCATGATTCATTTGAGAGATACAACTTATTGATATGCCCGTCAGTATGTGGACACTCTAATTATAATATTGTGGATTGGCAGCGTATAATGGATTATGTGAAAAAAGGCGGATTTTTATATCTTTCCTACGATGGGGGCAGTATCACAAATCTTGAGGAATTTTTTGGGATAGAATCTGCGGATCGTTTGCCGTTTCCTGAATCAAAGACATTCATGACTTCGTCTAATAACTGTCCTCATTCGCTAAAAGGACTTGAATTGCGCTGCAAGATACAGGATTGGCATCTGGAGATAAAAAGGCATAAAGCGCAAACATTATTGGAATGGGAGGATAAGACCCCTGCAATGTTGAGATATAAGTATGGCAAAGGGAAAACAATATTCTTAGGATTAGGAGTGGAAGCTATTTTGTCCAGGACAAAATATGTTTCAAATGATAATAATACTTATAGAATATATGAATATTTAAAAGAGATAAGCAAGGTAGCGCAGGAATTAGATATTTCAAATCCCTATGTTGAGCGAACATATCACCGTGTTTCAGAAAACGAGGGATATTTAGTTCTAGTAAATCATAAGGAAGATTTAATTGAAGTTGATGTTCTATGCAAAACTCGCCCAAAATCAATAATGCCTATAGATAAAGATATTAAGAGTTGTGTATTTGATGGCTCGTGGAGGATTAAACTACAACCATTTGAGGGGAATATATTTAATGTAGTGTGGTAGGTTTAGGAAGGAGGTGAAAGGATGTTAAGTAAAATAAGAAAGATGTGTGGAATGACTGCATTCACTTTGATAGAGCTTTTGGTCGTAATAGCAGTTATAGCTCTGCTTGCGTCAATGCTGTTGCCTGCATTACAAGAAGCAAGGGGAATGGCTAGAAAAGCAGTGTGTATAAGCAATCTGAAGCAGATTGGGCTTGCTTTTAATCTTTATATGGCAAATTGGAATGATTGGCTGCCCTATTCTGGAGGCCCCCACGTCGCTGGCTGGCCAAGCTATGGATTGACCTGGGATTCAAAGTTGGCAGAAATAATATATGGTGTTGATATTCCCATAGGAGAAGGTCTACCTGACTGGGTAACGGAGGGCGGACATCACATTTTCTGGTGCCCGAGCCAAAAGAATCCTTCCTCGAGAAAATATAGGGCTTATGCTATGAATGGAATGCTTGTGCAATCAAGCCACTCTAGTGGTCCTTACAGGTACGGAAAGATAGATCAACTATCTGAAATTCTGTTAGTTATGGACACCGGACCTAATACTCTGGCTACTGATAAGTGGTATAGCCTTATAAATAATAATACCTGTAGTCAAAGTTTTTGGACGGAAGCAGTTGGCGGTCCTAGTTCATCAGTAGAAGGTTTTCCTCACAACAACATGTCCAATGTTCTGTTCTGTGATTTTCATGTTGGCCAAATTCCATCACAGGATGCACCGGGAGCTGATGGCGTTGGAGATGGTTTCAAACTGTGGTAATTTTGAGAACAAAGGAGGTGAATGAGAACGAAAAAAAGAAGTGCAGTATTTTAAACTATGTAAAAATAAATAAAACAGGAGGGAATAAAATGAGATGTGAAAGAAAAGGAAGAATGGTTATGTTGGGCTTGCTGGCGATATTTTTATTGATTTTTTCGGTATGGCAAACTCCGGTTATAGCGGAAAGTGAAGAAAATTTGGTTGGCTGGTGGAAGCTGGACGGATCTGAGCGGGAAGGGAAGCCTGGAGAGGTAAAAGATGCCAGCGGTCATGGTAATGACCTTACTGCGGAAGGCTGGGAGGATTATCCAAAGACAGTTCCTGGCGTCTTGGGCAAATCCGCACAATTTGATGGAAAAGGGCAGTATCTTTATGCCGCCCCGGATCGTGAAAGTTTGAAGGTTGGAGATGAATCGTTCACCTTGATGGCGTGGGTAAAATCCGATGATCTTACAGCTAGATGCGGGATATTGGGAATGGCTGTTTGCGATTATGCAAGTACCTGTTATGGTTTTTATCAGAGGGAAGTGCCCAAAGGAGCTCCTAAATTTTTCTTTGTAGTTAATGGAGATCCAGCTATAGAAAAGCCTTTTTGGAATTTCATTGCCGCTTCAGCGCAGTCAGGCTGGCATCATCTGTGTGGAGTGCGGAAATGGGGTGAGAAACTTCGTCTCTATGTAGACGGGAAACTTGTTGCAGAAGGAGGAAAGGGAGCTATCAATCCCGATAAGAAAGGGGAGTATTTTCTTATCGGTGCCGCTTTTCATGATAAGGATGGGCCTACTGGATTTTTCAATGGTCTGATTGATGACGTGCGGCTCTACAAAGGGACAGCGCTTTCCCCAGAACAGATAAAGGCAATTTACATGGAATCGCGTAAGGTTTTTGATCTATAAAAATAAAAAAATAGGAAGACAAGATATGAAACATAAATTTGTTGCGTGGTTTGTTATTGTTGTATGTATTTTCAGTTTTGTCCAATCCGGTTTTTGCGCTCTTGATACAGATTATAGCCGGGATGAGATAATGATTCCATATGAGTGGAAATATTATCTTGGCGACGTTCCCGGGGCGGAGAAGCCCGATTTCTTTGATGCGGACTGGCCGACCTGGCTTACTCCATGGAAATTCGTACATGAAGAAACGCCGTCTGTTCCTCCCGGATATAATGGCGTGATATGGTACAGGATGGATTTTCTTATACCTGAAAAGGCATTAGGTCCAGGATTAATTTGTGAGTTGGGGCAGGTGCGTGGAGTAACAAAGGTCTATGTTAACGGACATAAGCTTGTTCTAAAACGTAAAAGAGGCGCTATTTTCGCCGATATTCCACTCAACATATTATACAGGGATAAGCGTAATGTTCTGGCTTTACGTATTGCCGGTCATGGACGAGATTGTGGCAGGGTAAAAGGACCTCTGCACCTGACATGGCAGAATTTGTCAAGGAGATTAAAAGGACGCGTACGAGTGGTATCGCTTCCTACGAATGCTGGCACAGGTAAAGGCGGAGTGAAAGTTGAATTTCGCAATGCGGGAGAAGGAGCAGATGACCAGTGGAAGTTTCGTCTTAAGATAATTGATTATTTTGGAAGGAATGTTCTCTCTGAACGCACTGAGCAGCCTTCAGGCAAGAAAAGTTGGTCCCATAATCTCTCTTTTATAGTTAACTCTACAAAACCATATCGCTTGCGTATAATTGATGAGAAGACAGGAGAAGTTGTAACCAGATATGTCCGTTGTGATAAAATGACAGGAGAAAGACAGCGCGTGCTTTTGAGCGGTTCTCAATGGAAGATGCTGGCAGTTAAGGAAGATAAATTCGGAGCATTTCCAACTAAAAAAGCAGCTTGGGAGTCATGGACTATCCCTCCTATCGGGAACCAGTTCAGTGCCTGGGGCTATGACTGCGGGGGCGCCTATTATGACAGGCCTATGAAGCTTGCCTGTCAACCGTTTATGAAACATAAATGTCATCGCGCCTGGTTCATGAGGAAATTCACCATACCCGCCAGTATGGCAGGTAAAGTGATCTCGTTGAAGATCGGGGCAAGCTGGGGGACTACTCTGGTATATGTGAACAGCCAATTGGTCCAGAAAAGCATCGACAGTTTCAACCCTATCATCTGCGATATAACAAAAATTGCCCGTGTAGGTGAGGAGAACGAGGTGTTGCTTGCTGTAACTGACCTCACTTCTTTACTTAATCCCGAGAAGGTCGGCTCGATACGCAGTTCGAGCGGTGTCTATAGAGGAAGACCTGTTAAGGCGTTTGACGGTGTGGTTGGATTATGGAACTTTCGCCTCGGGTATCGGTATGGCGGTCCATGGCAGGACGTAAATCTGTTAGCCCGTCCGGCCGTTTCCATAGATGATGTATTCATTATCTCCAAATTTAAAGAAAAGCGTCTCAATGCGGAGATAACCGTATCCAACAATTCAGCGGGAAGTATGTCCGTTGTGATTGACGGTTCTATCTGGAAAGATAACCAGAGAGCCGGACAATTGGGTAATAGCGCGCTGACTCTTGCCGGAGGAGAAGTAAAGAAGATAATCATGGAAGGAGAGGTAAAGCTTTCTCCGTGGTTCCCGCATTCTCCTGTCCTTTACCGGTTCGAGGCCCGTATCAGTGACAAAAAAGGAAGAATGCTTGATTCTTGCGACACTCGTTTTGGGTTTCGGGAGATTGGTACAGACGGAATACATTTTAAACTGAACGATGAAATCTATGATGTGAGGCGTATGTCATGCGGTATATTGAAGCTTTGTGATACACCGCACGGTCTAGAACATTACTATCGTTATATTAAGAAGACCGGCCGGAATCTCTGGCGTATGCGATTTTCTACGCAGGAGTTTCCGTTTCCTTACTGGCTTGATATAGCTGACGAAACCGGTATGCCGCTTCAGATTTCGGGCGCGTGGTTTGGTCCGATGTCTCACGATATCTATTCTCCTGTTTTCTGGAACAACATGCGCGCGCATATGCAGGCGACAGCTCATCTTCATCGTAATCGTCCTTCAGTCTTCCTTTACAGCCTCGGTAATGAAATTTTGTCTGGTTCAGATGTCACGGCTAAGCTGCTCTTTAGCGTTCGTGATGCGTTGAAAGCTGTAGATCCGACGCGTCCTGTTGGTCTTGATGATGATACTGATTATCTGAGAGAAGGTTTGGACTTTATTAATATACATTACCCTTATCCACTCAGCCAGCATTTTCTCTGGCCGGACAGCGCTTTCTGGTGGCAGACACCCATGCCTATCGTCTTCAACCGTCATCCGGGTATTTTTGACTGGAAGCGGGACCGTCCGGTACTAGTAGGAGAGCTGTCTCACGTCGCCTACGCAAAGGCGCCAAATGGAGTGAGCACTATTCTTGGAGACAAGACATATCTCAGAAGACCTCAATCATGGATACAGGCATGGCTTAGGGGCTCGCGGATGCTCCTTGACGGGGCGCGTCTCTCCGGTGTAGGAGGAACAGATAAGCTGATGTGGGCTGGATACCGCACCGCGTTTATATTTAAATCGCTTAATCCACCCATTTGCGCCATTCTACGAGAATACGATCATACTTTCTACTCGGGAGAAAAGATAGAACGTACTTTCAGCTTGCTTAACGATAGTTTAGAGACCGAAGGTCTTGAATTGCGCTGGAAGCTGAGGACTCCATCCATGGTTATTAAATCCGGCAAGGTATCGAAGACCCTTAGCCCTGGTGGTCGTGAGGATATTAAAGTAACTCTTCATCTGCCGAAAGTTAAGGAGCGCTCTACTGTGGCTCTGGAATGGGAAGTCTTTGACGGCAGAGAAGTACATGAATTCTCATCTCGGGCATATGAGGTATTACCCAGACTTAAGGTATCCAAGAATATCCATATCCCGATTTATGATCCTTCAGGGCTGACAAAGAAGGCGCTAAATAGATTAGGGGTAATGACAAAGCAGATAGATAATCTGACTTCCGGCTCTATGAAAGGTCTTGATTGTCTCTGGATTGGAGAAAACGCTTTGTCTGGAAATTCCGGTTATAACCCTAAAATACTACAGGATTTTGCATCTCGTGGCGGCCGGTTGATTATTCTGAGACAGCAGTCGCCATTTACTGCTCCCACATTGACAGAGATGTCTCCTGATGCAAGGCACGAATCAAATCAGGCATGGATAAGGTTTCCTGATCATCCAATCCTGTCCGGATTGGAGAAAGGGGACTTCTCTTACTGGCGGGGCAGGCAGCAGAAGTATCCTCCTCACACCTCAGGAGGCCCGCGTCTTAAGGCAGAACCTACCTGGCCGCCCAATCATCGTGTCTGTGTTCAGGCTTACACTAAACCTTCCAAGGGTAATTTCCGCATTTTGCTGGATAGCGGCGGTCCTGACGGATTAGAATGGACACCATTGGCAGAGATACCATTTGGCAAAGGATCTGTGATTCTATGTCAGCTCATGCTTACAGATTGTCTCAATCTGGAACCTGTTGCTGATAAACTGGTAGCAAATATGCTTGCATGGACAAATAATCAGGAAATAGTACCAGCGGTTCCCGCCGAAAAACTGTATTTATTATCCAAAGAGAGCCCTGAAATCAGCGAAGCGCTTGAAGAGGCAGGAATTCAATATACACAAGTTGTCCATCCTATAGACTCATCTGTCTTTTTATCAGACGGAGTCCTCTTAATCGGACCCAAAGAAGATATATCTGCCGATGAGTCGGTGGCATTATCCGGATGGATGAAAGAGGGTGGAACTGTATGGTTGCATAATCTGCAGGTTATAGAAAAAAAGGAAGGTGTTGAGATACCCACAAAAGGATTAGTTGCTTGGTGGAAGATGGATAAAGCCGGTTGGAAAGGTAACCCGGGTGAACTGAAAGATGCTACTGGTCGGGGTAATGATCTTACCGCAAAAAGTTCGAATGATTTTCCAAAAACAGTTCCCGGCGTCTTGGGCAGGGCCGCGCAATTTGATGGAAATGGGCAATATCTTTATGCCGCTCCGGACATTGAAGATTTAAAGGTTGGAGAAGAGTCGTTCACACTGATGGCATGGGTAAAGTCTCAGGATCTTGCAGCAAGGTGCGGGATCGTAGGAATGGCTGTTGCAGATTATGCTTCTACCAACTATGGTTTTTATCAGCGTGAGGTCCCCAAAGGAGCTCCTAAATTTTTCTTTGTAGTTAATGGGCATCCAGGTAAGGGAGACCCATGGAATTTCATTAGTGCTCCAGCGCAGTCAGGCTGGCATCATCTATGCGGGGTGCGGAAAAGGAATAGGAAACTTCGTCTTTATGTAGACGGGGAACTTGCTAAAGAAGGGGGGAAAGGTAACCTCAATCCCGATAGGAAGGGTGATTATTTTCTTATCGGTGCGGGTGACGCTAACTCTGAGATGATACCCGGGGGGTTCTTTAAGGGACTTATTGATGATGTCCGGCTTTACAAAGGGACAGCGCTTTTTCCCAAACAGATAAAGGCAATTTACATGCAGTCTCAGAAAGGCTCTGATTCGCTTAATAGTTTGAAAGCATTACTGCCTGAGGGACTTGCCTTAGATAAAAAAATCCCGGATTCGGTAGAGCTCATCACTGACCGCGGGCTTGGATCAGGACTGTCACATTATGAACTCTGGTGGCGGCGTGGCTGGTATTTTACTACTAAGAAGGAAACGCAGCCGATAACAGACATAGCTAAACATGTGGTAATAGGAGCGAAAGAAAAGGATATTCAGGTCTTCACTGATCCGGCGTTACTGCTTCAATGGAAGCTGGGTAAAGGAAAGCTTGTAATAGACCAATTCAGATGGGAGATGCTGCCCGGACAACCAAAAGCGATGCGGGTGCTTAATACCCTTGTCACAAATTTGGGCTGTGCTGTGGTTGCTCCAGAACGCAGTAAGACTAGCTGGGAGTACTCTCCAATCAATATCCAGTCCGCTTGTAACCGCTCGCTGAGTCGGTTATCCGCGGTAGATCTGATAAATAAGCCTTCTTTTGTTGATGACGGTGACAACGATCTTCGTGAACTTCCCATTGGGAAAGTTAAATTCAAAGGAGTGCCGTTTTTAACTATGGAGGCTCTGATTTTGAAATCAAAACAGATGCTTTATCTACCTGTTGAATCAAGACCTATTTATATTAATCAAACTGCTCAGCGGATATACTTCCTTCATACTGCTGTAGGTTCAGATAAGGGCAAGATAGGTAGTTATATAATTAACTATGCTAGCGGTCTGAAAACAGAGTTGTCGATTGTAAACGGCTATAATGTTAAGGATTGGTGGGATGTTGGAAAGGATAGGCACGAGGCAAAGCTGGCATGGTCCGGCAAGAATCCTAAACATGCTCCGGTATGTGTTTACATCATGGAATGGGAAAATACTCATCCTGATGAAAAGATTACCTCAATTCAGATGAAAAGCGAGGGAGGATCAGTAACGCCGGTTCTTTTGGGTATTACAACAGCAAAAACAGCTACAGGGACTATTTCTAAAAAACCCTACCAGACTTTTCTTCCGCTGGATATTTCTGTGGTGACAAACAGAAGTCTTAAGACCGGTGGTGTTCAGGGGTGGCCTGATGTGCCAGAAAATGACCTGCGTGAATTTGAGACAGGAAATGTTCTACTAAATGGGATTCCTGCGCAGGTAGCTTCTGATCCGAAATCGTGTCTTATTCTGGAAGTGCCGCAAATAACAAAGCTGCGAAAAGGAGGTGTGGCAACAGGAGAATTTCCTGAAGAGGCAGCGATTCCTGTTAAGAAAAAGGCAGATGCGGTATTTTTTCTGCAGACGTCTATGTATGGCGCAGGTTCAATAGTTTATGCGATAGATTACAGTGATGGTGAACATGAAGAGATATCAATAGTTGGCGGAAAGAATCTCTGGGATTGGTGGAAGAATATAGACTTTCTTTCATCTCGAGTGAGTCTTGCATGGAAGGGATACAACTACTTTGCCCGCAGGCCGGTGCATGTCTACTGGTATAAGTGGAGAAATCCACATCCTGATAAGATAATTCAGAATGTTCATGTAAGACAAATGAAGGGAGTTACAAAAGGAATTCCAATCCTCTTGGGAATAACACTTGGATATAAAAAGTAATTATGTGAAAATCAAAAAACAGGAGGAAACAAAATGAGATGTAAAAGAAGTGGAATAATGGTTATGTTGGGTTTGCTGGTGATATTTTTATTGATATTTTCAGCATGGAAGACACAGGTTATTGCGGAAGATAAAGAAAATTTAGTTGGCTGGTGGAAGATGAACGAATCTGAGTGGACAGGTAAACAGGGAGAAGTGAAAGATGCCAGCGGTCATGGTAATGATCTTAGTGGAGACGGCTGGGAAGATTTTCCAAAGACAGCTCCAATAGCGCCAGGTGTCTTTAATAGGGCAGGGATATTTAATGGGAAAGGACAATATCTCTATGCTCCTGCAGGCAATCAGGATTTGGCGGTTGGCACAGGAGATTTTACACTCCTTGCCTGGGTTAAGAGTAATAATCTCTCAACCAGGTGTGCCATTTTGGGCCAGCAAGCGTGTGATTACGGTGACTATAATTACGGATTCTATCAGCGAAACCATGCCTATCATTTTATCGTTAACAGCTCCGCTAAGAAAGGAGAAAAGTGGTGGTTTTTTATCACGAGACCGATCAGATTTGGATGGCACCACTTGGCCGGGGTGAGAGAGGGTGACAAAATATATTTTTATATTGATGGTAAATTGCGTGCTACCAGAGAAGGAGCAGGTGACAAAAATCCGGATAAAAGTGGGAAATCTTTTGTCATTGGTTCTGGCGGCACTAAAATCACAGAATTTTTTGACGGGCTAATAACCGATGTAAAACTCTATAAATCAGCTCTCAGTCCAGAACAGATTGCTGGAGAGTATAATCGCCTGAAGGATACATTCCCTCAGGCAGAAGAGCAGGAAGTGGTTGCATACGAACAGGGCTTTGAACAACTTGCCGTGGGCGTGAAAACAGGTTCTGGAATATCGGGAAATGCCGACATGGATATCACCGACAAGAGCCATTATACGAGCAGCCGGGCATTGCGCATTATCTATCATCCGGGAGCAGAGAAGGACAAGCAGGTAAATTTATCTCCTTCTTTGGGTGCTCCTTTGGATTGCACTTGCAAAGTTTCCCTGAGGGTAAAATTTGAAGATGTTGTCCAGCCCCAGAATCGAAAATGGCTCTACCCTTACATACGAGTAAATGTCTATGACGAAAAGGGTAAGAATATTCAGACTCATTCGCTCCTATATAGTGTAACGACAACCGACTCGGAATCTTCAGCAGACGACAACTGGATAATGCTTAAACAGGAATTTAAGCTTAAAGAAGGCGCTTCCCGTTTTCAGTTAGTAATGTATGTCTACGAGAAGCATGGTACAAGCGGCACTGTCTATATTGATGATATTAAGATAATACAGAAATTCAAGTAACCTTAAATAATGGAAAAGGAGAACAGGATATGAAACATAAATTTGTTGCGTGGTTTGTTTTTGTTGTATGTATTTTCAGTTTTGCCCAAACTGGTTTTTGTGCTGTTGATATAGATTATAGCCGGGATGAGATAATGATCCCCTATGAATGGAAATATTATCTTGGTGACGTTCCCGGGGCGGAGAAGCCTGATTTTTTTGATGCGGACTGGTCGACATGGCTTGCTCCATGGAAATTCATACATGAAGAAACGCCATCTGTTCCTCCCGGATATAATGGCGTGATATGGTACAGGATGGATTTTCTTATACCTGAAAAGGCATTAGGCACAGGATTAATTTGTGAGTTGGGGCAGGTGCGTGGAGTAACAAAGGTCTATGTTAACGGACATAAGCTTGTTCTAAAACGTAAAAGAGGCGCTATTTTCGCTGATATTCCACTCAACATATTATACAGGGATAAGCGAAATGTTCTGGCTTTGCGTATTGCTGGTCACGGACGAGATCGTGGCAGGGTAAAAGGACCTCTGCATCTGACATGGCAGAATCTGTCAAGGAGATTAAAAGGACGCGTACGAGTGGTATCGCTTCCTACGAATGCAGGCACAGGTAAAGGCGGAGTGAAAGTTGAATTTCGCAATGCGGGAGAAGGAGCAGATGACCAGTGGAAGTTTCGTCTTAAGATAATTGATTATTTTGGAAGGAATGTTTTCTCTGGACGCACTGAACGGCCTTCAGGCAAAAAAATCTGGTCACATGACCTCTCATTTATGGTTAATTCTACAAAACCATATCGTTTGCGTATAATTGATGAGAAAACAGGAGAAGTCGTAACCAGATATGCCCGTTGTAATAAATTGACAGGAGATAGACAGCGCGTGCTTTTGAGCGGCTCTCAATGGAAGATGCTGGCGGTTAAGGAAGATAAATTCGGAGCATTTCCGACTGAAACCGCGGCCTGGGAATCATGGACTATTCCTCCTATCGGGAATCAGTTTAGTGCCTGGGGATATGACTGCGGGGGCGCCTTTTATGCCAGGCCCATGCTGCTTACCTGTCAGCCATTCGTGAAACATAACTGTCATCGCGCCTGGTTCATGAGGAAATTCACCGTACCCGCCAGTATGGCAGGTAAAGTGATCTCGTTGAAGATCGGGGCAAGCTGGGGGACTACCCTTGTGTATGTGAACGGTCAATTAGTTAAGAAGAGTATCGACAGTTTCAATCCTATCATCTGCGATATAACGAAAATTGCCCGTATCGGTGAAGAGAACGAGGTGCTGCTTGCTGTCACTGACCTCACTTCTTTACTAAATCCCGAGAAGCTCGGGTCGATACGCAGTTCAAGCGGCGTATATAGACGACGTCCTGTTGAGGCGTTTATTGGTGTGATTGGAGGATGGGGCCGCATGAGCCACCGTACTGGGTATCGGTATGGCGGTCCATGGCAGGATGTGAATTTGTTGGCGCGACCGGCTGTTTCCGTAGAAGATGTATTTATTATCTCCAGATTTAAAGAAAAACGTCTCAAAGTGGAGATAACTGTGTCTAACAATTCAGCGAAAAACATGTCCGTTGTGATTGACAACTCTATCTGGAAAGAAGATCGGGAAGCCGGTCGATTGGGTAGTAGCGTTGTGACTCTTTCAGGGGGAGACGTAAAGAAGATAGTTATGGAAGGGCCTGTAAAGCTTTCTCCATGGTTTCCAAATTCACCGGTTCTCTATCGATTCCAAACGTGTATTACTGGCAAAAAAGGCAAAGCGCTTGATTCTTGCGACACTCGTTTTGGGTTTCGGGAGATCGGCACGGACGGAATACATTTTAAGCTGAACAATGAAATCTATAACGTGATGCGCAGATCAGGCAACACGGGCTCAAAACTCTGCGATACTCCGCACGGTCTTGAACATTACTATCGTTATATTAAGAAGACGGGTAAGAATCTCTGGCGTGTCCAACATGGGCCGACGGAGTTTCCGTCCCCATACTGGCTTGATATAGCTGACGAAATCGGCATGCCGATTCAGATTGAAGGTCAATGGCTTTATAAATATCAAGATATCTATTCTCCTCAGTTCTGGGAGAATTTTCGTTCTCATTTCCGGGCGACAGCTCGTCTTCACCGCAATCGTCCTTCGGTCTTCTTTTACAGCCTCGCTAATGAACCTGTCAACCATTCTCCGGACGGTACGGCAGATCTTCCTTTTAGCGTTCGTGATGCGATAAAATCTGTAGACCCTACACGTCCTGTTGGTCTTGACGATGATACTGATTATCTGAGAGAAGGTTTGGATTTTATTTGTTTCCACTATCCTTATCCGCTTGCTCAGCATTTCCTCTGGCCAGACAGCGCTTTCTGGTGGCAGACACCCATGCCTGTTGTTTTCAACCGCTCACCGGGTGTCTTTGACTGGAAGCGAGACCGTCCTGTAATAGTTGGAGAAATGTCTGACCACTCATATGCGCGGGCGCCCAATGGAGTGAGCACTATTCTTGGAGACAAGACATATCTCAGAAGACCCCAATCATGGATACAAGCATGGCTTAACGGCTCGCGGATGCTTCATGACGGAGCGCGTCTCTCAGGTGGTGTAGGAACAAACATGTGGCTGGCTCAATGGCGAGATGCGTTTGTAAATAAATCGCTTAATCCACCCATTTGCGCCATTCTACGAGAATACGATCATACTTTCTACTCGGGAGAAAAGATAGAACGTACTTTCAGCTTGCTTAACGA
>Ga0207996_1000306_pt1 | contig 45381 bp, 44 predicted proteins | sample AntAceMetag02UKG_FD_184773 | JGI IMG/M metagenome (GOLD analysis project Ga0207996, IMG submission 184773) | Saline lake microbial communities from Ace Lake, Antarctica - Antarctic Ace Lake Metagenome 02UKG (SPAdes) (version 2) | ecosystem: Environmental > Aquatic > Non-marine Saline and...
ATATAAGTTTGGTTAGGTGTAACCATTATTGTATTTATCCAATCCTGGTACCCCTTCTTAGTAATTAGTAACTCATGATAACCCTGTTCGATATTTTTTAGTTCCACTGATTTATTCGCAGAGGTCATTCGCTTATATTTCTCATCCAAATATATTTTTGCGCTACCTTGATTACAGTAAACAGAAATTGAACTATAATCCACCGGTTTAACTAAATTAACAAAAACATTTGTAACTTGAGCAGGTGAAACATACACTTTTTCACTCCAATCTACATAACCTGTTTTAGTGATGGAAAGCTCATGATACCCTTCTTTTATATCTTCCAACATTACTGTTTTATTTGAATAGGTTCGTTTTTTATAGTCTCCATCCAAATATATTTTGGCATTGCTTTGATTGCAGGAAATTGCAATTGAGCCAAGTTTAAGTAATGGAGCTAAATCAGCAGAAACATTTATGGTCTTTGAAGAATAAACATGTACTTTTTTAATCCAATCTTCATAACCGGGTTTAGTTAATTTAATATAATGATATCCGGCATTAATCCTATCCAGGCTTAAAGGAGTCATCCCTCGATAAATATCGTCTAAATATATTTTGGAAGCAGGAGGGTTGGAATTTACTATAACTCTTCCGTAATTAACCGGGGGAGATATTACAGGGATTACATTAAAACTTAATAGATTGCTTGAAGTCCATTCTGTGGGGGGCAAAGGAAGAATGATAGATTTTATCCTCAGAACGAAAGACCTATATTCGCTGCTGACTTGGGGCATTAATTGTCTGGAAATCATATTTTTTACGCTTTCATTCACTAATAATGGTCGTGTTGTAGCAAATCCTTGAACAAATTCAATGCCTGCCTGGGTATCAGGGGCAATTTGCCCTTCGACTTTATGTTCTTGTCCGGCTTTTATAAAATTATGTGGTGAATATTTATTAGGAAATATAATTTTCACTTGACCCAAGGTATCATAATTATATAAAGTTACAAAAGCATCTCTGGTAGATTTAAAATAGATAATGATTTTTTCTCCCGGGGTAAAACTTTCGTTTCTCTCTTTATCTAATCTTAATCTAAGAGAAAAAGTCTGATTTGGGTTAATAATCTGAATACTTTTCATTTTTTCCATATCTTTTGGTGTTAAATTTTGAGCTAGATTTTCACCGACACTACTTAATAAAATTAAAAAAATCAAAGCGAACAAAAAACCACCAAGCATTTTTCTTTTATTCTGGTAAAAAATATTTTTTAACATTTCTTTAAAATCCTCCTTTTAGAATTTGGCAATTTATTATTATTGATTTTACTTGGAATGATTGGAATAAAAGGTCTAAGGTAAAAAATATAAAGTAGTTTGATTAATCAGTGTTATATTTTATCACTTTGATAAATACTTTTCTTCGAACAAAAAGCAATTACTATTTATTTTACTAATCGATTTTTCATTTTTGTGGATTCATATTGTGCAGAGATTTTATTTATTTTATCTGGTGTTCTTAATGGTTTTTAAATTGCCTTGATTTCCCGACCTTTTTTATTTCTATTATAACATATAAATATAATAAAAAAACTTATTAGTTATAGTAAATTAATTTTTATTTCTTTTTTTAAATATAGATAATTAAAACTCTCCTCATTCTATATCCTGACTCACTCTTTAGACTTTCTATCCTAATATTTTATCATGCCCTATCATGCAACAATGCTCGTCACGCTATCTTAACTTTACATTTTTGCTAAGTATAAATATTGATGGTTTCAGATTTACCTTTTTAAAAATCTAAAAAACAATTGATATATTTTTTACATTTATATATAATTACACTATATTTTCTTATAAAAGAAAATTTGTAAAATATAGTTACTTATTTCACACAAAAATAAAAGAAATATGAAGGTTTTGCAAAAAAAAATAAAAATTTACATAAAAAAAGAAGGAATTTAAAAATCCTTGTTGTATAATATATAATGTATGATGTAGTAAATTTATAATAATTTATTCAACCTGTATTTTAAAATTGAATCAACTTGCTAAAATAATGAAAGGAGGTGTATGTATTAATGAATAAAGGTGAATTAATTGATATGGTGGCAGAAGATGTTGGTTGTACTAAACGTGATGCAAAAATTATTGTAGAATGTGTATTTGATTCTATTGCTAAGGCTATGGAAAAGGGAGAGCCAGTTAGATTGGTTGGCTTTGGTACTTTTGGTATCAGAAAAAGAGCTGCTCGAACAGCCAGAAACCCACGTACCGGTGAAAACATTTCTGTTCCGGCTATGAATGTGCCTTTCTTTAAAGCTGGAAAAGATTTAAAAGGGAAGGTAAAATAGTTATACTATCTTCAATCGTGTTATAAAGCATTAAAGATAAAAAGGTCTATCTTGATATTTTTAAACCTGATAGACCTTTTTATTTACATAAACTATTTCTTTTCATCTATATGTACACCTTGAACATTCACATTAATTTCGGTGGCTTTAAGTCCGGTTTTAACTTCTATTTCCTCTTTAACCCTCTTTTGTATTTCTTTTGCCACTTCAATAATAATAGAGCCATACTCAATAATCACTGCAATGTTAGTAGAAATCTCTTTATTTTCTTTGAGATCAACTTTTATCCCTTTTTCCAGTTCTTTAATCCCTAGTAAAGTTCCGATTCCGCCTTTCGATTGAGTTGCCAATCCTGCTACACCTAAAACACTAATTACCGTTCGACTAATAATGGTTGCAATTACCTCAGGTACAATATTAACCTCGCCTAAATTCTCTTTCTCTTTTATCTTTTCTTCTTTTTTAACGTCTATAAGTAATTTTTTAGCCTTACTGTTTAAATTTATTAATTTCTTTTTCTTTACTTCTTTAACTATACTTTTATTCTCTTCTTTAATCATATATCTATTGTCTCCTTCAAATACCTTTTCATTTTTTAGAATAAAACAAATAGCATTAATTCTCTAATTAAAATATTATTTGTAAAAAGTTTGATTACTATATTAGCCAGGCATAACCAAAAATTTAATAGCGGTCCTTTCTTCTCCTTCAATCGTTACATCTACAAAAGCCGGTATACATACTAAGTTAACTCCGCTTGTTGCAGTAAATCCACGCGCAATAGCAATCGCCTTAACTGCCTGGTTTACAGCACCAGCTCCGATGGCTTGTAATTCAGCTTTTCCCTCTTCCCTAATAACTCCCGACAAAGCCCCAGCTACCGCTTTAGGATTCGACTTTGATGATACTTTCAATAGTTCCATTCTTTTCTCCTCCTTGCAACATTTAATAGTGAGTAATTATCTGCATTGATTAATTTATTTAAATGTTTTATATTGCTTTAGTTCTGTCTTTCTTTTCTTGTTTATTTTAAATCACCTCCAACAATTGTGGAGTTTTATAAAAAATTCACTCTATATTTTGATTATAGCATATAAGTCTATTCTTTTCATATTTTCAATTTTTTCTTGTCGATTTGTTCTTTTTCTATTTACTCACCTAAAGTTTACACTGACATATTGGCCTTAAATTGGTGAGTACTTTTTCAGATATATTCGGCGAAATATATGGAAGAAGTGCATCATTATGAAAAAGCGGGTCGATATTTTCGTCAAGATTAAAATAATTTCTTGCTTCTTCCCATATTTTTGTTCCCGGAATTGGAGAAAACTTTGCCAAACGGGGATGTGCACCACAATCTTTTACAAAATTTATAGAATCCTTAATTTCTTGTAAGGTCTGTCCTGGTAAACCAATTAATAGATAAGCACCAATTTGGCTTTGTTTAAAACCTGCTTTTAAAAAATAATTTACCGCTTTTTTAAACTCTATATTAGTAATCTTCCCACCTGTCATTTTTTGAGTAGCTGGATTTACTGTTTCAAAACCTAATCTGATTGTTTGGATACCAGCCTGTAACATCTTTTCTGCTATTTTTTTATCAATTTCTCTCGCATGTATTCCATTAGGTAAGTGAAAACGTACTTTAATTTTTTTATTTATTATTTCGTCCAATAAAACAATAAAATTTTTTTTAGGATTTATTAATAATGCATCATCATAAAATACAAAATCTCTAATTTTTCTTTTTTCCTTCCAATATCCAATTTCTCTCCCTACTTCTATTGGATTTCTAAATTCTAACTTCGGATTTAATTGATAAGATGCACAATAATTACACCGGAAAGGACATCCTCTTGATGTGATAATACAAATATAATCGAGTATTTCATATAAATCCCAATCAGGATAAGGAAAACAGTCTAAATTTTGTTCGTATTTGGAATAATTATTGCCTTTATTTCCGGTAATTTTTTCTAATAAAAGCAATAAACTCTCCATGTTGCTACCCTTTACTACATAATCTGCACCGGATAACTTTTTTGCATGTTCGTAACATAGAGTGCTATAAATTCCTCCTAAAATTATAGGAATATCAGGATATATTTTTTTTATTACTTCAATCACCCGGAATACTCCAGGATACCAATAAGTCATGATTGAGGTAATTAATACTACCCGGGGAATAGGCATTTTTTTTATTTCGTATAAAAAAATATCTTCGGTAATACCGTATCTACTGTAACGGCGAGGTATCTTTTCTAAAACTTCGGGTTTTTCAATTTCTTCCTTGTAAAATGAACCTCTACCAAACCCATCTTTTTTAAGCTTTTTTTTTCCGGTTATTTTTAAAATTCCTGAATTGTAACGATATAAACAATCAATAAAGCTAATTTTATAATTCTGTTCCTTTAAGATACTGGAAATATACAGTAATCCTAACGGTTTTGACCAATAATCAAATGCTGTAAAATCGTAAATCCAGGGATTTATTAATAATATATTATTTTTGTTCATAAAGGTGCATTTCTTTTCTCAAATTACAAAAGACAACAAAATAATCATCAAATTTAATTCGAATTTACAATATAGAAGTTCTTTTCAGAAAGGAATATTTTATTGATATAAATCTTTACTTTCCACTCCCCTGGAAATTTTGAAGAATAATGATCTTTTACACCTATCCAATACCAAGTCCGATAGTTCTGGTAATTACCAGCCTTCATTTCGATTTTTCCACGATGATATAACTTTCCTTCAGGACTAATCCATTCCCAGTAGAGCATAAAATTTTCATCAGCATTGTATGAAAACTGAAACCAGGCAATTACTTTTTCATTCCGGGTAGAAAAAAAATTTTTCTCCAATAATGGATTATTTTCTGAAATATCAGCACAAAGACTAAATCGTTGCAAATATTTTTCACCTGAAACAATCGGTTCTTGAGCCACAATCAAAGCAGAAAATATCATTAAAAACATGAACATGAACAACCAAAATTTTACTTTTTTACAGGTACACTCAATTTTATCTAACATTTAGCAGATACTCCCTTCTCTTTATTTTTTTTTACTAATCCCTGTTCGATAATTTTAAAGATTGCAGAATATTTATAATTTATCTCGATTAATCGATGAAAAATAGCAATTATTAGATGGAATAAGCCATATAATAATACACTATTTACCTATTCGCCAAATTAGATAGAACTTCCTGCTGATTTTAAAATATTTTTTCTTGGCAATAAACACAAAAAGTTAACAGCTTTTTTAAGCTACTGCCTTTTTTCATGATTGTGGCAATTATTTGTAGAGCTTTTTAACTTCCGCAAATAGAACAGTTCCCGGTTGAACAAGTAGGGCAAGAACCTCCGCTGGTGCATATTCCGAAACTATCAAAAACTCTCTTAACGTTTTTACTTTTACAATTTTTACATGAAAATTTTCCTTCTTCCATTTCCTTAATTGTTGCTCTAATTTCAAAAATTTTATGGCAGTCTAAACATTTAAAATTATAGTTCGGCATGGCTATCTTCCTTTCTTTTCATAATATTCATATCAACTAATTTTTCTATTTTATTTATACAACAAACCATCTTCCATGTCAAGATTCAGTAGATAGTAAAATCCCCTCTCTGGGCAGGAGCTGGCGGCATTTTTTTATATGATGTTTTTTATATGATTGACAAAAAGGGGGAAAAGGTATAAAATTCGAAATTAATAAAGCAGTGCGTTTTTTATTCGCTTAATCTCTTCAAAAAGAGAACGGGGGAACCATTAATTTGGGGTGAATCTTATTACTTTTAATTTTAGTAATGAGTAGAGCAATCCTTTCAGCTCGAATCCGTCAGCTAACCTCGTAAGCGTTGGAGGTGAAATATTTTTTACTACATATTTTTAAATTGATAGAGAAACTAGATGTTAATAGTTTCTCTTTTTTAATGAAAGAATCATGTTAAAAAAAAACTATAATTTATTTAGAAGAATAAAATGAGGTGAGTCATTTGAAAATAATTATTATAGGAGCTGGTAAAGTAGGTAAACAAATTGCCGAAACTTTATCTTCAGAAAATCACGATGTAATACTCATCGAAAAAGATGAAACAAGACGTCAAATAGCTCAGGATAATTTAGATATCATTACTATTTTAGGCAATGGAGTGAATGTGAGGACTTTAGAAAAAGCCGGCATCAAACAAACAGATATGCTAATAGCTGTAACAAACAGTGATGAAGTAAATATGTTAGCTTGTATGACCGCTAAGCAATTTGATGTACCAAAAAAAATTGCTCGAATCAGAAATTCTGAATATTTATATTCAAATATTTTATCAAGAGATAAATTGGGAATTGATTTTACCATTAACCCGGAAAGGGCTACTGCCAGAGAAATAATAAAGTTACTTAAATCGCCTAAAAACGTAGCGCAAATACAAAGTTTTGCCGGAGGAAAAGTCAAACTTATTGAATTAAGAATCGATGATAATTTTCCTTTTATTGACCAACAATTAAAAAATATAGACTTTAAATATCCCATTTTAGTAGCAGCCATTTATCGAAATGATAAAATTATTATCCCGAACGGCGAAGAAAAAATTATGGTAAATGATAATCTTTACATCTTAATTAAAAAGGAAAATTTAATAAATTTAGATTCGATAATCAGCAAAAAACCCTTGTTAATGCAAAATGTCATCATATTGGGAGGAAGCAAGATTGGCTTTCAAACTGCACAAATTTTATGCAAACTGGGAATTAAAACCAAACTTATTGAAATGGATATCGAAAAATGTGAACAAATTGCTGAAAAACTTCAAAACACCCTGGTCATTAATGGAGACGGCACGAATATTGATCTCTTAAAATCTGAAGGTATTGAGACAACCGATGGTTTTGTTGCAGTTACAGGTTATGATGAAGATAATTTATTAGTTGCTTTATTAGCTAAGCATTTGGGTGCCAAAAAAGTAATTGCCAAGGTAGATAGAACGAACTATGTTCCAATTTTAGAAAAAATTGGAGTTGATGCAGTTGTTAATCCCAGAATGACGACCGCTTCTGCTATTTTGCGGTCTATTCGAAGAGGAAAAATTATCTCTTTAACTTTATTAAAAGAAGGAAAAGCAGAAGTTATTGAACTAATCGTTCATTCCGGCGCAAAAATCATTAACACACCTTTAAAGAACGCAAAACTGCCAAAAAACTCTATTATCGGAGCAATTGTTCGAAAAAATAATGTTATTATCCCTCATGGTGATAATATAATTCAAGCTGACGATAAAATTATCATATTCGCCTTATCTTCTGATATAAAAAAGATTGAAAAAATTTTTGATGGTGAGAATAGATAAAAGTGAAATATAACATTGTATTAAATACTTTGGGGAGTATATTATTATTTTTAGGGATAAGTATGATATTTCCCTTATTATATGCTCTGTATTATCATGAAAAAGCAATAAGTGCTTTTATCATCTCAATGATTATTACTGTTACGGTCGGTATTTTATTAAAAAAATTATTTTCCCCTTTACAACCTATTAGAATAAAAGAGGGATTTGCTATTGCATGTTTGGGCTGGATAGTTGCGGCAGCATTTGGTGCACTTCCTTTTATGTTTGCAGGAACTTTTACTAACTTTATTGATGCCTATTTTGAATCAATGTCCGGATTTACCACCACTGGAGCAACAGTTATTGCTGCTATTGAGGGAAACCCGTATTCTATTTTATTCTGGCGAGATTTTATTCAATGGTTAGGCGGTATGGGAATTATTGTATTGGTGGTTGCTATCCTCCCACCCTTAGGGATTGGCGGAATGCAGTTATTTAAATCAGAAGTTCCCGGACCGGAACCGGATCGATTAAAACCAAAGATTAAAGATACCGCTAAACTTTTATGGAGGGTTTATATAGTAATATCTGCTTTGGAAGTCGGATGTCTATATTTAAGCGGAATGTCTTTATTTGATGCTCTTACCAACATGTTTGGGACCATGGCTACAGGAGGTTTCAATCCTAGAAATTTAAGCATAGCTGCATACGGTAATCCTTTTATCGAAATCATAATAACATTTTTTATGCTGATCGCCGGAGCTAATTTTTCTCTTCATTACAAAGTTCTTCATGGAGATATAAAAAGCCTGTTTAAAGATAAAGAATTTATTTTTTATTGCGGAATCATATTATTTTCAATCTTTGCAATTTCTACTGAGTTAAGATTGTATGTCTATAAATCCGTCTTTACTGCTCTTAGATATGCCACTTTTCAGGTAGTATCGATTATTACTACAACTGGTTTTGTTACTGCTGATTTCGATACCTGGCCGGCATTTTCTAAAACAATTCTACTGGTTCTAATGTTTATAGGTGGTTGTGCAGGTTCAACAGGAGGAGCAATAAAAAATATTCGAATTATGTTGTTGTTAAAACAGGCTGCCCGGGAATTTAAAAAACTAATTCATCCACAAGCTATAACTCCTATCAGGTTAGGAAATAAAACAATTTCTGAAGAAGTTATGCGCAATATTACCAGTTTTTTCTTTTTATATATATTTATTTTTGTAATTTGCTCGTTTATTATGTCTGCATTAGGTTTGGATATGGTAAGTGCTTCAGCTTCCGTTGCTGCAACTTTGGGAAATGTAGGACCAGGCCTTGGTATTGTCGGACCTACAAAAACTTATGCGCTTATACCGCCATTAGGCAAAATCGTTTTAACAATTTGCATGCTTTTAGGTCGATTGGAAATATATACTGTATTGGTTCTAATAGTTCCGGAATTTTGGAAAAAATAAAAATGAATCTATTTGATAAAAAAATAAAAAAATATTTTCTTAATTATCTTTTTCAGAGCATTTTTGCTACCATCACCCTAATATTTATCCTTTATCTTGAAAATATTTTTACTAATACTGCTATCGTAGCATCTTTAGGAGCAACAACCTTTATAATTTTTGCGATGCCCAAATATATAACTGCGCAACCAAGAAGAGTTATCGGTGGACATATAGTTGGTATTCTTGTTGGAATACTTTGTTTTTACATTCATTCATATTTAAAAGTAAATTTTTTTAATCCCGGTGAAATAATAGACATTGTTATTCCCGCATTTTCAGTAGGATTAGCCATCTTTATTATGGTAACTACTAATACCGAACATCCCCCTGCTGCTGGTACTGCCCTGGGAATAGTGATTCAGGGCTGGTCCTATTCCACAATATTTATCATCCTTATAACTACTTTCCTCTTATCATTAACCAAACATCTACTAAAACCATGGTTAAAAGATTTGATTTAGATTAATGCTCTTTATTTTTTTTAGAAAATTATCATTCTTTTTTTAAAATATTTCAACAAATGTTTACTAATTTCTTAATCATTTTCCAAAGCTAACATTTTTTGTTTTAATTTAATCCCACCTTCTGCGGAAAAACCTCCTAAACTACCGTCACTTTTTATTACCCGATGACAGGGGACAATTAAGGGTAAAGGATTATTTTTCATGGTGTTTCCAACTGCCCGATATGCCCGGGGATAATCGGCTGCTTCTGCTGCTTCTTTATAGGACCTAATTTCACCATAAGGAATCTTTTTAACTGTCTGTAAAACTTTCTTCTGAAAATTCGTATAATTATCTAAATTCAACCGGGAATCTGTAAAATCAATTTTCTTGCCGGTATAATATTCTTTAACCTTATGAATTAAATTTTTCCATTCTCTGTTATCTTCAGAAAGATTATTACATTTTAATTCTTTTTCTATTCTAAAAAGAACATTTTCTTTTCTCTCTTCCGGTAAAACAAAAATAAGCAAGCCCTTCTGGTCAGCTACGAATCCTGCCCATCCCCAGGCAGTCAAAAAAATAGCATATTTATAAATATTTTCCGACATATATCTTCTCCTCTTTTTGTCTTGTTACTGTATTTATTATATAATAAAAATCGTAAAACAAAATTAATTATTTATTTTTCGTATCGAGCGTTGAGTTTAACGAATAGGATATTAGTTATCCCGTTAGCCAGTTACCCGGTTTACCCGTTAAAATACGGGTTACAAATTGCAGGTTGCCAGTTACAAATTTGAAAAAAAGCCTTTACAGTGAACCAAAATAAACAAACTATAAACTATAAGCCCGTTTTGCGCTAACGAATAATTTAATTGGAAAATTAGTCAATATTTCATTATCATATATCAATAAGAATAAAGATTTTTATTGATATATGTAAAATTAAGTTGGGAAAAATTATGCTAAAAAAAATAAATGTCTTACTGTTGGCCGGAGGAAAAAATAAAATAAGCCTGAGAAAATTTACCGGAAAAGAAAATAAAGCCTTAATTGAAATAGGCCCTCACCGCAAACCTATGATTTTTTATATTATAGAAGCTTTAAAAAAATCAAAATACACTGATAAAATCATAGTAGCAGGACCTGAAGAAGTACAAAAATTAGTAAAAGATACGGTCTATCTAACCATTTCCGACGGACAAACCATTCCCGATACCTTGAAATTAGGAATTTTACCTCTCAAAAAAGATCCTTTAATATTAATCTCAACTTGTGATGCACCTTTAATAACCGAAAAACATATCGATTCTTTTATAAAAGAGTGTTATGGATGGCCTGGCTTTGATATTTATTATCCTATAATCGATAAAGAAATTTATCAACAATCTTATCCCTCTTCAGATTTAAGAAGAATTTATGCTAACCTCGTTGAAGGAAATTTTACCGGAGGAAATATTCTTTTAATAAATCCTCGGATTATCACTGATTTTGCAGATACAATTAACGATTTTATCTATTTCAGGAAACATCCTTTAAAAATGGCTCGACTCTTAGGGGCTCGAATAACTACAAAATACTTAAGAAAATATCTATCTATCCAGGATCTGGAAAAGAAAATCCCTGAATTATTGAGGGATTATAAAGGAAAAGCCATCCTCTCTCCTCCGGAAATCGCTCTGGATATCGATAAGCCCAGGCATTTGAAAGCTCTTTGGCATAATTATTAAATCTTATTCTTTACCCCATACATACAGCCACCATTTTTACCGGTTAGAAGATAGGAAGTAATAAAGACTTTGCGATCTCGTTCTAAAGCGATATCTCTTACTTTGGGAAAATAATTTCTTTCACATATTACCTTGAGAACTTGAACTCCTCCATCTTTACCATATCCTACATTTCGAGTAACTCCGAATCCCTCTTCACGAAGTTTTTCTTCAATCTCCTGCCATTTAGTTATGGAAATAACACCTATAGAAATTACCTCTTTCGAGATTTTTTCAGAAATATATATACCTATAATATTACCTATTGCAAATCCCCCACAATAGGCAAAAAGATTAAACCAATTCCCAATATCCTGAATAACCTTGCTTACTATAATAATATAAATTAGAACTTCAAAAAAACCAAGAATTCCTGCAATAAGCTTTTTTCTTTGGAAAATCATCTGTATGCGAAAGGTACCCATGCTTACATCCAAAACCCTTGACAATAAAATAATAACTGCACCTAAATAGATATTCGAATCCATAACTTGACAAATCATATTCATTACATTTTCCATATTTTTTCCCTTTTTCTGTTAATCTTTAAATACAAAATGGATTATAATATTCTTGTCTTTGTTTTTCAACTATTTATCTAAGTTTTTAAGTTTTTTTCAAATTAATGTATTTATTTTTTAAAAATACGACTTTGCGGATTATTTTGCATGTATTTGGTTGATAATTAAATGATTAAAATATATTATATTGATATAAAAAAGTAAGGGAAGGAGCTCTTCTAAATGAAAGCAGAAATTATAAGTATCGGAAGTGAAATATTAAGAGGACAAATTATAGATACAAATGCAAATTTTATTGCTCAAAAGTTAACCAAATCAGGTTTCGAAATAGAGCACCTTTCGGCAGTAGGCGATAATTATAAAATATTGTTATCTCTTTTAAAAAAAGCCTTTAACCGCTCTGATTTAATTATTACTACCGGCGGATTAGGTCCCACAGAAGATGATATCACTTATCAAACCATCGCCAAAACTTTTAATCTTAAATTGATAAAGTATCCGGAGGCCGAAGAACACTTAAAAAAGTTTTTAAATAGAATAAAAATAAAGATTTCTCCAAGTAATTTAAAACAAACTTACCTTCCGGAAAGCTCAAAAATCATTATTAATAAATATGGTACCGCCCCGGCAATGATTCTAGAAAAAAATAATAAAATTATATGTTCTTTACCCGGTGTCCCCCGGGAAATGAAAAAATTAGTAGAAGAAGATTTAATCCCTTACTTGAAAGAAAAATTTCCACCTTCAGTAATTAAAAAATCAAAAATATTAAAAATTACCGGTTTGGGAGAATCATCGGTTAATGAATTAATTCGTGATTATATAAATAAACAAACTAATTTCTCTTTTGGCATTTATGCTAATCCGGAAGATATTCAGGTTCAGATAAACGCTCATGCACCAAGCGAAAAAGAAGTCAATAATTTATTAGAAAACTCTGCTGATTATTTAAAAAATATATTAGGTGATTACATTTATGGTTACGATGAACAAAGCCTGGAAGAGGTGGTAGGGATTTTGATGAAATCAAAAAAGCTAAAAGTTGCAGTAGCTGAATCCTGTACCGGTGGTATGCTGGGAGAATTAATAACACGCATACCGGGAAGTTCTGACTATTTTCAAGGTGGTATCATAAGTTACAATTCCAAGGTTAAAGAAGACTTATTGAAAATCCCAGAAGATATAATCAAAAAGTATGGTGAAGTTAGTGAACAAGTTGCGCGCTCCATGGCCGAGAATGTGCGAAAATGTTGTCATACAGACATAGGAATAAGCATTACCGGCATTGCCGGTCCGGGAGGAGCTACAAAACAAAAGAAAGTAGGATTGGTATATATGGCATTGGCAAATGGAAAAGAAACACTCATCCAAAAACATCATTTATTTAGAAATCGTCAGGTTATCCGCCTAAGAGCTTCTCTTCGAGCATTAAATATGCTCCGAATTTATTTATTAAATAATTAATACGAATGAACATACTTTTCTATTTTAATATTCTTTTATTTATGAAGCAGAAACATTTATATATTTCTGCTTCCCGGTTTTGTAATGGGAATTCCTTTTTTGCATAATGGACAATCTTCCGGTTGATAGCTCTTTATATCTAAAGTCAATAAACTTTTCATTTTTACTCCAAAATCCAAATGTCCACCACTTCGATCTATTAAAACTCCTACTCCCACTATCTCTCCACCTCGTTCTCTGACAATATTTATTACTTCTCTAACCGATCCACCCGTTGTCGTTACATCTTCAACTACCAATACTCTTTCGCCTTTATTAATCTCAAAACTGCGCCTTAATGTCATTGTGCCATTTTCTCTCTCGGTGAAAATCGCACGCACCCATGGTCCCAATACCTGAGCCATGACATGTGATATGATAATTCCTCCAATTGCCGGTCCCACAATGACATCAATATCTTCTCCTTTAAATTTTCTACCTAATTCACTGCACAAATTATGCATAAAACCAGGATGTTGCATCACTTGAGCACATTGAATATAAGTATCACTATGCACTCCGGAAGTTAGTTTGAAATGTCCTTTTTTTATGGCTCCTGCCTGTTCAAATTTTTTCATTACTTCTTCTGCGTTTATAATCATTTCTTAATTTTCCTCCATTTCTTCTATTATTTTTTTCGCTGCTTTAACCGGGTCGGAAGCATTTCTTATAGGTCTTCCTACTACTAAAAAATCAGCTCCTTGTTTTAAAGCTTCTTTTGGAGTCATTACTCTTTTTTGATCATTTAATGCGTTATTCGCAGGTCGAATCCCGGGTGTTAAAATCAAAAAATCATCTCCACAAGCATTCCTTATTTGTAAAATTTCCTGCGAAGAAGCTACAACCCCATCCAGTCCTGCAGTCTGAGCTAAACCAGCCAAATGAACTACTTGTTCTTTTAAATCTTTTTTTATCCCTACTTCTTTCTCCAATATTTCTTGATCAATGCTTGTAAGTACAGTAACACCTAAAATAATAGGCTTTCTGATACCTAATACCAAACTGGTTTTTTTAGCAGCTTTTACGGCTTCTTTCATCAATTCATATCCTCCGGAAGTATGAATATTAAAAATATAAACCCCTAACTTTGTAGCTACTTCTGATGCTCGAGCTACAGTATTAGGAATATCATGAAATTTTAAATCTAAAAAAACTTTCCCTCCTAATTCATTAATCATGTGAACAATTTTAGGTCCTTCAGCAGTAAATAACTGACTTCCTACTTTGAAAATCCCAACATAATCTTTTAACTTTTCAACCCATTTAATCGCTGATTCCAAATTATCCACATCGAGGGCTAATACTAATTTTTCTCGTGCTGATAATTTCATTTTTCCATCCCCCTTTACTATTTCTTTTTTACTCAACTATCATGCTTCCTACTAATTCATTAATATCATTCTTTTGTTTTCTAATAAGATATTCTTTAATCCCTTCTATAATCTCAATCGGGGCCTCGGGATTAACCAGGTTTGCTGTCCCAATTTGCACTGCTCTGGCACCTGCAATTATAAATTCTATAGCATCCTCTGCCCTCATAATACCGCCAATACCGATTATAGGAATTTTCACTGTTTGATATACCTGCCAAACCATCCAAAGTGCAACAGGTTTAATAGCAGGACCGGATAACCCACCATGAATATTGGCAAGCTTTGGACGGGCAGAATCAATATCTATTACCATGCCTGCTAAAGTATTAATCAAAGAAATTGCATCTGCTCCCGCTTCTTCTGCTGAACAGGCAATTTCTTTAATATCTGTAACATTAGGAGATAATTTTACGATGAGTGGTAGTTTGGTTATTTTTCTAATTTGATTGACTACTTTATATGTTGATCTCGCATCTGTTCCCCATAGCATTCCACCCTTTTTTACATTCGGGCAAGATATATTGATTTCCAAACCGGCAATTTTCTTGCTTTTAGAAACTTCATCTAATCTTTTTGCTATTTTTATATATTCGTCAATTGTATCTCCAGATATATTGATAATTACAGGAGTGTGATATTTTTGCAATTGAGGCAATTTTTCCATTATTAAAGCTTCCACTCCTACATTCTGCAATCCGATTGCATTTAATATTCCGGAGGAAGTTTCAATAATTCTTGAAGGAAGATTTCCCATTTTTGGATTTAAAGTAATTCCTTTTAAAATCATTGCTCCTAATTTATTTAGATCAATAAAAGGGCTAAATTCCTCTCCATATCCAAAGGTTCCGGAAGCGGTCATTACTGGATTTTTTATTTTTATTCCCCCAATCGTCACTTCTAAAATTGGTTTTTTAATCATCCCATACCACCTCCCTTGCCTCAAAGACTGGTCCATCCACACACACCCTTTTATAAATATAGTTTTTTTGATTTAGATTGCTTTTAATATTATCAGTTTCTTTTGTTTTTATTTTACAAACACATCCCAGACAAGCACCTATTCCACAGCCCATTCGCTCTTCTAAAGACACCTGGCAATTAATGTTTTTATTTTCAGCTATTTGAGCAACTTTTCGTAACTTTGGTTTAGGACCACAGGCAAATATTTGATCCGGCAACCATTTTGAAATTATTTTTTCTGTTAAATCGGTAACCAAACCTTTATATTGATAACTTCCGTCTTCAGTGGCAATGCAAGTTTCTACTCCCAATTTCTTAAAATATTTCTCTCCCAAAATCATTTTTTTATTTGCAGCGCCAATTAATACTTTTACTTCTTTCCCCTTCAATACAGATTCCTCGGCAATAGTCAACAAGGGAGCAATCCCTATTCCTCCCCCTATTATCATTATCTTTTGACTTTTGGAAAAAAGATGAAAACCGTTTCCAATAGGTCCTATAACGTTTAAATATTCCCCTCTTTTTCTTTCTGATAGTATTTTTGTGCCCTTACCTTTTACTTGAAATAAGATAAAAATTTCTCCCTTATCTTTTTCTATCTTATGGATGCTTATAGGTCGACGTAGCAGAGGATTATCACCAGTACTACATTTAATGTGGATAAATTGCCCGGGTTTGGCTTCATTAGCTATCAGAGAAGCTGATAAACCCATTAAATAAATATTTGGCGCAACTTTTTCTTTTAAAAATATTTTTACTTTAGTTTTTAAAACTGGTTTCACCTTCTTTCTAATTCACCAATTTGCCGATTCTCCAATTGACCAATTAAGATAAAGATTAAGATAAATTGCCGATTAGTCGATTAGCCAATTTACCGATTGGTCTATCGACCAAAATTTTGGTCATAGTCTCTTTTTCTTTATTATCTTTTTCTTTCTTCACTCGATACTCAATACTATATACTTGATACTATCCTAGACCTCTTTCATTATTGCTACTTTATCTTCTTTGTCTTTTTCCTTTAATCTGACTTTTACCTTCTCTTTTTTAGACGTAGGGAGATTTTTACCAATATAGTCTGCCCGGATAGGGAATTCTCTATGTCCTCTATCAATTAGAACTGCCAACTGAATTATTTGAGGTCTTCCTAAATCGACTATGGCGTCCATCGCCGCTCTCACTGTCCTGCCGGTATAAAGCACATCATCAACTAGAACTATTTTTTTAGTTGAAATTTCAAAGGGTATTTCTGTATTAATAATCAGGGGTTTTTGAATAACCGTAGATAAATCATCTCGATAAAGGGTAATATCCAATACTCCTACAGGTATTTCTTTTTTTTCAATTTTGAAAATCTCCTGAGCTAATCTCTTGGCTAAGAAAACTCCTCTTGACCTAATTCCTATGAGAGCTAAATTGCCTACTCCTTTATTCTTTTCAACTATCTCATGCGCAATTCGAACTAATGCCCTTTTAATCTCATTTTCACCCATAATAATCGCTTTTTCCTGTATGGTCGTTTTCAATTATCCCCTCCTTTCAACTCTAAAATAAAATTATTTGTAATCATAAAAAATTATACCCCATTACAGCTTAATTTAACTTCGCTGATAAGGGGGTATCAAAATTACTTATTTCCTTATCAGCCTCTCCGGACCAATGTTAAAGGAATTATTTAATTTTTATTAATTAATAAAAAACCTCTTATTAACTTTTACGCTAATAAGAGGATATAAATTTTTCTTTTTCCTCCCCTTATTAGCTTCTCTGAACTAACTTAAAAGGGTATTTTTATTTGTTATATATTATATTAAAATTCCGTTGCAGTCAAATAATTTTTTTTGTTTTATTTCTTATTCTTTAGTAAAAACTATGAAATATTCTTTTTTTTTGCTTTTCGGGTTGCAACTAATTCTATATTTTCCCTCAACAAATTTTTAGCTACTACCTGGCCAATAGTAACCGGCGCTTCTATTTTAAGCGAATGGGTCAATTTTCCGATATTCTTTAAGTATTTTTTGGGAATCGGGAAGGGAGTCTTTACACTTACCAAATCAAAATCCCCTTTAATCACTTTTATAGAACCGGTAAATACTCTTAAGGGATTAGTAATTTCATTTTTTACAAAAGCTTCCCCCTTAGCACATTGTGCACCGATTATTTTTTTGATCGTTTTGCCCTCGTATTCTACTTTTAGCTGACAGCTATTTGGACAAATGATGCATACAAATTCTCTGTTCATTATTATTAGACCAACCTCATTTTTAATCTTTTTACATCTTTTAACTCTTCTGAAGATAATTTTACCCTGAGCATCTCTGCCGGATTGACCCGGAGAAAGAGTTTCTTTTTAATGATTTTTCGGTCCTCTTCAAATACCAGGGTCTTCTTTATTCCCGGCTGATTCACCCGGAAAGAAAAAATGGTATTCTTGAGAGTCAATATTCTCTGGGGTACCACATATCTTAAACCAGCTCCAAGAGTAATCTGGAATTCCCGGGGCTCTTGTGATCGCCCCTGTAGATAATCGATGACTCCTTCGGTAATGTACTCGGCTTCCAAAGAGACATTATCCACAATATCGTGAACCTGAAGGACATTACCACAGGCAAAGATACCAGGGACATTGGTCTGGCCTCTTTCATCGACTTCGGGTCCTCCGGTTATATTGCTTAAAACAACTTCTGCCTGGCGGGAGAGCTCATTTTCCGGGATCAAACCGACAGAAAGGAGTAAAGTATCACAGGGTACTTTTCTTTTACTTTTAGGGATGATTCCACCTCTTTTTCCTAATTGGGCCAGGGTCACTTCCGATATACGTCCATTACCTTTGATATCAACAACCGTATGGCTTAACAGTAAAGGTATATCAAAATCGTAAAGGCATTGATTGATGTTCCGGGGAAGTCCACTGCTATAGGGAAGTTTTTCGGCAACCAAAATAACTTCTGCTCCTTCTAAAGTTAGACGGCGCGCCATAATCATGCCAATATCCCCTGAACCTAAAATAACTATTTTTCTTCCAACCATATAATTTTTTAGATTAATTAACTCCTGGGCTACTCCTGCAGTATAAATTCCGGCCGGCCGGGTTCCCGGAATTGATATGGCTCCCCGGGTCCTTTCACGGCAGCCCATGGCCAGGATAATTACCTTGGCCCGATAATGTTGTAATCCTGTACGGTTGGCAATCAATATTTCTTTTCGAGAATTCAGGTTAATGACCATGCTATTAAGCAGGAAGGGGATTTTTTTCTCTTTTACCTGATCAATATATCGTTGAGCATATTCCGGACCGGTAAGTGAAGTGCTAAACTTTTCCAAGCCAAATCCATCATGGATACATTGATTTAGGATACCACCAAGAAAGGCATTCCTTTCAATAATTAAAATATCTTTGATCCCCTTTTCTTGACAGGCAACAGCTGCTGCCAAACCCGCAGCCCCTCCTCCGATAATGATTACTTCTTTTTCTTTTAGCATATCTTTACCTCGTCACTTCTATATCCGGTCAAAAGAGGAGAATGATTCCCTTTTAGGGTAACCTCTTGAGGATTTATATTATATTTTTCTCTTAACAATTCGATGATTCTGGTTAAACAATACCCTCCCTGACATCTTCCCATCATAGCCCGGCTTCGGTATTTTATGGAAATTAGATCCTTGGCTCCCAGAGGATTATCAATTGCTTCCAGGATTTCTTTTTTAGTCACTTTTTCACAACGGCAGATGACTTCTCCATAATCCGGATCTTTCTCGATTAAGGCTTTTTTGGTCTCTTCATCCTGTTCATCAAATCGAAGGATTCCTTTTCTAAAAGGAGTAAATGTAGAATTGATCTTTAATTTTTCTTTCTTATTGATAATATCCACTACTTTTTTAGCAATAGGCTGGGCGGCAGTTAAGCCAGGAGATTCGATACCGATAAGGTTAATAAGATTATCAACTGCCTTACTTTCTTCTATTATGAAATCCCGATAACCACCTTCAGATGAAGGAGCCTGTTTTGCTCGAATTCCGGAATAACTGCGAATGACATCCCCACTTGAAATTGATGGTAGAAAACTCCGGGATTCAGATGCAAGCATCTTCATAACTTTAAAAGTCGAAGAAAAATTTTTCTTTTTCTTAACGTATTCATTGCTGGGTCCCAGTAGGATATTTCCATCAATCGTTGGGGTAATATGAACACCCAGGCCTCCGGAGCCTGCATGAGGAACCGGGTAAATCAGGTGATCGACCAACCAGGAGGCATTTTTATCCAAGACATAATATTCCCCGCGACAAGGGTAAATCCGATATTTTTCTGCACCGGCCATTCGAGATATACGATCAGAGTAAACTCCGGCACTATTCACTACGTAAGCAGCGGAAAAGCTTTCCTTATTAGTGGTAACTTTAAATACGGAACGGTCTTTATTGATACCGGTTACTTTGGTATTCAGAAAGAATTTCACGCCATTACCAAGAGCATTTTCCGCCAGTGCAATAGTCAATAGGTAAGGAGAAGTAATAGTAGTATTAGGGGAATAGAGTGCTGCCACTCCCTGAACATTAGGTTCCATTTTTTTTAATTTATCAGAATTAATAACCTGTAAATTCTCTACCTTATTCTTTTTTCCCTGGTCCATTAATTTTTGTAATTTTTCAATCTCTTCTTTTTTTTTGGCTACAACTAATTTTCCAATTTTTTTGTAGGGTACATCAAGTTGTTGACTAAGCTTAGCAAAAGACTTATTTCCTTCTACGCAAAATTGTGCCATTAAAGTTCCGGGCTTATTGTTGAAACCGGCATGAATAACACCGCTATTTCTGCAACTGATTCCCCAACCGACATCAGCCTCTTTTTCCAATACAGCTATATTGAGTTTATAGCGGGAAAGTTCCCGGGCAATAGCACAGCCGACTACGCCGCCACCTATGATTACTACATTATAATGTTTATTTATTGCTTTCACTTAATATTTTCCTTCCGAAACAAATAGTTATTTTTTGTTTTTTTATCATATAGAAACATTATCCCAAGAATTAATCTCTGAAATGGATGATTCTTTTGCCCTTTCCAGATGTATCAGTAAAGACTTGATTACCAAATCTGCATCATTCTTCTTTAATGATTCTATAATAGAGAGATGTTCTTCAATAGAACCGGAAAAAGCAATTCTTTTAAGGGAAATATTCCGTATCCAATGAATTTGTTCTTGTAGATTAGATAATATCTCAACAAGTTTTTCGTTACCACAATTTTTGATAAGCAGATTGTGGAACTCTTTATCCAGGGATAAATATTGCATACGATTTTCGCCATTAGTCGGTTTGTTAATAAATTTTTTAAAATTATTTCCAATTTTTTCCAGGTTTTCCATAGATATTTTTCCAAGGGAATTTTTTATCGCCAATGATTCTAAATTTTCTCTTATCTCAAAAATATCTTCTATCATTTGAGTCGTAATGTTAGATACAGCTGCTCCTTTTCGCGGAATAATCGTAACAAATCCTTCTTTTTCTAATCGGTTAAAGGCTTCTCTAATAGGAGCTCTGCTGATGTTCATAGCTTTGGCTATTTCTTCTTCTAATAAACGAATTCCCGGTTTCAAATTATTGTTTATTATTTGAAATTTTATATTTTGATAGACCCGGTCTTTTAAGGATAAATGGTTTCCTAAATCTTCGAAATAGTTTTTCATTTTTTATACCTTTTTAAAAGATTTTAATATAACATCTTTTTTATTTTAATATGTCGATTGTATTTTGTCAACAATTATTATACATAATTAAGTATTTTTCTACATTTTCTATAAAATATTTTTTTTCTAATAATATATTTTTTATTCACCCTAAAATACATATCGTAAAAATTAAAGACCTTCTACTCATCTAAGAATAAAAGGTCTTTTAGAAGTACTCTACTAATATTGAACTATTTGATTATAAAATATTCATATATATGTTGTATTTAAAATTTCTTATTGAGAAATTTCTTTAGATTTTTCCGTGGCTCTGCTCACAGCCTTGATAAGTGTAACCCTGATACCTCCATCTTCTAATTCCATTACACCGTCTACCGTAACTCCAGCAGGAGTGGTAACAGCATCTTTTAATAAAGCTGGGTGCATTCCCGTTTTTAGCACCATCTTTGCCGCTCCTAATAAGGTTTGGGCAGCCATTTTTTGCGCTAATTCCCGAGGTAATCCCATTCTTACGCCCCCTTCAGTTAAAGATTCAATCATGATATAAGCATATGCCGGTCCGCTTCCCGACAAGGCTGTAACGACATCCATTAATTCCTCTCTATGGACAACCTCTGCTAATCCAATTGCTCCAAAAATATCTAAAGCAATCTGTACATGATTTTTATCAGCGTATCTTCCGGAACAAAGAACCGTCATACCTTCATTGATCAAAGCCGGGGTATTGGGCATAGCCCTAATTACTGGAATATTCTTTTCTAAACGATCTTCAATAAATTGTGTGCTTATAGCTGCAGCTATGGATATGAGCAACTGTTTTTCGGTAACCACTTCTTTGATTTGAGAGATTACTTTTTTCATCAATTGAGGTTTAACGGCTAAAATAATGATATCTTTTCCTAAAATCATTTCTTCATTGTTAACATAGGTTTTGATTTCATATTTTAAATTTATTTCTTTTGCATGTTTTTCCTGGGCAGTGCTGCCAAATAAATTTTCTTTCTTTATTAAACCATTTTTAATGACACTATTAATAAGAGTTCCGCCCATTTTCCCCACACCAATGACAGCAACTGTTTTATCTTTAAGCATTTTTTTGCTCCTTTTTAATTTAATTGACATGCTAGTTAAATTACTTTCCATATTTTTATCCTTCAAAAGGTTACAGTATATAATATCCTATTTTATCAATTGAAGAATTAACAAAAAATTTAAATTATATTTCTTTTAGTTTTTTTACTATCTCATCCCCTACTTCATCCGTAGAAGAATTGCCTCCTAAATCATAAGATCTTGTTTTTCCTTCGCTTAGGACTGTTTCTACTGCAGATTCTATGGATTGAGCAGCTTCAGTCTCCCCTAAACAATCCAGCATCATTGCTCCTGCAAGTATGGTGGCAACAGGATTAGCAACAGATTTATTTTTATATTTTGGGGCAGAGCCATGGATTGGTTCAAACATGGAAATGCCCTCCGGATTGATGTTCCCTCCTGCAGCAATACCCAAACCTCCTTGAATCATGGCTCCTAAATCAGTGATAATATCACCAAACATGTTAGGAGTAACGACTACTTTAAACCATTCAGGTTTTCTGACAAACCACATAGTAATCGCATCAACAAAAGTAAATTCGGTCTCAATGCCAGGATACTGTGAAGAAATTGTATTAAAAACATCTCTCCATAATCCATAAATATCACTCAGCACATTGGCTTTATCTACCGAGCTGACCCTGTTCATGCCTTTCTTTTTTGCCAATTCAAAAGCATATTTGATGACTCTTTCTGTTCCCGGTCTACTGATAAGTCCAATCTGATAAGCTAATTCCTCTTCTTTTTCCAGTTTAAAATTTACTTCAATTTTTGTTTGAAACAATTTTCTACTCACTTCCAGATTGTCTTTATTTTCCTTTCCTTTAAAGCGTCCACCTGTGCCAATATAAAAATCTTCAGTATTTTCTCTGACTACATAAAAATTAATATCTTCAGGTTTCTTATCCTTGAGAGGGCAATTAACTCCTTTGTATAATTTAATTGGACGCAGGTTAATATATTGGTCAAAATAGAATCTTGTCTTTAATAATATTTCCTTTTCTAGAATTCCCGGTTTTACCCGCGGGTCTCCAACTGCTCCAAGATATATTGCATCCATATCTTTTATTTCTTTTAAGGCTGTATCTGGCATTAATTCTCCTGTCTTCAAATAATGCTCAGCACCAAAAGGAAACTCGTTCCATTTAATTTCTATTCCAAATTTACTAGAAGCTGTTTCTATTACCTTTCTACCTTCTCTTATTATTTCGGCGCCTATTCCGTCACCAGGGATTAAAGCGATGTTATACATTTATTTTCCTCCTTTTTACTTCTTCTTTTACGTATTCTTTTAAACCACCAAGAGAAATAACCTTCTGGATAAAATCAGGTAATGGTTTAATTTTATAAACATTACCATTAGTAATATTTTTGATTGTACCTGATTCAGTTTTTACTTCCAAAATATCTCCCTGATTACTATCATCAAATATTTCAGCAGATTCAAATATGGGCAATCCAATATTTATCGCATTTCTAAAAAATATCCTGGCAAAGGATTTTGCAATAATACAAGATACGCCTGCTTCCTTGAGTGCAATAGGTGCATGCTCACGAGAACTTCCACATCCAAAATTATTACCTGCTACAATAATATCCCCCCGTTCCATCTTTTTAATAAATTCCGGGTCATAATCCTCCATGCAATGAAGAGCTAATTCTTTGGGGTCAGAAGTATTTAAATATCTTGCCGGAATAATGACATCGGTATCAATATTATCTTTAAATTTCCAAACTTTACCCTTAATAATCATTCTACATTACCTCCTCAGGACTTGCTATTTTCCCTATAATTGCAGAAGCTGCTGCCACTGCCGGATTGGATAGATATACTTCACTTTTTGGGTGGCCCATTCTGCCTACAAAATTTCTATTCGTTGTAGAAATAGCCCTTTCTCCTTCGGCTAAAACACCCATATGTCCTCCCAGACAAGGTCCACAGGTGGGGGTACTGACTGCTGCTCCTGCTGAAATGAAAATATCAATTAATCCTTCTCGAATTGCCTGTAAATAAATATTTTGAGTTGCAGGAAAAATGATTAGTCTAACATTATGATAAACCTGTTTCCCTTTTAGTACTTCTGCAGCAATTCGCAAATCTTCTATTCTGCCATTTGTGCATGAACCAATAACTGACTGATCAATTTTAATATCACCAACCTGGCTAATGGGTTTGGTATTTTCAGGTAAGTGAGGAAATGCAACTTGTGGTTCTATTTTACTCACATCAATCTCAATAATCTTCTCATAAGAAGCATCTGGGTCACTTTTATAAATTTGATAAGGTCGCCTGGCTCGTCCTTTTAAATAATCCAAAGTAATTTCATCGGGTTCGATAATCCCGGTTTTTGCTCCTGCCTCTATCGCCATATTACATATTGTAAATCGATTATCCATGGAAAGTTTTTTTATTACTTCACCGCTGAATTCCATTACTTTATAATTTGCTCCATCCACTCCAATTTTCCCAATTGTATAAAGAATAAGGTCTTTACCGCTTACCCATTTATTTAGTTTTCCGCGATAAACAAATTTAATGGTCTCGGGAACTTTAAGCCACATTTCTCCCAAGGTCATAATCGCACCTAAATCAGTGCTTCCAACACCGGTTGCAAATGCACCTAATGCACCGGAAGTTGGAGTGTGAGAATCTGCTCCAATTACTATATCTCCGGGTAAAACCAAACCCTGTTCCGGTAATAGAGCATGTTCAATTCCCATTTTTCCAACTTCAAAATAATTTTCAATTTTATATTCATGAGCAAAATCTCTCAATATTTTGCACTGTTCCGCAGACTTAATATCTTTGGCTGGAGAAAAGTGATCCGGGATTAGACCTATTTTTTTCTTATCAAAAACATCTTTCGCCCCGCTACTCTTAAAATCTTTTATAGCGAAAGGAGCAGTAATATCATTTGCAAATGCAAAATCAACCCGAACATTAAGTATTTCACCTGTTTTAAAATTTTTTTTATCGGTATGAGCAGCCAATATTTTTTCTACAATTGTTTTCCCCATGTAATTCTTCCCCCTTATCATTAATGCTTGTTAATAGAAGTCTTTCTAAAGTACATTACAATTCACTATTTTCTGTTAAACCTCATCGAACAATCGTCATCTTTATTTAATTATTCTTTGAAGGTGTAAAAAATATATATTCTATTTTTTAACGTTTACACCGATTTTTCTTTTACGTAAAAACTTTTTTAATCAGGATAGTCAAGTTTTTTACTTTACCATTGAAAAATCAACATCTCCCCAAAAACCAATTTTATCATTTTTTATTATCACTATACCTATAATTCCTTTTATCTTTTGAGCATAAGATAAACCCCGATTAATATCTGCCTTATTTTTTACTATATTGCAAATTGCAGTCGCAGCCGCATCAGCCAATGGTGTAGATTTGGATATAATGGTCACTGCATCTGCTTTTCCAAAACTTAAAGAAGGCCCAACCATACCGGAGGAAGTACAGACTCCCAGAGGGTATTTTCGCGAATCGATATTTAGAATCACTTTTTGGCTAAACGGTGATTCGCCCGCAAAAATACTCATTTTTCTTATCTTATTACTTTTTATAAAGATATCTCCTCCATTTTCTATAATCACTTCCGGGGAAAACTGCAAAAGTTCCCTGCCTACACTTTCTGCGATCGCACCAGCAACTGCAGCCATAGGCCCTACTTCGCATAATTTTGCAGATTGTATCATTGAATAAATAATATCTGATGCCTCTTTGTCCTGCTTGTAAGGTTTAAGGCTTGCTTTAAAAAATGGATATTTGACTATATATTCTTCTATTTGCTTTCTATACTTCAACAGTAAATCTTTAGCTATTCCACTCAATTCCCGGTTCGCTCTGATATATAAATCACTTTCATTCAAATTTATTTGAAAGTTTTCCAAATCTTTTCCCGCTATTAAATTTCGATAATTTCTTTCTTTATATTCCATCTATCTTATTTTTCAAATTTAGAATTACTTCCCTGGGTAATTTTATCTTTAGAATCTTACTTCAATTGCTTGCAGGGGGCAAGCTTCTACACAACAACCGCATACGATGCATTCTTCATAATTAAATTGCAATTTAAAGGTTTCTTTATCTAAAGATAATGCTCCCACCGGGCAGATAGAAACACAAGCACCACAATCAATACATTTATCTTTATTCCAAATGACTTCCTGTTCTAAAAATTCTACACCAACCTTTGCATCTTTGATAAATCTTAAACCTTCTTCTATTTGTTTTTTTTCGCCTTTAAGTTCAATCACTAATTTCCCGCCATTACTGGAATCAATTTTTGCACGTAAAATATTTATCCACAATCCAAAGTCTTTAATTAGTTTATAAGTGATAGGCTCTTCCACAATTTTTGGTGGAAATGTTAATATTATCTTTTTTCTTAACATTTTTATATTCTCCTTTAGCTTCTTCCCATGGTTTCGATTTTGTTATAATATTTATGATAGAAAAATATCAGATCATTGATTTTATAATTATTTTTTACAGCAAACCGCCATTATCATTCTATTTCTTTTAAGGATTTAAACTCTTCATAAGCAGGTAAATTTTGGATGGGTTTTTGTAATGAAAATTTTCCACCAGATATTTCTTCTTTCAATTTTTGAGCTATTTCTCTTGCTTTTGCATAACTTGAAAGAGCAGAAGTTGGGATGGTTTTTCCCTGAATTGAAATTTCTCCATCACGCAATTGTTTGTAATTTACCCTACCTAAAGAAGGTTTATTTAGATGTGGAACACTATAATCAATAACCTCGGTAAATATTTCTTCATTTTTTACTGCGACATACTTCATAATTTCACTATTTATAATAGGAATAGGAATGCCAATACCGACAATCAGGCTTATTCCGTAACCTTTAAAAATGGCTGCCCTAATATAATCTGTACTCATTTCCTTTAAATTGCCAATCACTGTCAAAGTTGCACCTTTATTGATTTCCACACCATCTTTATTTTTTATTGACTGAGGAGAATGTTGAGTTCCTTCCCAAGCTATATAACCTTGAGCACCTCCTAAAAAAATGCGAGTTCCGATTCCAATCGTTAAAAATTTAGGATCATTGAGTAAAGGACTTAATTGTCCTGATGTAGAATAAGTAGCATTGGCTAATCTTGGAAGCAATACTCCCATATAGGTATAGATTTTTTTATTAGATGTATTGACCGCGACATTATAATTCTGATAACAATTTCTTGGATTAAATAAAATTGCTTGATTTATACTCTCTTTAGTTATATAAGTTTCTATTTTTTTCCTGGGATAGCAATCTGTTCCTTGAGAAATAGCTTTAAACTTAATTCTTTTCCCTGAAATCAAATCCTCAATGACATGGGCACCGCCATATTGCGTCCCTTGGCTATCAGAAGCTTGCGTAGCTCCTAAATAAACATCTACTGCTGCTAATCCTGCATAAGCTTCAACATCATTTAACCAGGCTTTCTGCATTCGAATAGGAGGATCACTATGCCCCAAATTAATGATTGCACCGGAAGAACACATTGGGCCAAACGTTCCGGTAGTTACCACATCTATTTCTTCCGTTGCTTTTTCTATGCCTTTTTCTTCGACAATAGGGATGATTTCCTCTGCAGTTACAACCACCGCTTTTCCATCTTTAATCTTTTTATTGATTTGTTCATAAGTTCTCTTTTTTGTCATAAAAAGAACCTCCTAAATTTACCTATTCTATAGAAAGAACAAGAAGTATAAATACCACTTAAAAGTAATATATTATCTTCTTTCAAACTATTTTTATTTAAAATTAATTATCTTTCATCAAATACCTGCTCTTTTTTACATGACTGCAAAGCGACTATATTTAACATTTTCTCAGTTGCTTCGATAGCAGCTAAAACCTGGTCGGGACTAACGCCTTTGGTTATAAATGTTTTATGATTTTCCCATCCCCAGGTTATCGAACATTGCACTAAAGCATCCGTTTTTCCCCCCGGAGGAATATTAACCATATAATCTAAAAGTTTAGGCAGTGGATAATTTACTTTTTTTGCAATTTTTCTAATGGCATTCATAAAAGCATCATAACCTCCATCCCCCTGAGCACTTTCTTCTAATTGTAGTTCTTTGTCATTTTCCTTGTCTTTATATAATAATTTAACCACCGCAATTGGCTTTAATTCCATGCTTGTCACGATATTACATGATTTTAGTTTAAAAGTCTTTTCCTGGGGTGTCTCTAATACATCTGAGATAATATAAGGCAAATCTCCAACCGTAATGTTTTCTTTTTTATCCCCAAGCTCAATGATTCTATCTAATACTTCTTTTTTTTGTTTTTTAGTCAACTTGATATCGATTTCTTCTAAATTATATTCAAGGTTAGATTTTCCGCTTAATTTTCCTAAGGAATATTGTCTTTTTCGATCAAAACGTTCAGGAAAAAGAGAAGTAACATATAAGTTTCCCTTTTTATCTCCATCGGCATGAATTCCGGCAGTCTGCGTAAAGACATTAGTACCACAGATTGGTTTATTAAAAGCTATTCTATGACCGGAAAAAGCTTCAACTGTTTTACTGAGGTGATACAAGTATTTTTCGTTAACTCCTATTTTCACATCTAAAAAATCACGAAGATTAACAACGACTTCCTCTAAAGGAGCATTTCCCGTGCGTTCACCCATACCATTAACAGTACAATGAACACCATTGATCCCTGCTTCTACTGCCGCTAGTGTATTTGCTGTAGCGATACCATAATCATTGTGCGCATGGAAATCAAAATTTAACCCAGGATATCTCGTCAGTATATCTTTAATAAATTTGGAAACCTGATTCATGGAAAGAATTCCAAGAGTATCAGGCAACATAAATCTCTTGATTGATTCTTTTTGTAAGTTATCTATAAGATAATATACATATTCTCTAGAATTAATCATTCCTTGAGACCAATCTTCGAAGTATATATTACATGTAATCCCTTTTTTATCAGCATATTTGACGGTTTCTTTTATGTCCTTAATATGCTCTTCTTTGGTTTTTTTCAATTGTTTTGAAAGGTGCTTTAATGAACCTTTAGATAATATATTCATGATTTTTCCGCCAAGCCCATGAATCCAATCAATTGAAGCAGTATGATCTACAAATCCTAAAATTTCTATTTTATCAAGATAATTTTTTTTCTTAGCCCAATCTGTTATTTCTTTTACTGATTCCTCTTCTCCTTTGCTCACTCTAGCGCTGGCAATTTCAATTCTATCTACTTTCACATCCTCTAATAATATTTTTGCAATAGTGAGCTTTTCGTTAGGAGAATAACTTACCCCCTTCATTTGCTCACCATCTCTTAGAGTTGTGTCCATTATTTCAATTTTTTTAGCCATTTTATTCCTCCCTTAAAAAGTAAGATAATCAAGCTATTCTCAATTGATACTAATTTTCTTTTTTATACATTAATTTGTTAATAGCTTTTAGATAAGCTCTCAGGCTGGCTTCCAGCGTGTCGGTGCTAACGTTTCTACCGCTAAAGACATTTCCATTATCTTTAATCTTTACTGATGCCTCGCCCTGGGCGTCTTTTCCTTTGGTTATAGCCCGGATATTATAATCAATCAATTTAGCTTTTACACCAGTAATCCGGTCAATTGCTTTAAAGCTGGCATCTACCGGACCATCCCCACAGGCAGCATCCTCCAAATATTTTTCCTTGTAAAGTAACCGAACCGTTGCGGTCGGCAAAGTAGTATTACCGGTATTTACATGAAAATAATCCAATTTAAAAAGTTCCGGAATCTGTTCGGTTATTTCTTCAGATACAATTGCTTCTAAATCTTCAACAAATATCTCCTTTTTTGTATCCGCTAATTTTTTGAAGCTCTTAAAAGCCTGATTTAACTGTTCTTTATCCAAAGAATAACCCATCTTTTCCAACCTATCTTTAAAAGCATGACGCCCGGAATGTTTTCCTAAAACTAATTCATTGCTTTCCAGGCCAATCGACTGAGGAGTCATAATTTCATAAGTAGAAGGTTCTTTTAGTATCCCCGCCTGATGTATTCCGGCTTCATGGGAAAAAGCGTTCTTCCCGACAATTGCTTTATTGGGTTGAATAACAAAACCAGTTAATCTACTGACTAATTTGCTGGTAAAATAAATTTGTTTGGTATTAATTTTGGTAAATTTATCATAAATATCTTCCCGGGTTTTTAAAGCCATAACAATTTCTTCCAAAGATGCATTACCAGCTCTTTCACCAATGCCATTAATTGTACACTCAACCTGAACCGCTCCATTTTTTATAGCTTCCAAAGAATTTGCTACAGCCAGCCCCAAATCATTGTGGCAATGAACGCTAATTATTGCTTTTTCAATATTTGGAACATTCTCTTTTATGTCTTTAATCAATTTACCAAATTCTTCCGGTTGTGCATAACCCACCGTATCCGGTATATTTATTATTGTGGCCCCTGCTTTTATTACTTCTTCACAAATTTGATAAAGAAAATTCTTTTCACTTCTGGTAGCATCTTCCGCAGAAAATTCTACTTCCGGACAAAGATTACGGGCATGTCTCACTGTTTCTATTGCCTGTTTCAAAACTTCTTCAGGGGAGAGTTGCAGTTTATATTGCATATGAATGGGAGAAGTTGCAATAAATGTATGAATTCTCGGTCTATCTGAATATTTTACTGCTTCCCATACCCGATCAATATCTTTTTTTACAGCTCGAGCTAAACCTGCAATCGTACAATTTTTCACTGTTTCAGCTACCGCTTTGACTCCCTCAAAATCACCCGGAGAAGCAATGGGAAAACCTGCTTCAATGACATCAACGTTTAAACTTTCTAGTCGCTTTGCTATTTCAACCTTTTCTTTTGTATTTAGAGAAGCGCCGGGACACTGCTCTCCGTCACGAAGAGTGGTATCGAATATGATTATATTCTTGTTCATTTTTCCTATTTGCTCCTTTCTTAAATTTTAAAAAACATTCTAATATGCATTTGGCTAATTATTCAAGTAGATACCTTTAGGCAAAAGCCTGTGGGTACCTACTCTTTCATTTAATAAATTATTTTATTCTTTTATCCATGACATCATGCTGCGCAATTCTTTCCCTACTTTCTCAATTAGAAAATTAGCCTCCTTGTTTCGCATCGCTTTAAAGTAAGGTCGTCCTACCTGATTTTCTATGAGCCACTCTTTTGCAAATTGACCATTTTGAATTTCGTCTAAAATCTTCTTCATTTCTTTTTTACTATCTTCGTTTATAATCCTTTTTCCGGATTTTAAATCACCATATTCAGCAGTATTGCTAACACAATCTCTCATATGGGTAATTCCACCCTTATATATTAAATCAACAATCAATTTAAGTTCATGTAAGCATTCAAAATAAGCTATTTCCGGTTGATACCCTGCATTCACCAAAGTTTCGAATCCGGCTTGAATGAGAGCAGATACTCCACCACAAAGAACAGCTTGTTCCCCAAAAAGATCTGTTTCGGTCTCTTCTTTAAAAGAAGTCTCTATAACACCGGCACGAGTCCCTCCTATTGCCCATGAATAAGCCAGGGCAATTTCTTTGGCTTTTCCGGAATAGTCCTGAAATACAGCAATTAAATTAGGCACCCCTTTTCCTTCGGTATACACTTGTCTTAACATCTGACCAGGACTTTTAGGTGCAACCATGATGACATCTATATTTTCAGGTGGGGTAATCTGGCCGAAATGTATACTAAAACCATGGGAAAACATTAAAACATTTCCCTCTTGTAAATTTTCTTTTATTCCATCTTTGGAATAAACTCGGCTTTGTAATTCGTCGGGGATTAAAATTTGAACAATATCTGCTTTTTTGGCTGCTTCTGCAACACTTGTTACTTTTAATCCGTCTTCTTTTACCAGCTCTATTGATTTACTGCCTTCGTATAGTCCCACAATCACATCAATTCCGCTATCATTTAAGTTAAGCGCTTGAGCCCTTCCTTGACTTCCATACCCAATTACTGCTACAGTCTTTCCTTTTAAATAATCCTTATTTACATCTTTTTCATAATAAATTTTAGCCATTCTTTTACCTCCATTTTATTTTTAAAATTTTAAACATATTTTTATCGCTTTAATAGATAATCAGTAAGAAAGACACGATTATTTTCTTAATTCTTAGATGATCGAACCGTATTTATTCCCCGGGATATCGCAATTTTTCCTGTTCTAACAACTTCTTCCAAACCGAAAGGCCTTAACAATTCAATAAGAGCATTAACCTTGTCCTCTGTACCAGTAGTTTCAATGGTAATAATTTTACTATTAACATCAACCACTTTTGCCCTAAAAATATCTACTGTCTGCATTATTTCCGAACGAATAACCAGAGAAGCAGTTTTTATTTTAATTAATGCCAACTCTCTTTCTACAGAGTTATATGATTGAATATCTTTGACTCTTATCGTGTCAATTAACTTATTTAACTGTTTAACAATTTGCTCTAAGGCTCTTTCATCTCCTTCGACCACAATGGTCATTCTGGAAACTCCGGTTTCACTAGTATGACCAACTGCCAAACTTTCGATATTGAAACCACGACGATTAAACAAGCTTGCCACTCTTGTCAATACTCCTGGATGATCCTTTACCAATACTGCTATTGTATGCCTCATAATTAATCAACTCCTAACATTTTTATTATAGGTGAACCCGGTGCTACCATTGGAAAGACATTTTCCTCTTTAGGGATAAGACAATCAATTAAGACAAAACTATTTAAAGACAGAGCTTTTTCCAACGCGGGATTTAATTCCTTTTTATTGCTTACTCTTATTCCTGTTCCACCGTATGCTTCAACCAATTTTACAAAATCAGGATTCCCGTTTAAGGTAGTTTTTGCATATCTTCTATCAAAAAATAGCTCCTGCCATTGTCTTACCATACCTAAATAACCATTGTTCATAAGAACCAGGGTTATTGCCAGATTTTCTTTTATAGCAGTCGCAATTTCTTGAATGTTCATTTGAAAACTCCCATCGCCTGAAATACATACAACGGTTTTTTTTGGGCTACCTACTTTCGCTCCAATCGCTGCAGGTAAACCATATCCCATGGTTCCTAAACCACCGGATGAAATAAAAGTTCGAGGTTGGGTATATTGATAATACTGAGCAGCCCACATTTGATGTTGACCTACGCTTGTAACTATTACCGCCTCACCCTTAGTTATTTCATCAATTTTTTCTATAATATATTGTGGTTTTAACTCCTCGTTATTTTCATATTTCAAGGGATATTTTCTTTTTAATTCTTTTATTGTTTCCAACCATTCCTTTTCCGTCTTTTCATGGACATATTCATTTAATTTTAGTAATATTTTTTTAACATCACCAACAATCGGAATATCCACTAATACATTCTTGCCAATTTCAGCTGGGTCGATATCGATATGAATAATTTTGGCGTCTGAACAAAATTCAGTTAATTTTCCAGTAACGCGATCATCAAATCTCGTTCCCAGAGCAATGATCAAATCCGCATTACTAATGGCAGAATTTGCATAGAACGTTCCGTGCATTCCTAACATTCCCAAAGACAAAAAATGGTTTTCCGGAAAGGCTCCCAACCCCATCAAGGTTGTAGTGACCGGAATATTTGCCTTAAATGCGAGTTTTTTTAATTCTTCCGAAGCACCTGATATTATGATTCCTCCTCCGGCATAGATAATTGGTTTTCTTGCTTTATCAATTTCTATTGCGGCGTTTTTTATCTGTTTGTCATTCCCTTTAACCGATGGTTGATATCCTAAAAACTTGTCTTTTTTTGGATACTCAAAATCAGTATAGGCTAATTGAACATCTTTTGGAAAATCAATTAATACCGGACCCGGCCTTCCTGTTCGGGCAATATGAAAAGCTTCTTTGATTGTAGAAGCTAAATCTTTGACATCCATTACTATATAGTTATTTTTAGTAATCGGTATAGTAATTCCTGATATGTCAACCTCTTGAAAACCATCGGTCCCAATTAAATTAGTAGAAACCTGCCCCGTAAAAGCAACTAAAGGAATTGAGTCTAAATGGGCGTTAGCCAGGCCGGTAACTAAATTAGTAGCTCCTGGTCCAGAAGTTGATATACAAACACCCACCTTTCCAGTAACGCGAGCATAGCCGTCTGCAGCATGTGCTGCTCCCTGCTCATGCTTGGTTAAAATGTTTTTAAAAGAAGCAGTTCTATACATGGCATCATATAAAGGCATAATTGTCCCACCCGGAATCCCGAATACTACCTCTACGCCTTCCTTTTCCATACATTTCACTGCAATTTCTGCTCCGCTTAATTTCATATTATTGCCCTCCTTTTTTAATAAATTTCAATAATTTTATATTGATTTTGTTAATTTCTTTCTTTCATTATTTATTTATATTTTTATATAAAAAGACCCCAGTGGATAAATTCATTTTGTTACTGGAACAAAAGGGACCTATCCGCTGGGGTCTTTTATACCCACGGTGTAACATCAATACTTTTATATTGACATTTTATGCCACTTGGTCCAGACTTTAAACATTAAAACATTTAAACGGAACCCTAGACATACTCCCGAAAAATAAAAAAACTTTCGTCTTTATCTTTGTGTATTAGACAAGATAGGGACGAAAGTAATTATCGTGGTACCACCCTAATTCAATAAAGATATAAAAAATCTTCATTCTCATTAGATTATAAATAACGCTTTAAGCGTCACAGGTTACTCAAACATTTCACCTATGATATTAGAAGATGAGATTTTGGGTAAACTTCTGCTGCCAATTCACACCTACCATTGGCTCTCTTTAGCAATTAGTTTACTTACTTTTTCCTCTATAATTTGCTAATTTTTATTTATTAAAAGTTAGTTTATAATATTTAACTTTAAATGTCAAGCAAAAATATTAAATTTGTCATTTAAAAGATAAAATCGGACTGTTTTTTAATGATTTAAAAATTAAAGCTGGAATACCACGAATTTGCCCGTGATATTCCAGCTTTCCGGTTAATAAATTTAAGCATTTCCTTTTTATTTAATTATTCTACTAAGTTTATACTAGTAAAAATAAAATGTAATTCCAAATTATTCTGATAACTTATGAATAAAAATGCCACTTCTCAATTTTGGTTCAAACCAGGTCGATTTAGGTGGCATTACTTTTTTTACATCAGCTACTGCCATTAAATCTTCTATAGAAGTTGGGAAAAGTGAAAAGGCAACTTTTGCTCCACTATCCACCCTTTTTTCTAATTCTTCTAATCCTCTAATTCCCCCGACAAATTCAATCCTTTTATCGGTTCGGGGATTTTCGATACCTAAAATCGGAGATAGAAGATTATACTGAAGTATGGATACATCCAATCTCCCAACAACATCTTCTTCATTAAAAGTTTCTGCTTTTGCTGTCAATTTATACCACCTGTTATCCAAATACATTCCAAAAGTATGTTTTATTTGCGGTTTATAAGGATTTTTTTCTTCACATGTTTCAACTTTGAATTTTTCGGAAATTTTTTCCATGAATTCTGCTTCAGAATTACTCCATAAATCTTCTACTACTCGGTTATAATCCATAATGTAAAGCTCATTATCAGGAAAAAGCACGGATAAAAAATAATTAAATTCTTCTTTTCCGGTAAAATCTTTAAACTGTTCCCTTCTATTTAAACCTACTTTGACTCCTGAGGCTGCCCGGTGATGCCCGTCAGCTATGTAAAGATAATCGATGTTGGTAAAGGCTTTTATTAATTGATCAATAACCGTTTCATCATCAATAACCCAACAGGTATGCGTGATACCATCTTCGGAAATAAAATCATAAACCGCCTTTTCTTTTTCAATCCAATTGTTAATCAATTTACGAACATTTTTATCTGCTCTATAAGCAAGAAAAATAGGACCGGTATTTGCATCGGTTGTATTAACATGATTTATTCTATCCTGTTCTTTGTCTTTTCGGGTGTTTTCATGTTTTTTTATAACACCATTAAGGTAATCATCAATAGATGTGCAAACGACCAGGCCCGTTTGAGACCTTCCGTTCATAATTTGCCGGTAAATATAAATTTTATTCTTTTTATCCTGAATATAGATTTTTTCTTCCACCATTTTATCCAAGTTTTCTCTGGCTTTTTGATATACTCTTTTATCATACGAATCAATATTAGCTTCAAGATCTATTTCCGATTTTCCTATATGTAAAAAAGAATCAGGATTATCTTTTGCCATTTGTAAGGCTTCTTCCCGATTTAAGACATCATAGGGAGGAGAAGCTACTTTAGTTACAAGTTCTGGTTTAGGCCGTAAAGCCTTAAATGGTTTAATTATTGCCAATTTATATCCTCCAATCTAAAAGTTCTTTTTGATGATTGAGATAATTTCTTGTCCTATTCTTTTTTGAGCATCTTTTGTAGAAGCTCCGATATGAGGGGTAACTGAAACTCTCTCATGATTAACTAATTCTATATTTTTATTTGGTTCTTCAACATATACGTCAATCCCTGCAGCGGCAACTTTACCTGAATTCAATGCTTCCAATAATACTTTTTCGTCAACCACTCCCCCTCGCGCACAGTTTACAAGATATACACCATCTTTCATTTTAGCAAATTTCTCTTCATCAATTATCGGTGATTTATCTTTATTTCCGGGAACATGTAAAGAGATAAAATCAGAATCAGCAAGCAGTTGATCAAAAGATACAAAATTATAATCAGGATAATTTAAATTCGGACCCAGTAAATCGGTATAGATAATTTTCATATCTAAAGCATCTGCTTTTTTCGCCAATATCTGGCCGATGCGACCAAATCCGACAATTCCTAATATTTTTCCGGAAAGTTCTATCCCTTTATATTGCTTTTTATTCCATTTTCCTTGCCTCATTGTAACATTGGCTATGCCGATAAAGCGGGAAATTGCAAACATGTGACCCAAAACCAGTTCTGCAACCGACTGACTGCTTGCTTTGGGTGTATTTCTTACTTTTACTCCTTTTGATTCTGCATATGCTACATCTATATTATCTACTCCTACTCCACCACGGATAATTAATTTTAAATTTCCTGTTTGCAAAGCAGAATCAATAATTTCTTTTCTTACCTTTGTTGCTGAGCGAACGACAATCACATTAAATTTCCAGACTTGTTCTTTTAAATCTTCCGGACTGAAAAATTGCTCTGTGACATCATAACCCGTGTCTTTCAGAGTTTGTACAGCCCCTTTATCCATTCCATCAGTTACTAATATTTTTATCATTTTGTTTTCCTTCCTATAATCCTAAAATATCATCAATGTTAGAAAGAAGTTCTTCTATATCAGCCAGTGTAAGTTCAGCCATATGGGCTATTCTAAAGGTTTTCTGCTTTAAGCTCCCATAACCGTTAGAAATCATAAAACCTCTTTCACCTAAAGCTTTATTAAGGTCAACAACATTAATATCACGGGTATTTTTTACGCAGGTTACGGTATTAGAAGCATATTTTTCCTGTGCAAATAAGGCAAAATATTCTTTAGCCCAATTTCTAACATAATCTGCCATCTTTGTATGGCGGGTAAAACGATTTTCAAATCCTTCTTCCATCATTTTATTTAATTGATAATCCAAAGCAAACATATGCGAAACTGTCGGTGTTGAAGGATATTGGTAATCTTTCTTTTGAATGCAATTATATATCTGCAGAAGATCAAAATAGGTTCCCCTGAATTCAACCTTTTTGGCTGCTTCCAAAGCTTTTTCGGAGATTGAGCACAAAGAAAGACCGGGGGGTAAACCTAAACATTTTTGACTGGAAGTAATACAAATATCAACTCCCCATTTATCCACTTCTATTTTAGCGCCACCTAAAGAACTTACCGTATCTAAACAAAATATTATTTTTGGATATTTTTTCATCACCAGACTAATCTCTTCCAACGGATTCATAATTCCGGTTGAGGTTTCATTGTGGGTGACAGTGACTAAATCGTATTTTCCACTTGAAAGTACTTCATCCACTTCTTCTGGTAGATTAGGATTTCCCCATTCAACTTCAAATTTATCAGCTGGAATATTACTGTCTTTAGCCATTTTATACCAGCGGTTACCAAAATTACCACAGGAAAAAGCTGCAGCTCTCTTTTGAGTACAGGAACGGACAGCTCCTTCCATTAAACCACTGCCCGAAGAAGTAGAAAGCAATATTTCTTGATCGGTATACATTAATTTTCTCAATTTATCGCTGATATCTCTTTGCAGGTCAGAAGCCTCTTTGGTTCGATGGCCAATCATAGGAGTTGCCATCTTTTGCAGAACATCTTCGGTTACATGGGTGGGTCCGGGGATAAAAAGCTTTTTGTACATAATTCCTTCTCCTTTTTATTTTTTTAATATTATAAATCTCACATTATTCATTACTTATAATATCATTATTTGATTAGATTCGAAATTATTTTTCGCGGTTTGATTTTTTTATTTTGTAAATTTTACATAGAAGGAATAGCAACTTAGAATATAAAACTGAGGTTTGTTAATCATAAGCAAACACATTTATTGTTAGCATAAAAATGTGGTTTCGTCAAATAATTTTATTAATTTAATTAAAATTATTTTATTTTAATTTATCATGGAGAAAAAATAAATAATAAATCTCGAATTTTAGTTGATTTTGTAAGATCAGTATAATTATTTCTTTTCTTTAAACATTCTTTTTAAAATGATTTTATATCCATCAGCACCATAGTTCAAACACTTTTTTACCCTGCTGATAGTAGCTGAACTCGCCCCGGTTTTTTCTGCAATTTCATCGTATGTTAAACCATCATTTAACATACGCGCCACTTCTAATCTTTGGCTCAATTCTTTTATCTCATTGATTGTGGCTAAATCTTCAAGAAAATTATTACATTCTTTTTCATCTTTCAAAAATAATATTGCTTTGCATAATTGGTCAGTAAATTTATCTTTCCAGCGATGGCCATCCTCCATAAAAGCACCTCATTTCTTTATTTTTATTTTTTAGCATATTTTCTTCTTTTTTCTAATTCTTTAAATATATCATTCGGAGAAATATTGAAACATCCTAATGCTACTAAGGTATGGAACCATAAATCAGCAACTTCGTATATTATAGCATCCTCTTCTTTATCTTTTAATGCAATAATTACTTCTGCCGCTTCCTCTCCAATCTTTTTAGGCAACAGCTGCTCTGAATTTGCCAACAACTTACAGGTATATGAATCGCTTTTAAAATTTTCTTTTCTATCTTGGATAACCTGATAAATTTCATAAATGATTTTACTATCAGCTTTTAATTGCTTATTCTTATCTTCTCCATTTTTCTCATGCAAAGAAATGGATTTTTCAATATTAACTTCCTTCATTTTTTCTTTTTTAATTTCTGTATAAAAACAGGAAAAATTCCCGGTATGACAAGCAAAACCTTTCTGTTTGACTACAATCAACAAACTATCATTATCGCAATCCAAATAGATATTTTTCACAAATTGAATATTTCCGGAGGTTTCACCTTTATACCATAATTTTTTCCTACTCCTACTATAAAAACAAGTTCTTCCTTTTTCTAAAGTTCTTTTTAGTGATTCTTCATTCATATAAGCCAGCATTAATACTTTTTTGGTTTTTTCATCTTGAATAATCGCCGGGATTAATCCTTCTTTATTAAACTTTAGTTTATCAATAATTTTATTAATCTCTATCAAGCCATGTCTCCTTTTGTCAATCTTATTTTTATGTCTTTTTCCCTCAAATAACTTTTTACTTTTGCTATAGAAAATTCTTTTTTATGAAATATGGAGGCAACTAATGCAGCATCTGCCTTTCCTTTATTAAATACCTCGTATAAATCATAGGGTTTTCCGGCTCCACCGGAGGCAATAACAGGTATGCGGACATTTTCTGACACAATTCTGGTTAGTTCAATATCATATCCTTCTTTTGTTCCGTCTTTGTCCATGCTGGTAAGTAATATTTCTCCGGCTCCTAATTTCTCAACCTTTTTTACCCAATCTATTACTGCTATATTTGTCCCCGTTCTACCTCCGTTAATTACAACTTCCCAACCTGAATTGTTTTTTATTGCATCAACTGCTACTACAATCGTTGAACTGCCAAACCTGGAAGAAGCTTTCTCAATTAATTGCGGATTTAACACGGCTGCTGTATTGATAGATATTTTATCCGCCCCAGCCCTTAATATATGAAATATATCTTCTGAATTCTTTATTCCTCCACCTACCGTAAAAGGTATAAAGACCTCCTTCGCTGTGTTTTTAACTAATTCGATAATGATATTTCTCTTTTCCCAGGATGCTGTAATGTCTAAAAAAACCAGTTCATCTGCCCCTTCTTTTTCATAAAATGAAGCCAGTTCAATAGGGTCTCCTGCATCTACCAAATTTATAAATTTTGTTCCCTTGACCACTCTTCCCTGATTTACATCGAGACAAGGGATAATTCTTTTAGTTAGCATAACAAATTCCTCTTTTATTTTTAGTAAGCTGGTTAAAATACAGTAACAAGTAAAATATGTAATGAGCAATAAGGTGATTGTAACCAAAAAATCATTATTTGCTATAATATCATCTGCAAAGTGCTATAATGTATAAATTGTGCTACGTTGAAATTTATATTAAATTTGGACTTAATCCTAATCTTCTTCACACGATATACAATACGATTTTATTCTGGCTTCTGTCTCCTGAATCCTGACTCCCTCTTTCCTAACTATCCGCTAAACGTTCCACACTAATTTATCTACTTATCGCCAATTTCATCGCATCTCCCAATGCAACAGCTCCATTGTATAATGCTCTTCCAATAATAATTCCTTCCAAACCTTTATCATTAAATTTTGTTAAATCTTTGATATCATTTAAAGAAGCGATTCCTCCTGAAGCTATAAGAGAGATATTGATTATTTTTAACATTTTTTCTATGTTTGCCACATTTGGTCCTTGCATCATACCGTCTCTTTTAATATCAGTGTAAATAATTCGTTTGGCACCTAATCGTTCCATTTCCAGTGCAAAATCAAAAACATCAACAGATGTCATATTCTGCCATCCTTCAATTGCTACATTCCCGTCTCTGGCATCAACTCCTGCAATGATTTTTTTTGGAAATTTATGAAATAACCTTTCAGCTAAATCTTTATCTTTCCAAAGAATTGTACCTAATACAATTCTACTCACTCCCAATTTTATTAACATTTCGACTTCTTCGAAATTCCGTATTCCTCCACCGACTTGAATCGGGATACCGACTTTTCTAAGCATTTTTTCTACTATAGAAACATTGGTTAATTTACCATAGCGAGCACCATCCAGGTCTACCACATGAAGTAGTTGAGCACCTTTATTAGCCCAATTTACTGCCATCTTTACAGGATCATCCGAAAATATTTCAATATCTTCAAATTGACCTTCCTTGAGGCGAACACATTGCCCATCTTTAATATCTATCGCAGGAATAATTATCATCAGCTTAATTCTCCAAAATTTTTTAAAATTTTTAATCCCGATATACTACTCTTCTCCGGGTGAAATTGCACACCAAAAAGATTATTTCTTCTTATAGAAGATGCAAAACTTAAACCATAATCAGTTGTAGAAGATATGGCTTTTAGGTTATCTATTTCACAATAATATGAATGAACAAAATAAAAATATAATCCATCCAATATACCTTGAAAAATAGGATTCGGTTTATCATTGAAATGATGGGTAAATGTTATTTTATTCCATCCCATATGCGGACATTTCACTGATTCTTGAAATTTTTTTACATTCCCAGTCAGTAAATCTAATCCTTTAAAAAATCCTCCTTCTTCACCATAGGAAAGTAATAATTGCATACCCAGACAAATACCTAAAAAAGGTTTATTAAGCTTGATTGCTTTAATTAATTCCCTATCTATCTTCTTTCCTCTTAAAGTATTGATAGCATTTCCAAAAGCTCCTACTCCCGGAAGTACAATAGCACTGGCATTATTAATTTTATATGGATCTTCAGTTATTGTTGCTTCATACCCCACTTTTGCGAAGGCATTTTGCACACTCTTTAAATTTCCCATCCCGTAATCTACTATTACTATCATTCTCGTCATTCTCCCATTTATAGGGGTCAGGTCTCAACATTTGACATAACTTAAGCATAGACTCCCACGCCTTTACAGACGTGGTACTCACCTTAACAGACTATCATCTGTCCCGGTTTACCGGGAATTTGCTCTCATCCCCACCTTAACAGATGGGGAATTCCCGCTAAATTAAATAAGATAACCAGAATAGTTATGTCAAATGTTGAGACCTGACCCCTATATTTCATTTTAATCAAACATTCCCTTTGTAGAAGGTATATCACTTGTTCGACTCTCTTTAGTGCATGCTATATCCAAAGCACGTCCGAAAGCTTTAAATATGGCTTCAATAATATGATGGGCGTTTTTCCCATACAGTAAATTTATATGTAAAGTTATTCCCGCATGATAAGAAAAAGCTTTAAAAAATTCTTCGATTAGATTTACTTCGAAAGAACCGACTTTGTCCTGTTCGAATTTAACCTTATAAATTAATTGTCCTCTTCCGCTTAAATCTGAAGCTACTTGAACTAAAGATTCATCCATCGGCAAAATAATAAATCCATATCTTGTTATACCTTTTTTATCTTGCAAAGCTTTTTTGATAGCTGCTCCAAGACAAATACCTATATCTTCCACGGTATGGTGATCATCTACTTCAATGTCCCCTTTGGCTTTTATTTCCAAATCAAAAAAACCGTGTCGGGCGAATAAATCTAACATATGTTTTAAAAAATGTATTTCTGTTTCCAAATGGCTTTTACCTTCTCCATCCAGATTTATTTTTACTTCTATATCGGTCTCCAAAGTCTTTCTTTTAACTTCACTTTTTCTCTCTTTCAAAATAATCAACACCGCCTATTCTTTAAAGTTTTTTAATTCCATTTTATCTATCCATTCTAAAATGTCATTTACGTCTTTTGCTAATAAATCCACTCCTTCATTTAAATAGAGAGTCACTAATTTATTTTCTAAATTAAATTCTTTGCCTAAAACGATTGCTGATAAAAATCTGGTTGTTTTGGATTCATTATTATAATTTTTTACTGTAAGCAGATCATCCCTAATATCACCTATGTAAAGACCTAATTTAGTTTTCAAATTAACAGATAACTTTTTTAGTCCTTCCGGATTAGGTTTACCCGGCACATTATTGGCAGTCATCATTTGTTTATCAATGAGAAAATCAACCCAATCCAATTTTTTTAAAGCAATTTTAGCCTCTTCATCATTTCTACCGGTTAAGACACCAATAGAAAAATTTTGCAAAAAAACTTTCTGTTTTTTATTAAAAATGATTTTTTCATTTTTAATCAAGCCCTCTGTTTTGATGATTGAAGGATAAAATTTATATATATTAAAACAGCTATCTTCGCCTGCGTAAATTTCTTTAAATATCTTGGTAACTAATTTTCTATCCCACAGGTTAAATATTTTTTCTTTTAAATCGTTTTTTTGCTGAATCAATTCAATACTTTTTATCAAATCTCCTCCGGGAGGAAGTATTTTTGTGCAATATGCTTTTAAACTGGGTTTTTCACTCCTCAGTCTGTCTATATCTTTTATTTTTTTCTCCTCAGCTTTCCATAAGTAAAATAAAATAACTGCAGAGGTTAAATCCCAGTCATTATTAAAACCTCCTGCCATTTTAAAATATTCAATCTCTTCCGGAATAATCAATTTTTGTGAACCACTAAATTTTAATATTTTTTTAAAATAGAATTGCACCGTTTGACAAACAGCATTTCTAAAAGAATCCTGAACATCAATTAAAACACCGTCAATATCAAAAACAAGGGTGTCTATTTTGGATACGGATTCTAAAATCTTTTTTTTTATTATAATGTTCTTTTGAAATAAATAAGCTTCTTTAAGTTTTTGTGAAATATACAATAAATTTTCCACTCTTTCTAAAATAATTTTCCTGATTTTAATTAAATATTTTGATCTTCTTTATATCTAATTTCTATGGAACGGGCATGGGCTTCTAATCCCTCTAATCTGGCTAAGCTAGCTATTTTTTTTCCGGATTTCTTTAACCTTTCCTGATCATAGCAAATAATACTGCTTTTTTTAACAAATTCACTCACAGATAACGGGGAAAAATTTCGTGCTCCTCCGGATGTAGGGAGAATATGATTCGGTCCTGCCCAATAATCACCCAAAGGTTCCGGTGAAAAAGCACCGATGAATATTGCTCCCGCATTTTTTATCTCTCCTAATTTTTGCCAGGGATCATCGATCTGCAATTCTAAATGTTCAGGTGCAAAACAATTAATAAAATCAATGATTATTTTATTGTTTTCTGCAACAATTAATTTTCCCTGTTTTTTTAAAGATGCTTGAATAATTTCCTTTCTATCTATTTTTTTTAGCTGAAGTTCAATTTCTTCTTTTACCATTTTTGCCAAAAAAACAGAATTGGTTATTAAAATAGCTGTGGCTTCCCGGTCATGCTCTGCCTGAGAAAGTAAATCACATGCAATATATCGGGGATTAGCTTTCTCGTCAGCCCAGATAAGAATTTCGCTGGGACCTGCCAACATATCTATATCCACTATCCCGAAAACATTTTTTTTGGCAAGTGTTACGTATGTATTTCCGGGACCTACAATTTTATCTACCTTTTTTACAGTTTCTGTTCCGTACGCTAAGGCAGCTATAGCTTGAGCTCCTCCTATTTTATAAATCTCCGATAAACCTAATTCTTCTGCAGTAGCCAATACATAAGAATTTATTTTACCATTAGAAGAAGGGGGATTGACCACTGC
>Ga0207996_1000308_pt1 | contig 45252 bp, 44 predicted proteins | sample AntAceMetag02UKG_FD_184773 | JGI IMG/M metagenome (GOLD analysis project Ga0207996, IMG submission 184773) | Saline lake microbial communities from Ace Lake, Antarctica - Antarctic Ace Lake Metagenome 02UKG (SPAdes) (version 2) | ecosystem: Environmental > Aquatic > Non-marine Saline and...
CAGAATAATGCGTTGGATTTACTACAGGAAGTAGGGTTTTGGGTGACTGCCATTCAAATCCATTCGCAGCGTAGCGAGGACTTTTGAATGGCAGTTGTCTGAAGAAATACGTCTCTACTATTTACTATAACACCACAGTAACAATCTTAGCTTTTCTCTTACCGCACACCGTATACTGAAAACCTCAAACCGTTCTTCTTATCATTTCAACAGCGTTTTAAGTATTTTGCACTTGCGACAGATTTCCATTTTATCGCGAACATCAATATCTTTTGTGCAATCGCATTTCGTACCACAAACAAACCAACACATATCCCCACATTGAAATTCCCATGCAGGACACTCATCTTTCATTTCGCAGGATTTTCGTTCCCAGCATGGCTGCAACTTCTTCCCTGTCTGGTTTTTTTTCTGATAGATAAGGAACCAGAGTTGACGCTCAATATGAAGCGGAATTTTCCTCCAGCCCTGCTCATAACTGTGAATTGCTTTTAATGAAACACCGAGCAATTCTGCCAGTTGTTTTTGAGTTCTATTTAACTTCTTTCGTATTGTTACAAAGGCTTCTTTTTCCAAAACAGTACCCGATACTTTTTTTTATAAAATTTAACCTGATTCTTAAATCAGATTCGGTATAATACATTGAGGTAGTTAAGATAACAGGTTCTCTTTTTTTTTTCAGTAAGAATTGTAATTCCTTCCCACTTCCCAGCTAACATTTTTATACCTGGAATTATGATTTTCTTCTGATTTGACTATCCTTTCGTTGAGTTTCGTCTTAATTTTTTGTATGTATCAGTGAGTAAAAATTTACCTTCAATTCTAAATCCCACTCAATAAGGTGACCCCATGGCCCTTCATGTTGTAGACCATCCGCTTATTCGTCATAAAGTCGGTCTGTTAAGAGAAAAAGATATCTCCACTAAAGATTTTAGAGCATTAGCATCGGAAATTTCTAGACTTCTTGGTTATGAAGCTACCAAAAATTTTCCCACTGAAACTAAAACAATTGATACCTGGGCAGGGCTCACCGAAGTCGAATCTATTAAGGGGAAAAAAATCACATTTGTACCTATCCTTAGAGCTGGACTTGGTATGATGGATGGTGTTTTTGATCTGGTCCCCTCTGCTAAGGTTTCCATTGTTGGATTTTATCGTGACGAAGAAACTCTTCTCCCTGTTCAATACTATGTTAAGCTCGCTAAAAACATTGAACAACGTACAGCCTTAATTCTTGATCCCATGCTGGCCACTGGAGGAACTCTCAATGCCACAATTACTCTGTTAAAAGATGCTGGTTGCACCTCCATAATGGGCATTTTTCTAGTATGCGCCCCTGAGGGTGTCAAGAAAGTCCAAGACCTTCATCCTGATGTTGATATCTACACAGCCGCACTTGACGAAAAACTTAATGATCACGGATACATCCTTCCTGGCCTTGGTGATGCAGGAGATAAACTCTTCGGGACCAAGTAATTTTTTTATCAACTTTAAATCGGAATAAACTTACGGAGAAGATACACGTATGGAAACGCAACCCATCGACAGTGATTACAATTTCAGGGCTCAGGATATTCTCCTGGGTGCCCAAATGCTCTTTGTGGCCCTTGGGGCTCTTGTTCTTGTACCTCTGCTTACAGGCCTTAATCCCAATGTAGCACTCTTCACAGCCGGTGTCGGAACGCTCCTTTTTCAAATTGTAACCAAAGGAAAAGTACCCATTTTTCTTGCATCCTCTTTTGCTTTTATCGCCCCTATTATTTATGGCGTTCAGACCTGGGGAATAGCCGGGACAATGTGTGGCCTGCTTGCAGCTGGTATCTTTTATGTCTTACTTTCTATTCTTATCTATTTTCAGGGTGGAGAAATCCTTCACAAAATCCTTCCTCCCATTGTGACCGGTCCTGTTATCATGGTCATTGGACTTATTCTCGCACCTGTAGCAGTCTTTATGGCCACTGGCATGACAGGTGATGGTTCCTTTGAACTCGTCCCCAGGAACACTGCCTTGATTGTCTCAGCAACTTCACTAGGTGTAACCCTTCTTGTCTCTCTGCTTGGCAAAGGAATGTTCAAACTTATTCCCATTCTTTGTGGTATCATTGCAGGATATCTGGTTTCCATACCTTTTGGACTGGTTGATTTAACACCTGTACGCGAGGCAGCCTGGTTTGCAATGCCGGCCTTTACCTATCCCGAATGGAACCTTCAAGCAATTTTATTTATCGTCCCCGTTGCCATCGCTCCTGCAATTGAACATTTTGGTGATATTCTTGCCATTGGTTCTGTTACCAATAAGGATTATGTAAAAGACCCCGGTATTCATCGCACCATGCTTGGAGATGGTCTTGCCACCAGCCTTGCTGCTCTTTTGGGTGGACCTCCAAACACCACCTACTCTGAAGTTACCGGTGCCGTAACACTGACCAAATCATTCAACCCTGCCATTATGACATGGGCTGCCATTGTGGCCATCGTTCTTGCCTTCGTTGGTAAGGTTGGTGCCATGCTCCAGACTATTCCATCTCCTGTGATGGGCGGTATTATGCTGCTTCTTTTCGGTGCAATTACAGTAGTTGGCCTAAATACACTGGTTCGTGCTCAAAAAGATCTTACCGAACCACGGAATCTCGCTATTATTTCACTGATCATGGTACTTGGTATTGGTGGAATGAGCTTTTCAGCAGGAGCCTTTACAGTGAAAGGTATTGGACTGGCTGGTATTGCAGGGGTTCTTCTTAATCTGATATTACCTGGCAAAGAGAAAAAAGAAGATTAATACGACACATGACCAAAAATAAAAACGTGCAACCGGGTGTTCTCTATGTAGCAGCCACCCCCATTGGGAATCTTGAAGATATCACCCTGCGCTGTTTGCGCGTCCTAGGTGATGTGGATCTCATTGCTGCAGAGGATACTCGGCACACCCGTAAACTTCTTACTCATTTTCAAATCTCAACGCCCCTGATAAGCTATTACCGTGAAAAAGAAGTTGAAAGATCAACCCAGCTTATTCAGCGGCTCCTGGCTGGAGAGTCCATTGCATTAGTCTCAGATGCCGGTACTCCAGCTATTTCTGATCCTGGTGCAGTGCTTGTTGCTCGTGCCCATGAAGCTGGAATTACTGTTGTGCCACTATCAGGTGCATCGGCTCTTACAACTGCCCTTTCAGCTTCCGGCATCACGAATCCACATTTTCTTTTCCTTGGATTTGCCCCTTCTAAAAAGTCACAACGACGTTCCCTTCTGACCTCTCTCAAAGACGTACCATGGTCCGTGGTGTTCTATGAATCGCCAAGACGTATCCAGGGACTCCTCTCTGACGTCCTGGATATCATGGGCGATCGCAATAGTTTTTGGGGAAGAGAGCTGACCAAGGCATACGAGGATCTGAGAAAAGGAAGCATCAGTTCACTTCTCCAGGAAGCCTCTTCCAAAACAAACCGGGGTGAATTTGTTCTGATTGTTGAACCAGGAACAGTTGTCAAAGCAGAAGGGGAAAACCTTCAGGATTTGTTGATCTGGTATCGTGATAACACAGCCTTATCTCTCAAAGACGTCAGCCAAAAGCTCGCCGGAGACCTTGGTCTGTCACGCTCTGTCGTTTACCAGGAAGCACTCACTATTTACAAAAGAAATTAAGACGCATCCAAAATGCAGTAATCAACCAAGAACATCCTTTATCATATTTTCTAATTCAACAAGCCCAAAAGGTTTTGTTACGGTTGCCTTGCAACCATACTCACTATAGTTGATGGCTAAGTCGGTAAGCGTAGACTCCGAAAAGATCCATATTCGAGGCGCGTAAATTTTCCATTATTTCGGCGTACTAGGGTACGTCGAAATTATAGAAAACTTGCAACAAAGAAGCAAATGGAGCATTTTTACGACGCCATCATATTTTATCAACTTGGATAATATACTCCCATGACTATCAGAAGCTGCGTTACTCCTCAAAAACAATTTATTTACGGTATTCACAAACCTGACTACACCACCGCCAATCTTCGAGTTGAAACCAGGATTGACTCTCTTGGACACCTTGAGTCAGGTGAATCATACTCCAATCAGGCCAATTTCCCGGATACTGATGTAAGAGTTCCCGATGGAGATTGGATTTTTGAAATTCCAAACCCATTTTCTTTTCGGGGATCGACGTTTATTGATAAAATATGGGCTGACAGCAGTGCAAATAATCTTCAAGGAATCAGCCTTCCGCCACGAAAAACGCTTTCACTCTGTGATCTTCTCAATAAGGAACAAATACCTGATACCCTTTTTGCTAAACTTCCTGCTCCTTTACATCTCGCACTTGCCACAACATCAACGGATCCTCAAGACCTGATCAGATTAGCCGAGCTCTGTTGCAGTATTGAAAAAGATGATGCTGGAATACCAACCGGACTGGTCTACGAAAGATTATCTCATGGAAAAACCAGGGCAGTAATCAGTAACCATGCCCTGTTCGAAGCAGTGGCGAACAACCCGGCGCTCCCGGAATCCTATAAACTCGTTATGGTTCTGCGTCCCGGTGCTCAGGGTGGAAGTGAAATTGTGGGGGATTTTAAGGATATGGGTGCCACCCATGTATATGAATATTTACGACGTAATTCCTATATTGCAGGAGGCCATTATGCTGCAAACATGGCTGACGATGCTGTCCGCTATTCCATCAATCAGCTTTCGGAAGCAGATATGGCAGGCTTACGCCATATCTATTATCAACGAACTTATATTCGGCTTGCAAATCATTTAGGCATTGCAATCCACCATAGCCCCGAAATGTATTCTGCTGATGCTCTTGAGGCACTGCGAACAGAGATTGCTCAAATACTTTCACGGGATATATGCCCTGATATCTCAGCAACACTCTGGGGCTGGAACTTCGGTTTCGACTATGCCCCAAGCAACTATCGCCTTCATGCATCTCATCAACAGATTCATCAACAGTATGCCATGCTACCACAGAATGTTGATACCTTTTGTGGGAATCTTCATAAACCGATCGGCAGCATGGGCTCTTTTGGATGTGGAGATATGGTGTCCGAAATTATGCAGCACTACCGTCATGACACAAACAGCGTCTTTTTTTCTGATTATCTAGCCTGCATACGAAATAATGTCCGAATGGACGACAGAAATGACCTGGAATCAAGCCTGATACTCTGGGAAGATGAACATGCTATTCTTTTTGTTCCCAAGGCCCAGACGTCACAATGGGAACTGCAGCTTATGGCATTAAAGAATGAGAATGATGAAGTTATCGGCAATATTCTGGAAGCTGACACAGCCTCCAGAATATCGCTTAACAGGGGGATATTTCTTGCTCAGAAAGCTCTGGCAGGTTTGGGCGCAACAATGGTCACCTCAATTGAATATCCTAAACGAATCGGCAGCACAGGAGAGGCTGGACAACAGCTGCTCTACAGCTTTCTACCAAGACTTCCCGAATCACCAGGGGCATTCAGTGAAGCACAACTTCGTTATATCAACGGCCATTATCCTGAAGATTTTGCTACTGTCTGCAGGCAACAACTCCAGAGATTGACGTGCTAAGGAGTCATTAATGCTCTGTTTCAGGCTGCCGTTGTTTTAAAACTTTCTGCAATCCAAGCTGCTCCTGAACATTAATTACCAGCGGACCACCGATGTTGGCACCCAGATATGTATCAGTACCCTCATCATCCTTTTTCAACATAAGGAATACACCAATATCCAAAGGATTGTCAGCCTTGATAGTCTGCACTTCAGAGTCATCAAGAAAGATATCGTAGTTTAAATCATAAGATGTGGGGTCAACCAGTGTAAATGTCACAACAGGTGCCTCACAGGATTCCAGCCAATATGCAGAAACTTGTCCATCATCCTTGTGAAAAATCTTAAAAGTAGTGTATTCTTCGAAACCGGGAATACCCATGGGAAATGTGAAGATCTTTTCCGACTGAATTGATGGCTGTTGCGTCACTTTGCTTTGCATACTCATAATCGCTCCCTGATTGATTTAAAAAAACAATAAAAATGATAATAAACTTGCCCGACACTATTTATATCGGCAACAACACATTTTATTATTAGACTTTTCTTTACGATTCAGCGGGGCACGATATTACCCTAACTTCTGAACTGTAACTGTTTAGTTTTCTATACTGGAGTGACTGTAATGGATTCAAATGGATTTTTTGGAAACTGGGGTGGAGCCTACATCCCGGAAGTACTGTATCAAACGTTTCAAGAGTTGAAAGAAGAGTATGCCAGATGTCGCAAAGATCCTGAATTCTGGCAGGAATATTTAACACTCATGTCAACCTACTCATGTCGCCCCACTCCACTAACATATGCAGAAAACCTCACTCGCCATTTTGGCGGTGCCCACATCTATATTAAACGTGAAGATCTCAACCATACAGGCGCTCATAAGGCCAATAATGTTATGGGACAGGGACTGCTTGTTAAACGTATGGGGAAAAAACGGGTTATTGCAGAAACGGGAGCAGGCCAGCACGGCATGGCCACAGCAACCATGGCCGCCAAATTTGGACTCGATTGCACCATATATATGGGTGAAGAAGATGTACTTCGGCAACGCCCAAATGTATTCTGGATGGAAAAAATGGGGGCTACAGTCATTCCTGTTACAGATGGTTCTCGTACCCTGAAAGATGCAATCAATGAAGCCTTTCGTGACTGGGTAACCAATGTTGATGACACCCACTATGTCTTTGGTACCGCCTGTGGCCCTGCTCCCTTTCCTGAGATGGTTTCATGGTTCCAATCCATAATTGGTATTGAAGCAGCCGAGCAGATCATACAATACCATGGCAAGATGCCAAAGAAGATTTATGCCTGTGTTGGCGGTGGCTCAAACGCCATGGGCATTTTCAAACGTTTTCTTGATGAAGATGATGTTGAACTTGTAGGAGTTGAGGCAGGAGGCCATGGTGCTGACACTGGAGCCCATGCTATCCGACTCTCGAGCCCCGATGCCACACCAGGTGTAGCCCAGGGTTACAAAACCATGTTCCTCCAGGATGATGACGGGCAGATGAAACATACCCACTCGGTAGCTGCAGGACTTGACTATGTTGGAGTTTCTCCAATACTGAGTGACCTCTGGGAAAACAAAAGAGTTCGTTTCGAGTCTGCTACGGATGACGAAGTAATGCAGGCCCTTGATGTCACCATGCGCTCAGAAGGTATCATTCCAGCCCTTGAATCATCCCATGCTTTCGCAGGTGCCTTCAGGGAGGTTGGCCAGCTTTCCAAGGATGATGCCATTATCATTAACCAATCAGGACGAGGCGATAAAGATATTTTCACCATTGCCCATGCCTTTAAAGATCCTTCATGGAAGAAATTTATTATTGACAGAGGCAAAGAATACAGTAACAGCTAGATGGCCAGGAAGAAGGCTAAAGACTGAAGGTAAAACATCACATTTCGTATGTGCTTCTTTCTTAATCCTTCCCTTCAACCTTCCGCCTTCAGCCTATACAACAAGGATTTAGATATGCAGTTAGAACAACAGTTACGCAATAAATTAAAAGAAAATGATATTCTTCTCATGACCCATATAGTCCTGGGATATCCTTCACTTGATGTGAACCGTGAAATCATCCGGCAGATGGTGGATAATGGAGTTGACTGTATTGAAATGCAGATTCCTTTTTCTGAACCCATGGCCGATGGACCCGTCATTCTAAAAGCCAATCAGGACGCCCTGGCAGGCGGCACCAGAGTCGAAGATTGCTTCCGCTTTGCGGCAGATATGACACAGACCCATGATATTCCATTCCTCTTCATGACCTATTACAATATTATTTTTAAATATGGTGAAGAGGCCTTTATGAAAAGAGCCGCTGAAATAGGAATATATGGATTTATTATTCCTGACCTTCCTCCAGAAATGAGGACATCATTTCTTGCCCTGGCAGACAAGTATAAACTCTCACTCATTCTAATCTATACTCCGACCTCAACCGATGCGCGTATGAGGGAACTGGACAGCCATGCCAACGGCTTTATTTATTGTGTAGCCAGACGAGGGGTTACAGGAAAAAAATCGGAATTCGATCATGACTTTGATGGCTATCTGACCAGATGCAGAGCAGCAACGCAGCTCCCCCTGGCCGTTGGTTTTGGAATCCAGAGCAGGGAAGATATTGATGCGTTAAGAGGAAAGGCTGATATGGCAGTTATCGGCTCCCGTACCATCAAACTAGTGGAAGAAGAAGGTGTACAAGCCGTTGGGCCTTTTATTGCCGGACTGCGTTAGCAGTCCTGCAGCAAACAACAAAAACAAACATCCTTTCAAACTATCTGTGCTTACGCCAATTCGGATGAGTAATGCCAAATTTTTTGACCTTATAATTCAATGCCCTTGGACTCACACCAAGCTTTACAGCAGCATTTTTTTGTACCCAGAGACATTCTTCAAGGGCGTTTAGAATCAACTCCTTTTCCTGATCGGCCAGTGAACTATTGGACACCAGACCAGGAGTGGTGTTGCCCATGGCTGTCCCTTTTTCCACAGGCAGAGAAAGATTGTAGGTATCAATCAGCTCATCATCTTCCAAAATCACAGCACGTTCGATGGTGTTTGCCAGTTGTCTGATATTTCCAGGCCAACTGTAGTGCCGGATCTGTTCAAAAGCTTTATCCGTAAATCCTCGGACGTCACTTCCCAGGGATTTGGCATATTTATTGAGAAAATACTGGACCAGTGGCAGCAGACATTGCTGCCTCTCCCGTAAATCCGGTAACCGTATAGGTAAAACATTTATCCGATAATACAGATCTTCTCTAAACTTCCCCTTGCTGATTTGCTCTGGAAGGTCCTTGTTGGTGGCTGCAATAACACGGACATCAGCATAGATAGTTTTATTCCCCCCTACCCGCTCAAAACACTTTTCTTCAAGCACCCTGAGTAATTTAGTCTGAAGAGCAAGACTAATTTCTCCGATTTCATCAAGAAATAAAGTTCCACCACTGGCCTGTTCAAAACGACCGACACGAAGTTTATCGGCACTGGTGAATGCTCCTTTTTCATGTCCAAACAACTCTGATTCAAGAAGATCTTCAGGAATATTGGCACAATTTATCTTTATAAAAGGTTTCTGCTTTCGCGGACTATTATAATGAACAGTTCCAGAAAGAAAACTTTTCCCGGTTCCTGTAGCACCAGTGATAAGGATGGTGGAATCGGTTTTGGAAAATTTTTCAAGACTCTTTAGAACCTGTTTCATTCCGGGACTGAATGCAATTACATCACTAAAACGATATACGATATCCTACTTATGACGCAGGTATGCTATCTCATTTCGTAATGCCTTATTCTCAAAAGTTTTATTTGTAGCAACTTCAAAACGTGCCACAGATACGGGGTGCACCAGATAATCAAAGGCTCCACTCTTAAGAGCCTGCACGACCACTTCCGGCTTTTCCTCCTGCCCAATAAGAATAATTGGAGTATGCGGAAGACGTTGAAAAACATCTTCCAACAGAGGCAAACCGGTTCTGCTGTCTTCTATAAAGAGAAAAATCAAGTCATATTCATTTCCTTTTAATGCACCAAGGAGCTTGTCCCTGTTGTAGCAAAATGTAATTTTGGCGCGGTCATCGAGCGCCATACGAATATTCTGATAACTTTCTTCTGGAATTGCATACGCTAAAATTGTATACATAATACTCCTTCAAATTGAAACAATTTGTAATTTCACATTTGTAACTCACTAAAAATCATATGTGAAAAGGATTCTCATTGCAAATGAAAAATCACCCTTTTCCCCATATTCAGCCTGTTCCTGATATTACCCAGCCATGGATCAACAATTGTCAGATATTACTTTTATGAAACATGCCCTTTTTCTTGCCCGATCAGCCTCTGATAAGGGCGAGGTTCCAGTGGGAGCAATCATCACCCTTAATGGCAATATCATCGGTGAAGGAGAGAACTGTCCCATTGCTACCCATGACCCCTGTGGTCATGCTGAGATTATTGCATTGCGTAACGCGGCCACAAAAATGAGAAACTATCGTCTGCCAGGCTCAACATTGTACGTTACCCTTGAACCTTGCATTATGTGTATGGGGGCAATCATTCATGCAAGGGTGCAAAGACTGGTTTTTGGTGCATATGATCTTAAAACAGGGGCCGCAGGATCACGCTATTCCATAGGGAATGACCAGCTCCTTAACCACCACCTTGAAATAAGCAGCGGAATCTGCGAAAGTGAATGTGCTGTACTTCTCAAAAATTTTTTCAGGGAACGACGTAAAAAAAGCCCACTTCATCTATCATAATTCTTTTTTTTGACAGTAGTCTTTAGTTTTTGATTGCCAAATTTATGATCTCAGGATAAAAGAATCTTCTGGAAAAAGTATATTACTTTTTTTCGTGGAGGGGTGGCCGAGAGGCTTAAGGCGCACGCTTGGAAAGCGTGTGTACGCAAGTACCGTGAGTTCGAATCTCACCCTCTCCGCCAAAATGCAAAAAGGCCATGTAATTCAAACAAATTACATGGCCTTTTTTGGTCAACAGCGTTTCCCCCCCCACCAAACTCCCTCTCCAGAGTACAGGAGTTCCGACATCCTATTCAGACGAGTGCCTGTTGAACCGCCTTTCCAATCTGGATCATACTATATGGCTTACGAATAAGTACTCCTGCCCCTAACGCTTGAGTTTTGCGCACTTCATCCGTTTCTGAAAATCCGCTTACCACTATTGCTTTTAAATCAGGCTGAATTTCAATCGCCTGCACAAAAGTCTCACGACCATCAATACCTGGCTCCATGATCATATCAAGAAGCATCAAGTCAACTCTGCTTTCTCTAAGGTATTGTATTGCTTCTTCCCCGGAATTGGCTGTGGCAACCCGGTATCCAAGGGCTTTCAACATCTGGCTTGCAATGTCAAGCTGCAGCGGGACATCATCGACAATAAGAATATGCTCGTTATTCCCGGCAATTTCTTCCAGATTCATATTCTCGATCTGCTCGAGTAAATTATTACGTGTTGCAGGAAAGTAGAGTGAGAATGATGTTCCCTTTGTATCACTTTCCACCGTAATAACACCATCATGGTCCTGAACACTATTCCAGACAACTGTCAGGCCAAGTCCAGTCCCACTTCGCCCCATGGTTTTCTTGGTGTAAAAGGGCTCGAAGATGTGGTTGAGGTCATCTTCTGTGATACCTTTTCCTGTGTCAGTAATAACGAGCTTAACATATTCACCTTTTTCCATATATTGCTTTTTGGCCACCGGTTTATCAATATAGATATTGCAGGTCGATACTTTTATAATGCCCTTGTCGTCGAATGATTCCATTGCATTCGCAACAAGATTCATAATACATTTTCGAATATGGACGGCTGAACAGTGTATATTAAAGAGATCCAGTGCAAGTTCTCTTTCACACACAACTTCAACGTGATATGAGCTTAACTTCTTATATTCGGGAGAGTCAAAGTATGACTCAATTATGGTATTCAGGTTTTCCGGTTCCCTGATCGCTGCCGCGCCTCTTGCCACCGTCAGCATATCAGCCACCATTGCAGCTGCACGCATACCTGAATCTTTTATTAATTCTAGAGGCTTACGCAACTCACTGTCCGGTGGCAGCTGTATAAGCAATAGCTCCGGATAGCTGACGATGCCTGAAAGAATATTATTTAAATCATGCGCCACACCTCCTGCCATCATGCCGACAGCTTCCATCTTCAAAGAACGATGAAGCTGGCTCTCCATTTTTTCCTGCTTACTGATATCAGTAAAAAACGCAAAATAGTAGGATTGTCCCTGATATTCAAAATAACTGAGATACAACTCCACAGGAAAAAGAGTCCCATCTTTTCGCCTATAGCTTGTTCGGACAGAATATGATTTTCTGGCAGGTGGCCAGTTATCCTTGGTAATATTCATGTCAATATTCTGAATACCTAGTTCCAACAACTCCTGTCGGCTGTAGCCCAGCATATTGGCGGCGGCTCTATTGACATGTATAATCCTGGTATTATCGAGCACGGGGGCGTTCTTTGTCCAAATAATAGGATACGCACACGAATCAACGGCATATTGAGTCAACAGGAGTTTTTCCTCGGTCTCCCTCAGAAGTTCAGCTTGTCTTAAAATTTTTCGATTCTGCGCTTTTAATTCCCTGTTGTATTTTCCCAGGGTGTAATACCGAAAAAGTAAAATTACGACACCAATGGTTACAAAGGAAAAAACTTGCCAGAACAGCCTGTAATCAATACTTTTTTCATATTTTACAGATATCCAGCGATTGAGAATTTGTTGGTGTTCCCCCTTATCAATGGTGCCAATAACTTTATTAAAAATAGAAAGCAAAAGCGGCTGATCGTTCCTGGTGGCAACACCAAGTTCCCATCGTTCATCAAATTTCCCTACAATTTTAAGTTCATCCGAGAAACCTTTTTGAATACTGCTGCTGACCGTGGCCAGTGTACCAATAAAGCCATACATTTCACTCTGACTAACAAGACTCAGTCCCTCATCAACGGAGGCCACGTCCATAATCTGCATTGCCGGATACTTGTTGCGCAGGAGCTCACCAAAGGCATAGCCCTCTACAACACCAAGCACCTCGTCCTTAACGGAGCTAAGATCTGCGATAAATAATTCATCGTTCCGGGTCGCAAGTACTAGCGGAATGGATAGATATGGGTGGGTAAAATCCATATAGGTAAGGCGTTCAGGAGTTGACATTGCCAATGAAAAAATGTCACATTTTCGTGCTTTGGCATAGTCGATACTTTCACTCCAGTTCTTGGTCACGACGAGAACAACAGGAATACCAATCTTTTTTTCTATCAGGCTAAAATAGTCTGCGCTCATTCCCACATGCTGACCTTTTTCAATCTTTTCAAGTGGCATCCAATCAGGATCCACACACATGGTGATCTCTTTTTGGGTCCTAAGAAAATCATCTTCTTCTTCAGTGAAGCTAACGACAGAGGTTGTGTATCCGTTTTCCTGATTTATAGTTGCAGCAGCGTCACCTGCATAAGCAGATTCAGCCCAGGGAAAAAGACCAGAAACTACAACCATGAAACATACAAGGCAGAGAGTGCAGATTTTTTTTATTAAAGGGAACACTATGATATACCCGTCGATTAATTTATGAGAAAAAGAATCCTATCAGTCACTGTAATTGATAATATGATATGTAAACTGCAGTGTCAAATTTGGACACAACTCTAAAAATCTTTTTCCAGTTTCTAAAGAATTGTAACATGGAGACTTGACTCACCTTACCATCGACAGAGAAGAGTGCCCGGCCTGATCAACTATTGGTGAATAACACTTTTATAGCTTGAATAATCTTGACGCCATCTTTATGGTTGTGTATAAAGGCGTCTCGAAGAAGTTTGTGTGCATTCGATTTGTTTTTTTTAACCAACTTCTCTACACATAAGCCCTTCAGCCAATCTTAAATTTCGTTTTGATAGTCGGGTCCTGTACAATTCAGGATCATGAACTCCGCCAGGTCTGGAAGGAAGCAACGGTAATGACCCCCTGAGTGTGTTACAGGGTCCCGGCTATCATCTTTTTTCAATTATCATTTAACTCACCAACCCTAGGTAGGTCTTCTTTTATGTCCTATTTGGTTCTTGCCAGAAAATCACGCCCCCAGGATTTCAATCAGGTTGTAGGTCAAACCCCGGTTGTAAAAACTCTACTAAACAGTATTGTCAGGGATAGAATTGCCCATGCAATATTATTTTCAGGCGTTCGTGGAGTCGGGAAGACCACCCTTGCCCGTATCATGGCAAAAGCAATTAACTGTGAGCACAAAAGAGAAGGCAATCCCTGCAACAAATGTCAATCCTGCACCGAAATAACGAAGGGTTCATCCCTTGATCTTTATGAAATTGACGGTGCCTCCAATCGTGGCATTCAGGAAATTCGTGAACTGAAAGAAAAAATTCGCTTTCTCCCCACTTCATCCAAATATAAAATTATCATTATTGATGAAGTCCATATGCTCACCACAGAGGCCTTCAATGCCTTGCTGAAGACTCTGGAAGAACCGCCTGATCATGTCTTTTTTATATTTGCCACCACGGAATTGCACAAGATTCCCATCACCATCCTTTCCCGTTGTCAGCGCTATGAATTGAAGCGAGTCCCAACTGAAGATCTCAGTGCCCACTTTCACAGTTTATCAGAAGCTGAGGGAGTAAACATTGAAACTGCCGCCCTGGATCTTATTGTCAGGGAATCTGAAGGATCTGTTCGTGACGGTCTTAGCCTGCTCGATCAGGTTTTTTCATACGGTGAAACAAACATAACAATCAATGATGTTATCGAGGTTCTGGGACTGGTGTCGCGTGATATCATTCTTACAATATCCAGGGCATTGCTGGACAAAGACGCTGGCGCAGCACTTCGGTCACTTGAAGAGACGTTCGCCTTTGGTGTGGATCTGAAACGGTTTACCACTGACCTGTTAAACGCTTTTCGTACTCTTATTCTCTGCAAGATTGACGGCTGTCAGGAACTGATCGATATCCCGGCACAGGAACTTGCACTATTCAAGGAACTTGCGGATCAGCATAGTCACAACAGTATCCATATGAAAATGAACCTGCTTATGCAGGGTGTGGAAGAGATGCGTTATTCATCGCAGCCAAGACTTTCCCTTGAGAGTACTTTTTTGCGGATTATTCAGTCTTCAGATGTGGTGCCGGTCTCCAAAATTATTGCGAAACTCGACTCCCTTCTAAAGGGGACCTCCCCTCCGCAAACAGCATCACGTCCTCCTGCTGAGAAAAAAAAAAATCCTGAGAAAGCCGCAGTAACGGCTCCACCTCCAGAAGCAATTCCCAAGACAGAAAAAAAAACCGAAAAACCACCACTGCCCCCAAGACAATCTGAACCTACTCCTCCCCTGCCTGCGGAACAGCCACCGCTTCCCCGGGAAAGCCAAAGTCCACCGCCACACAATGAAACCAGACCCGTCCCCCATCCACACCAGCGTGATGTGCGTCGAGACTGGCCCGGATTTATCGAACATGTAAAAGATAGAAAAGTCTGGATGGCACAGGACTTACAGCGAACAGAAAGAGTAATCGAAGTTGATGGAGAGCTGCATCTCCGCTATGCCGATCAGGCAAACTGCACCCTGCTTTGCCAAAAGGAAAATGTAAAACTCCTTACTGAATTCGTCCTCGACTTCTTCCAAAAAGATCTGAAACTCCGTTTCATAACACCTGATAAAATTGAAGGAAAAGATACGGATAATAACGATAGCCCCCACAAACTCAGACAGAAACTTGCCAACGACCCATTGGTACTCATGGCCACTGAAATATTTAATGGACAGATTGGCGATATTCGTGTCGGACCTCGGAGCAGATAATACTTGCCAGAGTAATGATGAATTCTTAACGTAATATCGGAAACAAAAAACAACGACCTTCTCAAATACTCACGATAACTATCAGGAACAACTTATGGATATGAACAGCATCATGGCACAGGCTCAGCAAATGCAGCAAAAAATGGCCACCATTCAGGAAGAATTAAAAACAAAAACCGCTACGGGTACTGCTGGCGGTGGAATGGTCACTGTGACAGCCAACGGAAAAAGTGAAATTCTCTCAATCGAACTGGAAAATGAGATCATAAGCATCGAAGACAAAGGGATGCTTCAGGATCTCATCACTGCAGCAACAAACGATGCCCTGCGTAAAGTAAAGGCAATTGGTAAGGAAGAAATGGCAAAACTCACAGGGGGTATGAACATCCCAGGTGTTTCCAATTTGTTTTCCTAATGGCCCCTATGCACGCCTTCACCCTAAAACCCTACAGCCTAAATAAGCCATGTCTCCACAGGTAGTTCCTCCAGCACTGGATCGGTTGATTCAGAATCTCACAAAGCTTCCGGGAATTGGGGAGAAAACAGCCTCCCGGCTCGCCCTGAACATCCTCAGACGTCCGGCAGGTGAGGCTCGGGAACTTGCAGGTGCTTTAAATGATCTTCATAGCTCGATACAACTCTGTTCCAGCTGCTTCACTTTTTCCGAAAGTGACCCATGTGTGATCTGTAGCGACCATAAGCGAGACCCTTCACTCATCTGTGTTGTTGAGCAACCCGGTGATTTGCTTGCCATAGAAAAAGCAGGTGTTTTTCTCGGCCACTACCATATCCTTCATGGAGTACTTGCTCCAATGGATGGGATTGGACCTGCCGAAATAAAGGTCACGGAACTTGAGGCACGATTAAACAGTGGAATCGTCAAAGAAGTCTTCATAGCTACCAGTTCAACAGTACCCGGCGAAGCCACTGCCAACTACATCATAGACAGGCTCCAAAAAAAGCCGATTCTTGTGACCCGCCTTGCCTGTGGCATTCCAATGGGCATGGATATAAAATACGCCGACAAACATACCCTGGCCAGAGCCATTGAAAGCAGGCGAAAAACACACTGATTTCATCCTCGCATTCAGGCGTTAAATCTACTTATTTTTTCTTGACAGAAGTACTATATATTGGTAATTGACACTGTTCATACTTTCTTTTTTACTTATATAAATAGAAAACTCAGTAAAAGAGAATACTAAACAGGCGCGTAACTCAGCGGGAGAGTGTCACCTTGACATGGTGGAAGTCGGCGGTTCGAAACCGCCCGCGCCTACCAGAATGATCTGGCTAAAGTTTATACGGACAGGGATTTACCGTATTGATTTTAGCCTTTGCTTTTTTTTATATATTTAGACCTGACTTATGACCGACATTAAGATTGCCATAGAAACCGGGGAAGCAGTTACAATGCCAGCTGCAACCACTGTGGGAGATGCCCTTTCAGAATTGTTGTCTAATAAACAACGAAAGAGGACTGTTGCTGTAACCCTTGATGAGCAGATCCTTGATCTTTCGACCCCGCTAAATAGCGATGCATCGCTTGGTCTGATACAGATCGGCTCCGATGAATCACTGGCAATCTTGCGTCATTCTACTGCCCATGTAATGGCTGAGGCTGTACGGGAGCTATATCCCGAAGTCAAAGTAGCCATTGGTCCTGCCATCGATGACGGTTTTTACTACGATTTTGAACGAAGTGAAGCCTTTACTCCAGATGATTTCGAGCAGATTGAAGCCAAAATGACAGAGATTGTCAGAAAGGCTCTGCCCTTTACTCAAAGTCTAATCAAGAGTTCCGAGGCAATCGAGCGTTTTGAAGCCGAGGGTGAAAGATATAAAGTCGAACTGATCCAGGATCTTGATACTGAATCGGTGACTCTTTATCAGCAGGGATCATTTACCGATCTTTGTCGCGGCCCACATGTTCCAAACACCTCCTGGATTAATGCCTTCAAACTGCAGCGAGTTGCGGGTGCCTATTGGCGTGGTGATGAAAAGAACACCATGCTGCAACGCATATACGGAACAGCCTTTTTTGATAAAAAGGCCTTGAAGAAACATCTCAATATGCTGGAAGAGGCCAAGAAAAGAGATCATCGCAAGCTAGGGAAAGAGTTACAGCTCTTCACTATGCAGGATGAAATCGGTCCAGGCCTTGTCCTTTGGCAACCCAAGGGCGCACTACTTCGCAAACTTATCGAAGATTACTGGAAGGACGCTCATTATCGCAATGACTACGACCTTCTTTACACCCCACATATTGCACGACAGGATCTCTGGAAGACTTCCGGGCATCTTGATTTCTACGCAGAAAACATGTACTCTGCTATGGACATCGACGGTGTCAGCTACCAATTGAAGCCGATGAACTGCCCGTTCCATATCGGTATTTACAATAGTAACAAGCGCAGCTATCGTGAGTTCCCTATTCGCTGGTGCGAACTTGGAACAGTATATCGCTATGAGCGTGCTGGTGCCCTGCATGGTCTACTCCGGGTACGTGGCTTTACTCAAGATGATGCCCATATCTTCTGTATGCCTGAGCAACTCGAAAATGAAATTTTTAATATTCTTGATCTGAATCTTGGAATTTTGAAAACATTTGGTTTTGACCAGTACGACATTTATCTTTCAACACGACCTGACAAATATGTCGGAACGGATGAAAACTGGGAAGAATCAACGGAAGCACTGAAACTGGCCCTTGAGAAAAAAGGTCTGGAATATAAACTAGATCCCGGTGAAGGTGTCTTTTACGGACCCAAAATTGATATCAAGATTAAAGATCAGTTAGGTCGTTCTTGGCAGTGTTCCACCATACAGGTTGACTTTAACCTTCCCGAACGTTTCAAGATGAGCTATACGGGCAGTGACAATCAGGAACATCAGCCCATCATGATTCATCGTGCGCTTATGGGCTCGCTTGAACGTTTTATTGGTATCCTGATTGAACATTATGCTGGTGTTTTTCCACTCTGGTTTGCACCAACTCAGGCCAGGATCATGAACATTACCGATGCCCAGGCTGATTATTGTGAAGAGGTTTCCAGCAAACTTCGTAAGGCCGGTGTCCGGATAGAAAAAGATTTGCGCAATGAGAAGTTGAATTATAAGATCAGAGAAGCACAGATGGAAAAAATCCCGTATATGCTTATCATTGGTGACAAAGAAAAAGAGAATGGAACTGTTACCGTAAGACTGCGCAATGGAGATAATATTACCGATATGTCCATAGATGACTTTGCTCAAAAAGTAGCAGATGAATGTTTTGAAGGACGCGGCATATAAAGTTACAGGATTCAGTATAAAAATAGTATTAGTAGATCACTTAAAATTCGTCATGTTTTAAGATGATCAATTGCAATTCCTAGTTCAGGAGGTAGTAATATTAAACGTCGAGGAAAAAGAGCCCCGGTTCAACGTGAAATAAAAGTAAAAACCAACGAGGCAATTCGGCACGCCGAAGTTCGCCTTATTGGAAGTGATAGTTCCCAACTAGGAATATTCAGCGCAGCAGAAGCACTTGAAAAAGCCTACGATGAAGGACTAGATCTCGTAGAAATATCAGAAAATGCAACCCCACCTGTCTGCAGAATAATGAACTATGACAAGTTCAGATACGAACAGGCTAAAAAGATCCAGGATGCAAAGAAAAAACAGACCACTGTTGAGACCAAAGAAATTAAGTTTCGGCCAAAAACAGACGAGCATGATCTGAATTTCAAAATTAATCACGTTAAGAAATTTCTTGGTCAGAAGAATAAAGTAAAACTTACCATGCGCTTTCGTGGACGAGAAATCGTCTACTGTCAGACCGTTGGCCTGGAAGCCATGAATAAAATAGCAGCATCCCTTGGGGACGATGCAGTCATCTTGCAAACGCCCAAAATGGAAGGTCGCCAGATGGTCATGTTTGTTGGTCCCAAGGCCTGATTCCATATACGAACAACGAACGATATAAACAATTAATAAAATGACATTCCCTGTTACAGGATAAGGAGTAATTACAATGCCTAAAATGAAAACTAAAAGAGGCGCAGCAAAGCGTTTCTCAAAAACCGGTTCTGGAAAAATTAAACGTTCCAAGGCTTTTACCAGCCATATCCTGACCAAGAAATCCACAAAGAGAAAGCGTAACCTGCGCAAATCTGGACTTGTTGATCCATCGAATGCATCTACAATCAGAAAGATTCTGCCTTACCTGTAAGCCATCTCCGGATGCCTACAAGCAGGAACAAATAGAAAATTTACAAAGAGCACAGAACACCAGAGGAAGATCTCCTCTGATTTAAAAGGAGTATTAAGATGCCACGCGTTACTAGGGGCTTTAAAGCCCGCAGAAGAAGAAACAGAGTCCTGAAACTTGCCAAAGGTTACCGAGGTGGAAAGTCCCGTTTGTTCCGCACAGCTACGGAGGCCGTCGATAAGGCTCTCTGCTATGCATACCGTGACAGACGTACCAAAAAACGTGATTTTCGTCGTCTTTGGATCACCCGCATCAGTGCTGGTGTCAAGATGAACGGAATAAACTATTCCCGATTTATTAGCGGATTGAAAAAGGCTAATATAGATCTGGATCGTAAAGTTCTTGCCAATATGGCCATTCTTGATGCCCCGGCTTTCACCAAAGTTGTGGATCTTGCCAAAGCGGCAAATGCCTAAGGCAAATATCTTCTGACATGCAATGTCGCCTGGACTAACTCCATCCGGCATTAATTAGATATTTACAGTGTGCCGGTTTCAATTTTATTGGAACCGGCACACTGTTTTAACGAGTACCTCTTTTAAAAGATTGATCATGCAGCAAGAAATTATCAACTTACAGACTCAGGCAACGGAAGAACTGGTTGCCATTAAAAGCAGCAGTGAACTGGAAGAATTTCGTATCCGTTTCCTCGGCAGAAAAGGTCAATTTTCTACCATCATGAAGGGCCTTGGCAAGGTTTCCAAGGAAGAAAAACCTCTTCTTGGTCAGATGGCCAACAGTGCAAAAAAAGAAATTGAAGCACTCTATGGTGACAAGCAGAAGACTCTGTCAACCGCACATAACACCTCTTCTCTGCTCGATGCGTCCATTGATCTCACCCTTCCCGGCCGTAAACCGGAAACAGGTAAACTGCATCCTGTAACCCAGATCATGAACGAAGTCTGCTCCATCTTTGAAGGCCTTGGCTTTTCGGTTGCAGAGGGGCCCGATGTTGAACATGATCACTACAATTTTGAAGCACTCAATATTCCGGCCCATCATCCAGCTCGGGATATGCACGATACCTTTTATGTCAGTGATTCAATCCTGTTGCGAACCCACACCTCTCCCATGCAGGCAAGAATTATGGAAACACAGCAACCACCACTTCGGGTCATTGCACCCGGTAAGGTGTACCGCTGTGACTCCGATATCACCCACACTCCTATGTTTCACCAGGTAGAGGGCTTTCTTGTTGATCGTGGCGTCTCCTTTGCTGACCTAAAGGGTGTCCTCACCATCTTCACCCAAAAGATGTTTGATAAAGATCTTGAGCTCAGATTCCGCCCCAGTTTTTTCCCCTTCACCGAACCTAGTGCTGAAGTTGATATCGCCTGTGTTATTTGTAACGGAAAAGGATGCCGGGTATGTAAACGTACAGGATGGTTAGAAATCCTTGGTGCTGGAATGATTGACCCTGAAGTGTTCAAAATGGTCGGCTATGATCCTGAGCTATACAGCGGTTTTGCATTTGGCCTTGGTATTGAACGAATCGCTATGCTTAAATATGGTATTGATGACATTCGCCTCTATTATGAGAATGACCTTCGTTTTCTTTCTCAATTTTAGTGCATAGAAAATGTTTGCTTTGTGTCTTCAAAAGAATACCAAGAAGACACCTGTAAAAGCCAACTTTGCATATTCTGGCTTTAGATCATCAGTTCAATTCTGTTTTATAAATTAGAGAAATCCCATGAAGTTTACCCTTGATTGGTTAAGAGAATACGTCGATACCGGAGATTTAAGCCCGGAAGTCCTTGCAGAACACCTGACCATGCTTGGTCTGGAAGTTGACAGTGTAACCCCGCTCTTCCCTGAGCTGCAACCATTTAAAACAGCCAGAATAGTATCGGTGCAACCTCATCCCGATGCTGACAAACTGCAGCTTTGCGAAGTTGCAGTTGGTGAAGAAACCTTTACCATTGTCTGTGGCGCCCCTAATGCCCGCAAAGATCTGGTGACTGCCATAGCACTGGTAGGAACCGTGATGCCGGATGGAACCAAGATCAAGGCCTCTAAAGTTCGCGGAGTCAAATCTTCCGGTATGCTTTGCTCTGAACGGGAACTTGGACTGAGTGATTCCCACGCCGGAATTATGGAATTACCATCAGGAACCGAACATGGCATTTCATTGCTCAATGCCCTTGGTATGGAAGATCTGCTCATTGAAGTTGACCTGACTCCAAATCGTCCTGATTGTGCGTCTGTTATTGGTATAGCAAGAGAAGTAGCAGGAATCACCAGAACCGAGCTCAAACTGCCGGTGGAACCAGCAACACTTGATCACAGTAACCAATATTTCTCTGTTGATATTGAAAGTTCCGATTACAGTCCCCGCTATGCAGCAAGACTCATCAAAAATATCACAATCGCGCCCTCTCCATGGTGGCTCCGTAAGCGTCTTCTTTCCATAGGGATGCGCCCGATCAACAATGTTGTAGATATTACCAACCTTGTGATGATGGAATATGGTCAGCCATTACATGCCTTTGACTATGACAAGCTTTCAGGCAAACAGATTATCGTCCGACACCCCAAAAATCAAGAAAAGTCATTTACCACACTTGATGGCCAGGAAAGAACATTAGAACCTGATACGCTCATGATATGTGATGCTAAAGAACCCATAGCAATCGCCGGTATCATGGGTGGTATGAATTCTGAAGTGAGCGTCGACACCACATCCATTCTTCTTGAAAGCGCCTGTTTTAACGCTATTTCTGTTCGCAGAACTGCACGTAGGCTTAAGCTTGCCACGGAAGCTTCCTATCGTTTTGAACGTGGAGTTGATCCAGGTGGCTGTGTTACTGCAATGGAACGTGCGATTTCTCTCTTTTGTGAAGTCGCCGGCGGTGAAGCAGTTGCTGGAGGTGTTGATTATTATGGTGGTGTTCGCCCTCTCAATTCACTGAAACTACGCATTTCACGAACTTCTGCACTCCTTGGTATTGAGCTCGATTATGATAAGATTGCAGACGTTCTTCAATCCATCGGAATTCGCTGCAAACCAAAAGATGACAATACCCTTTGGGTTAATCCACCAACCTTTCGTATCGACATTGAGCGTGAAGTTGATTTGGTTGAAGAAGTAGCACGGCTCATAGGCTATAATAACATACCAACCAGCCTGCCAACTGTCAGTCTCAGTTACCCGGAACAGGATTCGGGACGACAACTGCGTGATCAGACTTCGCATCTCCTTGCTGATATAGGATTTTTCGAAGCAATTAACTACAGTTTTGTTACTGAAAAACATCTCTCCATGATGCAGCTTGCTGATGATGACAGCAGACGTTCTCAGGTCCAACTTCTTAATCCTCTGAGTGAAGAACAGTCTGTTATGCGCACCATGCTCCTTCCAGGACTCCTTGAAAACCTGAAAAGGAACATCAATTTTCAGAAAAATTCTGTCAAACTCTTCGAATTTGGAAAGGTTTTTACCCCACAGGGCGAAAATGAACAACCAATCGAGAAAGAAAGACTTACCTGTATTCTTTCCGGGAAACGCGCTGGACAAAAATCCTCACTGTATGCTAACGAAGACAATGTTGATATCTTTGACGCAAAGGGAACTGCAGAGCTCCTCCTTCAAACAATTCGGCTCCATGGATGCGGTACTGATGTGATCACATTCCGCACTCCCCAGGAAAACGAAGGCGATGTTTTTGTTGATCCCTCACAGTGTCTGATTCTTGATTCTAAGCAGGGAAGAGTTGGACAAATCGCAAAACTTCTTCCCGTTGTTGCTAAACAATTTGGTATCAAGCAGGACGTTTTTTTCATTGATCTGGATTTTGAGTTTCTTTGCAGCCTGAAGGCTGTTACTAAAATTTTTTCAACATTACCTGTTTTTCCTGCTGTTAAAAGAGATATTGCTCTTCTTGTACCAGTTTCCGTCAGGGCAGGAGACCTCCTTAACACCATCCGTGAAAGTAAAGAGAAACTCATTGAACATTGTGAAATTTTCGATGTATATCAAGGAAAACCACTTGATGATGGAATGAAAAGTGTTGCTATCTCTGTAACCTATCGCTCACCGACAAAAACGCTGACAGAGAAGAATGTAAATAAATCACATATAAAAATTATAAATTCACTGACCTCCAAATTTAATGGAAGTCTAAGAGAAGGTTGATATGAATAAAGGAAATCTTACCCGCAAAGAGCTGGCCGAAGCACTCACCACCCAACTTGGATACTCCCAGAGTACCTGTTCAGAATTGATAGATACTTTTCTGGATAGAATGAAAGACAAACTGCTGGATGGCGAATCCATTAAATTCGTCCATTTTGGTACCTTCAACGTCCGGGATAAACAACCTCGCCGTGGCCGTAACCCAAGAACCGGAGAAACCATCACTATCAAACAACGGCAGATGATTTCATTTCGCCCCAGTAAAAAAATGCGGGAACAGGTTAACGAATAATTTTTCAAATAGGGGAATCTGTAACTGAATGAGCATAGATATTCCAGACAAGCTCTATTTCAAAATCGGCGAAGTCAGCAAACTGGCTTCTGTGGCTCCCCATGTACTCAGATATTGGGAAAGCGAGTTTAAAGAAATACAACCTAAACGCGCCAACACAAATCAGCGACTCTACCGACGTGACGATGTTAAAATTGTCTTGTTGATAAAGTCGCTTCTCCATGAACGGGGATACACCCTGGCCGGAGCCAAGAAATATCTTGTTGCCGGAAACGTTGATCAACCGGTCACTCAAGAAGTAAATGTACCGGGCCATCTTGGAGCAATAAAAAAAGAACTTCTAGCCGTAAAAGATCTGCTAAAAGAAAAAGAGTAACAAGAAGTCACATTAGCTGTCGACCATTCATTGACAGCCTCCCTGCTCCATGGTAAAAAGGATCAAATTTCGGAACGTAGCGCAGCCTGGTAGCGCACTTGTCTGGGGGACAAGTGGTCGGAGGTTCGAATCCTCTCGTTCCGACCAGTATTACAGGCACTTAGGTTTATGACTTAAGTGCCTTTTTTGTTTTTGGTAACAACTTGGTAACACGGGATGAGTTTTTCCATATAAAAAATAATACCCTTCTGTAGTAATTCAGATCCAATCAGCACCATCCATACAATAATCAGCAGATCCAGGAATGTTGATCCAGCTTAAATCAAGATATACTCACCCCTGAACACCTTCTTCACTCACATCCAAATACTGAAGCATATACGCCCCTGTAACGAACAAACATAACTTTCCCATACCAATACATACCAGACAACGAAACAACGCTTAAACCTCACCAAATAGCTCTACATGAACCACCTCACAGTAACCTCACACCTATAACTCAATATTACTCACATAAACTCCATTATCCTTTCCATACCTGAACCAAGAACAGATACGTACCATCCTGAAGGGATATACTGGCCTCACAGCAATGTTTAGAATATTCTGATACCAATACATGGAAATATCTTAATGTTGTCCTACAGCCTTACAGAATCCTGATATCATTGGAACCAATAACAAACAGATATACTTTGATTGATATGTATCACTCTGAAGCCATATGCTTGCCATAGAGCAATGATTAAGCTCCAGGCATACCATTGCATAGGGAACCATGAAACATACTTGTAATAATTAAAGGGACTCCTGCTTGATAGGGGGGGGGTATGAGTTTTGTGAGAAGCGATCAGCTTACATATCTACTAGACTAGTGTTTATATTATTTCTAACTAATGAACTTAACTAGACCAGTATCTATATTATTATTACACAATGAACTTCTCTTCACCTACACTCATAGAAAAGGATGGAACAATTCTGTCGACTCGTCGACGTTGGATTGTTCTGTCGTTTTCGGTATAAAATAAAAACACATCTCAAAATAATATATAATTACTCCATACGGAATTGGACTTTCTAAAAACAACTTCCAAATATTATTTTTAATTATCCTATACGGAATTTGTATTACAAATGCAGACAGTAATTATATTGAGCACTTTGTGCTCTTTTTTGAATCTCTCTCTTATAAATAAACAAGTTACATTCTTTTATAGCACAGCCATTTGGTATCACTCTTGGTTTAAACCTTCTACAATCCTTATTGGCATTGGTTCTATAGTTTACAATACAAGATATCCTTATGACAAAAATGATACGTGGAGCATTGACTCTGTATCAAATATGATCTAATATGCGGTCTCGGTGGATCACTTTTGTCATAAGGAGGATAGGATGAGTGGTGTATATATTGTTAATAAGGATGGAACCAAGGAAGGGAGGAGTAATATGAGACCAATGGCAATGGACGTAAAGAAACAGATGATTAATGATGTTGGGTCAACTCCACTAATCGTTTACGAGTATTACAGGCAAGCTCTTCGATATGAAGACTATGTAATTACAGATGAAAAAGTAGCTAATGCACTTGGTATAGCGCAGATAACTGTTAAACGGGCAAGGCTTAAGCTTCAGAAGTTTAACTACTTCTTTGAGGTGAGCAGCAAGACAAAGGTTATGGAAACTTATCTGTATGCATTGGGAAAAGTTGAAGTGTCAAAGGCAAGATACTTTAGCAATCTCTTTGGAGCACAGAACCCATACGAAGTAAGAAAGAAGTTCAGCAGACTAGATGTGTCCAAGGTACTTGATGGTACTGTGCTTAGCTCTCAAGAGAAAGATGATATTATGGGAGCACTGGTTCCGATAACTACTGATGAAAAGAGGTATGCTCCTGATGGTTGGTATCTAACACGACATGAGTATGAAAAGTTACGGGGTCAGTATCCATATTTCATGTAGCTCTAAGTATGTGTTTGACATATATAGAGCACAGATCGTTATGTGTTGTTATGGTTCCATTCATTATTAATTTAACCAATGGAGAGTACCATGGCATGGACAGACAGTTGTAAACTTGCAGCTAAGGAAACTATCGATAACATTGTAAAGAAGAAAGACGTAACCAAGAAAGCTGCTATCAAACAAGTAAGTGAAGCAGCAGGTATACCAATGAAAACTTTAGACCGATGGTACTACCCAAAAAAAGCTAACCTCAAAAATGAGGTAAATAAGAAAATTACAGCTAATCCAGTTACTGGTGTGGTGACAAGGTTTAAGAACATAATTGGCAAAACTAAGAAGAAAGAAGAGCTGGAAGACCTGAGAACTAAGCTTGAAGTGCTGATAAAAGAAGTTGAAACAAAGATTAATGGATGATACACGAATCGTGTATCTTTCTTATACCGGAGAGTATCTACCAGCTAGTATCACTTAACGGTACTGATCCTTTGTGACAAACATCATCTTTTGTTAAACCTTCAAGTGGATGATGTTTGTATTTCTTGGCTCTCTCTCCAGACAATGAACCAAGCGTATTGCTACCACTCAAAACACCGTCTATACCCCTGCTAATGACATCAACAGGGATATCCAATACAATTGCACACCAAGTGTCCTCATACTCGCTGAGGAAGAGCCTAGAGTGTTCGGCGTACTTGTTTCCTTTCTGAATATTATCCAGGGCACCGTGTATCATCTGAACAGCTAGGTTTTTCATTGGATCGGAATCTATCATCATAATTTACGAGCAGCCCAGTTTTCAATCTTCTTCCTGCCACGTTCATAATAAATACAGATGCCATTCAAGCCTTTTGCATCTCGGTGACTCAATACCAATGGATCTTGGATCTCTCTATAGCAGATAGCAGTGGAAACGGACGAAGCCCTGCAATGACGCTTTGAACCAGGCTTAAACGTGAGCTTCATATGCCTACAGTAATGACACCTGATTGAGTCGTAACTCTTGGAATGATCGTCTGTACAATACGCCATCACATTTCCTCCAGTTGCTTAAGTATGACTGAAATACGTTGGTCTCTTTGTTGATCAAGCTTCTCGATATCAGATGTTTTCTTTCTTCCAGTCCTACGCTCATATTCCTTAAGCTTATTTATTTTGGAAGTGATCTTACTTACAGAACTATTATGTTTGGTTAAGAACCTGTACCTCTTCAAGTCTTGCTTGCTACCAGACTTCTCTACATCAACCCTAGCAATACGTTTTGCTTCAGAGTAATCAGACTGCAATGAGCTTGCTTTGTTGGATCTACGTTGTTTATCATAGCCAGCCCAATTGGAATACAGCTCTCCAACCAATGGCACGGACTTAAGACTCTTAGCATCTGCAAGATTAAAGTTACCTGCTTGCTTCTCAAACATACCTTTGGAGTTAACTTCAAACTTACCATCCTTACGGAACTTGTTTACATCCTGAACCAACGAGGCTGGGAACTTGATTACTGGTAGCATCCCTTCAAGGTGTGACTTGATGGGATCATTACCGGATTGCTTATAGTCACTGGTAAATAACATTTGAGCCAGATTACCAACCATGGTATCAATGAACTCTTCATCTTTAAACTCTCCGGTTTTGACAAGCTCTTTCAGTTGATCAATTGCAGCTTCAGAACCACCGAGTAGTACAACAATCTTAGCCAAGTTTTTAACACCTACAGCCTTCTCCTTCATATTACCACGAGCTATCTTACTTAGACTTTCCTTCCGTATAAAGTCCAACCGTCTGAGTGCAAATGTTTTCAAGGTGTACAACAGTCTACCGTTGCCAGCTTCAAGATATGCTTGAGAAACCTCACTGTTTTCTATTGGCTGGATGTCTAGCAATTTGCTGAACAAAACAAATTTTGTATCATCAGAATATTGTTTTGGATTTGCTTGTCGCAGGTCACGTATTACATTTTTGGTTTCAGCTTCAGTGTTGAAGAGTGGTCGTAACTCATCGTAAAGCTTACGGGCCTTGTTATTGGCTTGGCTCCGTAGTTTCTTGGCCGTACTATTAATCATGGATCTCTTGCCCACCGCATCCATCGTGGTGAAGCCGGACAGATCAAATACAGAGTTTACGACTTTGGAAGTACTGTTCCAACTTTCTTTGCTGAATAACTTTTTAATGTTAGTCCATCTGGATAGTCCAAGAGCTTCGATGTCACCTAATTCAGCATCCATTTTACCAGACTGAATACCTAGATCCTGTTGGTTCAAATCACTTTTACCAGTAACAGCTTTAATCGTCTCTGTGACAGCATTCCAGACTCCGTTCATGTAAGCACTCGACCCAACGTCACCAAGCTGTGAGAGAGCGTTTAACGGGCTTCCTAGAGTATCAATCAAGGTGAGATTCTTAGCAGTTGAGCCGAGGCCATGTGATTTCTTATTTGCACGATACGATTTGAGGATATCATTAATCTTTGCTGTCTGTTGAGCATCCAAGTCTTTTCCAATAGCCTTGATACTTGTCTGCTGATTATTTGGATCATCTCCTAGCAGACGAGCAAACTGAACACCTTCAACATCATCAACAATTTGTTTTCTGATAGCTGTCAGTGGACTAAGAGTATTTTTCTCAATAAACTGTGAAAGGTCACTGTTTGGATTGTTTACCAGTTCAGCTTTTGCACGTTTAAGGACTTTTGTTTCCGTTGAGTTGCTTCTCATTGGATCAATCTTTTGACCATTAAATGCTTTCAGCAAACGGTTAAAACTAGCCTGGTCTTTAGACATCAACGGAGCAAACTCATCAGGATTACTGTTCCGGTTGACAGTCTCAAGCTCATTTTTATTATTCTGAAGGATCTGAGCCAGGTCAATTCCATCTTGACCTGCAATTAATGGAAGAGCTGAAAGATCATCATTTAACAGAGCTTCATGTAATGCTTTCTTTTCATCAGGACTGGCTCTTTTGTACCAGGAATCAAACCTGTCCATGACCTTGTGTTGGGACATGATTGTTTGATTCTGGTTGTATTGCATTCTTCGTAAACGCTGAGGGATACGCTTATCAATCTTTCCAAGAGTGCTGGAGATTGGTTCAATCAGTTTATCCAAAAAAGTTGTAGCACGTAACGAATCACTGCCAGCGTTATTTACATCTCCACTAAGGCTATCGATCTCAGTATCAGGACTTGCTGTAAATGGTTCAATTGTTGGTTCAGATATAAACTCAGGAACTGGTCCAACGTTGGGAGAGTTGGCGTTACTCACGGCATCAGCCAGAGCATTACCAGTGGTTTCTTTCTTAGAACTTGATCCAAGAACGACGTTAGCACCACCACCTAATACAGATCCAACGAAGCCTTCTATAGCAGCATTTTTTCCATACTTGCCAGAGTTAGCTTGTAAGTGTTTCTGGATCTCATCTTCATTCAAGCCTTGAGATTTAAGTATCTGGTAATCTTTTGTAAGAGCCGTAACCAATGATTGAGCAGTTTCGGTTGATCCTTCCTTACCCATCGCACCAAGTACACGAGTAGCAAACTGTTTTCCGCTACCAGTCACTCCCTTTAAACCAATGGTATCTAGCAATGAGTTGATAGCTCCAGTCCAGTAACCAGCCTTCATTGCAGCAGGCTTATCACCAGTTTCCTTCAAGACTTCATCGTAAGTGTTAAGAGCTTCACTTGTCTGGAACGTTGCTGCTGCTGTCAATGGACTTCCACTTAACGCAGCCACACCAATCTGAGTGCCGAGTTGAGTTGCATTCTTAATCCAGAACCGAGGATCCTTTAACGGGTAATTACTTTCAGCATTAAGCTTCTTAGAAGCAGCAGCTAGTTGATCATCTGCTTTGGCTGGATCATAAGCATTATTAAACTGAGCAGTTTTACCGTCTTTAAATGTAAGATTTGATTGTCCGGTTATTGGTTCCAATCCTCCGGCAAAGTTAAGACTCCGAGCAACACTTAGAGCACCACCTTTCAGCCCCTGGCCGAATGCATCGAACAAGTTTTTCTCAGCCTGATCTGCTTCACGCTGACCGGAAGTAATGTAATCTTTTTTAGTCTCAACATTTGCCCCTGAGAGAGCTTTCCTATCATCAATGGCCAATGGCTTAGGATTATTATTTGCGTAGCTCTCAGCAGCGTTTATTCCACTGGAAAGCACTTCCTGATTAACAGCATCTTCAAAAGATAAATTTGTAGTCTGTGGTGGTTCTGGCTGTTCTGAACCAAAATCATCAAATGGATTTACACTTGAAATACCTGGGCTATCAAATGGATTACTTGATTGTACGTCAAATGGATTCATTATTTACCCCCCATTGATCTCAGGAGAGCTTCTATTAGCTCAGGGTTGCTTTGATAAAGTTGAGAAGATCTGAGTTGATCGACGGTTGCACCTGCCTGAAGTGAATTGAGAATCTGAGTATCAATTTCTGGTGAGACAAATATTTGTGGTTCTTGATTGGGTTTTGATCCACGGTTATTTAACCATCCGTCGACAAATCCCGGAACAAATGGTCTGTCTTTTGGAGTTGGTTCATCAGTTGCATATCCGGAAAACTCTAACTGGTCGTTAATCGTGCTCTGATTAAAGCCACCCAGTTTCATAAGATTATCAGAAACTATCTGTTGTTGTGGGATCGATAGGTTCTGAACATCAGGAGACTGCATTGCACCCATGTAATTAGAAACTTTTTCTTCAATGTTTCTTCCAAGGTTTCGGTACTTCTTAATAATTGGGACAGACCTGGAACGGTCATAACCCTTTCTAGCTTCTGCAGGTAGAGCTGCATATTCAGATGGGCTGTAAACAGTATCTTTCTGATTAAGTCTGGAGAGTAATTCTTTCTTCGATTGCGCTTCTGTGTTGGTTCTAGTGCGAGTAGCATTCAGCAAACTCTGAGCACTACGATTAGAGTCATAATCCTGAGCTTGAGACAGTGAACCAATATTCTTGATGTCATTGCCTTGTGACTGCAAATAAGAGGCTTCAGCAAGCTTCTGGGAAGCAGGGTTAAGATTTTGATACTTGGGGTCGTTACGAAACGTTTGAAGGTTCCTATGACGTTGTACAGCGCTTTCACCACGTTCTGGAAACTTTGAACCAGAAATGAAATCTTGAGCAGTAATATCATTCCGTGTGGATCTTTGAAATGGACTCATCAAGTTTTCTTGATTTGGTGTAAATGCTTGTGATGGGTTTTGATAGTTTTGGTTTACATGATCCTGGAGTAATCTCTCCTCGTTGGTTCTGAGTTGATTTACCCGTTGCTCTGAGAATGATTGTAACTTTGTTGGATCAATGCTCGTATTTTGTGGAACAGCACTTAAGAGAGCTTGTACGGATTCCGTTGAGCCTGCTTGATTTATTTGGTTAAGGAATGCATTGTTTTGCTCTTCCTGACGATGTTGTCCGTACTCAGTAAAAGTTGAACCAAGATTAGAAATTCCTTTGCCGATATTCTGTCCTGCTCGTGAAGCCATCGCCAATGCCGCACCACCATTCACTGGTGCTTGTGATCTGTATAAAGTTTGTTTACTCATTTTGTTTTCTGTAATTTTGCAATAAAATTAAAGCTCCGTTTAGTTTAAAAGTGTTGAACTAACATTTCCCGAACGCCAAGTACCTGATAATCCAGCCTTGACCCATATTTCGTAGGATTTGTGGAGTATGCACTTGCTCAAGTTAATTAGTTTCTCGGCACCAGGCATCCTGCCGCATTGACCGCCATAAGCCTTCACCGACCAAACAAGATCTTCTGTCAAAAGAGTTTGCCTATGATCCTGTCGCTCATTGGATTTAACGAAGGATATTAGATCGTTGACAGCTTTGACGTAAGCCAAGAAGCTATTCAAAGTTTTTACATCAACCTGAGCTTGCTCAATATCTTGCTCAATAGACCTGATATCCTTTTCTTCCGCCCCAAGAAGAAATAGTTCTAGCTCAAGCTTCGCAAACTCAAGCTGCTCGTGGACTCTATGCACATCATCCGAACCATCAGCAACATGAACTCTAGCTTGTATAAGAAGATCACCCTTGAGCTGAATGATGTTAGAATCAAGCTCAGACTTACGACTAATCAATCTAGTGTTGTAAGCCTTCGCAGATTTAAGTTTGGCTTGTGTTTCAAGTAGTGACTCATCAAGGTCGGTATTACTCGGTAGTTGATTTCTGATAGCCAACAACTTTTGCAGACTTTCAGGGATGAAGTTGTCGTCACTTGTGAGATGTAAAATTGTGTCATTCATTAATTGATCCTCTTCATGTCGCTGAACACTCGGATGATGTCCGAATGCTTCCAGCCGAGAGCGTATTGCGCTTGGTTCATTTTAAATGGTTTTGGGAGTATTCCATTTTCAGCCCATAAGCTGATCGTGGCAACTCCTACGTCAAACATTTTGGCTAAGGTTTTCCTTCGATAAATCTTTTCAGGCCAACCTGTTTCAAGCTTTATTTGTTCGAGATCCACTACGTGCTCTCGATCCATCATTTTCTGTAGCATCTTTAATCCTCCAATCTTGAAGTTATGTTTTTCTATATAGGACAATATTAGTCCGATTTAAACTATCTGTCAACTATGTCAACAATGATTAGTGCCTATTTGAGTAAAATTGCTTGGATGGAGGGCTTTGAGATTTGGTTAAAGGTGGGAGTTGCTCGGGATTAGAACAGAAAAACCCTAACCAAGTTATGCGGCCTGGTCAGGGTTTCCACCAGCAAGATGCTAGTGATTGAGAAATTTAATTATAATATTTTTGAAACGACAAATCAACTTCACCAACTAGAACCAAACATTGGAATAATATTAAAAACCTAAGTCTGAACCGGATAGTCAAGAGTAGAGATCTGTCGGCTTGTCCGGCAGGATGCTCGTACCTCCAGCTTGTCTGGAGTAGTACCCTCTTGGCTAACGGAAGCTAAGTCTGGATTTCTAATATAATTCCATAAGTTTTGGAAACAACAAATCAACCATCAATCTTCTGATGATGCTTATCAGCCAAGTGCTCCAACCGATACACGATGTTTTTGATGTATTCAATAATTTTGGTGTATTCGGTATTGTTCCGTAGAGACTTATCTTTCTTGTCCGATGCTCTGCTCAGTATTTTATTGCATCTAATAAATATATCATCAAACTCAACAGACCGCAGCTCTCTATAATCAGTCCAAATGAAGTTACTGTATCCGCCTTCAAGCGTGTGGGCTCGTGGTAATAGCCCAGACCTTAATTTTGCATACCGTTCCATTTCGTTATGGTTCATACCGGATGGATCGTAGTCCGCTACGCTTTCAATTGGTCTAAGTACTTCTTCGCTAAGTCCAAGTATTTTCAAGTGCTCATCTGGCACTTCTCCCTGCTTGTTATGCAGAATCAGGCTGATTGATTGGAGTATTGGGTAGCACATTTCTTTTGCATGGATACGTTGCAATACTTCTTTTGTGATTGCTATTGATTTCATTTTTTTTCTATAACTCCGTTGGTTTGTGTCGTAAGTGTCGATCAATGAAAGCACCTTAACCCCATCACCAGAGAGTACTTCTGCAGACAAGCTGCAGCCCATAGCATACGAGCAGATGAACTGCTCGACTATGGCTCTGTTGTGCTGGTGCCAAGGGATCCGCTATCATCAATCACACTTTCGACTATTTATTAGTGGTCCGGTTGTTTTTTTCATCGTCGTCCGTGGTGACTTTTTTATTTGCTGTTTTTTGTAAGTAGCTAAAAACATGCAAGTTAATTTTTCAAAAGTTAGCCAATGGCTAATTTTTTAAATATTAGCAGTCTTCTAAAAAATTGTTAGTCTTATAGTATTTATAAGGACTAACAATTTTAATTCTTAAAGCTTAAAAACATACTCTGAAAGTGCGGCTTTGGTGTCCTCAAGTGACGAGGCAGCTATTGCAGCCTGAATACATGGCCCAAGTATCTTGTTCGCCAGGTCTAATCCATTGGTAAAATCGCCTTCTGCTGATGACTCGACAATTGGAATGGTTGCATTTCTTTCCTCATCCTTACACATTTTGGCTAGTGCTCTCGTGTTGTTCGACCTATAACCAAGACCAGTATCAACTTTAATGCCATGTTTCAGGGACATGAACCATGGATTCCTCAGTCTCTTGATGGTACTAAGATAGCTTATTGTTATTTTGTTTAAGTGCGCTGGGTAGCGTTTTACCAGTGAAACTGCTGTTGTTTTAATACCCGCCTTCTTCAGCACTTCAATGGCGTCAACGGCTTCGCAACAACAGTAAAGTTTATCACCACCTCTGCCATTGAACTGTTTTCCTAAAACTTTAAATGGTAGATCTTCCTCCTTAATAGCCTTTGGCAGGTGAATTGTTTTTAGTTTTTTGCCGATGATATTCATCACTTGCTGACGGTGGTTACCATCAACAATAAATTCTTCTTTGGTCTTTGGGTGCGTCCAGAGGAGTACGGGCTCAAGTTGTCCTTCGCTTTTGATGTCACTGAGAAGACTAGTGAAAATATCATCAGGCAATGGCATCAGCATTTTTGATGACCAATGTATCGGATATTTATTTATTCTGTTTCCTATTGCCGGTTCTATGGGGCGTAACTTTAAGTCGATCATGCTGGTCTCCCGAACTTGCTGTAATCACGGCTATCACCATTGAAGATAACAACTTTCTTTTTCATCCTGCTGACGCCCACATAGATGAGCCTCAACAAATCATTGATAGGTGCTCGATGGTTGAATAAACTATTACTCCCAGCGTTTTCAATATCCGATCCATCAATAAAAACTGTATCAAATCCACTCCCCTGAGACTTATGGATTGTACTTGAAAACAGATGCTTCAGATCGACCGAGGACTTCTTGATTCTGTAAAACTCAGTCCATCTTTTGGAGTCTGCCAAAGGCTGAGTAATTGCTTTCATTGCAGCTTTGCTTTTCCAATAAATTACTTTTTCATTATTCGATAGTTCGACTATGACCCTGTCAGGCTGTTCGATAGAGTTGGTTACAATTAGTATGTCTCCATTTCGAGCATCGCTAGAAGGAGCACCTATTCGCACTTCATCACCTGGCTCAAACAGTTTTGTTCCATTGCTGATTGCTCGATTGTACGCATTGACGGTTACATTACGATATGCCAGGATTATCTTGGTTCCGGCTTCGCCACGGTATAGCCTGGTGAATTCAGAATGGTCAGAGGTAACGATTAAATCAGGACTTTCTTTTGGTATCCTTGGATGTTTGTTTCCCGTTTCAATGGCTACTCGCAGATCTGTCAGGTAACCTGCGGTTGTCCTGCTGACACCGATATGGCGCATCTGCTCCACAAGCTCGATATGACGACCCTGAACATCTTTTAAAATGATTCCTGAACCAATAGGTGCGAGTTGAACCGGATCTCCTAGAAGGAGTATTTTGCTTGCTCCTGATGATACAAGTGCTTCATAAATTTCTGATGTTAGCATGCTGCACTCGTCAACAATAATTAAGTCAGCATATTCGGGTTGCCTCTTCTGGATTAGCCGTTGTTTACCGCCAATCCATTTCAGCACAAAACCCATTGCTGAATGAATTGTGCAGGCATCGAGTCCTGTACTTTTTTGTAAAATCTTACTCGCCACGTTTGTGGTTGCGGATAGGATCACGCATCCATGGTAATCTTCAGCTATCCTTGCAGCGCAGAATGATTTGCCAGACCCACCCTCACCAGTCAAAACAGTTATCCGATCCGGACCACTTATCACTGAATCGTACACAGATTGCTGGAGTCTATTTAGTTTTTGTTTTTTCATACTTTTTCCTTAGTGCTTAGGTTTTAGTTAGGCTTGACTAACTTCTAATTAAAGAAGGTACATATTCCAATTATAAAACAATTATAAATCCAGCCAGAACCCAACCACACAGCCAATCCGCATAACATCTCACCAAACGGAATACGACTCTTCAAATCATAGTAAGGATAATCATCTGGATCTGGATATGGATCTGGTTTTATATCCATCAAGCCTTTTGTCATGCGTTCATAGTTTTCATCTTTCATTTTATTTCCCATTTAATTTGTCCCAGATTTTAAAGTTTGTGAACAGTGTCCGAGCAAACCTCAAAATCTGGGACATTTGATCCTTCAATCCTCGTAGCGTTCATGGTAGCCAACGGGAGAGCTCCAGCCGATACAATTTGCAGCAGTTTTACGAGTAGCCTTAACCACCTTAAATGGATCAAACCCACCTTCACAGAAGGTCTTACGTCCTTCCAATCGTGACTGTCCGCAATCTCGGCAGGTTCTTTTAAGTTTTTTCATTACTCGACCCCCAACAGACCAGACATCCATTTGATGACATCGTCTGTTCGCCAGGCAACGGCTCTTTTTCCAAGTTTGATTTGTTTTGGAAATCGGTTTTCAGAAATAAGCCGATAGATGGTGCTTTTCGGAAGATCTGTGATTTCCTTGAGTTTTGTAATGCGGATAAGTTGTCCTGGTTGTAACTGGTTCATGTCTTCCCTCCTGGGAATAGAGGGCATAAAAAAAGCCCTCATCAAATTAAATTGACAAGGGCTATCTATTTTTAGACACACCTTCCCATCAATCTAGATGAGAAAGACGGCCAGTGGTCGCCAGGCTGGATACTGGCTAACATATACACAATACTTTCTTTTATGTTTAGTGCCGAAATCCATCACTAGGTGACTTTTAGCTCCAGCACTCATTCAATAATAATAGGTTCGTCCCATGAAGTCAAGTTTGTGTACTTTAAAACCGAATTGTCGCATTAAGTCTTTCGCTGACCATTTGCAGGTGGACTTAAGCTTGTTTGCGGATCCGGATAATATTGTTTTCTTCAGATTTTAATCCAACGATGGAATAAATCTTTCTGCCAAGTTTACCGAGAGCAATACGTTTTTCGGATAGATGGTCGTGCATATTGTAGGTCTTTTCCATTTTGCCAAGACTGTGATTTAAGATCCGCTCACCGATATGCGGAGCAACACCTATTGCGGACATCAGTGTCCGTGCTGAACGTCGCAGATCATGAGCACCCCACTGTTGCATTTCCAGATCCCTGATAAGCTTCCTGCGAGGACTATGAACGTCAGAAATGTGACCACGTTTGCCATTGTGCCTAGTTGGAAACACAAACTCACTGTCCAGCATCCATTGAGTTTTCTTGGTTAAATCATTTCCATCCAGACGGTTCCGTAGGATCTCAATTACTTGCGGTGACAGCGGTACAAGATGATCTTGGTCTTTTGTTTTTGTTCGCTCTGCCGGAAGAGTCCACAGTTCCTTTTCCATATCAATCTCACTCCATTGCAGCCCCATGACTTCACCAGGACGCTGACAGGTCAGCAAGATCAACTTGAAGATGTCACGGACATTATGTTTGCATTTATCCAGCTCCGACCATAACAGCTTAACCTCTTCTTCTTTGAGATACCTGTTCCTTGGTTTTTCCTTAGACGGTTTGTCCATACCATACATTGGATGCTGTTCTATCAAGTCTTTATTCAAAGCCAGCTTGAACAGTACGCTCAACAGTGAATATAATCTATTGGCTGCAACAGGACTCGTTTCAGCAAGAGGACTGAGTATTGCAGACAGATGTTTTTTCCTAATATCCACCAGCTTCATTGATCCAAGTGGTTCCTTCAGGAGTACATCAAACTTCCTCTGATCTTCCTTTTGAGTGACAGCTACTTTTGCTTTGAATGATGGCGCCCTGATATACTGCTCCCAGAGATCCGTAAGTGTTTCCGCCTCCTGATACGCTCGCTTAACAGCATTTGGATCAATACCACCGTCAATGCCTTTCAGCAGGGTAGCAGCTTCCTGTATTGCATCAGCAAGACTAATAGTTGGATATTTACCAAAAGAGTATTTGCGTTGCTTACCTTCAAACCTATAAATGATGAGCCACGTGGCAATACCTTTCTGGGAGACTCGTAATCCCATGCTTCCAGAATACCCTGGAAACGGTTTACCAAACAAATGAACGTCACCACTCTTCTCTCTTACAATTGACTCCACCTGCAAGTTAGTTGTGAATTTCTTTACTGCCATTGCATTTCCTCCGGTTCTGTTACCAAGAAGATCCGTGGTAACAACTTGGTAACACTGTAACGTGGTTTCCCTTAATACGTCCTGAGACTTACCTGAACCTAAGAATAGCATTATCTACCTATTTTTACAATGTATTTCTATATGGAATAGTAACTCATGAGACCTTATAAAACCGTATGAATACACGTTCCAATAAGACTGGGGGACAAGTGGTCGGAGGTTCGAATCCTCTCGTTCCGACCAGTAATTTCAACGGGTTAACTCATCTTGGGTTAACTCGTTTTTTGCGTTTGTAGACGATTTGTAGACGATTTTTATTTTTCTGTATCAGCACACCCTCAAAACATCAGTTTCTTCCGTAACCTTACCAAAGAATAACACGTGAAATAGCTGACATAGAAGTCCCATCTTCAACTCTTGCAATGTATCCTTTTTCAACTTATGCGGAGACAAGTGGTCGGCTGACTTAGTCTGACACCTACCAGAACCCCTTTTACTCATATACATAAAGACTATGACCGATTCAACATCAAGAGCAACTATTACTGCAATCCAGCTTGACGACCACATTTCCATTAAGATTGTTTCATCATGGGGCGATATAGCATTACTTGAAGACTGGTTGGAAGACGAACTCAAAATGAAGATAACAGCCTTTAAGCCAATTAAAAATGATGATGGTAAGGAAATCGGTAGTGAACTGCTTTACCCAAATGATCATCCTGTAGCGGACGTACAGGATGCTATAAACAATATCGATTGGGAAGAATAACACCCTCCCTTGATGTTCATTAAATCATAGCTTATCAGGAGAGGTCGGAATTAGTCGAGCTGATTACTCACCCGCGTTATCAACACTATCAAGGCCAGCCAACTTCTCAGTCCAGAAGTCACCAAGAAAATCACCCTGCTCCTGAGTACCAGCATCAAGAAACCCAGCATAGATTTCAGTCGTCTTTTGATTATCGTGACGAAGAAACTTCTGCAGTTGTGCAATGCTCATATGGCCCTCTACCTTTAATATAGTAGCAGCGAGATGTCTGAGCTGGTGCAGAGTAAACTTTTCAACCTTGGCGGCTTTACACAGCCTCTCCGTCATCTTACTTATACTCACATACCCTTCCTCGACAATTTCACCGACAGTTCGTGAATAATAACGGTGCCAGAACACATTCTGCAGTTTTGAATGTCGTTTTTTGTATCGTCTTTGAAAGACCGCATACAGGGGTTGAGACATCTCATGTTTGGTTGTTTTCACCAGACCAGTACCCGACTTTTTTGTATGCAATAGGAAGGTTCTATTCTCAAAGTCAATATCGCACCACTCCATTTTCAGCACCTCAGACTTTCTTGCACCAGTATTAAGATAAGTAAGCAACAGATCTTTTTGATCAGCATCAGCTACAGCAAGTACCTTCAACACATCTCCAACGGGTGCAGGTACTCTCTTCTCTCTTTCATGAGGTTTTCGGTCAACGGCTTCAAAAATGTTTAAAGTTCCAGGTGGTAACAATTGCTGCTTCAAAGCCCACTTCCACATAGCAGAACCTTTTTTCTTATAAACATTAAAACTATTTACAGAGCATTTCAGAAGACGAGTATCAAGGTATGCCTGTGCATTAAAAACCATTAAATCAGTGACATCGACGTTTCCAAAGTACTTCAGGATCTCTTTACAAAAATGCTTTTTTGCATTTCTTGTATTTTCACTCATTGTTTCAGGTAACGATTTCAAGTATCTATTACACAAACTCACTAAGTCCAAAGTCATTACTGTGGTCGGAAAGTATTTCTCCTGGACCAATTTCTCCAACACCCTTTCGGATTTTTTTGCTTCTTTTTTTGTTAGCCAGCTTGTTGTTTCCATTCCGACTGCTGCTGGTGTCAGATACTTCTGGGAACCCTTGACTGGTTCCTTCACCTTGATCCGCCACTTCCCGTTTGTTCCCTTGTAGACTGGCATTCAATACCTCGATTTTTATAAACTTTTTGTTTCCTATTGTGACACCACCAAGCTCATTCCAATGCCGGTAAAACCAGCCTAAGGTTACTCCTGGGAGTAGTTCAAGATCACGCACCTGTTTTGGTGAGAGAACATCTCCCTTCTGGAGAATTATGTTGGTGGTGTCGGTTTCCATGCCAAAAAAATATGACATAACAAACCATCAGTAAACTTTTTCATTGCTGCTTTTATATTTTTATTATACGTTTTATAGGCCACAAGGTAACTGTAAATATAACTACATCCACAATCACCTAAGGAGCATGCAGTGGAAAAACCAAAAAGAATAACACCTAGAAAAAAGGTGAAACTTTGTATGATTTCTCTGGTGAATTTTTATACAATTTCGAGAAAGAAGATGGATGGAAAGGAACCATTTTTAATGAGCAGTATCCTTACACCTCTCTTGCATCTGTTAAAAGAAGTAGCAGAGATAGAAGACCTTGAAGAATCAAAAAGAAAAATCTATTTCAGTAATTGTGAGTTTAAGGATGACCAGGATGATTGTTTTCAGGTGAACATGAATGATTCCAAATTTGAGATCACAAAATCCCACATTGAATCAATGGTTAGTGCTATCGATGAACTGAAAAGAATTGTCGCCATGAATAGCTTTAGCGTTGATGATGGTGGAGATTTCATCCACTTCAAGCTACTTGCCGAAGAACGAATTGTCCGTACCAATCTATTATATAATGGTAACACTGAAGAAAATCTGCACCTAAATGATATCGAAAAAAATCTTCGCAAGAATGCTTTGCAATCAATGGATAATGGTCAATCCGAAATAGAACATTCTTCTCAGGTTCAATTACATAGTGAGTATCACAGGTTCTTTTCATTAAATCCTATTAGTACTTTTGGAAGGCAAATTCTTAGGTGTAAATATGAACAAGATGGCAATAAATCACATTCAATGCTGATACCAGAAATTCGTCATGATTCATGGCTTAATTTAGGTACAATCAATGCCTCTATTTTTGTCCATTACCAATTGATTTTTGGTGACTTCAAGAAGGTTAAAATCTGTAAGAGCTGTTCTAAGATGTTCCATGAAGCCAGAACTGACACGGATTACTGTTGCAAAAAATGCCGCCAACTTGGCTGGATTAATAAAAAAGATAATGACACGTATGACATGATAAAATGTCGCGAACGTCAAAAACAATACTTTAACTATGGTGAAGAGAAAATCCTACAATGGTTAAAAGAAGATTGTGTAGGTTGCTCAAGAATACCGTTACCTGCAGGGGGAGAATGTACTCGATGGAACGACAAATTTGGCGAGGAAGAGATTGAGCAGAGGATTAACAAAAGAAACAAACCTTGAAAAAAGTGGAAGAACCTCCACCGAAACTAATTATTTAGTTGCTTGTTTATATTTATTGCTTTTTATACTCACAAGGTTTATGCTCAAAATTACGGGCATAAAAATCCCATCGGAACAGATTTAAGTAATAATTCTGTTTTTTGACCACAATGAATTTCTTATAAACCCTTTGCCTATTAAGAGGTGATATTACGAAAACACCGATGGTACAAATTGAAAAATATGTGACATCACAGTTTTAGTGGCGACTGAGCTATTCTGCTGAAAGACTGCATACAATTATATTAAAAAAATGAACTTTGCAGAGTTTTAAAAACTGCAGGTACCATTTGAGTCATAGCTAAAGAAACGCTGAAGACTCCTACATTGCAAGAACAATAGAACCCATAACAAACTGTTTTATGGTTCTATTGAACAGTAATCAATTTTAATATAATTGGAGGCAAAAATGCCTGAACTTTATATAACTTCCCCAGTCCTACCTCCTGTTGCTCTTATTGAGTATAGCGAATCCTGTACTCGACCCGAATTGACAGAAGCAACTTCCCGTTTCTCACCCAATCTTAATGACAACCTCCCTGCTATATACACTGAAACGCCTGCACAACATCCCATTGAGACAATATATACTTCCAGGAATCATACCACCCTATATTGTTATGATAAAACTCGTTTAGAGTACCCCGAGCAATGGCCAAGGAATTTCGCCCTTGTACCAACAAAAAAGGGTTCAGACAAATACCAGGAAATCAGAGATTCCTCTCATCACTTGACGGATCATGCAAAAACAATTGATGAGAACCTTTTACAAAAAATTGCCTTTGTGAAAAGAATGGATTTTTCATCATCTAAAGAATCTAATTTAGTACAGGTCCAGAAGTTAGTACTTGAGGTACATGCTACTGCTCAGAAAATGGGTAGTAACGCAAAACATGTCTCAACGTATTATCGCTGTCAAATAGGTACGATGGCAACTATTTTCCAGTCGTTAGTTAAGTACCACAAGCTGGGTAAATGGAAAGATCAATTCAAACTGATGTTTCCCAAATTAAGCTATGAGTCAATCAATATCTATATGAAAGTATCAGACATTTCATCTGTGGAAGACTGGTATTTCCTCGGAATTTGGAAGTTAAATAAACTCAGATCTGCGTGTACTGCACTTGAAATAAAAGGTTCTGACCCTATTGGAGCCATAGGAGATCTTTTAGATTTAGACCTGACTAAGAAATTCACTGAAAAAGAGTTGAATAAACTTGTTGAAAAAGAAAAATTCAAGAAATCAGTTAAATCAAACACCATCACCCTGGGTAATGAAATTATTAACGACATGGCTGCCAGTGACATCGATCTCAATGACACGTTGGTGAAGGATTTAGCAAAAATTCAGAACGCAGGAGGAACCCCTCAAGAGCACGCTAAAAGTCTTATCGCCAACAAAGGCTCATCAGCTCCCATTAAGAAAACGCCATCAATCCCAGACCAACTTGCTTTCGATGATCAGGTCGGCCCCCTGTTGGACACATTTATAATTTTATTAAAAACCCCTGCCATTGACATTAAACTTGACTATACCCGCCTAGATGAACTTATCGAAAAAGCTATTCAGCTTGATCGTCATCTTTCACGAAACATATATCAAAAAGCGGCCTAGGAGGAGGATGGAGCAGGTTACAATGACGTAGCCTGCCTCACACAATACAACATGACTAAACTTTATTTATCCTCCTTGTTCATTAAGATTGCCAACCACTTAGGCTCCATATTTCCTGACAAACCGTTAAACATTCTTCGTTCGTACGGTGTTCAGTCAAACGAAGACTTGGATATAATCAATGGTGCAATAACTAACGTTGGTAGCAAAATCCTTGATTGTGGTACATTTTCACTACATTTTGCTGACAGTATCGATCAAGAAAAAGTTTCTATTGAAGGATACGAAGTGTACCTCAAATATTTTGCTGAACACTATGATTTTCATTTTTCTTTTGACCGGAATTTCACGATTTACGGAGCTGAAGAAAACAGAAAATGCCTTGAACGATTGCAGAAATCAGGCTTCAAGCCAGTACCGGTTATTCATGATTATTACCGTGGCGAGATTGACTATTATATTGGTGAAGGATACGAGTTTGTAGCTCTTGGGAGCATTATGGAGAATGGCTCTGACAAGATGCTCAGGAAGCAAAAGCACATTGATTATGCAGTTGAAAAACTGTATCAGAACAATGTGAAGATGCACTTGTTCGGAGCATCATCCTACAAAACCATTTCCCACTTACCTCTTTACTCATGCGACTCTTCATCGTGGGCGCAAAATAATAAATTCGGCTTTATCCTATATTGGAACCCTGAAAAAGAAGGCGAAAACAAGACAGACAAATTATTTTTTTATGATAAACATAAAGACTATTCTTCAGATCGGCCATACTTTGCAGAGTATGACTTCAGGCCTCAGATCGAAGAATATTACGGTGACCTTGGAATCACTTATCATGACCTCACCAGCACCAATAAACACTATTACAGACAGCTTGTGAATGCTATCTACTACTTGACGATTGAGGATGTGATCAAGGAGAAGCATAAACAGCTTGGATATTCCTAGTAAACTGGCTTTTCAAAAAAGTCTTTCTCTGAAACCGTTACTTCATCTTGAGGTAGCGGTTTTTTTAGGTCCACTCCCCTATCCAAATAATCATCTAATCCAATAAGAGTGGAAGGTCTTGCACTTTTTCCACTCCCACCTTCCAGATAAATTATCCACACAGCATCACTCCCATCCAGCTGGACACTCCCCCATCAAAACGATGGATACCATTTCAGAGAGTCAACAATATAAATATATAAATATATTACAAATGTGAGATTTTTTTTAACTTTAACTAGTGGAGGTACTAGGTGATTTTTCCAAAAGAATTTCAGGATCAAATAATTGATCTTGTTATAAAAGCAACAACTAACAATCCTGAAAACAGCAAAACCAACAATAACCTAAAGAAACAAAAAGGAGGCACACTCAAAAAACAGGAGCTAGAAGAAAAGCTATATGCACTGGCAACCGAAAACAGAAATTTTTATTTTGACCGTAATAATACAACATATATTGAAATTCACGATATCAAGCAGAAACAAGAAATAAATAATTACTTAATAAAAATTGAATCATCTGATTTTACACGGTGGTTAACTAGAGAATGTAAAGTCAACTTCAAACAATTTTTAAAAGATAAATATTTAATTGATACAATAAAGATATTGGTTTCAGAAGAAGCAAGATTACAAGGCCAACAAATAGAACTTCATAATCGTATAGCACATGTTGGTGATGCTATATATATCGACCTGGGAACCATATGGTTGTGCTAACCTAAAAATGACCAGCAAAGAGGTGCTATGCTAACCGAAAGTTGACCACCCTGAGCACAATATTCTTCCTGTGATATGATAAAGAAAAAACCATATCAGAGGGAGGAGAGGAGTT
>Ga0207996_1000310_pt1 | contig 45001 bp, 44 predicted proteins | sample AntAceMetag02UKG_FD_184773 | JGI IMG/M metagenome (GOLD analysis project Ga0207996, IMG submission 184773) | Saline lake microbial communities from Ace Lake, Antarctica - Antarctic Ace Lake Metagenome 02UKG (SPAdes) (version 2) | ecosystem: Environmental > Aquatic > Non-marine Saline and...
AAAAATAGAGCCTGCAAAGAGTTGGAAGACCTCAAGAGATGGTGGCCCAAGAAAAGTCATCAAAGAAGAAGTAAGGCTGTGATAACTCATGAAATCAGGGAGTAATTTTGAGGCTGTTTTAAATTCAGGCAAGTTCGCTGTTACTGCAGAATTGGGTCCTCCCAAAAGTGCAAATAAAGAGTTTGTTATAAAACGGGCACAAATATTAAAAAACTATGTAGACGCAGCAAACCTTACTGACAACCAGACTGCAATAGTCAGAATGTCCAGTACAGCCGCAGCTAGAATAATTTTAGATGAGGATGTTGAGCCTGTAATTCAGATAACCTGCCGGGATCGCAACAGGATTGCTATACAGAGCGATGTTCTTGGCGCAGCTGCATTAGGAGTAAAAAATATTCTATGTATTACTGGCGATCATCAATGTTTTGGAAATCATCCTGATTCAAAGAATGTATTTGACATCGATTCTATCCAGCTTGTAGGTATCCTGAAGATGATGAGGGATGAGCAAAAAGTACTGGGCGGTGATGCGATAAAAACGCCTCCACAAATCTTTATAGGCGCAGCAGCAAACCCTTTTGCAGATCCTCTAGAATTCAGAGTTATAAGACTTGAGAAGAAGATAAAAGCTGGGGCGGATTTTATTCAAACACAGTGTATATTTGATATGAACAGGTTTTCTGAATGGATGAAAATGGTGGAAGATAAAGGTTTGGACAAGAGAACTCACATCCTTGCGGGTGTTACTCCTATTAAATCATATAATATGGCAAAACATATGGCTGAGAATGTATCAGGTGTTAGTGTGCCTCAAGAAATCTTGAAACGCATGGAAAGCGCTAAAGATACTAAAGAAGAAGGTGTAAATATATGTATTGAAACCATAGAAGAGCTGAGAAAAATAAAAGGCATTCATGGTGTTCATATAATGGCAGTTCAGTGGGAGGATATTATCCCTGAAATCGTGAAAAAAATTGGGCTATATCCAAGACCACGACTGTAATTTTAAATTTTTAATTAAGGGAAGCAAGTGAAAGATAAAATTAGTTCTAATGAAATTAGTTCTGATGAACTTGATAAGAATTTTAAGTATGAAGTCGCTGCGCAGCCGGGCGGAGAGAATATAAAAAAGTGCTTTTCCTGCGGCACATGCACTGCCGGATGTCCTGTGAGTGAAGTAGAGGAAGAATTCAATCCAAGAAAAATCATTCGCATGGTCCTACTCGGAATGAAGAAAGAGGTACTCTCATCCAATGTAATCTGGTATTGCTGCAGCTGTTATACATGCTATGCGCAATGCCCGCAGAACGTTAAATTTACAGATGTCATGGCAGCGCTCAGACATCTGGCAATAAAAGAAGGTTATGTCAAGAAGCCCTTTTTAGATAAGGTGTACAATATTGACAACCTGGCTCAGAAAATAAGACTTGATATTGTCAAGTGTCTTACAAAAGAACAACCAGTCGATAAAGTAGGAAGGAAGATAACAGCTAAGGTCAAAGATTTCATAAAAACTCAGGAGTAAAAAAATATGCCGTTACAGACCGTCACAAATATCCTTTTATCAATAACGTTAATTATAATGATTGCAATAAATATATTGCTTTTATTAAAAAGGCGGGAGAATGTTCGTGCGTATCATGATGTTAGCAAAAAAGAAAAAGAGCATTTTACTCTATGTGGCGTTAGTGAAAAAATCAACCTTTCACTTAATCTGGAGGAGACATTAGACTACATTGCCAAAATGGCAACAGATATAACAAATACTGAGTCATGTTCTTTGAGACTTCTGGATGATGAGAACAAGAACAAGCTTCTGATTCGTGCTGCGCATAACTTGAGCGGTGAGTATATGAGAAAAGGACCGTTGGAGATGGGAGAAGGTGTTGGAGGTTATGTTGCAGAGCATGCGGAGCCAGTTGCAATAGGCGATATTCGAAAAGACAAAAGGGTAGATTATAATGAATTTCTAAAAAATGAGGGATTGATTGCCTTACTTTCTGTCCCAATAAAATCTAAGATTCGAGTGATAGGTCTAATCAGTGTTTACAAGAAATCTCCGCATGAATTTGAACAGAATGATATTGACTTACTGAGTGCATTTGCAAATCATGTATCGGTTGCCATAGAGAATGCCAAGCTTTACGATACCATTAAGAAAAATTATTTAGAAACAATAGAAACCCTTGCTCTTACGATCGAAGCAAGGGATCTATACACTCGTGGCCATTCAGAACGTGTTACAAATTATGCCATTGGCATAGCAAAGGAACTCAAAGTAGAAGAGGAACTATTAGAAATTATTAGATATGCAGGGCGGTTGCATGATATTGGGAAGATTGCCATCCCTGACGGAATCTTAAACAAGCCCGACAAATTAACCACTGCAGAATTTGCAGAGATTAAGACACATCCAACCAAAGGAGCAGAACTCGTAGAACCGCTGGAGTTCCTCAAGGATGCAGCTCCATTAATAAGACATCATCACGAACGTTTTGACGGTAGGGGTTACCCTGATGGTCTTGAAAAAATGAACATACCGCTTATTGCAAGAATTCTGGCAGTTGCAGATTCTTTTGATGCAATGACATCCAGAAGACCATACAGGCAAAAGCCTATGGATGAGGATGAAGCTATTGAGGAACTCCAGAAGAATAAAGGAACACAATTCGACCCACAGACAGTAGATGCTTTTATAAAGATAATTAAGCAGAGATAATATATACTAACTCCATGTCAAATAAGCAAAAAAACAAGCCTGTAGCCTCTGTAATGGTAGTTGGTGCAGGAATCGGGGGAATACAGGCATCTTTGGACCTGGCTGAGTCAGGATTTAAGGTTTATCTTGTGGAATCATCGCCAACAATTGGCGGTGTAATGGCTCAGCTTGATAAAACCTTTCCTACAAATGACTGCTCTATGTGCATAATGTCCCCGAAACTGGTTGAATGCGGCAGGCATCTGAATATAGAGAACATTACATATTCAGACATAGAAGATATTTCCGGTCAAGCTGGCAATTTTATAGTACGCGTTAGAAGGAAATCCAGATTTATAGATACAACAAAGTGTACCGGATGCGCTGAATGTGAAGACGTATGTCCTGTAAAGGTTCCGGATGAGTTCAATCAGGAACTAGTTTCTCGTAAAGCTATTTACAGGCCGTTTCCGCAGGCATATCCAAATGCATACACTATTGAGAAAAATGATATTTCTCCGTGCAGACTTGCCTGTCCTGCAGGTGTTAATCCACAAGGATATATTGCGCTCATTTCTGCAGGCAAATATAAAGAAGCCCTTGATCTTGTAAGAGATAGAATAGCATTTGCTGCCGTATGTGGCAGGGTTTGCCATCATCCATGTGAAGCACAATGCAAAAGGGCTGAATATGACCAGCCAATTGCTATAAGAGCTCTCAAACGGTTTCTTTCAGATTGGGAAGACAAGAACAGTGAACAGAAGACAGAAGGCAGAAGACAGAAGGCAGAAAAATCAAAAAAAGAGAAGATAGCAATTATTGGTTCCGGGCCAGCGGGGCTGAGCTGTGCGTATGATTTAGCAAGGGAAGAATATTCTGTCACGGTATTCGAATCGCTGTCCGTTGCAGGTGGAATGCTTGCTGTAGGAATACCTGAATATCGTCTACCTAAAAAGATATTGAATAAAGAAATCAAGATGATACAAGACCTGGGAATTGAGATAAAAACAAATACTCGCATTGGAGATAAAATCAGTTTTAGCGACTTAAGAAATAAAATGGGATATAAAGCTGTGTTCATTGCAGCAGGTGCTCATAAGGGGCTTAAGCTGGGTATTCCCGGTGAAGGGATGCGAGGAGTATTGGATTGCGTGGCATTTTTGAGAGAGGCAAATCTGGGCAAGCTCAAGCAGGTCAAAGGGAAAGTTGCTGTTATAGGAGGAGGAAACGCAGCTGTGGATTCTGCCAGAACTGCCCTGAGACTGGGAGCCAGTAGAGTGACAATCATATACAGGCGCACCAGAGTAGAAATGCCTGCAGATGAGGAGGAGATAAGAGCAGCAGAGGAAGAAGGGGTTAGTATTGTTTATTTAACTGCGCCGTTGAGAATAATTGAGAAGAATGGCAAACTTTGCAAGGTTGTTTGTCAAAAAATGAAGCTTGGTGAACCTGATGATAGCGGAAGAAGAAGGCCTGTGCCAATACCAAAAACTGATTTTACTGTTGAAATAGATATGCTTATACCTGCTATAAGCCAATCTCCTGACCTGTCTTTTATCCAGGATGACCATGGCATAAGTATCAGCAAATGGAATACAATTGACGCGGATACTGATACCTGCCAAACAGCTAAAGAAGGCATATTCGCAGGCGGAGATGTTACTAGTGGCCCGAGTACAGTTATAGAGGCAATTGCAGCTGGGAAGAAAGCAGCTGTATCAATAATGGCATATTTAACAGGAAAAGATTTAGAATACAAAACCGTCAATGGTGCTCCTAGCGAACTGGATGTTGGAGATTACCTTGCTCCTGAGAAAAGAGTGAGAATGCAGGAACTTAATATTAAAGCAAGAATTAAAAATTTCTCTGAAGTTGACCTTGGATTCTCAGAAGAAGACGCAAGGAGAGAAGCGGAAAGGTGTCTTAACTGCGGAATTTGTTCCGGGTGCGGTGAATGTGAAAAAACATGTCAGGCAAATGCAATAGATCATGACATGAAAGATGAATTTGCGCGTATAAACATTGGCTCAATAATCCTTGCACCAGGATTTGAGGAATTTAATCCTAAATTGAAATACGATTATGGATATAGTCGGTTCGAGAATGTAATCAGCAGTATTCAATTTGAGAGGATTTTATCCGCTTCAGGTCCTTATGAAGGACATTTGTTAAGACCCTCTGATAGAAAATCGCCAAAAAGGATTGCATTTCTTCAGTGTGTCGGTTCAAGGGATGTTGACTGCAAAGCAGGATACTGCTCTTCTGTGTGTTGTATGTATGCTATAAAAGAAGCGATCATAGCGAAGGAACACAGTACGGATGAATTGGACATTAATATTTTCTTCATGGACATGAGGGCATATGGAAAGGATTTTGATAAATATTATGAAAGAGCAAAAGCCGAATATGGCATAAAATTCATAAGATCAAGAGTTTCGGAAACGATTGAAGATGAAAAGACAGGTAATATCACATTAAGATATGTCAATGAAGAGGGAAACATATTCTTCGAGGAATTTAATCTTGTTGTTCTTTCAGTAGGGCTGAAGCCTTCTAAGAAAATTTCCAATCTCGCAAGAAAAAACGGCATTAAGCTTAATCAATATAATTTTTGTAATACAAGAGACTTTCTTCCTCTGCATACCTCCAAATCTGGAATATTTGTATGTGGAGCCTTCAGCGGACCAAAAGATATTCCTGAAACTGTAATGGGAGCAAGCGGTGCTGCTGCTGCTGCCGCAGAGCCGCTGTGTAGTGCGCGCGGTGAGTTAATAAAAGAAAGGATGTATCCGAAAGAACTTGATATTCGCGGACAGGGACCCATAATAGGAGTTTTTGTATGCCATTGCGGTATTAATATTGGCGGCGTGGTGGACGTTAAAGAGGTTATTGAATATGCAAGAACACTTCCAAATGTTGTATATGCTGATGAGAATTTATATACATGCTCCCAAGATACTCAGCAGATCATGAAGGATAAGATTAAAGAACACAATCTTAACAGAGTGGTGGTTGCTTCCTGTTCTCCAAGAACACACGAGGCTTTGTTTCAGGAAACAATTAAAGAAGCCGGGCTGAATCCTTATTTATTTGAAATGGGAAATATCCGTGACCAGTGTTCATGGGTACATATGAAGCAGCCTCAAGAGGCTACAGACAAAGCAAAGGATTTAGTTAGAATGACTGTAGCAAAAGTGAGGTTTAAGCGGCCTCTTGAGAGAATTGCCTCAGATGTAACACAACAAGCTCTTGTTATTGGGGGAGGTGTGGCTGGCATGACTGCTGCTTTGTCAATAGCAAACAATGGGTTCCAGACATATCTTGTTGAAAAAGAAGCTGAGCTTGGAGGCAATCTGAGAAATATCCATTTTGATATAAACGGACAGGAAATCAGGAATAAATTTGAAAATCTGAAAAAACAAGTTAAGGATAACAAACATATAAGAGTGTACTTAAACTCGCATGTTAAAGAAATTGAAGGATATGTAGGGAACTTCAAATCAAAACTAAAAATTAAAAACTCAAAACTAGTTGAGATTAAGCACGGTGTTGTTATTGTAGCAACAGGAGCAGAAGAATATAAGCCAACAGAATATCTATATGGAAAACATAAAAAAGTTGTTACACAAAAAGAACTGGAACATACGATATCCTGTTCTAGTGCAGAATTAGATAATATGCAAACTGTTGTAATGATTCAGTGTGTTGGCTCAAGAGATGAGGAAAGACCTTATTGCAGCAGAGTCTGCTGCCAGCAGGCAATAAAGAACGCATTACTGCTCAAGAAAATAAATCCTGAAATTGAGATTTATATTCTGTACAGAGACATGAGAGCATACGGATTCTATGAAGATGCGTACAGAGAAGCAAGGGATAGAGGGGTAATTTTTATAAGATACAACGATGATGAGAAACCGAATGTTAAACTGGATAATAAAAAATTAATTATTTCTGTTAAGGATATAATCGTTGGAAAACAGCTGGATTTAAATACAGATTTACTGGTTTTGAGTGCAGGAATTATACCTAATCTGGGAAATATGGAGCTTTCACAAATGATGAAAGTGCCGTTAAATGAAGACAGGTTTTTTCTTGAAGCGCACATGAAACTCCGTCCAGTTGATTTTGCAACAGAGGGTGTTTTTATGTGCGGTCTTGCTCATGGACCCAAAAATATAAAAGAAAGCATTATTCAGGCATACGCAGCAGCAGGCAGAGCATGTACTGTATTGAGTAAAGAACAGATTTTTGCAGAAGGAACAATTTCTGTTGTTGATGAGACTAAATGTGACGGATGCGGATTATGTGTTGAAGTATGCGCTTATAAGGCAATAGAGATTGATGAGGAGCGCAATATTGCTGTTGTAAATTCTACCTTATGTAAAGGATGTGGAGCATGTTCTGCATCATGCAGACCAAATGCAATAACCGTTAGCGGTTTTACAGATGAGCAAATTCTTGCGCAGATTGACGCACTATAGGGAATAAAGATGAATAAAGACTCAAAACAGGAAACTAAAAGCTGGCAGCCAAAGATAATCGCTTTTCTATGTAACTGGTGTTCCTATGCCGGGGCTGACTTGGCTGGTATAAGCAGACTGCAGTATCCGCCTAATGTGCGGATTATCCGTGTGCCGTGCTCAGGAAGAATGAATCCTTTGTATATAATCAGAGCTCTTCAGCATGGGGTTGACGGAGTCTTAGTTTCAGGCTGTCATCCGGGAGACTGCCATTACATAACAGGTAACTATCACGCCAGAAGAAAGTTTTCCATGATAAACAGTCTGCTTCAATATGTCGGTATTGAGAAAGGGAGAGTACATTTCTCATGGGTATCTGCATCTGAAGGCGGCAAGTTCGCAGAAGTCATAAAACAAGTTACAGAGGATATTAAAAAGCTCGGGCCTGCAAAAAAAATGGTGAAAAAAATATGAAAGATAAGAAGATTCAAGACATAGCTAAAAAGCTTTTAAAAGAGAAAAAAGTTGATGTTGTTATTGGATTTGAAAAAGGGACACTTGCTTCATCTGCAACACCATGTTTTATAAAAAGTCCGGATCAGGCGGACAGACTTATATGGAACTCGTTCTGCGGAAATAATCTGGCAAATTATCTGCCAAAGCGCAAGGATAAAATCGGAATTGTAGCTAAAGGGTGTGATTCAAGATCCATAGTAGTTCTTATTCAGGAAAACCAGATAAAGCGGGAGCAACTATATATAATTGGCGTACCCTGCGATGGCATGACTGATAAGAACAATGCGCTTCACGATTACTGTCTTATATGTGAACATAAGAATCCTGTGATATACGATGTGTTGGTTGGAGAAAAGGTTAAAGAAAACAAGAATAAAGATAAGTATAAAAAAATTGAGGATTTTGAGAAAAAATCTTCTTCTGATAAATGGCAATATCTTGAATCAGAATTATCAAAATGTATAAGATGTAATGCGTGCAGGAATGCATGTCCAACCTGCTATTGCAAAGAATGTTTTATTGATCAGGAAAAACCAAGATGGGTTGGCACAACCAACAATATATCTGATACTATTTTCTTTCATCTCGGACGTATTTCCCATCAGGCAGGAAGATGCACAGATTGCGGAGCATGCGTAAGAGCATGTCCAATGAATATAGACCTGAGGCAATTTACGCAGAAGATTACAAAGGATGGGAAAACACTTTTTGACTATGAAACAGGACTTGATGTAAAAGTTAAACCTCCATTCACAACATTTAAAGAGGATGATGCACAGGATTTTATAAAATGAAGAGCAAAATATTAGCAAAAAAGGATTTGTCAAAATTTATCAGCAAGCTTGTTAAAGAGTATGATGTCTTTGCCCCTGTAAAGAAAGAAGAAGGCATCCTTTTCTCAAAGATTGATAAAACAGATGATATGTGCCTTTCCTATTCAAATACAAAAAATTCTGTGAAGGAATTTTTACTCCCTCAATCAGAGGAGCTTTTAAGATTTGTCAAAAAGGAAAACAGTAGTGAGGTTGCAAATCTAAAGAAAGAAAAGAGACGAAGTCTACTCTTTGGAGTTCGTCCGTGTGACGGGAAGGCTATTGCTATGCTGGATAAAGTATTTCTTGAGAATATAACTGATTCATATTACAAAAGCAGACGAGAAAATACTCTTATTATAGGTATGGCATGTAATGAACCAGATCAAACATGTTTTTGCACATCTGTTGAAGGAGGGCCTTTTTCAACTGAAGGGCTTGACGTGTTGTTTGTTGAACTAAAAGAAAAGTATCTTGTTATCCATGTAACAAAACAGTGCGAGAAGCTTTTTGCGCGTCTTGATGATGCTTCTCAGGAAGATATCAGGGAAGCAGAGAAGCTTAAAAAGAACGCAGAAAAAAAATTAAAACCTGTTTTTGAAATAAAAAATATAAAAGAAAAATTGGATGGGGCATTTGATAATCCGATCTGGGAGGAAATTCACCAAAAATGTATAAAATGTGGTATATGTACATATCTCTGTCCTGCTTGTCACTGCTTTGATATTCAGGATGAAACTGTAGGAGAGAAAGGGCGCAGAATGAGAAATTGGGATTCGTGTATGTTTCCAAAATTTACACTGCATGCTTCAGGTCATAATCCCAGACCGACACAGAAGGAAAGATGGCGGCAGAGGATCATGCATAAATTTAACTACCTAAAAGAAAATACAGGATTATACGGATGCGTAGGTTGTGGAAGATGCGTAGAATACTGTCCAGTTAATCTGGATATCCGAAAAGCCTTAAAAGATATATTGGAGACAAAATGAATAATTCATATTTACCAATTCCTATGATAATTAGAAGCATAATGAATGAAACGACAGCTAAGGATATTAAAACATTTGAGCTTGCGTTTTTAAACAAGGAAGATGAACAGAATTTTTCGTATTTACCAGGTCAGTTTGCAGAGATTTCCGTTTTGGGTGCTGGGGAAGCACCAATAGGAATCGCATCGTCCCCGACAGAAAAGGGGTTTCTAAAATTCACCATTAAGTGGTATGAAAAGGGTCTTATGACAAATGCTCTTCACAACATGTTTGCAGGAGATAAGATTGGAATTCGTGGTCCTTTTGGTAATAGTTTTGAATCAAAGAATATCAAGGGCAAAAATATCGTAATTATAGGAGGCGGTTTTGCTTTTACAACTCTGCGTTCTTTAATAACATATATGATCCATTCTCATAGCAGAAACAAGTTTAAAAATATCACGGTTATCTACGGAGCAAGGAGTCCAGACGACTTAATTTATAAAAAAGAGTTGGAAGAGTGGGCTAAAAGAGACGATATAAAATTATACATTACTGTTGATAAAGGAGATAAAGACTGGAAGGGCAGGGAGGGATTTGTTCCAACTGTTGTTGGAGAAGTTCGGCCTTCTTCTAAAAACACAGTAGCAATAATATGTGGACCTCCTATAATGATAAAATTTACTATTCCAAAACTTGTAGAATTAGGATTCTCTCCTGAGAATATATTAAACTCGCTAGAAATGAGAATGAAGTGCGGCATAGGAAAGTGTGGCAGGTGTAACATAGGCGGCAAATACGTCTGTAAGGATGGTCCTATCTTTTCTTTAGCCGAACTAAACGACTTGCCTAAGGAATACTAAACAAATTGGTAGCGGTGCAGGGACTCGAACCCCGGACCTAGAGATTATGATTCTCCCGCTCTAACCAGCTGAGCCACACCGCCATATATCATTCACAAAGTATCTACAATTATATGGAAGATAAAAAATCCTGTCAAGTTTGATTTTGAGGAGAGCTTGCTCTATAATAAACTTATAAAATAAGGAATTTTTTATGAAGGTTCTGGTTGTTGGTAGTGGTGGTCGCGAGCATACACTTGTATGGAAAATTGCTCAAAGTCCAAAAGTTTCTAAAATCTACTGCGCTCCGGGAAATGCCGGTATCAGTCAGAAGGCGGAATGCGTTTCGATAAAAGCTGAGAATATTTCTGAACTTATTCATTTTGCAGAAGAGAACGAAATTGATTTAACTGTGGTTGGCCCTGAAGCGCCTCTTACAAAGGGAATAGTTGATGAATTTGAAAAAAGAAATTTAAGAGTTTTTGGACCGTCAAAGGATGCTTCCCGGCTTGAAGGAAGCAAGGTATTTGCAAAAGGAATAATGCTTGAAGCAGGAGTGCCAACAGGTAAGTGCGAAGTATTTGAGGATTCAGATAAAGCAGCGGAGTATATAAAATCACAACCTATTCCCATTGTTGTAAAAGCCGATGGACTTGCTGCTGGCAAGGGAGTAATTGTTGCAAAAACAAAGGAAGAAGCATTAGAAGCTATAGATTTAATAATGGGAAAGAGGGCATTTGGAAAAGCCGGTAATAGAATTATGATTGAGGAATGCCTGATTGGAGAAGAGGCATCAATACTTGCATTCTGTGACGGAGATAGCTTCACGCTAATGGCTACATCCCAGGACCATAAAGCAATTTATGATGGAGACAATGGACCTAATACAGGAGGAATGGGAGCGTATTCCCCCGCACCTGTTGTTAATGAAGATATGATGAAGACAGTATCTTCTCAGGTGTTTCAACCTGTAATAGATAAGATGAAAGAAAAAGGCATGTCGTATAAAGGAGTTCTTTACGCAGGTCTTATGATTACGGAGAGCGGACTGAAAGTCCTTGAGTTTAATGTGAGATTCGGAGACCCTGAAACACAGGTAATTCTTCCAAGGCTTAAGACAGACTTAGTCGATATTATGGAATCTTGTATAGATGGCAAGCTGAATGAAGCAGGTATTGAATGGATTGATAAAACTGCAGTATGTGTTGTAATGGCATCAGGAGGTTATCCGGGTAGCTATAAAAAAGGCAAAAAAATAACAGGTATTAAACAAGCTGAGGAATTGCAGGATGTAATTGTATTTCACGCGGGAACAAGTTTAGAAGGCAAGAATATATTGACATCCGGCGGAAGGGTTCTTGGGGTAACAGCTCTTGGAGCTAATATTGAGCAGGCTATTGATAAGGCGTATGAAGCAGTTGGAAAGATACATTTTAACAAGATGTATTTTAGGAATGATATTGCAGACAAAGCACTAAAATATTTATAAGAAAGGAGACAGGATATGGCTAAAGCACAAGTGGGAATTGTAATTGGAAGTATCTCAGATAAAGAGTATATAATGGAGACATGTAAGATATTGGATTTTTTTGATATTCAATACGAACTAACTGTATGTTCCGCGCATCGCACTCCTGCAAAAGCGGCAGAGTATGCCGATAGCGCTGCAAAGAAGGGACTGGAGATAATAATAGCGGGCGCAGGTGCCGCAGCGCACCTTGGTGGAGTTCTAGCATCTCATACAGTTTTGCCTGTCATAGGAATACCCATTCCGTCTTCTGAGTTAAAAGGAGTGGATTCTCTATATTCGATAGTCCAGATGCCTGCTGGAATTCCAGTTGCCACTATGGCTATTGGCAAGAGCGGAGCAAAGAATGCGGGTATACTGGCTGCGGAAATATTAGCTCTAAAAAATCCTTCTATTACAAAAAAGCTTAAAGAGTATAGAAAAGAGCTTGCTGATAAAGTTGAGAAGGATAATAAGAAACTAAAAAACTCCTAAACCATTTCCCATGCTTTTTGAATTCTTTCAAAACTATCAGCCACTGTATCCTCTACTGTTTCATTGGGAAATGGCTGCATCTCAATTAATAGAGCGCCGCGGTTTTGCTTATTTAGATACTTTATTTCCAGTAAAAGTCCTAGAATTTGAGTCAATTCTGGAATATCTATTTCGCCACCTTCAATTCCAATTGGAGGATGCTGGTCACCATATAAAGGATTAGATTTATCTTTCAGTATGCAATTACCTAAGTGAACTCTTTTAAGTTTCGGAGCAACAGTTTTTATAGCATGTTCAAAAGTCTCTCCCAACAGCGGTAAATGTGCCACATCCAGTTCAAACCCGAAATTATTATGTTTCGCACAAATCTCTGCCGCCAGTTTTGCGCATTCATCAATCGGTCCATAGAGAAATTTTTTGTCAATGTCCGCATCAAATGGCTCCAACATGATAGTAATGTTATGCGGCTTCAGCTTTGAGCATAAATCGAGGCAGAATTTGTTGAATGCTGTAAACTGTTCAGGCGTGGCGTCATAAAATGAAGGAATTCCAGACCCGAAAATAAAACCTTCTGCACCGATAGCAACAGCCTGCTGAATCATGTCGTCGATAATCATCCACGTCTGAGCTTGTTCAGCGTAAGAAACCGCTGCCAACGGAAATTTACACAATGGATACAGGTGAATCGTAAAACAAACCGTTTTCCCACAGTTTTTGATTGCCGGAATCAGCTTTTTGCGGTATTTTTCGCCATACGGCAGGCAGCAGTCAAAAGTTTCGATATCGTTTCGCTTTATGAATTTCAACAGCGTTTCTGTATGTAGTTCCGGATCAGTGGTGCATTCTGGATATAGCATGTGATGGACTAGTCCAAGTTTTGCATATTTTCTAATATCTTCTTTCATAATTTTCCTCTACATCTGTTTTTGAATATTCAGTTTTTTCTGCCAATACTGGGCCCATACATCTGTCGCGCTTTTGCCTTTAAATACAAATGTACTATTAACCATTTCATTTCCATAAAGTTTACAAGCAACATCAAGGTAGTGCCCTTCGTTCAGCTCAACCTCCAAGCTTACTTTATTCCCAACATTATACGGCTTGACATTGGGTTTGTTTTTGACAATTTCTTCTGCTTTAGTGCGTATCTTTTCTGCTGTTACTGAAAGCGGATAACACTGTGCTCCCCATTCACAAATTGATTCCTTTACTACCACTACTGCAATACAGGATAGAAGCTTTTTAGCCTCCTCTACTCCTGCCGAATCACCAGTCATCATTAGCACAGGTACATTGTAATCACCTGCAATCGCCGCTTCCATCCCAATTTCTCCGACAGAAATACCGTTAATCCGTAAATCTTTTATATCAAGTTCGTAACTGTGATGTAATAACCCATTCTTATTATCGAATTTTGAATGGAATCCTAACAGGATCATCCCTGTAAATGACTCATCAAGCCCGCCTGCCCAGTCAGCGCGATACGGCGGCTTGCCGCAAATGGACGTCACATTTTTCGGCAATCTGTTAATATCAATGTTCCGTCCATAATAATGCTCATCATAAACCCAAATCTCATCAGCTCCACCTTGATTTAAGCCATCAATCAAGGCCAAGAGATCTGACATGAACATTCTCTTGCCAAACTCAAATTCCGGTTTCCCGGGTTCCGCCTGTTCATAACTGACAACTCCACTTACTCCCTCAATGTCGCAACGAATCATATATTTTTTCATTCTTGTTTTACTCATAGACTAACATCTCCTTATAATAACGCTCAAAGGCTTGTACATTTTCCTCTTTTCTGTTGCCACCTCTGTACATAATTATGCCTGGGAATTCTTCGTGAAGCTTGCGAAGTTTTTTAATCTCATTATAGATATCTTTGGGTGTTCCGAAGTCAATATTTCTGGTGTCGCTCTTGAGAAGGTAAAGCTTATCTCTTCCGGCATTCCTCATCAGTTGCTCTGGGTCTATTGATGTGCTTTCAATATAGAGACCATCTGGCTTTGTTTCAAGAATATCATCCAGCACTTCAATATAATTACCATCGGATATGTAGAGAACTTTTCTGCCTTTTTCGTGGATGGCCGCAAAGAGTCTCTTATGCCACGGGAAGACATATTCGCGATACCAAGCTGGGTTTACCAGAATGCCACGGGTGCCGGCGATATCGTCGTGTACGCATATAAGTTCTATGTCATCAGTCTGGGCCCAACCCTGTATCACGGCAAGAGAAGCTTGCCCGAATCTATCAAGGATTTTACCGAATGTTTTTGGATCCATTGCCAATGCCATTAGAAACGGTTCCCAGCCGAATTCAATTGTAGCACGAGTAAAAAGAGTGCCATAGTGCAAAGGTACTGGGAAGTGAGTTTTTGCTTTCTCATTATAGAGTCTTGCCATTTCATAACGCATTGTCTGCCCGACAGTTTCAATTTCAAATTTTTCCAGATTTACTTTAAGAACGTCATTAAAGTCTTTATATGCTTCCTTATCGCCTACCGTCCAGACACCACCATCTGAAGTATATTTCTTCTTGCCATCAGTTGATACCACAACCTTGCCCTCCGGCACAGGCAATTCGGGCTCGCCAAGATGGTACTCTTCTTTTCTGTACTCAATAAATTCCCAATCATTCGTTGTTGGCATACGGTCAGGCTTTTGCAGGTTGATAGTTTTACGCATACGCTCAAATTTTTTTTGAACTGTGTCTGATATTTTTAAACTTTTCATTTACTTTTGCCAGTCCATTTCTTAAGTAGTCTTTCCTTAAAGCACTACTCCCTGCGCTTTTAGGGTTTTTCGCAATTTATCTGTGTTTAAATCTCGTGGTTTCACATTCTGTTTGCTACACATAGAAGCAGCAGTTCCGGCGGCTTCACCGGTTATCATACATTGTACTGTCGGACGGATACAGCCAAATGCTTCATGTGTTGCTGAAATACAGCGACCTGCTATTAATAAATTTTCTAGAGTCTTAGCGATCAGTGAGCGAAAGGGGATCTGAAAATACCAACGTGAAGGATATGCTGTCTCCGGGTCATTAAGCCATTCAGGACGTGGACGCGTATCAATGGGGTGACTGCCAAGCCCAATGCAGTCCTCGAACTTTTTCTGTTTATAGATATCCATTAACTCTAATAGATAATCACCTTGAATATGACGTGTTTCACGTACGCCCATTTCCGGAACTTGTAACAAAAAAGCCTTTTCAAATCCTGGTACCTTGTGAATACTTTCCATCCATCGCTTCAACATATCAGCCATAACAATCTCAGCTTTGGTCAAATCCTCAACATTACAGCCGTCCATATTCTTTACACTTGGACAGCAAAGCGTCACGACTCCCTCTGTCGGTAAATTATAGACCTGAAATTCAGCTACAGTCTCATTTTTAAGAACTATATTTATAACTGCCATTTCGCTCTTTTCAAAGCGCTCTTTTGCCTCCATTAAAGTGAATCCGGCAAATGGCTGTTCTCTGAAATTTTCAGGATTTTCTTCCAGCCAACTGAAAGTTCTTTCCATTTTTACATTTCCTACTTTAAACATAACCCCCATTGGATGCATTTCTCCAATGTTTGCTTGTTTAGCACAAATATCTTTTTCAGTTACTCCTACTGTATACGGCACCCCGGCATGGACTGCTACATCGCCGTCACCGGAAGCATCGATAAATTGTTTTGCCGTAATTATTTGACGCCCTGATTTCGATTCGACAACTATTCCATTGATTTTATTTTCGTTTTGGATAACGCCTACTACCAAGGAATGTAGTCTTAACTTTACGTTAGATTCTTTCATTAACCGGAACAAAAGCCATTTAAAATCCTCAGAAGAAGTAAAAACATAGCTACCAAAAGTACCGGAATTTCCAATACCAACTCCGGTTTTCAGTATACGCTCTGTGACTTCTTTAACAATCCCACCCACTATTTGTATTTCTTCTGGATTTTTAGTCAAGGTTTTCAGATCTTTTTCATGCTCTGCCGGTTTCCCGGAGAACTTGGTGTACATAGTCAGTCCGGCGTTACCTGCAGTCATCATTCCACCAAGAAAGCCATAGCGTTCAACTAAAAGTACGCTGGCACCGTTGCGTGCCGCTGCAATGGCTGCTACACACCCAGCGGTCCCGCCTCCGACGATCACAACATCTGCTTCAGCTACCACGGGGACCTCAACTTTATCTGTGTAGATGTCTCCAATCTTCAGCATAAGTTAACCCTCTTCTTTCAATACTTACCGTAAGTTTTTGCCACTTCTACCATTTTGAAGATATTTTCTTCTGGGGTGTCCCTGCCGCATTGGTCACCGGTAGAAAGAATAAATCCTCCGTTCTTTCCGGCATCATCAATTGCCTTTTTTGAAGCTTCCTCAACATCTTTTACTGAACCTTTGAGCATCACTTCAGTAGTGTGGAGATTACCCATCAAAGCAATTTTATCCCCATATTTCTCTTTAATTTCCTCAAGATTACAATCTCCCATTGGAGTAATCTCTAAAGGGTTGATACAGCTTAAATCAGTCTCTTCGGCACAAATTTTCACCAGTTCTTTTGCCTTGCCACAGCAATGAACAAGGGTAGGAATTCCCGCCTCTTTAGCTAATTTTGTTACCTTCTTTAGAGTCGGAAGCCCTAAGTCCCTGAATATCTCAGGAGACTGTAAAGTTATCATCCCCGAGCCGCCAGTCATAATATAATCAGGTTTGGCTTCAATAAACCTTTTTGTCATTTTTTCTGCCCAATCCTCATAAACAAGAGCATATTCCCGAAAGAGTTCCGGATAGTCATAGTAAGCATAGGTAATTGCTTCCAAACTACTTTTATCCCCGCCATCAATGGTAGTAGCTAAAGAATGAAAACCGGGACAAGGTATAGACAAAGCAGTAACACCAAAGTCACCCATTTCTCTCTTCCACTTCTGAAATTCCTGATCATTGCAGGAAGATGGATCGGGAAACCAATACTTGAGATATAAGGAAAAATCTTTCTTGAAATCTTTAATTAACATTCTTCGGGGCGCCGGAGGGTTATCAATTCCGTAGACCATCTCCTGCCATAATGTTCCTTCAGGAGTATGAAAGTATTCTCTGGCAACGATTTTCTCTTCATCCTTTTCTATAATTTCCCTTTGAAACTCCTTTTTTTCTTCCTTACTTGGATCCAAATTAACATAACCGCCGTCCCATCCGTCAAAGCCAAAATATTTCATTGCTGAAAGATAGGCTCTGGCTAAACGAACCCTGACTCCTCCACCTGAAAGAGGATCCTGTAGATAAAACTCCCAGAATGGTTTCCCTGTCAGTTTACAGGGGATCATGTTGGATATATCCGGAGCCACCGGCACACGATCAGCTTTGCCGTTTTGAATAGCAATTAACATTCTCTCTTTAGAAGTCATATTCAATAAGTTTTATCCCAAGGTCAGAGAATTCCCAACCATTCCAGTGAAAAAATCAATTATAAGCCATATCCCAGCAGTAGCGAATCCTCCCAGGATAAGACCCAAAAATAGCGGACGTAATTTGCGGAATATAGAAATTCCGCCATATTTGAGAATTACAGACTTAATCATCCACGCAATAAATACTGAAAACCATACCCACTGCATAGGCCCAGTACTGCCAAGGGCAAAGCCTATTGGATGAACAGGCCACCATAATAATCTATTCCGTAGAAATGTTAGTAGCAGCATCACCGCTGCACCTATGCTAGTAAAAACATAACCACCTTTGTTGATAGAAACAGGATGTAGGAGCCATTTGGCAATTATGTTTCCTTCAGCTAAAACCATGCCTCTGCCAAAATGCCAGCCACCAAAATTTATTCCACCTTCTCCGTAGCAGAGAGTAAGCACAGCCCACATTGAGCTTATCAAGGCCACTAGTATAGCTATTAGAATAGCCCAGAAAATAGGTCTCTGTCTCAATTTTACTCTGTCAGCCAATTTCTGGCTGTTCGCAGTGGAGGCCATAACAAAGGTTCTTATGTCCATAAGCCAAGGAAAGGTAAAGAATAGACCAACTATACCTGATGCTCCCAGTATTTTGCTGCCAAGACCGTGCATAGCTACATGAGGAGCTGGCACAGGAGCCCGGCCATAAGCAAGTCCTGTCTGAGCGACAATACGGCTTAACCCGGTAAAAATAGCAAATGCCAGTATTACAAAAAACAGACTGGTAAAAAAGCTCATACCAACCTTAGTAAGCCATATAGCAATAAACAATAATCCCAATATAAGACCAAATACTGCTACTCTGTAAGAAAGAAGCTCGTTAGTATCATCAACATCTTTCTTCCCGCGAAATGCCTTACCAAACACATCCTTAAGATGGCTTCTGCTCATCCACAAACTAATTGCTACAAAGACCAATAATGCTCCTAATGCCTGATACTTCACACTTGTTGCAGACAGACCACCTGAAAGGGCTGTTCGAGCACCAATATCAAAACCAATTCTTCTAAAAAAGCCAGTCTGCAACTTGGCTAAAAGGGCAAACAGCCATAAACCTAAAGATACGTCAAGACTCAACAAATAAGCCAAACCTATTACTTCAAAGTATACACGGAGATTAATGCTAGCCGCTCTTTCAAATATAGGAATACCCCACCTTAGTTGAATTGGTGAAATAAAGTGCCAGTAGCGATGAAGAGCGTTTATGGTGTTCAAAACAGCTGGAATGGCAAATCCTATCCACATAAGCTTATTCCTGAAAAATGGGGGGATAACGGACTTACCGTCTTCCTTCGCCATTTCAGAAGGCAATTCTGTTAAAGGGAATGTTAATCTTTCCTTCTCTATCCACTGCTTGCGCAGTATTACCATAATGCATATCATAACAAAATATACCACAAGGATAAAAACAACCCAGTTAAATAAAGGCAATAGCCATGCTCCCCATGGAATATTCCCTCCCTTAGGCAATCCCTCAAAAAAACATCGAATAGCCTCTTTATCCTGAGGAACGAGCCACCTAGGAATATGAGGATGTATAATCTCTGCCCACCTGTTTGTCGGAGTAGCATAGTAGAATATTCCTACCAGGAGAGGCATAAGGTTCATCACAAAACCCCAGGATGGAATAGTGCAGGCAATAATCATCATAATATACACAATTATCAACTCAGAAGAAGAAAGACCTGCCTTTTTTCCAATACATTTTAATAATACGTTTATTCCTAAGACCAGAACAAAGAATAGAAATATGGCTCCGCCTGTAGAGAAATCAGCACACATGGCTGAGCCGTGAAGTACTGCTACACCATAAACCTCGCCGGCAGCAATACAAAAACATAATAATGCACCTATTAAAAGAGCTCTTTTAGTAACTCCACTTTTAAAACCACCGGAATTATTTTTATCTCCCATTAATCATGTCCTCCTTTCTCATAGTGTGTTAAGATTTGGATATTCAAAACAAAGATAATGCAGAGCTTCTTCATCTTCATCTATTTCAGGAAATCTGCCTATTGGTTCAAGGAATCGGTTATCTGTTTTATCGTCATTTACCTGTGATACCTCTCCCATAAGAACTTTTCCTTTGCCATCTTCTGCATAAAAAGTGTGATATACCCCTTGCGACAAGGTTATGCTTTCTCCGTGCGTAAGTCTTATTATTTCTCCGGGAGAAAATTCTTTTAGAATACCATCCAAAGAAACTCTTAGAGGTATATTTTTATCCAATTGCCTATCATCAGTAGAATTGTACAGTTCAAGTAAAATATTACCTCCACCCCTATTTATAATATCTTCCATCTTTTTAAAATGAAAGTGCATTGGAGTTTTCTGATTCTCTTCAACAATCATTATTTTCTCTGCATACGGTTTTATGTATTTTGGATTATTATCGTTCCCATTTCTGAGTGTAAATAAAACAAGCCCGAACTTGTTAAAATCACCTCTCCCAAAATCTGTAATATCCCACCCAAGGAGATTGTCTCTTATCTCGTCTACTTCATGCCCTTTGCTTTTCCAATCCTTTGAAGTCCAGAATGCAAAAGGCGGAAGAAAAAAATTTCTTTGCTCTAGAAATTCAATCGTATCTTCCAAAATCCTGTTAACTTCTGACCTTTTCATACAAATTCCCCTTAAAGCAATTTAGGTTTTTATTACCTGTATTCCATATTTTGCAAACATGTTAGCATATTTTGAAAATTTTTTCTTTGCAGGAGGGATAACGTGTTCCAGTGAATATCGCTTTCTAAGAGCTTTCCATTTACTGATTCCCATTCTATGATACTGAAGAAGCTCAACTTTTAGTTCGGGATAATTTATGTCTGATAAAAAGCTTGCTGTATTTTCTAGATTCTTATTATCATTAATGCCCGGAACAACAGGTATGCGTATCCACATTGGATGTTTTTTTTCGGCTATACTTCTTATATTCTCTAATACCATTTTATTTGTAAAGCCCGTTTGTTTTCTGTGTTTCTTATCATCAATCTGTTTTAAATCACAAATCACAAGATTTAGATATTTTATTAATTCCAATAATCTGGGAGAGGAAGCATTTGTTTCAATTGCTGTATGAAAGCCATTGTACCTAAGAGCCCTAAGCAATTCAATAAGAAATGGAAACTGACACGTCGGCTCTCCACCTGAAATCGTAACTCCATAATCATTGATTAAATCTTTATATGGAATAATTTCCTCTATTATCTTACCAATATCTGTTTCTTTGCCAACAAGTTCCATTGAGCCGTCTAGTACAAACTTTATACAGTCGTAACTACTGCATTTTCTGCATTTTTTTACGTCTATGACGAATCCATTATCCTTTTTACTAATTGCATTATGTTTACAAACTTTTGAGGCAGTTTTTACAAATTTTAGATGCTTACTATATATCAAAAGACTTTTGCCAAACTCAATGCTTTCAGGAGCTCCGCACCATAGACACCTGAAATTGCACCCTTTAAAATATATCACACTTCTCCAGCCAGGACCATCCTTTACTGAGCCGTGTTCTATGTTCATGATCATACCTGTTTGATGTGCGTTATATTTTAGAGTTTCCGTTACCATCTCTTTGCCTAAAACGATGTGGACATTGGATCAAGTTTTGGGATAACGTCATTGAGAAGAATATCAGGAGATAGATGTCTAGCATCAACATACTGTCCGTGAATCCTTAAAATAACCGGATTGAGATATCTTTCTGGATGCTTTGCTACATCAAGAAGCTCTTTTGGAGAATAAACATTAAAGTAAACATAAGGGGGTCCATTTCCATTCTTTTTATTAAAATCAAAGATTACATCTATAACCTTTTTAAGATATTGCGCCTGTTCTGAAATAGGCATTTTTCTTATTCTGTCTGGATTAATACTCATACTGGACGCAGCGCCGCCAGACATTAATTCAAATTCCAATTTATGCGCAGATAATACTCTTGCTAGAAGTCCTTTCTTTGAAACTCCTACTGAGGGGTCCATGCCAAATGCGAGCGGTGCTCTGGAGAGTCTTCCATCAGGGGTTGCTCCTACCCAGAAACCATAAAGCTGATTTGTGCTTGGCGTAGAAAAATCTGAAGCAAAATTCCTTCTAAAAGAGTTTTTTTGAGAATTGATAAGCTTTGAAACCTTTATCTGAAGTTCTCTTGCTTCATTATCAGGTTCAGCAATATTTTGCCCATATTTTGGAATCTTATCTAGAATAATAGAACGCAATTCCTTATATCCTTTGAAATTATGCCTTACAGCATTTATTATTTCCTTAAAGTCATAGCCATAGTCTTTACCATTTTTCCCAATCCATTTGAATGTTGTAAATGAATCACATACATTCGCAAGTCCATGTATCAAACATCCAGAACCATTGTATTTAGTCCCTCTTTTCATAATATTCCTCATATCTACACCTGTGTTGATACTTCCCATAAATGCTGATGCAAAGGGAACGGGTAATAAACTTAAGGCTTCTGTACAGGCATTTGCAGCTTTTACCATTCTGGGAACAAAGTATTCCAGATATCTATAGAACGTGTGTTTTATGTCATCCGCTGTTTTTGGACATTTAGTAATTCCTAGCTTTTTGTAAGTTGGGCCAATCTGTTTCCCGGATATTAGCGATTTGCCCTCAGTTAAAGCAAGTTCCAGAACTTTTGCGAGATTTAACCAGCTATTTGTGGTATTTGAGGAATCAAGCCCAGGAATGAGTGGCTCCTGACAACCGGCGATTCCATACTTGTGCAGATCCTCTTTTTCTACTCCCTTGGTCTTTAACATTTTATATTGCATTCTATCATTAAAGAATGAGGGAGAGCTCATGCCAAATGAAAACATGCCTTTACTAATAGCTTCATATAATCTTAATGGGCTCTTTTCATGAACTCTTACAGATAGATTTGGCTGAGAATATGGAAATTGTCTGAATGCGTCAATAATTATGTTACTCATGTCATTTGTACTGTCTTTTTTCCCTTTTCCCAAACCTCCAACCATAATATTTTGAGATATTGCCCAATTCCTATCCCCCACCTCAAAGAATGTAAGAAAGTGTCTTGTAATCTGCACGGCCTGTTCTTTTGAAATCTTTGATTTTATGTAATAAGGCCGCATTATTCTGTCCAGATTGCCTACGGAGAATGCAAACGGGTTTGGAAGTTGTTCAAGATTCATTACTTGCCAGCAAAGAATATAGGCTTGAAAAGCTTCATAAAGATTTTCCGCAGGTCCCCTTGGAATTTTTTTGCATGTTTGAGCAATCAGCTTCAGTTCCTTTTTTCTCGCGTTGTCTTTTTCTTTTTTCGCCATTTTGTCTGCCAAATCTTTATATCTTGCTGTAAGCCTGAGCACTGTTCCTGTAGCTTTAATCATTGCATTATAATAATCTTTATTCTCTTTGCATTTTGATTTTTGATTTTTACACTTTTCTATGATGTGCTCCATCCCATGCTTTAGAACATCATCAAAACGAGGTATTGTATGACCTGTAACCCTTTCAACAAAATATACAACCTCTCTCGTCTCGTCTCTTGCATTCTCATATACCCTATTAATGCCCTTTGAAAACGGGTGGTTTGCCCAGAATCCTCTGACTTTCTCAATTCTGCTTTTAGGAAATTCCTTGTTAGGCTTTATATCACTATATACTGCCTCTTCCTCGCAATATCCTTCAAATGCCTCAACACGAAACGATGGATTTATTAATGCATAACTTCTTGCAAATGCATCATCCTCTGTACCTGCAAAAATCCTGCCACCTCTTATAGAAAGAGGAAGCTTCTCTACTGTTTCTTCAAGAAGCATTGACTGTGTCATGGCAGAAGAATGTTTTTTGCTATTTTTTTTCATCTCTTGCAGCTTTTTCATCTGTATTTCTTTTGCAAGAAACCAGCCATCAAGCCGATACCTTTTCTTGTTATCCTTTTGAATAACGTCAATATACTTATTTAGCCTTTTTGCGTTAAATAAATGTTCCATCATGACTTAATTCTTATACTTTATTATTTTCCCAGCTTCTTCATATAACTTAAAGAATCCCAGTCCAACTGCAGCAGAAAGAGCTGCTCCATACGCTGCCTCTTCTGTGTGTAGAGGTACTTTAAGTCTATGTCTGAATTTTTTAGAAATAATTTTATTAAGTAATGGGTTTTTTCTTACAGCATTACCTGAGCCGACGATATCTGTTATTTGAGTATCGTGAGAACATATTTTGTAAAAATCTACCAATTCATTAACTATTCCATCTAGAAAACCACGGCATAAATTACCAATACTAAAATTTTTTATATCAATATTGCCTATACTGCCTTTTAGGTCTGGATTAAGTCTTGTTCCCATAAACCGGGTATTTATATGTAGCGCTGTATCTTTATCTGCTTTTACTGCAAACTCATTCATTTTCACAAATAATTCGGATTCAGATTTACTAGTACAGAAAAAGTTCTTACCAACATCTGATATGAAATTCTTGAGATACCTGTACGCCTCTCCTCCGCATAAGCCAGCACCCACAGCAATATACCTATTATCAACAAGTGGCCTTGTATCAAGCCCTTTGTATGTTTTAAAATCTCTTAAGGGAAATGAAATCTGACTTCCGGTTCCAATATTTACAAGAACTTCTTCTTTTATATTGGAAACCGCACCTATAAAACTTGCCTGATTATCTCCAATACATCTACATATTCTTGTGTGTTTGGGTAAATTCGTTAAATTTGCAATATCCGATGTAATGCTCCCTATGGGTTCTCCAGCAACTCCAACTTCAGGTAATAATCCTGATGGCAAGCCCATGGATTTTATTATTTCATTATGCCATGTATGCTTTTTAATATTATAAATAGCAAAGCTTGCTGCATTTGTTGTGTCTGTTGTGAGTTGCCCGTCAGACAATTTGATACTGATATAGTCGCCAATTGTCATTGCTTTAGCATTAGAAGGAATTAAATTATTTTCCTTTAACCAGAAAAGAGTCATGCCCCCAAATCCAGTGGAAGGCAATGTTCCACAATCTTTAAGAAACACATCATTATTCACAATGTCTAAAATGTGTTCTATGTAGCTTCTCCCATTTTTCATTCTTCTCTTACATCGGCTATCCTGCCAGGTTATAAGAGGAGTTATCGGTCTCTTATCAATATTAATCAGTAAGACTCCATGCATTTGGCATGTGATGCCTATGCCTCTTATCGCGTTTCTTTTTGTCTTGAGTTTCTCACACACTTGCTTAATGAGTTCTATGATCTGAGAATAGATAATGTCTGGAGATTGTTCTTCTATATCCTGTTCTTTCAACTTTAAACCGGATATGTTTTTTGCAGATATATTACTCAAGATATTGCCTGTAGTTATATCCATAGCAATAACACAGATTTTGCTAGTTCCTATATCTATTCCCAGAATTATATCCATCAGAAGCCTCTCATCAATTTCTTACATTCAGTAATATATTCTATAGAAGTTAAATAATCAAGAGCTTGCTACAGGCATGCTTATGTGATATGTTAAATGATAACCTAAAGAGGTAATGAAATGCTGCAGAGTATGACAGGATTTGGAAGCGCAGAAGTTTCTTCTGAGTTTGGATACTTTCTAGTTGAGATTCAAAGTTTAAATTCCAGGTTTTGCGATATTGTGGTAAAACTTCCAAGTGAGCTCTCAATGTTTGAGATAAGACTAAGGAAACTAATTGAAAAAAAACTTGTTCGCGGAAGGATTAGTTTTTTTCTCAAATGGACTAAGCCTGACGACTTTAAATTTCCTCATATTAATAAGACGCTGGCAAAAACTTACTCTGAGAGGTTAAAGCTATTGAAAAAAGAGCTTAAATTAACGGGAGCGATAGATGTTCAAACACTGACGCGCTTTGACGGCGTTATATATACTGAAAACACCAAAATACAAGGAAGAAAGGTATGGGCTGATTTGGAAAAAGGCATCAACAAGGCACTTAATGGCGCTAATATGATGCGCATTAAAGAAGGGACATTGCTTCAGAAAAGCATAATAAAATATATAAATGGCATCAAAAGAAGCGTTAAAACAATAGAAGATAGACAGCCAATCGTACTTAGAAAATCCCGAGAAAAGCTAATTAAAAATATGAAAGAAACATTAAAGAGCGCAAATATAGGTGCGTTAGAAACGATAGATCAAGAGAAGCTTCTGTCTAAACTGCCAATATATAGCACTAATTGCGCAGACATCTCCGAAGAGATTACAAGAATAGGAAGCCACATACATCAGTTTTTAAACTTGGTTAATTCCTCTAAAATAGCTGGTAGAAATCTTGATTTTATAGTTCAGGAACTCAACAGGGAAATAAATACACTAGGCTCAAAAGCGAATGACTCAATTATTGCTAGAGAGGCTATAACAGTAAAAAATAAACTAGAAAAAATAAAGGAGCAGATACAAAATGTCCTCTAAAAAGGGCCTATTAATTGTTATATCCGGTCCTTCTGGAGTAGGGAAAACCACTTTAAGGCAAAAGTTATTAACCAAATATCCTGAAATGAAATATTCAGTATCTGTTACAACAAGAAGACCTCGAAAATCGGAACTCAATGGACATGATTATGTGTTTATGTGTATGAAAAAGTTTAAGAAGGATATTGAAAAAGGGCGGTTTGCAGAATGGGCTAAAGTAGAAGGCAACCTTTACGGTACTTCAATGACCTTTATAGAAGATGCTATTAATTCTGGATATGATGTTCTCTTGGATATAGATGTTCAGGGCGCATCTCAACTTAGAAAATTATATTATGAAAATGGCATTTTCATCTTCATAAATCCACCTTCTATTCAAACTTTGAGAAAGAGATTAAACTTAAGGAATACTGATTCTGAACAAGAAATAGATGCAAGAATCGTGCTTGCAAAAAAGGAAATTAAAGAAAGCAATAGTTACAATTATGTTGTAGTAAATAAAGATCTAAGTAAAACTTTAGAGGACTTATCTTGCATAATTAGTTCTGAAAAGCACAACAAGACGAAGTGAAAAAATGGAAATAGAAAAATAGGATAAAGTGTTATTTTTTTGTCAGATGCTTTTTCGAAACTTCTACCAGGCGCTCAAATGCTATAGGATTTGTTATTGCTAAATCAGCAAGAATCTTTCTATTTAATTCTACTTTTGCTTTTGCAAGTCCGTTTATAAAAGCACTGTATGACAACTTATATGGTCTTACCGCTGCATTTATCCGCACAATCCATAAGCTTCTAAAATTCCTTTTCTTTACTTTGCGATCCCTGTATGAATAAACGAGTCCTCTTTCTACAGCCTCCCTCGCAGTCCTATAATTCTTGCTACGTCTTCCCCAATATCCCTTTGCCATCTTAAGAAATTTCTTATGTCTTCTTTTGGATGCAGTAGCACCTTTTACTCTACTCATACTATACTCCTAAAAGCCTCTTTACCCTCTTAATATCCCCTTTAGCCAGAAGGGTAGAACTCCGCAAATTCCTCTTTCTTTTTGTGGTTTTCTTAGTCAAGATATGGCTAGCGTATGCTTTTTTTCGTTTTATCTTCCCTTTACTAGTTAGCTTAAACCTCTTTGCAGCACCGCGATGTGTCTTTAACTTTGGCATATAATCCTCATTGCACCTATTGTTTTTTCCCTACATTGGCTTTTGGGCTTAACACCATAACCATAATCCTTTTACCAAGTGAAGAAATAGGCTGATCTACCTCTCCTTGCGCTGACATATCCTCAACAAGCCTTTCAAGTATCTGTCTTCCGATCTCTTTATGGGACATTTCTCTGCCGCGAAACATAAGTGTTATTTTAACCTTGTTCCCCTCTGCAATGAACTCCCTAACATGTCTTAACTTTATCTGATAGTCGTTTTCTTCTATATTTGGCCTAAATTTAATTTCTTTTAATTCTACAGTTTTCTGTTTTTTGCGGGCTTCCTTTTTCTGTTTTATCTGCTCATATCTATAACTATCATAATCCATTATTCGGCAAACTGGAGGAGAAGAGTTGGAAGAAACCTGAACTAGGTCAAGGTCTTTTTCCTCTGCAATCCTTAAGGCCTCCTCAATGGCCAAGATTCCGAGTTGCTCTTTATCCAGACCAATTAACCTTACTTGTTTCGCTCGTATTCTCCGATTTACTTCAGCAAATTTCTTTATCTATTAACTCCTTCTCTGCTCTATTATTTACGAAGTTTCAATTTATCAATAACTGTTAAATATCTCTTAGTATCTTTCTTTTTAAGATAATCCAGCAAGCGCCTCCGTTTTCCCACAAGTTTTAACAATCCACGCCTTGAATTATGATCCTTTTTAAAACTTGAAAAATGCCTTGTTAAATTACTGATTCTCCCTGTCATCAAAGCAATCTGGACCTCTGGAGATCCAGTATCTTTCTCATGTGCCCTAAACTTTGTTATGACTTCCTTTTTCTCATCAGCGGATATTGCCACATCCAATCCTTTCTGTAAAATTGCATTCATCTGCTGGATTGTAGCATAGCAGTGTTCGCATGTAAAGCTTTTTCTAGAATCTTACTTGCTTGTGTTGCATCACAAATTATTTGCTTCTTGGCATCCTCTCTGCACTGAAATTTGCATCTATTCCGCAATTTTTTAATAAAAAAAACCTCTATAGTTTTTCCATAGAGATCTGTTTTAAGATTAAAAATATATACTTCTAGAAAAAATTTATTGCTCTGTTTTTTTGCGTCTAATACAGCTTTACAGATTAAGCGTTTATGGCCTATGTATATTATGGCATATGCTGCATATACTCCCTCTGGAGGCGTTATTTCATTATCGCAATATACATTGGCAGTAGGAAAATCTATATTGCGGGAAATTCCATATCCTTTGATAACGTTTCCCATTACAGAATACCTGCGCCCAAGCAATCTAGATGCCTTGTCCAAGTTCCCTTCTATGATACACCTTCGGACTTTTGTACTACTAACAATTTCCCCGGAAACTCTCACAGGCTTTATAATCCCAACACTGAAGTTATTTTTCTCACTCATTTGTTTTAGCAATTTTACGTCTCCTTGCTGCTCAACACCGAATCTATAATTGAAACCTACATATACTCTTTGAACATGAAGATAATTACATAGAACTTCTGAGATAAACTCTTCAGCGCTCATATTTGCAATTGAGGTAAAATCCAAGGATATACAGACATCTACGCCTAATCTCTCTATAAGTTTAATTTTATGCTCTTCAAATGTAAGCAGTAAATTCACTATCTCAGGTTTTAGTACTTTAATAGGATGCGGGGTAAATGTTAGAACAACACTTGTCCCGTTAATTCTTTTAGCTTCCTCTATTACTCTGTCAATAATCCTCTTATGACCAACATGCATACCATCAAAATTACCCATTGTCAGTACTGCACGTGGATATCTATGTTTTAAGGGAACAAGTTTCTTTATAATATCCATTCTTTAGTCTTCAGCACATCCTTCAGCACCAAAGAATCCTTAATATGAAAATCCCCAACCTGAATTCTTCGCAGATCCTTAAGACACGCTCCATAGCCAAGCTTTTCTCCAATTGTATTAGCAAGAGTGCGGATATATGTTCCCTTAGAACATACAACACGAATGGAAATCTCCGGGATATTGATACTTAACAATTCTATACTATAAATATGTACCTTGCGCGGCTCAGGATTTACTTTTATCCCCTTTCTGGCAAGTTTGTACAACCTCTCCCCCTTATAATGAACAGCTGAATACATAGGCGGTATCTGAGAGATATCTCCGGTTAATTCTTTTAAAATACTAGATAATAATTCAGCATCAATCTTCTCCACCTTCATTTTTCTTATTACTTTCCCTTTAATGTCCTGAGTGTCGGTTGTAGTTCCAAGTAAAAGCGTTCCTTCATATGTTTTTTTCTGTCCGGTCAGGAAACTTGCTTTTTTAGTAGCCTTTCCAAGACAAATCAGCAAAACGCCGGTTGCATTAGGATCCAGTGTCCCAGCATGCCCGACCTTCTTTATTTTGAAATGGCTTCTTATCTTAGCCACAACGTCGTGCGACGTCCAGTCTTTTGGTTTATCTATATTTAAAATTCCGTCCATAAATACTTCCGCCGTAGGCATCAATTGCTACAATCACAGGAAAGTCAATAACTTCCAATTGGTTAATTGCTTCACAGCCCAAGTCTTTGTATGCGATAAGTTTCGCTTTTTTTACTTTTGTTGAAAGGAGCGCTCCTGCACCACCTATTGCAGCAAAGTATACAGATTTATACTTGCGAAGCGCGCTTATAACATCCGCTGTTCTCTGACCTTTACCAATTACTCCCCCAAGCCCGGCTCTAAGCAATATTGGAGTATATTTGTCCATTCTAAGACTCGTAGTTGGACCGCATGAACCTATGATTTCCCCTTTTCTGGCAGGAGTAGGACCCGTATAGTAAATTATCTGATCATGCAGATCAAAGGGTAATCTACCCAAGGGTAATTTACCCTCTTTTTTAATTGCCTCCACCAACCTTTTATGAGCCATATCCCTTGCTGTATAGATAATGCCACTTATAAAAACTCTATCCCCCGCTCGCAGACCGCATCTAATCTCTTCTGTTAAAGGCGTGTTTAGTTTTTTTTCTATCATAGTATCACGCTTGCATGCCTTGATACATAACAGCCAATATTGACTACAACAGGCAATCCTGCAATATGGGTAGGATATGTTTCTATATTTACGCTTAAAGCAGTTATACTGCCTCCAAAGCCTTGAGGACCAATATTAAGCTTATTTATTTCTATAAGTATTTGTTTCTCTAGTCCTGCCATTTTTGCATCTACATTAGACTTGTTTAGTGACCTTATAAGAGCTTGCTTTGAAAGCATTGCTGCTTTTTCAATAGTTCCCCCAATACCAACGCCCACTATGATTGGCGGGCACGGATTAGCGCCTGCCTGCTTCACCGTATCTACAACAAATTTCTTCACTCCTTCCGCTCCATCAGTAGGTTTAAGCACAGTCAGCCTGCTCATGTTCTCGCTTCCAAATCCCTTTGGAACAACAGTGATTTTGATTTTACTTCCAGAGGTGATACTTGCATGTATAACTGCGGGCGTATTATCCCCTGTATTCTTGCGGATAAATATCGGATCATCTACAATAGACTTACGTAGATATCCTCTTTCATAACCTATTCTCACCCCTTCATTTATTGCATCACTAAGTGTCCCTCCTGTTATATGAACATCCTGGCCTATTTCTACAAAAACAACGACCATGCCTGTATCCTGACAAATAGGAACCTTCTTCATTTTAGCTATACGCAGATTACGCAATATCTGGAGAAAACAATAATTGCCAAGCTCGGACTTCTCTTTGGCCTTTGCCTCTTTTATTTTCTCCATAACATCTTTAGGAAGTTCATAATTGGACTTAATACAAAGATCAGCCACTGCATTTGTTATTGTTTTTGCTTTAATACTTATCACTTTATCCTTTATCCTTATCGCCAGTATAACTCGCGCAACTGTCTGCGCTTTCCCACACCCTTACTTCTTTTACTAAAAGCTCCTTAGGAATATTGGGAACCAGTTTTGAAAAAATATACTTTGCAATTACTTCTGAGGAGGGGCTATGCCCTTTCAAAAACTGCAAGTCATCAAGGTTTTTATGATCCAGTTTATTTACAATCTTTTTTAATATTGCTTTTAGTTTATCAAAGTCCATTAACATGCCACTTTTATCAAGACCTGTTCCACATACAAATACCTCAACCTTCCAGTTATGTCCATGAAGATTCTCGCATTTGCTTTGTGAAAACTTAAGGCTATGCGCAGCAGCAAAAGAATCAGTTACTCTCACTGTATACATTCTACTTTACTCTCCCTTCTGTTTTTCAACTTCATTCTTGTATTCCAGAATACCCTGTGCAATCACCTGCGCCACTTTCTTTCTATATGAAGATTTTCTAAGTAATTTAGCTTCATAATAATTGGAAATAAACCCTACTTCAACAAGAACAGCCGGCATATATGCATTTCTGAGTACGTAAAACATCGCATTTTTTATACCCCTGTCTCTGGCACGCATATGTCTGATAAGACTCTCATGAATACTCCCTGCAAGTTTCATGCTTTCTTTTCTAAGAGAAACACTCTTGTTCCGCGCTCTTCTGGGATAATATGTTTCTATGCCCATCATTTTTTTATCCCATGCTGCGTTTGCATGAATACTAACAAAAAGATCGGCTTTATACTTTTTGGCAAATTCTACTCTCTGCTTTAAAGAGATAAACTTGTCTCTGTCTCTGGTCAAAATTACCCTGGTATCAGTCCCCTTAAGATATTTTTTAACCCGTTTCGCAATGTCTAAATTAATATCTTTTTCTTTGAGCTTGTATGAAAATATTAATCCTCTTCTATGTTTTCTAACTGCTCCCGAGTCATTTCCTCCGTGACCCGGGTCTATAACAATTACCTTAATTTTTCGTTTATCGCTTACTTTTATGAAGTCAAGAACAAGACGGTCAGGATTCTTAAGATAAAATATATTATACGAAGCACCTCTGGTATTAAGCTTGAAAATAGCATCTACGGAATGATAAGCAGGCTTTAATTTTACCTTTTTAACAATGTGGTCATTAACTGTAACATGCGGATATATAGGGAAAAATAGGAAATGTTTTATTTGGCTGAACTTGTTTACAGGAGTTATATTATGAAGTCTGATATGAATTTCCCTTGAACCTGTTTTTTCAATCGTATATGTTATTGCCTCTTTTGAGTCAAGAACGATTCGCGTCTTATTAGAATAAGAATGATGTCTCACATTCTTGAGTACGTTCGGTGCGCAATAGGCGCTATAACTTGCGCTCAGCATTAATGCGCTGAACACAAAAATCCGAAATCCGAATATCGAAATCCGAAACCCCGTTAGAAATTCCTTCAGAGAATTTCTAACTCTAATATTTCTAAACGGGGTAAACATTGTTTTGACCATTTGTATTTTTGTCATTTAATATTGTTTCGTATTTGGTGCTTCGTGCTTCGAATCTAATTCTTTTGTATTATATATAAAAAACCCACACCATACAACTTTAGTATGATGCGGCTCTTTATGGGTGGAGGTGGCGGGAGTCGAACCCGCGTCCAAAAGTAAAGTTACAGTAGCATCTACATGTTTATTCCGCTATTTAACTCTCGTCTCTTATAACCTCCAGCGAACAGGATGTTACAGAAACTAGTTTGATAAAATCTCAACAGATCGCCTCAAACAAAACAATCCATCCAGCCTGTTAATCGGCGCCTATTCTCACTCTACAGACAAGAACAAGATAGACGTAACTGCTATTTAAGCAGCTAAAGCCAACTGTTCGTCGGCAATTAAGTTGTATTGCCAGGTTTTTTTCGAGGCCACCCGACACCCTCGACATGCAACTTCCGCACCTTCTACTCCTGTCGAAGCCGTATCACCCCCAAATGTTTTCAATGATCTATTATTATTATATTCTTTTCTGGTGCTGTTTTAAAGTTTTTTCTGTTTCCCTGCTCATAATCTTCTTCTTTAGTGCATCGCGTTTATCATACAGTTTCTTGCCTTTTACAAGAGCAATTTCTATCTTTGCCCTGCCCCCCTTAAAATAAATCTGCAGAGGCACTAAAGTAAGTCCCTTCTGTGAAGTCTGTCCAATAAGGCGTTTTATCTCTCGCTTATGAAGCAAAAGTTTGCGAATTCTAAGAGGATCGTGATTAAGGCTGCTTGCCTGCTCATATGGATTTATATGCATGCTGTGTATGAAAACCTCTGCATTTTCAATCTTTGCAAACGCCTCCTTTATATTTACTCCTCCTGTACGCATTGATTTTACTTCACTGCCATTAAGAGCAATCCCTGCCTCAAAGGTTTCTAATACATGATAGTCATGCCTTGCGCGCTTATTAACTGCTATGATCTTTTCTTTTCCCATAGCAGAAATTGTATCACTTTGACTGGGAAAATTCTATATGCTATATTAAATATCAAAAAAAGGAGGGTGGGGATATGAAGAAACTAGCTGTTATCGGAGTAAGCGTAATTGTGTTCCTGGTGTTGATTAGCGGGTCTATACTTGCGCAAACCAGAAAAAAGCAACGTCCTTTTAGGAAGACTGTATTATCCTATATAATTCCATCTGAATATGGCAGGCTTGTTGCTGCCAATCCAAGCTTTAATCAGCTGTGTTTTGAAGCAGAAAATGGAGATATCTATATTGTTCTCAGATCACATACAGCCATTAGTAGTGTGTATATAATAAAGAGAAAATGAAGCATGAGCAAAATTCTCATAGCCTCTGATTCTTTCAAAGGAGCTGCTTCAGCTCTGGAAGTATGTAATGCTATTGAAAAAGGGATTAATCAGGTATGTCCGGAAGCAGAGACCATAAAAATCCCAATGGCAGATGGAGGAGAGGGGACTGTTGAGAGTCTCATAGCAGCTACAAAAGGCAAATTAATCACCAAAACTGTAACAAATCCTCTCGGAGGAAGGGTTAAAGCCAAATTCGGAATTCTTGGGGATAATAAAACTGCTGTTATTGAAATGGCTGAAGCATCTGGCCTGCCACTCGTGCCTGTTGAAAAAAGAAATCCACTAAAAACAACCACACGCGGAACCGGTGAATTAATAAAATCCGCTCTGGAAAAAGGCGCTAAGAGATTCATAATAGGAATTGGCGGCAGCGCAACTGTTGATGGTGGAGCAGGCATGGCACAGGCATTAGGAGCGAAACTCGTTGATAAGAGAGGCAAAGAAATAGGATTTGGAGGAGGCAGCTTATCAAACCTATTTAAAATAGATACTAGCTCTATGGACGAACGCATTAAAGCTTGTGATTTTGAAGTTGCATGCGATGTCAATAACCCGCTTTGCGGTACAAAGGGAGCAGCGTATGTGTATGGCCCACAAAAGGGAGCAACAAAAACACAGGTGCGCATTCTGGATAGAGCATTATCCCATTTTGCGAAAATAGTTTACAGAGATATTGGTACAAAAGTAGATGCATTACCAGGTGCAGGAGCTGCTGGAGGATTAGGGGCAGGGCTGGTTGCTTTTCTCGGCGCACGTCTAAAAAGTGGTATAGAACTGGTTATTGAGGCAAGTGGTATTGAGAAACATATTCAGAATGCTGACCTTGTGATAACTGGTGAAGGGAAGATTGATGGACAAACTATATTTGGGAAAACACCAATAGGGGTTGCAAAACTGGCTAAAAAACATGGCAAACCAGTTATCGCAGTATGTGGAATGGTGGATGAAGGATATGAAGAAGTGTACAAAAATGGAATTGATGCAATAATAACTGAGTTTAACAGCCCACTAACTACACAAGACCAAATAGGTCAATGTAAAAAGCTTATTCAGCAGATTACAGCTAATGCAATGCGTCTGGCTGTAGTTACTAAACATGTTTTTGTCTGAATTTTTCTATTAGCGCAAACACATGTCTTAATTCTTTGAGTTTCAAGAAATAGGATATTAGAAGAAAGCTAATAGTTCCAGCAAAAGCAGGGACAAAAAACTGAATAAGACGCACTGTAAGTAAATTCCCTTCAATACATATCATCCATTTTAGTGTAAACCAGCAAGTTATTGCCATTATTGCTGAAGCAGGCAGCAAACGATACAATGTATCCCTTATCCCATGCCAATCCATTCTGCCTATCTTTTTATCAAAAAGGATAAAGAGTGCCACCATACTACATGTAGCAGAAATAGAAGTTGCCAGAGCCAATCCGCCCAGCTTCAATGGCCACATCAGCACTAAGTTAAGTATAATGTTTATAACCATGCTCAAGCATGCAATTTTTAGAGGTGTTTTTGTATCCTTCACTGCATAGAATGCGCGCCTGATAATCTGGTTAGTTGAATATGCAATAAGGCCAAAGCTGTAACATAAGAGTCCAAAACTTGTTGCTTTTATAGAGTAGAATTGAAAATTCCCCCATCCAAATAACAGCTGGACAATCTGTAACCGCAAAATTATGAATAATACACTCAAAGGTATGCTGATAAAAAGGATCATTCTTATGGAAAACGCGAGTGTTTCTTTTAGTTTATCAATCTTATTTTCAGAAGCAAAACCTGCCATATAAGGCAGGATAACAGTACCTAATCCTATAGCAAATACTGCGAGAGGAAGTTGTATCAAACGGTTAGCATAGTACAGGGCTGATACGGCTCCTTCTCCTACTATGTGAGAAAACGAGGCTAGTAGTGTATCAAAAAAAATATTTATATGATAAACACCTGATCCAAGTATGATTGGAATCAGAAGCTTCATTACTGCCTTGCCCGCAGGATGATTAAATCTGGGTCTTAAGTCTTTAAAAAATCTCCTGCCCCTTTTTATCAAAACAGGCAATTGAATCACAAGTTGCCCGATCCCTCCTATTACAACTGCAATTGCTAATCCTATTACTGGTTCCTTTATCCTGTGACAGAAGCATATAAGAGCTGTGATCATACATATATTCAGAATGCTCGGCGCAATAGCAGGAATAAAAAAGATTTTAAAACAATTCAACATGCTCATCATGAAAATAGCTATGCCCATAAATAAAATATACGGGAACATTATCCTCAAGAGCTTTGTTGCAAGTTCAATCTTTCCCGGTGTATAGGCAAATCCCGGCGCAGCTATTCTCATTATAAATGGAGCAAACAGAATTCCAACACCAACAAAAAACACTAATATACATACCAGTGACAACCCAATAGACAGAGCCATATCCCATGCTTTTCTTTCTTCATGCTTATGGAGATAATCACTCATAACAGGTATAAACGCCCCGTTAAAAGCATTCTCTCCAATGAGGTGTCTCAGCGTGTTTGGAATTCTGAAAGCGACAAAAAAGACATCTGCAAACATTGATGTACCAAAAAGCGAGGCTAATAAGATATCTCTAATATAGCCAAAAACTCTGCTGATAATTGTTGCAAGTCCAACCTTGCCTGCAGATCTTGTGAGAGAACTTAGCTCCATAATGCCCAGGGGGCAGCACAGGCCTTCCATGCCTGATTAAGTTCAAGATTATCTTTATACGTATCCATACACTCCCAAAAACCATGATGTTTATAAGCAACTAGTTCTTTGTCTTTGGATAATTGATAGAAAGGCTTTCTTTCGAGAATATCATCTTTTCCCAAATATTCAAATATACGCTTATTAAACACAAAAAAACCTCCATTTATCCAGTGACTAAGAACAGGTTTTTCATGAAAATCCTTAACCGTATTATCAGGTTCTATGTCCATAATACCAAACTGTGAACGCGGTTTTGCTGCTGTAAGAGTTGCTATCTTTTTATTTTTATTATGGAACTGAATTAGTTTATTTATATTGACATCTGCTACTCCGTCACCATATGTTGCGAGAAAATTATCCTCTTCAATATATTTCTCTATTCTCTTGATCCTTCCTCCTGTATTAGTGCTCAGTCCGGTGTCTGCAAATGTAATATGCCAGCCTCTTGTATGAGAAAAATATTCCTCTATCTTTTGTTTTTTGTACCCAAGACATAAAATAAAGCGATTGAATCCGTAAAAAGAATAAATCTTCATTATGTGCCACAGAATTGGTCTTTGCCCTATATTTATTAAGGGCTTCGGCAGAACTTTTGTATAATGCCCCATTCTTGTACCTTTGCCCCCGCACAGAATTACAACCTGCATTGCTTTTTTCATATGCCGCTCTTTTCTGAAAGCGTTTTAATATAGTAACGTCTTAGATACATCCTATAAAATATTGCTAATGTGTCCCAGTATGTATTCAAAATATCTATAACCCTTATCCTTCCTATTTTTTGCTCTCTGCCAAAGTTGATCTCAATAGGTGCATCTGATATCCTGTGCCCAATATGATGTGCAACCATTAGAAGCTCTACATCAAAAGCAAACCTCTTAACAAGTATTACATGAAAAAGGGAATCCAATACTTTTCTCTTAAATACTTTCAAGCCTGTCTGAGTATCCTTAATCTGAGAGGCGAACAGTATCCTGACAAGCAAATTATAGAAATAACTTATTATTTTCCTTCTTTTGGGATAATTAAGAACAGATGCTGAATGCCTTTTTGAACCTATTACAATATCTGAGTCCTCTCTTTTCATAATATCAAAAAGCCCTTTTATCTGTCCGGGATGTAGGTCAAGATCCGCGTCTAGAAATACAATGTAGTCTCCCTGCGCAAATCTAAAGCCATGTTTTATTGCACGCCCCTTACCTCTGTTTATCATGTTTCTTTTCACAATAACATTTGCGTGTTTATTTTGAGCCTTTATTGCCTCTTCATAAGTATTGTCCAAACTCCCGTCATCAACTACTATAATTTCATAATTGCAGCTGAATTGATCAAAGACCCTAACGGTCTCCTCTATATTATGCAGGATATGTTTTTCTTCATTATATGCTGGCATAATAACAGAGACTTTTCCTTTTAAATCTTTCATAAGAATTTAAACCTTGGGCACGAAATACTTAATTGCGTTCCTAAGCCCTTGCTGAATATCAACAACAGGTTCCCAGTTAAGCTCTCTTTTTGCCTTGGAAATATCAGGCCTGCGCACTTTGGGATCATCAACAGGTAGAGGTTTAAAAATAATCTTGCTTTTACTCCCTGTGATTTGAATTATTTGTTTCGCAAAATCCAAGATCGTCATTTCTGCCTGATTTCCTATGTTTACAGGAGTGTCCACATTGGAAAGAAGTAATTTATATATTCCGCCCACAAGATCAGAGACATAACAAAAACTGCGTGTCTGGGTCCCATCTCCAAAAACCGTAAGAGCCTTGTTTCCCAAAGCCTGATTTATAAAGGCTGGCACCACTCTCCCATCATTTATTCGCATTCGAGGACCATACGTATTAAAAATTCTTACAATTCTTGTTGAAACCTTATGAAAGCGTTGATAAGCCATAGTCATGGACTCTGCAAATCTTTTTGCCTCGTCATAAACCCCGCGTGGTCCAATAGGGTTTACATTCCCCCAATAAGTTTCTGGCTGCGGATTAACCAGAGGATCTCCATAGACTTCAGACGTAGAAGCAAGTAAAAACACAGCTTTTTTCTCTTTAGCAAGACCAAGTGCCTTATGCGTTCCTAGAGAGCCTACTTTTAGTGTTTGAATAGGCAGTTCAAGATAGTCAATTGGACTTGCAGGGGAAGCAAAATGCAGAATATAGTCAAGCCTGCCTTTAATATCAATATAATTAGTAACATCATGTCTTATGAATGTAAAATTCTTATTCTGCAGTACATGAGTAATGTTCTCTTCGCTTCCTGTTATTAAGTTATCCATACAGATTACGCGATAGTCTTTGTCCAACAGAAAATCGCAAAGATGAGATCCTATAAAGCCTGCACCACCCGTGATTAGGACTGTTTTCATAATTTATTATTCTTATACCATTCTATTGTTTTTTTTATGCCCTGTTCAAAACTAGTTTTTGGGCTATAGCCCAGTATATACCTGGCTTTTGATATATCTGCCAAAGAGTGCTTTATATCTCCTGCTCTTGGCTCAGCATAATCAGGGCTTACTTTACTTGACAGCAGATTTTTGAGCAATTCAACTAAATCATTAAGAGAGGTTCGCCTGCCACAGGCAATATTCAATACCTGCCCAGATGTGCTTTTTGCTTCAATAGCCAACATATTTGCATAAACAACATTGTCTATATATGTGAAATCTCTGGACTGAGTTCCATCACCATAGATTTGAGGAGAGGTATTTCTAAAAAAACAAGTTATAAACTTAGGAATAACAGCAGCATACTGACTGTTTGGATCCTGCCTGGGACCAAAAACGTTAAAATATCGCAAACATAGTGTCTCAAGTCCATAAACAGAATAAAAAACTCCACAGTAGTATTCGCCGGTTAGTTTGCTTACAGCATAAGGGGATAATGGATGAGGCTTCATATCCTCTTTTTTGGGTAAAGATGGAGAGTCTCCGTATGCAGAAGAAGAGCTAGCATAGATAAATCTTTTTACTTTGTTCTTCTTTGCAGCGAAAAGCAGGTTTAATGTGCCATCTATATTGACCTGATTTACTGTTATTGGATCCTCAACAGACCTTGCTACGGAAGGAAGCGCAGCTTCATGAAAGCAAAAATCAATACCTTTCATAGCTTTGTCTAAAAGATTAGCATCTCTTATATCGCCTTCTATAAATTCTATATCATTTATTAGGTGCGCAAGATTGGCTGCATTTCCGGTAGAAAGGTTATCTATTACCCTGACTTTTTTGCCGCCCTTTACAAGCGCATCTACAATATGAGAACCTATAAAACCCGCTCCGCCTGTTACTAGATACGTATCCATTTTACAGTTTGAATACATTCTCAAAAGTCCCCTTTAGTCCGCCTGTTGCATTTCTTGTATCTAACACAGCCGATGAATTTTTAATAATAAATTTATAATCATACGCACTATGATCTGTAATGATAACCGTGCAATCGGATTTCCTCAGCAATGATTCACTGAGCTCCTTTGAGCTCATTGATGTGTTGCCTATGTTTATTTCCGAAACACAAGGATCGTTGAAATATACATTTGCGCCCTTTTTTAAAAGCATACTTATGATTTCTATCGCTGGTGATTCCCTCCAGTCTCCTACATCTTTTTTATAAGCAACGCCAAGTACAAATACAGACGAACCGTTTATGCTCTTTTTGCGGCTATTCAATATGTCTCTTATCTTTCCTATTACATATTCAGGCATTGTCCTATTAATTTCACCGGCAAGCTCTATAAATTTTGCCTCATACCCATGAAGCCTGGATTTCCATGTGAGATAGAACGGATCAAGTGGAATACAATGTCCGCCTATGCCGGGTCCTGGATAGAACGGCATAAATCCAAACGGCTTTGTTGCAGCGCCTTTTATAACCTCCCATACATCTATGTTCAGATAATCGCACATTATTGCCATCTCATTTGCAAGCGCTATATTTACGCTGCGGAACGTGTTCTCCAGAAGTTTCACCATCTCAGCCACGCGTGAGGAAGAGACTGCAATAACGTTCCCGTTAATCTGGCTGTATAACATTTTTGCTATCAGAGTAGATTGGCTATTAATCCCGCCTATTACCTTTGGGATGTTGGCAGTGTTATATCTCTTGTTTCCGGGGTCCACTCTTTCCGGCGAAAAAGCAAGGTAGAAATCCCCTCCTGCCTTTAATCCGCTTTTCTCCAGTATCGGCTGTATGACTTCATCCGTTGTTCCCGGATATGTAGTGCTCTCCAACACAATCAGCTGTTCCTCTTTCAGGGTTTTTGCTATTTTTTTAGATGCGTCAATTATATAGGAAATATCTGGTTCCTTTGTTTTTCGCAATGGTGTTGGAACACACATTATAATAGCGTCCTGCTTGCCAAGAACTCTGTAATCCGTAGTTGCCCGAAATTTTTTCTCTTTCACATATAATTTAATCTCTGAGGATTTCACGTCTCCAATATACGAGACTCCCCTGTCAACACTTTCCACTCTCTTTTTATCAACATCTATGCCTGTTACGCAGAACCCCTTTTTTGCAAACTCCATACATAAAGGAAGTCCTACATATCCTAGACCAATTACTGCAATTTTTGCTTTTTTATTCTTTATTTTATGAATTAGCGAGTTTGGCATTATTCCTTCACCTTCCAATACTTTTATAAACAAAACCAAGCTTTTCCATTTTCTCCGGGTCATATATATTACGGCCATCAATGATCACAGGCTGATTAAGCAGGGTTTTTATCTTCTTAAGATTTAGTTTCTCAAACTCAGGCCAGTCTGTAATAATAACAAGAGCGTCGCTGCCTTCTGCCACGCAATAGGGGTCTTTGCAATATTGTACGTTTTGCAGGATTTCCTTGGCTTTAAGTCCAGCCACAGGATCATATGCTTTGATCTTTGCGCCCTCTTGCTGGAGTTTGTTTATAATATATATCGAAGGCGCTTCTCTCATGTCGTCAGTATTTGGCTTAAAGGAAAGACCTAATATCCCTATGGTTTTGTTATTCATAACCCATACTGCCTGTTTTATTTTTTTAACTAAATCTTCTCTTTGCATTCTGTTGACGCTTTCAACAGACTTAAGCATTTCAAAGTCATACCCTGCCTCTTCAGCTATCTTGATAAAAGCAGAAACATCTTTTGGGAAACAAGATCCTCCATACCCCACGCCAGCACGCAAGAAACTCTTGCCTATTCTCTTGTCAAGCCCCATGCCTTCTGCAACCTTCTCAACATCTGCTCCTACCTGCTCGCATATACTGGCAATTGAATTAATATAAGAGATCTTGAGAGCAAGATATGAATTTGATGCGTGTTTAATAATCTCTGCACTTTTTATGTCCGTAACAACTATTGGCGCATTAAGCGGCTGGTATAATTTCGTCATTATTTTCCCTGCTTTTTCGCTTTCAACGCCAATTACAATCCTGTCAGGATGCATAAAATCGGATATCGCAGAACCTTCTCTTAGAAATTCAGGATTGGAAACAACATCAAAATCAACACCATGTACATTATTCAACTTCACTGTTCGTCTAACCCATTCTCCGGTATGTACAGGTACTGTGCTTTTTTCAACAATTACTCTATACCCATCCATTGCCTTTGCCACACTGCGAGCGACAGATTCAACATAGCATAGATCCGCCTCTCCATTCTTTTTCGAAGGCGTTCCAACAGCAATAAAGATTATCTCGGAATTTTCTACGCCTTCAGAAATCTCCGTAGTAAAGGAAATCCTTCCTTTGCTCAGATTTCTCCCAACCATTTCCTCTAATCCAGTCTCATATATAGGAACAATGCCCCCCTTCAATTTTTCTATTTTCTCCTTATCAATATCCACGCAGATCACATTATTGCCGATATCTGCCAGACATATCCCTGTTACAAGCCCCACATACCCCGTTCCTATCACACATACACGCATTACTTTTTGCCTCTCTTGGAAAAATGAGTAAGTCCAAACTTGAGAAACTCTGTAGCCTTTCCCGATATTTTATCAAGCTTTTTCATAATTATATTCATCCTGACCTCCAAGCTTATTATTAAAAAAAGGAGCAAAATAACTATTACGCTTGTTATAGCTACGAAGTAAAATTCAATAGACCCTGTCATCATCTGCACTCCTCCTTAAATTTGATATATTTTACATTAAGAATTTTCATATTACAACAAGTTACCTTATTATGCGCATTCTTGTTAAAGGCCAGTACACGAAGAATGCTTTACCTAACAAGTTCTTTTTAGGAACAAATCCCCAAAACCGCGAATCTTTGCTATTTTTTGTATTGTCTCCCATAACAAAATATGTATTATCAGGTATCTTGATCAGGCCTTCTCCATACATCCCCTCATTATAGTAATGCCGTTCTGCTATTGCTTGAGAAGCTTTCAGCTCTTCTCCGTTTATAAAAACGCTCCCATCTTTTATTTGTATTGTTTCTCCGGGAAGACCTACTAATCTTTTTATGAAATCCTTTTTGGGATTAACGGGATACACAAAAACTATGATATCCCCTCTCTCGGGTTTTTTGAAATAGTATATAAACTTGTTTACCATAAGATGATTCCCTATATTCAGGGTAGGGATCATTGATCCTGTTGGTATTCCAAAAGTCTGCACAATAAACGTAACAATTATTAGCGCAAGAATAGATGCAGATCTTGCAGAATCCGCATATTCAAAAATAAATTTGAGCACCTTTTTGCGCTTAGAGGATCCTTTCTCTCTCTTAATAAAATACCTTAATACAGCAACTACTATGACCAATCCTATAGCAAGATAAAGGATATGCATCGGCATTTTTTTGATCAATATGTTCATAAATACTCCTCAATTGATTTAAAATTCATAATTTAAAATTCCTAAACCCTAATCATAGCCACAAACGCCTCCTGCGGAATAGAAACGCTTCCTATCTGTTTCATTCTCTTTTTGCCTTTCTTCTGCTTCTCTAAAAGCTTTCTTTTTCTTGTAACATCTCCTCCGTATAGTTTTGCAATAACATCTTTTCTCAAAGCGGAAATAGTTTCCCTTGCGATAATTTTGCTTCCGATTGCTGCCTGGATAGCAATGCTTATAAGCTGCTTTGGTATTGTCTGTTTCAACCTGCTTGTCAGATCTCTCCCTCTATAATAAGCTTTATCTTTGTGCACCATAGAAGACATTGCTGCTACCGCTTCTCCATTTATCAATATGTCAAGCTTGACTATATCTGCCTCCCTATAACCAATGTATTCATAATCCATTGAACCATATCCCTTAGTTATAGATTTTAGCCGATCGTAAAAATCTGTTATCATTTCCGTAAGAGGCATCTCGTAAATCAATATTGCTGATTTTTCATTTATATAATCAATGCTCTTATATATGCTTCTTTTATTCTGGCAAAGCTCCATAACGCCCCCGACGTATTCTTTTGGCACAATAATCATTGCCTTTACATACGGTTCTTCTATGGTTTCTATATGCGCCGGATCAGGAAGCTCGGATGGGTTATGTATCTCAACAATTTTACCGTTAGCCTTCTTTATCTGATACCTGACATTAGGTATGGTGATGATGAGGTTGAGATTGTATTCTCTTTCAAGCCTTTCTTGAATAATATCCATATGCAATAATCCCAAAAATCCGCACCTAAATCCATATCCTAAAGAAGGCAGACTCTCAGGCTGATAACTAAAAGATGCATCATTAAGTAATAATTTTCCAAGCGCATCCCTTAAAGCATCAATATCTGCAGAATTTACAGGGTAAAGACCGCAGAATACAAATGGCTTTGCTTTTTTGTATCCAGGCAAAATAGATTTAGCAGTATGAGCCTCGCTTGTGATCGTATCTCCTATTGTTGCGTCAGATATATTTTTCATATTAGCCATTACATACCCCACTTCGCCTGCGGAAAGTTTGTCTGCTCGCGTCATGTCCGGCTTAAACACACCTACTTCATCTACCTCATATACTTTATTTGTTCCCATCATTCTTATTTTCATTGAAGCATAAACTTCCCCATTAACGACGCGAACGTATGTAATCACTCCTCTATACGTATCAAAATTTGAATCGAAAATTAAACATTGAAGGGGAGAATCCGCTTGGCCACTGGGATAAGGAATTTTATCTACTATTGCTTTCAAAATCTCCTCTGTCCCAATCCCTTCTTTTGCACTTGCCAATATAATATCTTTACTATCCAGCCCAATATTGCTGAGCTGCGCCTTTGTGCCTTCTATATCTGCATGATTCTGGTCTATTTTATTT